>Ga0310695_10002436_pt1 | contig 39318 bp, 27 predicted proteins | sample RumenRJG_04DNA_FD_203882 | JGI IMG/M metagenome (GOLD analysis project Ga0310695, IMG submission 203882) | Bovine rumen microbial communities from Lethbridge, Alberta, Canada - RJG_04 (v2) (version 2) | ecosystem: Host-associated > Mammals > Digestive system > Stomach > Rumen | place: Canada...
CATAAAAAAGATAGGAGGATAATTAAGCCTCGATATGAAATTGAAAATATTTTTCAACATACGAAAAAAGATTGATATTGTTTCGTGCAGTTATGAAAAAGTGATATCTTTGCAGTGGAGTTTTTACCCCCAATCTATTTTGCGTAAAAAAGATTACAGTAATTAAATAAATTCAGGCTTATGTTAAAGAAAATTTTACTATTCTGTTTGTTGCTTTCGGTTTCTTTACCCGAAACCCTTTGGGCATGGAACCAGCAATCCAATGAAAAGGTAACCGATGACATCAGCGGCTACTATGTTATTCGTGGCAACATGGATGATGAGTTTTTTACTATTCGTTCCAGTGCAGCCGACGAAGTGTTCAACTTCTACCCCATGACCGGCTCTTTCAGCGGTTCCTATCTGGCAACAGGTGACGGTAAGACCTTAGATTACGACAATCTTGACGTCCGCTATGTTTTCCAGTTTATTCGTCAGAGTGACGGGAATTACCTCTTGCGCTATTGCGGATGCCCGTACCCATGTTATCTTAAGGTGGTGGGTGTAGATATGGACGCCGACCGCGATGTGAGCGTAACCTCCTCACCAGCCATGGCATCACATATCAGAATATGCAAGATTACCGACCCAAACTACAGCAACTACCTTTACTATTTGTTTGATGCAACCTATACCAACGACACAGGTATGCCGTTCTGCATAGGCAGCAACACCAACCCTATATATCATGTATATAGCGTTGCCAAGCATCCCAATAGCAACTGGGACAGTGATAGTCGCGTTGATATCGTGAAACTGTCAGATGACCAGATACCTGAGGCTGCCAAGGCTGAAAACCTGAAGAAGGAACTCGACTGGGATAATGGCACCTACCGTTTGTGCGGAGCTCAAGGTAACTTCGACTATATGAGTCTCCAAAGCTCTGTCAGTAGTGTATCTTCTGGTCATATCAGTGAAAACATCTTCATGCAGACTACATTTGACAAAGCGTCCAAAGACAACTACTTGTTTGACTTCGCCAAAGAAGATGACGGCTCCTACACCATGTTCAACCATGGAGCCAACGGCTACGTCGTGACAGAGAAAACCAATGCCGATGATGACCGCTGGGGATATGTGACTGTCAATGATACTAAGACCGATGCTGCCAAGATGGCTATAGGATTTAACTTTGACGATGGGTCCATCGAAATCAGAGCCGTCAACAACATCAACCATTTCTTCGACGGCAGCAAAGAACTCTGTGTGACCAACGGCAGTGACAGTAAGTGGGCAAAATGGCAAATTGAACGCCAGTTTACCATGCCCGCTGAAGGTATCATGGGACTTTACTACTCCAAGAGCCTTACCATTCCTACGGGCATGACCGCCTACATTGTTGCAGGCGTTACCGCTGGTAAGGTGAGACTTGTTCCCATTACCTCAGTCGTACCAGCCAACACACCGGTTATCCTTATGGGTGAAGCAGGCGAGTTCTACATGCCTTTGGCTTTCACCACCAAGACTTACGACGATAACAAACTGCATGCCTACACAGCCCCTGTAGAGGGTAGTGTTTATATTCCTAACGGCAACAGCATCAAGAAAGTTGATGGTTCCACATTGACCGAAGGCAGTTTCTATTTGCTTGATGCAGACTTCGGCGACGGCGTTCTTAGCGACGGCATGGAAATAACAGCCGAGGAGCCTCAACCTATTACAGGAACATTTGCCGTATATGGCAATTCGGTATCTACATACGAAGGATATCAGCCTTCAGGCTATGCCTGCCACTACGATGCAGGTGACCTTGGAGGTGTTAACGGAACATGGTGGATGCAATTAGACAAAATGACCGACTTGAGTTTTCTGGCCAATGCTTCCTGGAGCGGTTCTACAGTGAGCAACGTTGATATTGCCGCATCGCAGTTTACTGCCGACGGCCGCATTGCCGCTATTGGACGTAACGGTATACCAGAGTATATCTTTGTAAGTGGCGGAAGTAACGACTTGTGTCGCTCTGCCAACGGCAAAAAGGGCAACGTCATTAACTTGGGTGAATATACCGACGATGACACCAACACCTTCCGCGGAGCATATAATGTACTTCTGCAGAAACTTACTAAGGCATATCCTAAGAGCAAAATCATGTGCCTGTCACTCTTCCCGACCCGTTTTGCATGGGATTGGGTCAATGCCCGTGGCTGGACGCCAATCCAGTGCGACGAAAGTATTAAGAATATAGCTGCTAAATACGACAACTGCTATTATGTTGATATGACTCAATGTGGCATAAAAGACAGCATCTCAGCCTTTACCGAAGATGGTGACCACCCGAACAAAGCCGGCATGAAGCTGCTGGCACAGGGATTGGCACAGAAACTCATCGAGATGGGCATGATTACTGCTAACGGCAAAGAAAGCATTGTATGGCCTGAGACTCAGGATGCCTATTACCGCATCATCAGTAATGCCAGCGACAACACATCCGCTTATGTATATCCTAAATCAGGCAATTCCAACGTGGCAGACGGTGTGTATAACCTGCAATACTACAAGAGCAACACCTACAACACACTGACCGATGAAGACAAGGCTAATCCTGCCTTGGTTTACCATATATACACACGTGGTGGCAATGACAACTATTTCATCAAGAATTGCGGTATGCCTGGAAAACCATATCTGGAAATGTACACCAAGAGTGATGCATGGAGCGTCATCAGCTTTACTGATGCCCCAACCACTAAATTCTCCGCATTCAAGCTCCTTGACGGTATTGTTTATGGCAATCAGGCTATCCAAAGCGTAGGCAATACTAACCAATACTGGCGCAATGGTTCAGCTGCCAATGGTATAACTACAGCAGCCTACAACGCTTCCAATATGGATTTCGACTTTACCCTTGAACGTCTTGATGATGCACAGGTGGCATGGGCTAAGTTCTGCGAAGAGGTCAATACCGACCTCGGAATGCAGGCAGGCTCAACACCAGGATATATCAAACAGGAATACTTTGAGCAGTTCCAAGCAAAACTCAAGGCATACGACCTCACCTATGACAGCAACATAGATTATACCGCTGCTCTTGCAGAACTCAAAGAGACCAAGGAGAACTTCATGGTTGAAATAGACGGTGTTTATACCATCGACTTCACGTATCATTCCACTGGAGAATATGTCATACCAAACGAGTCAGGCTCACTGGGCTACTCCACAGCATTCGACAAGAGCAAACTCGCCTTCTATTTTGATATCCGTAGACAAGCCGACGGCAACTACATACTCAAGAATATGGATAACACCGAGAATCCTTACATTCTGAATACATCCAGTGACGAGAGTTGGTACATAGGTTGCGGCGGACGATCCACTAATATTAAAATGGTAAGCTCGCCTCAAATGGAGAACACTATCAACTACTACTGCCCGGGTGTGTTCCGTATATATGCCGTAGGCGACGGATTCTCATTCAATTCAGGTGTCAGTCAGGTTACAACGATGGCCAGCGGTCTGCCTTACGATATTGTCAACATCAAACCAGCTCCAGTAAAAGTACAGACCATTGCTTCTACAGGATGGGCAACGTTGTACAACGACCACAATTTGGTTATTCCTGAAGGTATTACAGCCTATTATGCCAACAGTGTCAACAATGAGAACAAAACCATCAACCTGATAAAGATTACCGACGGTGTTATTCCTGCCAATACGGCAGTCGTACTTTCTGGCAATGCCGCAAACTACATATTGGATTATACTGATGCCACAGGTACCGATGTCAGCGCAGACAACCTGCTGCAAGGTTCTCTTGCCAAACAAATTGTTGATGCTGGATGCTTCAAACTGACTCCGACCGATGGTGCCGGATTTAGCAGACAGGCTGATGATGTTTGTCCTGCGGGCGAGGCTTATCTGCCTCTGTCACTATTCACTCAGACAGGCGACTATACATTCACCTTCCTCCCTGCCGTAGGAGTAAACAAGGTATCGGTAACCGATAAGACTGACGCCGTTTACTATGATATACAAGGGCGAAAGGTAGAAAAGCCCACACGCGGTCTGTATATCAAGAATGGTCAGAAGATATTTGTTAGATAATCATTAGGTACTATGCCTGTAATAAAGGTAAGAGGGGCGCACCTGTCAGGTGCGCCCCTCTTACCTTTATTACAGGCAGTAAAGTAATTATAGATGTATTACTACTGTCCATTCTAATGAGACAGTAGTGGCAAATGTTAGTAGTTGAATTCTCCGAATTCACTCTTGATGGTCAGGCTGCGCTGACCTTCTTCAATGTGACCGATAATCCGAGCGTCAATGTTGAAGCTGTTGGAGATGTCAATGACCTGCTGAGCATGTTCGGGCTGAACATATATTTCCATACGATGACCCATATTGAACACTTTGTACATTTCTGCCCAATCTGTGCCGCTTTGTTCGGCAATGGTGCGGAATAAGGGCGGGACGGGAAACATGTTGTCTTTGACGACATGGCAATTTTCGCCGATGAAATGGAGGATTTTTGTCTGTGCACCGCCTGTGCAATGTACCATGCCGCGTATACATGGCCGCATCTCTTCAAGTATGCGCCTGATGACTGGCGCATATGTGCGGGTGGGCGAAAGTACCAGTTTGCCAGCATTGACAGGAGAGCCTTCTACACGGTCATTGAGCTTTAGCCTGCCGCTATAGACGAGTTCGGGTGGTACGGCTTTGTCGTAACTCTCGGGATACTTCTCTGCAAGATATTTGGCGAATACATCGTGACGTGCGCTGGTAAGTCCATTACTGCCCATTCCACCGTTGTATTCTGTCTCGTAAGTGGCCTGGCCGCTTGACGATAGCCCTACGATGACATTTCCGGGACAGATGTTGGCATTGTCGATGACATCCTTGCGCTTCATGCGACATGTTACGGTGGAGTCTACGACGATGGTGCGTACCAAATCCCCTAAGTCAGCAGTCTCACCTCCAGTGGAATAGATACCTATCCCCATGTCACGCAGTTGCTGCAATAACTCGTCTGTGCCGTTGATAATGGATGAGATGACTTCGCCAGGAATGAGCATTTTGTTACGTCCGATAGTGGAGCTGACAAGGATGTTGTCAACGGCACCGACGCAGAGTAGGTCGTCTGTGTTCATGACGAGTGCATCTTGTGCGATGCCTTTCCAAACGCTTAAATCACCTGTCTCTTTCCAATAGACATAAGCCAAAGACGATTTTGTGCCGGCACCGTCGGCATGCATAATGTTGCAATATTCAGGGTCACCGCCAAGAATGTCGGGAATGATTTTGCAAAACGCTTGCGGGAAAAGACCTTTGTCTATGTTCTTGATGGCGTTGTGAACGTCTTCTTTCATGGCACTGACGCCACGCATCATGTATCTTTGTTTACTGTCCATTGGAAAGAGATGATAAGTTTTTATGAAGGTATTACAATAAAATTAAAATTCTACAGTGGGGGCTTTAGACGCACCGGCTTCAGCCTCAAAGCCGTTCTTCTTGTCAAAACCGAAGATGTTGGCGAAAATGTTGGTCGGGAATGTGCGCACGGTGACATTATATGTCTTTACCGCAGCGTTAAATTTGTTGCGGCTCTCGTTGATGCGGTTCTCCGTACCTTCCAGTTGTGCCTGTAATTCCTGGAAATTTTCATTGGCCTTCAGGTCTGGATAGTTTTCGCTGATGGCAATCAGCCTGCCGAGGGCAGATGTGATTTCACCCTGTGCAGCCTGATACTGCTGTAATTTCTCAGGGGTCATATTTTCGGGATTAACTGTTACCTGGGTTGCTTTGGCGCGTGCGGCAATGACAGCCTCAAAAGTGGACTTTTCGTGAGCCGCATAGCCTTTTACGGTATTAACGAGATTGGGGATAAGGTCTGCGCGGCGCTGGTATTGCGTCTCGACATTATTCCATGCCTTGCTGACTTCCTCTTCCTGGTTTACCATGGCGTTGTACTTTGTTGCGCCACAACCTACCAAAAATACTGCTATAGCTGCGATAGCAATAATGACTTTTAATGTGTTAGAAATGTTCATATCTTATAGTTTAAATGTTATATATCATAATTAGTGTTTAGAAATGTCCGCCTGCACCGCCTCCGCCAAAAGACCCTCCGCCAAACGAACCGCCAAAGCCACCGCCACGCATGCCACTGCCCAGAATTGTGCCGCCCAAAATGGCACCACCTGCGTTATCGTCATCTTGATGTGGTCTGCGCTCAATTTTGTTTTCTGTATGCTTGCAATGGCTGCAAATATATGTGACACGATAGTAGTCTGTCCGCTTTTGAGTGTAGAGATATGTCTGCTGTGTGGCGTAAAATCTTTTTTTACCGCAGTTCGGGCATGTTCTATATCTGCTGAGAATCAGCAGGTAGAACAGGGCAAAGGTAAAGAAAAACATAAAGAAGATAGCGGCCCATCCTCCTTCAGCATCATCGTTTTTGTTGTCTTTTAATAGAGAATCATCGCCGTCGATATATTGTGCGATAGCTTTCATTCCCTCAAGAATGGCATAGTCCCAGTCTTGCTGTTTCATCTTTGGAATCATTTTCCTGATTTCAATTCTCTTGCAAATGGCATCGGGCAACGTGCCCTCCAAACCGGTTCCTGTCAGGATTTGATATGCCCTGTCTTCGGTACTGAGAATAACAATAAGTCCTGTATTGTAATTCTTGCTTCCGATGCCATATTTACGCGATAGGTCCATGCCGAAAGTGTAGCAGTCGCCTCCTTCTACACGTTTGACGACTACAACGACGGCTTCAATGCCTTTTTCCTGATTAAGATGATTGATGATGTTGTCAACACTATCAACAATGGCCGGCGACAGAATGCCGTCAGGATTGCAGACCCATTTGTGCGCATCTTGCAGATGCACCATGGGGAGCGTTTCGGGAGTCCATAATGTTGCATCAGCCGCTGCTATGCGTGAGGATAGTAACGATATGACGAAAAGAAATATGTAACGCAACTGGACTCTCATTTTTTATATGCTTTCATGCCAGAACGCCCAACTCGCTAAAGCTTGGAGGTGTAACATTTCCAGGCCGTTCTTAATCGTTGCACCGTGTTGCTCGCCTCGTTGTAAAAACAAGGTTTTATCAGGGTTGTATATCAAGTCGTAGAGCAGATGCTCCGACGTGACATAGTCATAAGGAATACCCGGGCATTCGTCTGTTTTGGGGAATGTACCCACGGGAGTACAGTTGATGATAACGGTATATTCATGCATTATATCGGGTGTAAGTTGCTCGTAACTCAGCATACCGTCTCTAAGGGTGCGACTTACAAAACATGACTGAAGCCCTATCTTTTCCAAGCCGTATCTCACAGCTTTGGAGGCGCCTCCTGTACCGAGAATCAGTGCTTTGGTGTGATTAGAGCGCAATAAAGGCTTGATGGATCTGACGAATCCTATGACATCGGCATTATAACCTTTGAGGTAGGGTTTGCCGTGACGGGCTGTAATTTGAATACAATTAACCGCTCCGATACTTTGGGCATCGTCACTGAGTTCATCCAGATAGGGGATGACTTTTTCCTTGTATGGAATAGTTACATTCAGGCCTTTCAGGTCGGGGTATTCTTGCAGTATGGTCGCAAGGAGGTCAATATGCTCAATCTCAAAATTCAGATACTCCGCATTGATGTCCTCCTGTCTAAATTTCTCGGTGAAAAACTGACGGGAGAAAGAATGAACGAGCGGGAATCCTAATAATCCGTAGCGCACCATAATGTTTTATTGTTTAGTAGCTATATACATTGTACTCAATCCGAATGTGAGGCGTTTGAAACAAACATCTTTGAAACCGGCTTTTTGGATAATTTGCTGCATGACCTCACCTTGAGGGAAGGCTTCCATCGTGGCTGGCAGGTATTTGTAAGCCTTGTTGTCTTTTGAAATCAATTTGCCGATGACAGGCATCCAGATGTGGGAATACAGCCAAAAGAGTTGCCTCATCGGGAAGTGCTGTGGCACGCACAGTTCCAAGATGGCAAGGTGTCCTCCTTGTTGCAAGACGCGGTACATCTCATGCAGTGCTGTGTCTAAGTGCGCAAAGTTGCGGACACCATAGGCTACGGTGACTGTGTCAAAAACCGCATCGCTAAACGACAGATGCTCGCAATCCTCTTTCTGAAAAGATATAATAGAATCTAAGCCTTTGCTTTCAGCTTTTTGTTTGCCTACAGCCATCATTCCTTCAGATATATCACAGGCAGTGACACTTTTAGGATGCAGAATCTTGCAGGCAAGGATAGCGAAATCGCCTGTGCCAGTCGCGATATCCAATATTGATTGCGGATGATACGGCAATAAGGCTTTGATGATTTTTTTTCGCCATGCCTTGTCTATACCCATAGAGAGAAAGTGGTTGAGCAAATCGTATGAATGGGCAATGCTGTTAAACATTGTTTCAACCTGCTCCGTCTTTCCTCCGGTACTGCTGTAGGGTTTTATCTGTTCCTGTGAATACATGCGTTGCAAGGCATTATTTAATGCAAAGATACAGAAAAAAGAGTATTCTTTATACTTGACAAGTGATAAATGAGAACATTTTATCACATTATGCTATTCCTTGTTTCGTTTCCCCCCAATTGGGGATATTGGCAGACTTTTTAATACGCAGTTCTATGTTTCTTTTATAAATTTTATTAATTTTACGGCAAGTATGGATTAAATGAATGAGTGTGAGCTCAATATCGTGTATGTATAGCGTGCGCCGACTTGTCGGAAATGTCTTACGGTTGTTAATCGTATTTCCTTTGATGAATACTTGGCTTACGGTGGTTGCTTATTCGGATCATCGCAATCGCAAGATTGACTCTATGGAGACGGTTCTCTGCGATAAGCAATTATCATGGAAAGACCAGCTGAAAGCCCATTCAGAATTGATGTGGGGCTATCTGCAAACCAATGGTGAGAAGTCTGTGTATCATGCCAAGGAAATCTTGCGGCTCACAGAGGGTGTGGCCGGTGAAGGGATTGCAACCCGTCAGAACGCTTTTCGAATTCTCGGGCAGCATGCTTATGCCGTGTGTCTTTATGATTCTGCCCTGCATTGCTACCAACGTTCTCTGGAGATGGCGCAGCAAGCCGAGAAAAGCGGTTTGTATAAACAGTCTGATATTGACGACATATACTCTGCGCTTTATGGTACGATGGGCAATCTCTATAATATTCAGGGTATGACTACAATTGCCATGGATTATTATTTTAAAGCCCTGCCTATCTTTGAACGCAATAATTGGCAAGAGTCGATTTCGACATTGTTTTACAATATCGGTGAGATGTATTTGGAGATGGGTAACAATGCAGAGGCGCGCAAGGCGTACCAGAAATCTCTTAATGCTGCGTTGAAAACGGGCGATTCACTGATACTTGTCAATCCACGTCACGGTTTGGCTACAGTGTTGCTCAACGAGGGCAAACCTCATGAGGCACTGAGAGAGGAGAGGGAATCCATGAAATATCTGCTCAGTCATCCAACGGAGGAGTCTTTTGGCCTGATGAATGCCTATGTCATGCTTGCGCATATTTATTGGGAAGGATTAAATGATATGCAAACAGCTCAGCAGATGATGGACGCGGCTTTGAAAATTTCTAATGGGATGGATGAAACTCCCGATTTGTCGGATGCTTATTCCACACAGGCGGCGTTGTGCCTGAATCGTCGCGAGTGGCAAAATGCCATTGATTGGTGTCTGCGTTCTCTGGACGTCAATGACCAAGACCCTCATCATAATATAGTCGTTTACAAACTGCTTGCTGAGGCATATAGCTATCAGGGCAAAGCTGAGGAGTCAACGCAATATCTTAAGTTGTTACACAATACAATGGAGGAAATGGCTAATCAGCGCCACCAGTCTGCATTGAGTGAGATGCAGATACGCTATGAAACTCAGCAGAAGGAGGCTAAAATAGCTCAGATGAGAGAGCGTGTGCGTCTCATGTGGTGGATTGGTGCCCTTGTGTTGTTTGTTTTTGTGCTTATCTTCATTGCTTTTTGGCGTATAAGTAAGCAGCGGAGACGCACGTTGGCCATACAGTCCAAACTCAAGGGCGAGCGTGAGGAGCGTCAGAGACTTGCCCATGATTTGCATGACCGCGTAGGCAGTATGCTTACAGCCATGCGCCTGACTCTGGAGCAAGATAAAAAAGAAGATACTTTGGAGATGCTTTCACAGACCAGCACGGAGTTGCGCAAGGTGGCCCACCACCTGATGCCTGAGTCACTCTCCAGAAAAGGACTTCATGTGGCACTCAGTGATTATTGCAGTGTCTTGCCGGATGTGACATTCCATTATTTTGGTGAGCCGCACCGCTTGTCCGAGGAGATTGAGGTGCTGTGTTATAGTATGATTCACGAGTTAATTAACAATGCGCTCCGGCATGCCAGCGCCACCCGTATTCAGGTACAACTCATGTATGAGTCAAACTGTATTTCCGCTATTGTAGCTGACAACGGCAAGGGGTTTGATGTCAATGCTCCGCATCAGGGCATCGGACTGAGCAATATCCGGCAGCGCATAGCAATCCATAATGGTCGTCTGTCTGTTACCTCGTCACCAGGAGGTGGCTCGGAAGTCCATTTTGAAATCCCGCTTGACAAAACAAATCAAAAATGAAGACAATTCTTATTGCAGATGACCATCCTATCGTGGTCGACGGAATTAAACATCTTCTCCTGCAAACTGGCGATTATGACATCGTTGGTGTAGCCTGTTCCGCCAATGAGTGTGCGCAGATGCTAAAAACTTTACATCCTGATGTTTTAGTGCTTGATGTCGGTTTTCCTGACGGCAATGCTTTATATAAGTTACCTGAATGGAAGGAAGAGTGCCCCAGCGTGCATATATTGGTGGTGTCGTGTTATGGAGAGCCCGATGTCATCCGTCAGGCAATGGATGCGGGTGCCGACGGCTATGTCTTGAAAGACTCACTCACGGAGTGTATACTGAAAGGAGTCTCTTCTGTGGCCGACGGGAGAGTGTACCTTTGTCCTGTGGCAAAACAGGCGTTGGAGAACTGTCCGAATGCTATGCACGCCACCTTGACCCAGCGTGAGCGTGAAATTCTGACCCTGATAGTGGAAGGTTTGCCCATGAAGCAAATCGCCTCCAGGCTCGGGCTTAGTTTCGAGACCGTGCACAGCTATACCAAGTATATCCGTGCGAAGATGGGTGTAAACAATACCGCCGCCCTTGTGCGTAAAGCTCTTGAGCGGCGGATAATATAAAGTATTATAACTTATCGGCTTTTACTGCGGTAAAATACTTTAATCATTTCTTGTCTTTGGAATTTTCCTTCATTATTTGATATATTGTAGATACCATCTCCTTGGTCATGTCAGCGTAGGTTGATGCCTTGTATGTTATAGTCAGTTTCTTGCCACTGGCACTAATGCTTTCTATGTCCTGCATAGCTTCGGTGTCGGCTTCCAGCCCTGACTTTATCTCCGCGGCAATGCTTTCGCTCGGGTATTCCGTAACTGTTGTGTGAGAGGTGATGGTAGAACCGGAGTAGCCGTAGGTTTCAGTCGTGACGATAGACATGCCGTCAGTCGTTTGTGTGTAGCTGAACGTCAGGGCAGACCCCGTGTCAACCAGGTCGCTGAATGTTGTCGTTACTTGTGCGTTGCCGCCGTCATCATCCTTGTCATCGTCACTGCTGCATGCGGTGAAGAAGAAAGCCATACTTGCTGCTGTCAGCAGCATTGCGAAAAACTTAATTAGTTTCATAATCTTTTTAAATTGAGTTAATAATATAGTGTTATGTCTATTTCTTAATAAATTCTACCCTGCGGTTCTTGGCGCGTCCGTCTTCCGTCTTATTGTCGGCCACTGGTTCATGTGAGCCTTTACCCACAGCCTTCAGGTTGAAGCCGTCCACACCTAAGCCCTCCAGTGCCTTGACGATAGCCTCTGCACGCTGTTGTGACAAGGGGTCGTTTATTTTGTCAGACCCTTGATTGTCTGTATGTCCTTGTACTTCAAAGCGTGCCGTAGGATTTTTCTTCATATATTCAGCCACTTTCATGATTTCCACCATTGACTCTTGCTTAAGCGTAGCCTTGCCTGTGTCAAATAGAATGTTATTGGTCACAAATTTGCCCGTCTCAACAATGGCTTTCTCAACTGCTGTCATCGACTGGGCATCGCGTTCATAAAGCTTCACGGCCCCCTTGGCGATAATGACATTGCGGATGAAAGTCAGATTGTGATATTCATACGGCACCTGGAAAGATACCCACGTCGGTTGCTGGACATTAGGCAGGTTGACAACCCTGTTGCCGTCAAAGTATACCTTCATGGCACGCTGGTTGAACGACAGTGCCACATGATGCCAGCCTTGCTTGAAGTCGTATTCAAAGTTTGCTTCCTTGTTTTCGCCATTGGTGTTGCTGTTGTTATATCTGACATTATGGTCGCTCGTTGCACAAATACCATGTGTCAGTGAAAAAGCGATATTGCTGCCACGATAACCTGGCCATTTTGAACGGTCGTCATTGTTGCTTAGGCATAATTTCAAATCATTCAGTCCGATGTCATCCTTGTCTTTCCAGTAGTAGAAGTCATATTCAATGGTAAATTCCTGGGGTAGGTAGGCTCCCTGCTCCTTTATCAGCGGAGTAATGACGCCATTGTTGGTGACCTCGATGGCTTTTTGGCTTCCCAGTGTCTTCACCTCTGCCACGCCATCCAGCAAATCCCATTTGGAAGGAAACTCGCCAACAACCTCAGCGCTGACATCATCCTTAAACAGGATAACTTCGCCACGCTTAAAGTCGCTCGTTGTGGATGCTGAAGGATTAACGGCGGAATCATTCTCTTTGTTTCCACTTTCGTCGTTCTTGGAATGTTTGCCTTTTTTTGACGATTTCTTCCCGTCAAGCACGGCATCCATTGTCGTGTCGGTCGCACGTTCTACCTTGTTCTCAACTTTCTCCTTGATTTTGTTGACAGCCTTCTCTTTCAGACTTCCTAACCAGCCCTGTGCATCGGCACTGCCTAAAGCTGCTACCATGGTTATCAAAATAACAAACCGTTTCATACATTCTGTTTTAATATTTTTTTTGCAAAGATAAAGTCTCATGTCCGTTTTTGCAATACCCCTTTTGGGGGTAAGGCTATCGTGTATGGCGCATTGGTCCGTCGCTTTTACTTCGTAATGTACTGCGTTCTGCAGGATGCAATGTATGTTCCATGGGATGGAACTTATGTTCAGTAGGCTGGAACGTTTATTCCACGGTATGGAACGGAATACATGTCGTGGTAGGATTTTCCTATCCTTCGTTGACGGAATAAAAGTTGTGGCAGAGATTTAGTTTTGCCGCCAGGTTATTCTCAATAATTTTGTTTAACTTTGTTTTCAGTAATAATTATTAACAAAAAAATCAATGAACCGTAGATTTTTCCTTCAGCGCTCCGCTGCCCTTTTCGGGGCAATGTGTATGGACTGGCCCGCCTTTGCCGAGCAAGTTTCACGTTTGGGTAAGCCTAATGTGAAAATAGGTATAATAAGTGATATCCACATCCGTCATATGGATTCGGTAAAGACGTTGCATCATACCTTTGAATATTTCGACGAGGTGGGTGTAGACGGTGTTATTATCGCAGGTGACATGGCAGACTGGGGTTTCCGCAGCCAGTTGGAGCTTGTGGCGGAGACATGGTATGACGTATTTCCCAAAGACCGCGGTGCAGATGGCCGTCATGTGGAGAAACTATTTGTTTATGGCAATCACGACCGTGAGGGTTACACTTACGGCAATGCGCGGGGCGTGAAAGTGACCAAGGAAATGATAGCTGAGGAGGCTATATGGCCGCACAAGGAAAAAGTGTGGCAGGAACTGTTTCACGAGAAATGGTCACCTATTTACATGAAGGATGTCAAGGGTTACAAGTTCATCGGAGGACATTGGGATACATGGAGCGATATACGCGGTTTGGCTGATTTTCTGAAGAAAGTAGAGGGTGAGCTGCCCACGGGCGGACGTCCGTTCTTTTACTATCAGCACTTCCACCCGAAAAACACATGCTCCGGTCCGTGGGTTTGGGGCCAGGGTGGTGGCAATGTGACCAAGGCCTTGAGCAAATATCCCAATTGCGTATGTTTCTCAGGCCACAGTCACACATCACTTACGGATGAGCGCACTATATGGCAAGGTCCATTCACGAGCATCGGAACCGCATCGTTGAGCTATATCAGTCTGTGGAGTGGCCGTGAAAACTCGCGTGAGCCGTGGACATCTCAGATGAAACGCATCGGGACGCACAACGGCAAGCACGGGCAGATAATGTCTGTCTATGACGATTGCATCACATTGGAGCGCCGTGAGTTTGTTTACGACCAGCCCTTGGGTGACAATTGGATAATACCTTTGCCACTTGGCGGGCAGGATAAGCCATATGTGTTTGAAACACGCATGAAGAATGTAGCGACGCCTCAGTTTGCTACCAGTGACAAGGCAATCGTAACACGTGCCGTCGGAAAGGATGTACAAGGTACCGAGCAAGAGCAATTTACGGTGCATTTCCCTTCTGTGCTCAAGAAGACACATGGAGCCCGTGCGTTTGACTATGAGGTAGAGGCTGAGGTGGTAGAGTATGACATTGCCAAGATAGCACTCACCAAGCACGTTTATAGTAAAGGCTATTTCCTCGGTGAGGCTCAGGATATGGCTGAAGTGACCTGTGTCTTCGGTCAGACTGAACTGCCACGATGGCACAAAATGCGGTTCCATGTATATCCGAGAGAAAGTTTCGGGAAGAAGGGTAAACCGCTCAGCACAGACTGGATTCTCCCTGGAAAATAAAGCGAGGGTATGCCTGGTCGGATGCTTGTTTTTTTTGTTCTTCTGTGTGGCTTAGTTAATGCACGGGGACAAGATACAAGCAGTGTGGTTATAATCTTGCGAGATGTAGGTGTCAAGGTTGCAACACCTAAAATAGTGCACAGGGGCGACACCGTGGTGTTTAACGCTGAGGCTTATAAGACTCCTGAGGGTGCTATATTGGAGAATCTTGTCCGTCGTTTGCCTGGTGTCGTTGTCGGAAGCGACGGCAGCATCACTTACAGAGGTAAGAGTGTCAGTGAAATCAAGATAAACGGAAAAGATTTCTTCAAGGGGAACAGTGGCGTGGCGATGAAAAACCTGCCTGTAGACATTATCAAAGAGGTTAAAGTCTACGAGGAGGACAGCAGAGAGGCCAGGCGGTCCGGCATTCCTGAGGCGGAGAAAAATCAAGTCATGGACGTGACACTGAAGGAGGAATTGAAAAAGACACTTACGCTTGACGGCCATGCCGGTCTTGCCAGCCACAGGCATTATGACAATCATATCTTTGCCCAGGAGTTCACAGACAGATGGAGCGCGTCTCTTTTTGGCGACATGAAAAATGTTCCTGAAAGTGATGATTTTGACACTGACTGCGGATTGTCTTCGACTAAAAATGCCGGTGGCACAGTGCAATGGTCCAACAAAGAAGGTGAGGATGTGAGCGGACAGTTCAGGGTATACGCTTCTACATATTACAGATACAATGATAACGATGTGCGCTCCGAGTCTGCTTCGGAAACGTTTTTGAATAGAGAGACTGACGTATATTCCTATAACGTATCCTCAATGCGCAATAAACAACGTAGTTGGGAAAACAGTGTAGACTTGTCGTGGCAGCCAGATTCAAGTAACGTGTTTACATTCAGTGCATCAGCAAATATGGAAAGTAGCAGGAGCCGGACAGTAGGGCAGAGTGCGATGTTTAACGACAATCCCTATCAGGTAGCCTCCCGCCAAGAATCGCTGGAGAATATCTTTAGTTTGACGCCGGACATGCAATTTAGGAATATAATTGTCAATACCGGTTTAAACTCTATGTTGAACCGTGGTCGCGGTGATATGTTCTCGGCAGCCGCTTTTGCGGCACACCATTTTGATTCATTGGGGACATCATTGAGCGCAGACGTGTCGTACAACCACTCATATAACCGTAGTCGCACTTTCACGCTCAACAAAATACAATACTATCGACAGGGCACGGAGATGCTGCCGACATTCTATGACCAGTATGTCTCCAGTCCGACTCACCCGCACTCATTAAATGCCAATGCCAGTTTCTCGTATCACTTCAACAAAAAAAGTTCAGCATTCATACGATATTCATTTCTGCATTCTTACAGCAACGAGGACCGTTCGTGGTACGAATTGGATTCCCTACGGAATGTCAGCGTCAACAAATATCCTGAATTGGGATGGTTGCCGTCAGCCGATACACTTGAGCTCATCAAGGTATGGGAGAATTGTCAGTATTCCGCCTATCATCGTCACAATAATAGTATACAGCTGGGGTCGCATTTGGTTGTCGGGAAATGGACGATAAGGCCTTATGTCGATGTCTGCTTTAAGCATACGAAACTGAGATTTACGAAAAACACCTATTCGGCGGCAAAAAGACGCAACGGCTTCTACATAGAACCTAAATTATATTCCCAGTATAAGATATCGGAGCAAAAGAATATCAGTTTCACGTATTACACAGTAACTTCATCGCCCGATTTAATCAACCTTATTGATATACCCGATGAAAGCAATCCGCTGTATGTCACTATGGGAAATCCGAATCTGAAAGATACATGGTCGCATAGTGCTAATATATGGTATCAGAGTTACAATACGGAAAGACAAGAAAATATTGTTATTCATCCTGCGTTCCATCAGTCGTTCAACAGTATTACCAACAGACTGGTCTATGATATGCAAACGGGTAAGCAGACCGTGAAGTCAGATAATATCAATGGCAACATGGATGCGTCTTTGGGTATAGACTATAACAGGTCATTCGGAAAGGAAAATATGTTTAATGTTATGCTGACGTCCACTAACAGCTATTTCCGGAGTGTCGGGTTTGTCAATACGGGCGGGTTGCAATCGGAAGAGTCTAAAAACGTGATGCACGATTTCCTTTTTGACGAGCGCGTGTCCGCTTCATGCCGTACAGATAATCTGGAGATAATCCTGACGGGCAAGATAGCGTATAATCACAGCCGTAGCGCTAATGGGATGTATGATAAACTTAATACAACGGTAACGACATTGCAGACGCAGTTGCGTTATGATTTACCTTGGAAAATGAGCATCGGCACGGATTTCGGCTTCCGTTTGCGCAGAGGTTTTGCTGATTCTGCAATGAATACGTCAGAATGTCTATGGAATGCCCGGGTGACACAAAGTCTCATGCAGCAGCACCTTATTATAGGACTTCGGTATAACGACATCCTGCATCAGCGTCAATATATCACGCGTAGCGTCGGTGCGAATTCTAAATATGAGACAAAGACTAATCATGTAGGCAGTTATCTTATGCTGACGCTTCAATATAAGTTTTCTGTAAATAGAAAATAAGAAGAGAATTATTTAATGGGGAGATTTAACTTTTTCATATGAAATACATCTTAAAATTAGCCTTTATGATCATGAATAAATATATATATTTGCTTTTGTTGTGCGTTGTGTCATTAGGAGCTTCTGCACAAGAATATGTACTCTCTGGCAAACTTATTGACAGTAAGTCTTCAGAACCTATAGAGATGGCTGGAGTGCGTCTGATGAAGAGTGACAGTACTTATGTGGACGGTACGGCAACCTCTTCATCGGGAGCATTCTCTTTCAATATCAAAAGTCCGGGGAAATACATTCTTATGTACACATCAATCGGGTACTATAACAAGTATACTAATGTGACGCTTTCAAAACAGAAGGATGTCGCACTTGGTAATATTCCGATGACCATCAATGCCATTGCGCTACAGCAAGCTACAGTGACGACGAACGCAGCGCAAGTTACCGTTAAAGAGGATACGTTTGTGTATAATGCGAGTGCCTACCGTACGCCTGACGGTTCTACTCTTGAGGCTCTCGTAGAGAAACTGCCGGGAGCGGAGGTGGAAGATGACGGCTCAATTAAGCTGAACGGCAAGACGGTATCGCAGATATTGATTGACGGTAAAGACTTTTTTAAAGGAGACACGAAGGTCGCAATGAAAAACCTGCCAGTGGATTTGATAGACAAGATTAAATCTTACGACAAGCAGAGCGACTACACGCGTCAGACAGGTATTGACGACGGCAATGAGGAGACAGTCCTTGATGTCGGTATGAAGAGAGAACTTAAATCCAGTTGGATTTCCAATATAGACCTTGCGGCTGGTAACAAGAATCGTTATGCGAATCGCGTATTTATTTCTCGCTTTACGAACAACAGCCGTATCAGTGCCGTCGGGAATATGAATAATGTCAATGACCGCGGTTTCCGTGGTGGCGGTCCAGGCTACCGCGGTGGTGCGAGCGGTCTGACGGCATCACGCTCAGCTGGACTTGACGGTTTCTGGAATAATGGTTTGAAGGAAGACTCAGCCCATTATTTCCAGATTGGCGGAAACTTTCGCATCAGTCACAGCAGTAGCGATAACCTTACACGCAGTAACTCAGAGACATTCTTGACCTCTGGCAATAACTCTTTCGCCAACAGCATGTCGCAGTCCTATGGAAAAAACAACAGCATGAGTGCAGGTCTTAATTTGGAATGGAAACCTGATTCCATGACAACCTTACATCTGCGTTCCAATTATTCTCACTCTTCTTCTGACGATTCGGGCAACAGCCAAACGGCGACATTCAACAGTGACCCCTATGTGTGGGGGGATAATCCGTTGGATACGATGTTTTGGTATAATGAGCCTACGGCTATTCCTGCCAGCTTCCTGGCGATAGCTACAAACCGAAACAATCGTTTGTCTCTGTCTGACAGCAAGAGCGACAATGTAAATGGTGAGCTGAATCTTACACGCCGTCTGGGCAAGAAGGGACGCAGTATTTCTCTGCGCGGACGTGCCGGCTATACTAACAGCAAGAGCAACAGCTACAGTATATCTGATATATATTATTACCAGCGTTCGTCGCAGACATATAATAATCAGTACACCAGTGCACCGTCGAAAAGTTGGAATTACAGCGGTCAGTTGAGCTACTCAGAACCGTTATGGAAGGACTGGTATCTCCAAAGTAGTTACGAATATGAGTATAATTATTCTGACCGTGACCGCAATCTGTTCCAGTTGGACTCCCTGACAAGCTGGGGTGCTGGCAACACTCATCCGATAGGGACATTGCCTGACGATAACTTGCTTAATCTCGTGCGCAATATGGAAAACAGCCGTTATGCGACGTACAAGGATTATGTTCATGACATCAATGTTGGGATACGTTATTCAACGAAAGACGTCAATTTCCATGCTGGCATACGTCTCCAACCGCAACATACAAATCTGGCATATCAAAAGTCTTCGTTGGATACGGTTGTTACGCGTGACGTCTTTAACATAGCTCCTAATTTGCGTTTGCGTTACCGCTTTAATCAGAATACACGCTTGGATTTCCGCTATAGGGGTTCATCTTCACAACCGTCTATGACAGATCTTCTTGATGTTACCGACGACAGCAATCCACTGAATATTACAAAGGGTAACCCGGGTTTGAAACCTTCATGGTCCAATGACTTCCGCTTGTTTTTCAATACATACCAGCAGAAGCATCAGCAGAGCATATTTGCTCATATTGGCTTCAATCAGACCTCCAACAGCATTAGTAATGCAATCACTTATGACGAGGAAACTGGTGTGAGGACGACACGCCCTGAAAACATTAACGGCAATTGGAATACCAATGCCTTTGCCGGATTTAATCGCGCATTCGGTAAGGACAATGCCTTTAATCTGCATACAGGAACCAACTTCAGTTACGCCAACTCTGTGGGTTATATGAGGACGAGCAATGTTGCCGACAGTGAGAAAAATACAGTCAAGACGCTTAATCTCGGTGAGCGTCTGCGTGTTGCGTATCGTTGGGATTTGTTTGAATTTGGTATTAACGGTAGCATTAATTACAGCAAGTCACGCAGCGAGTTGTCTTCTGCATCCAATCTTGAGACATTCCGCTTTGCCTATGGTTGTAATCTGCAATACACTACACCGTGGAATATGGGTATCTCCACCGATATTGCCATGAACAGTCGTCGCGGCTATGATGATGCCAGCATGAATACGAATGAACTTATTTGGAATGCCCAGATTTCTCAGACGCTATTCAAAAAGACAACGACGTTAAGCATCCAGTTTTATGACCTCTTGCATAGGCAGAGCAATATCAGTCGGACAATCAATGCGCAGATGCGTCGTGACACCTGGAGCAATGCTATCAACAGTTATTTCATGGTACACCTTATTTATCGTCTCAATATCTTTGGCGGAAGTAACGGCCGCATGCGTGGAAATGGTGAAGGCGGTTTCAGAGGTGACCGTGGCGGTATGCGTGGCGGCTATGGTGGTGGCTATGGCGGCAGAAGAATGTAGTCCGCTATTTCATTTCGGAAAATATCTTGTCAGCGAAGTCTGTCATCCACATCCAGTCATATACGGAAAAGCCATGTTGCTCAGTTCGACGCACGTATCCTAAATATTTCCCGATGGCTTTTGTGTCATAGTTGTCTGGCCAAGACACGTCAGGCAATCCGGTCTTTCTTAATTTTTTCCACACAGGACTGGCTGCTTTCAGTGCCAGAAACTCTCCTTTAGTGTCAAACCACGGCTCGTTGAAACCTTCTACCAGCAGTGCTCTCGGGGCTATGCAGGAGAGCAACAGATGTTGGTCAAACGGCATGGCTTGCTCGTTGTCGGCATATTTGTTCCATGCTTTGCAATACCAGTGCGTAAACATGGTTGTCATGGTCTTGACATTTTCTCCGTAGTATCTTTTTGCCAGCGGTACACCGCCGCCACCTGTCTGCACCGGCACTACGACGGGAAACCTCTCGTCGAAGGCCCCGGCTATCAAGGCGGCTTTTCCCAAGCGTGAGCATCCTGTCAGGATGACTTTCCGGGCATCAAGTCGTTTGTCTTGTTCTATCATGTCCATACCGCGCATCAGTGCCCATGCCCATGCTCCCAGTGCTGTGGTGTTGTCAGTACGTGATGTGTCTCGTGGCCCCCATAGGTCAAATACTCCTGTGTATGCCCGTCTTTCCTGCTCTGCGGCTTTCTCGGGGTCGGGAGAAACATCGCCGTAACATGCACTGACAAAGGCGTATCCCTGTGCCAATAGCATGCCTAACGGATATGTCCGTCGTTTGTTTTGTCCCGCAAAAAGCCCGCGGGTGCTTTCCGTGGCGCGGTGGTTGACAATGTATTTTTTGTCATTTTCAAGCCAGCTGTCATTTAGCAATACTTCCTTGTCTTCCAAAAGTGTCTGGTTGCCGCTATAGTTGAGACACATGATAACAGGCACTTTCTTTTTGGCATAGCGTGGCGTGATGACGAGCCAGTCTATTTTAGGACCGCTCTTGTCTGGGCGGAACCACATCCTTACTTGCCGTCTTGTACCAAATCCTGCAAGGGTGATACCTTCCTCTATGACCTCTGTCGTTATTTTGCTTGCGGGAGGAATCTGACCATACATTTCCCGCTGGAAAATGTTTAATATCTCCTGACGTCTTAAAGCCCAGTCTTTCTTGTTTTTCACTTTTCTGCCATCGGCAAACTGTAGCGGATCTTCCAGTTTGTAAGGCGGTATCTTGCTCTCATCGTAGTTTACTATTTGTTTTGCTGCAGATGATGACAATGCCAGACATACAAATAGTATTTTAATTATGTGTCTCATTCTGATAAAATATTTGTTGCTTTTCCTCGTCATATAGTCTGCTGAAGATTTTGTAGAACTGCTCTTTGTCCCTGAATATTTTCCTCAGCTCGTCCAAGCGTTGTCTGTTTGGCGATTCGGGAATCCATAATTTCAGATAACCTCCTTCGGCATATTTTTCCTGCATATGTTCCACAGTGCGCTGATAGTTGCCCTCCTTGTCCAACTCGGGGTAGTGTGACAATCCAAATTGTATTGTTCTCCGGATGATGCTTATTGGTTCAATGCAGCGGTCTGCTTCTGCAACGATTTTGCCGTAGATGGTACGTGGTTCATGCTTTGACGATGCCCTGTGGTCCTCAGCGGCATCTGCCATAATGCCGATTTGTATTTTGTCAAACCAGCGTTTCAATTGTTTGTCTGCCCGGATAATGTCTCCTGACACAATGTGATGCCGCTCTCGCCCTTCAGCCAGTCCGGTGTCGTGGTATGCCGCGATAACGTATACCATGTCAGTGTTGACGTTATAATGAGTCGCCATGTTAAGGCTGTTCTGGATGACTGCCTGTACATGGTCCAAGCGATGAGCCGCATCAAAATGCACATAGCGGGGCAGAATCTCTGCCTCCACATATTGCCTTATGTCGGGATTTACCATTTTATTATTTGTTCTTGATTAATTTCATCAAGTTGTCATATAGCTTCCTGAATTCAGGTGCGGCTTTTTCCACAAGACATTCAGGATGGAACTGTACCGCCGCTACGGGATACGAGTCACCTTCTATTGCCTCAATGATGCCGTCTGTAGCCCTTGCCGACACACGCAATCCAGGCGCCAGCTTTTTTATGGCCTGGTGATGAGAGGTATTTACACCGATATGCTTGACGCCCATTATCTTGTATAGGCGGGAGTTTTCTTCAATATTGATGTCATGGATTCTTTCACCGATACGGTTGCCCTGGCGATGAGGAAGCGGGTTGTCTACCTCTGTCGGGATGTCCTGATATAGCGAGCCGCCAAAGAAGACATTGATGATTTGTAGTCCGCGACATGTCCCGAAGATAGGTTTCTTCTGCGCTACGGCTTCCTTGAGCAATGCCATCTCAAACGTATCACGACGGCCTACCACTTCACCCAGATAAGGTGACGGCTCTGCATGGTAATATGCGGGATTGACATCTTCTCCGCCGGTAAGAAACACGATGTCGGCCTTCTTGACATACTTCTTCAATAACTTTTCATCACAACCGTTAGGGATAATCAGCGGGGTGTGTCCGGATTTGAGTACGGCATTAACGTATGTGCGGTTTACTGACACCTTGCTGCTGGAACATACTTCACCAAAACCAATCATATAATGTTTCTTTGCAGAGAGCGGTAATGCTACAAAGCACAATAATATTAACAAGAGTAAATGTTTCATATCTGTCTTATTATTTATTACTGTTTACAAAATTAAATCTTTTCCCTGTTATCATTGCTAATTAACAGGAGAAAATAGTTCATCTTTCGGCGTTTATGCGTTTGTTCCATCGGATGAAATGTAGATTCCATTGTGTAGAACTTAAGTTCCAGCCTGTGGAACGGATGTTCCATGGGCTGGAATAGAAAACATATCGCGACAAAGCCGTATGTCCTTAGTGCAGATGCTAAAAAATAAGGCAGCGTTACGGATGAATAAGAAGTGAAGATGCCGACAGGCTTTGCCCGGGGTGGGGCGTTATGATGAGGCGTTATCTCCAGTTACCCATGCGGTTTTGAAAATTTCCACGCATGTTGTTGCCCGTACGGTTATTTCTGTTATTTCTGTTGTTTATGCCGTTACGGTTGTTCTGCTGGTTGCGCTGATTGTTGTTTCTTGCCATGTGACGCTTGTTGCGCAAAGTGTTGAAGTTGTATTGGAAAGACAACAGGAAATAGTTTTTCAGCATAAGTTGTTTGGTGTCACTGATACTTAGCGCGTTGATGGTGCGCACTATGTTGGTGCGCTGGTGGAGAATGTCGAAAATCTGGAAGGATAATACGCCGGCATTGTGTTTGAAGAGTCGTTTGCTGAGTTGTGCGTTCCACACGCAGATGTTTTTTTGTATACTGGATGAATAGCCGTGACGGCTGTTGAAATTGGCCGTTGTGGAGACTTGCATGTTCAGAGGCAATTCGGCTTGGAAATTTGCAGAGACGGTATAGTCAAAAGTCTCACGGGAGAGTCCGTTTTTGACACTGTTTCGGATTTTATAATAAGATATGTCTCCTCCTATGCGCCATGAGAAGCCTTTGTTGCGGAAGCGTAGCCCCAGTGATTGGTGCAACCGGACGGAACTGGTGTGGTTGATACGGGCTGAGTCTTTAAGTGCGTCAATGTCTTCAAAGGCTATATCTTGGAGGGAGGTGATATTCAGTTTGCGTAATTTTTTGTTTGTCAGCGGTGTGGAGTTGAAGTTGGTGTTCTCGTTATAAGAGCAGGAGGATACAGTTGAGAAATTCCAACGTTGCATGCTGTCGAGAGGCATGTTGAAGTTGATGTTGCCGTTCATGCTCCACTGACCATTGACATTCATGAGTTTAGATATGCGGAAACCTGTTGCCGACTCGGAGAATGACATTGTGGAAACAGCGTTACTGGTATTGGAGTATCCCCAGTTGGTGACCAGACTGCGGTGCGATTTTTCGCCATACATATTGAAGGTAGCGTTCAACCGATGCGTAAACATGGGTTTAAGGTTGGGATTACCATAACGTATGTACTGCGGGTTGGTCTTGTCTATCAGTTCTTGAAGCTGTTCCACATTGGGTTCGCTGCTGTTGCCGTTATAATTGAAGTCCAGGCTGTTGCGCTTGGTGAAGCGGTATTTGAAATGAAGATTAGGTGCCCAGTTTTTCAAGCTCTGCTTGACAAGTCCTTTGTCCATGCGTTGTCCTAATATGTAGTTCGCCTCATTGGTTCTTGGATTGAAGTGTATGCCATAATTAAGGTTCATCTTTGTAGTGATGTGGCGCATGCTCAGGTTGAACGAGTGGGAAAGGTATCTGTTAGTTGTGATGTTACTCAAGGTGGTGTCTATAGGTATCTCACTCCAGTCAATATCACTGATGGCGAAAATGGTATCTTCCGGCTCGTGTTTGAACTCATAGCCCAAGCGGTCAGTCTTGGAATAACTGTAGTTCAAGTTATATCTTAACTGCAGATATGTCTTTTTGAACAAAGGTTCAGTGTAGTTAAATCCTGCGGCATAACTGTAGCGGTAGGTGTTGCCGTCGATGAAACGGTCGTAGTTTCTGTTCAGGAGAGGCCTCAGGTTATATGTTGCAAAGTTACGCACATTGGTTGTCTGATCGTTGTTGCTGTAGCTGAACGAACCGCTGAACGAGATGTTTCTGCCTGTTCTGCTAAGCCTGCGGAAGAACAGTAAACTCGTACTTGCGGACAGACCGTCAGAGCCGTTGACGTTTAGGGAATTAGTGCTATTAGTCGTTTGCAGGGTGTCAGTATCCTTGCCCAGCCATCTTGATGCGATGCCACGAGACTGTGATGAATTGTCTGTCTCATTGTATGAGAAATTAGGCCTGATCTGGATGGTGGTCAGCGTGTCAGGATGCCACTCCCACTCAAAATTGGCGTTTAGTTCATGGCGTTTGCGGTCGGAACGTGATTTGTTGTCGGAGTAGTACTCTGCACCGCTGGCATACTTTGTTTCAGTATGGCGTTCGGACTCGTTGTCGGCATCGGAGAAGCTGTAACGGACATTGCCGGAAATCTTGTATACCTTCTTCTTGTCCTTGGCGTATGTAAAACCTACGGATTTGGATGCCGTGTAGCCCGTACGCGCTTGTCGGGATGCGTTGGATGCACCATTGCCTCTTTCAGAGAAAGCGGGGTTGTTGACGTTGTTCAAGTTGGCCACTATGGCAGCGTGCTGATTGCTGCGGAACTTATTGACGTTGGCGCGCTCGGCATAACGGTCATAGTTGCCCATAGATAATCCGACGTTTCCGACGAGTCCTTTGAACATATCTTTTTTGACTTCGATATCAATCACATTATGTTCTTCACCGTCATCAATACCTGTAAGGCGGGCTCTGTCGGAGCGACGGTCGTATGTCTTGATGCGGCGGACGATGTTGGCAGGTAAATTTTGTAAAGTGGCAGCCATGTCATCGCCGAAAAACTCCTTGCCGTCAACCAAAATCTTGCTATATTCCTTACCGTTGATTTTAATCTTGCCGTCATCGGTAATCTCTGCACCGGGTATCTGGGTGATGAGTTCCTCTGCCATGGCGCCTTCGGCTGTTACCAATGCACTGGCATTATAGGCAACAGTATCATCGGTAACAGTGACCAATGGCACTTTGCCCACGACTATGGCTTCACCCAATGAAAAATCTGTAATGTCTATCCGAATAGGATTGGCGGAAATGATAGGCTTGTCTTCAGCGACGGTAAAACGCAGAAAACCTTTGGTGTAGCCTATAGCATCGCATTTTAAAATATAATTACCAAACGGCAGCTGGTCAATCTCATAAGCACCCAAAGTGTCTGTTGCGGCTCCACCTTTGACAATGCTGTCAGGCAAGTGTATGGCACGGACGATAACACCTCCCAGTGGTGCGCCTTCAACATTGGTGACAGTGCCGTTAATCCGGCCTGCCGTACGCTCGTTGGCGCCGATTCTGAGAGTGTCATTCATAGGAAAAGCCTTAGCCAATAGCAGAGAGGCAAGATAAATGGTTAGTAATATATGTCGTTTGTTGAACAGCATTCGGTCTCTTTATTTTAGAGATGTAAGATATTAATAAAAGTTAAAAATTTATCCGTTGAAAATTACTCTTTTTGCTGGTTCGTACTCTTCCGCCAGGCGAAATAACGTTGCAGTTCCTTGTCTGCCAGATGGAGCGCATAGGTGATGAGCGCGGCATCATCAAAGAGTCCTATCCCTGTTATGAAATCAGGAATCAAATCTAAAGGAGAAACAACATATAACAATACAGCTACAATAAGAATGAGTTTCTTGTAATTAAAATATGTGTAGCGTTTTTCCACAATATCTTTGACGTAGTAATATAGTAGGATGGCATCTTTGATGACGGGACCGAGTGAACGTCGCTTGAAAAAATACAATACAGCCGCAAGCAAAGTCTTCATTTTGCGGTTGTCGGCGACATACTCCGCTGCATCTTTTTGCCATTTTCCTTCTTGAAACTGGCGGATAACCTCATCTTTAATGTTTTTTAGTCGTTTATTCATGCTAACTTGTTAATAGTATAAAAGAAAGCCTGCGATGCCACACATGCAAATCATTCTTATTGGATTAATTTTGAAATAAAACGTTCCGATAAAAGTGGATGCGAAAAGAAAGGCGCTGACCCAAAACTGCCAAGGTGTGACCATAGGTGACCCGAAATTCTCAGGTGTCATCAGCAAGAGTGTCGCGGCTGCAATGAGCCCGACGATAGTGGGCCGGAGCGCAGAAAAAATCATGTTCTTGACAGGATGATGCCAATATTTCATGAGGACTTTCATGATGATAATCATCAGCAGGAACTGTGGCAAAACTTCGGCAAATGTGGCCAGTGCGCTGCCCAAAGAACCCATCATGGGAGAGTATCCGGCATTGACCACGGCCCGATAGCCGGCAAACGTCGCCGCGTTGACACCTATGGGACCAGGTGTCATTTGACTAATGGCGATTACGTCTGTGAATTCCTGTGTTGTCAGCCAGTGATGGTTATTGACAACTTCGCCTTGTATCATGGATAGCATACCGTATCCGCCGCCGAAACCAAACAGACCTATGAGGAAGAAAGTATAAAATAACTCTATGAAAATCATAACTTATCCTCCTTCTCATCGTCTAATTTTGAAACAAAACCATACAGAAATGTGCCAGCAACGACAGCGACAATTATCCATACAGGTGAAATGCCGACTAACCATATTAAGACTGCTGTCAAGACGGGAACCCATATGGTTGTCAGTTTTATGTTGGCCGTTTTCCACATTTTGACACACGGCACCGCAATCAGTGCAACAACAGCAGGACGTATGCCTTTGAATATCGCTTCCAGCCAATGCCATTGACTGTAATTGTGGAAGCACAGAGCTATCAGCAGAATAATTGTGAAGCTGGGCAATATCATTCCAAGGGCAAACAGAATGGCGCCTAACAAGCCTTTGAGCTTGTGGCCGACATAAATGCTCATGTTGACCGCGAAGATTCCCGGCAGAGCCTGTGATAATGAGATGATATCCATAAAGTCCTCTTCGGAAAGCCATTTATGCTTTTCTACAATCTCATGTTGCATAATAGGTATCATGGCATAGCCGCCACCTAAGGTAAATAAACCTATCTTGAAACATGTTTTGAAACCTTCTGCGTAGATACTCATTATCGTCTGGCAATTATTATACAAAAATACGATAATTTCATGTGCGCAGTTAAATTTCAGATAGAATTTATCTAATTTTGCGTTTGATTTCCGTTAAAAGCTCTATGAAGAAATTTGATAAAGTGGGTTATCATCTGCTGGCGTTTGTTGTCATGACTATTTGGGGTAGTACTTTTGCTTCATCCAAAACGCTCATTCTCCATGGTATGCCGGAAGTGTATATCTTTTTTTATCGCTTTATCATTGCTTACTTTTTGCTATTGATATTTAATCATACTCGTCTTTTTGCAGACAACTGGAAAGACGAGATGCTCCTCGTGCTTACAGGTTTGACAGGCGGCTCGGTCTATTTTATGGCGGAGAATTACGGGTTGCGCTATGCGCAGACGACTGATGTGGCGTTTATTATCGCATTGACGCCTTTGCTGACGACTCTTGTGGCATATGTGACTAAGCAGGAGAGACAAGTCATTACAAGGAATTTTGTTATTGGACTTTTCGTTGCCTTAATCGGTATTGCGTTCCTTGTTTTTAAAGGAGATTTTCATGTCATGCCGTCTCTGCTTGGCGACTCTTTGGCTTTTATTGCCGCATTGTTGTGGGCAGTATATAGTCTTATTGTCAAACCGCTCAGCAAGAAATACGATATACTTTTTATCACGCGGAAAGTGTTCTTCTACGGATGGCTGACGATAGTTCCTTTTCTTGGCTTCTTCTCTTTTCAAGATACATTGGAACTGTTCAGAAGTCCTGTTGTCTGGGCAAATCTGCTTTTTCTGGCAGTAGTGGCATCGTTCATGTGCTATATCTGGTGGAATAAAGTTATGGAGGAGTTAGGCGTGTTGAAATCATCATACTATCTGTATGTTAATCCTGTTGCCTCGGCCCTTGTGTCTATATTATTTATGGATGAGCAAATGAATTTCTCCATTGCACTGGGACTTATCTTGATACTTGCTGGTGTCGTTTGGTCGGAACGTAAGTAGACTGACGGAGACTACGGTGTTTGGGATTTCTGCCTGCGTTCTCTGATTTGTTGCATTTTGGCTTTGAGTATCTCACGCTTTTTTTCTTTCTCAATTTTGATTTCCTCCTGTGTCTTTTGAGGCTTTGCCGGTTGGGCAATAGTGTCTTTCTTCTCCTCAATGACCTTTTTCTCGTCCAGAGTTTTTTGCTTTTCTGCCTGCACTTCCTTTATGGCTGCTTTTTTCTCAGCGTTTTGTTTGATGAGATTGTTCGTGTTGAGATTACCTTGATCATCTAATAAGCCATAAGTGGTATTCAATACGGTAAATTCTGTCCTGCGATTGAGCGCATTGCAAGTGTCCTGTTGTCCCTGCGGCAGTTTTTTGATAAACTCCTCTGTCAGTTCGTCGCCTGCTTTGAGGAAAGGATATCGTTCTGCAAATTTGCCGGTGATGACTTTCGGCTTGAGTTTGCCGTAGCCTTTTGGAACGACTCTGTCTTTAGCGATTCCATGTGAAATGAGATAGTTCACTACAGCGTCGGCACGGTGTTGAGACAACTTGACGTTATATTCTTGTGAACCTCTGTAATCACAATGTGCACTAAGTTCGATGCTTATTGCTGGGTTTTGTTTCAACAGATTAACCAATCCCTTCAGCGCCGGCTCTGATTCGGGCGTCAAGTTGGCTTTGTTGAATTCATAAAAAACATTATGAATGAGGACGGGTATCTGTGCTGATGGTAAAGGAAATTGCAACGTGTCTTCGTGCGACTCTGTTACAGTGCCGACATGTAACATGTTGTTGTAGTTCATATATCCCTCGCACGTGGCAAGGAAAAGGTAGTTTACATTTGGTTTGACTTCCACATCAAAAGAGCCGTCCAGCTTGACGCTTAACTTCTCATTTGTACCATCGTCACCGACCATATAGACAATCGCTTTAGGGAGTTCGTAGCCGTCTTGTTCATAGACCCAGCCTTTGACTGACTGTATAATCTCAGGACATTCAAATGTGTATATCTTATCCCATCCTCTGCGGTTGGTCCTGTTGGAGCAGAAATAGCCTCTGTTGTGAATACCGTCAAAAGTCATTCCGAAGTCGTCTCCGTTAGAATTCATCGGATAGGGCAGGTGTTCCAGTTTCCAATTATGTGTGGATGATGTATCTGGAGTGGCTTTATATAAATCCAATCCACCCATGCCGATTCGGCCATTTGTGGAAAAATACAAATCACCATTGGGTCTGAAAGTCGGAAACATCTCGTCACCTGCAGTGTTAATTTCCGGACCAAGGTTTTCCAACAGTCCGAAACCGTCGCCAAGTATTTCGGCACGCCAAATGTCCAGTCCGCCTTGACCACCAGGCATGTTGGATACGAAATAAAGATATATGCCATCGGGTGAAATGGCCGGGTGGGCATATGATGTCAATGTGTCATGACTGAGGACGCATAGTTGGGCTTCACTCCACGTGGCATCAGACCGTGTGGATTTATAAATTTCAGCTAAACGGGGATAATTGGCATCCCAGCGGCAGCGGGTAAAATACATGACACTGCCGTTTGGCGAAAAACAGCAGGCCCCTTCATCATAATTTGTATTCACGCCGCCTGCTACAGCCTCTGCTTTTTTCCATTTGCCCTTCTCGTTTTTGGCGGCAGTGAAGATGTCGCCATACTTCATGCCGGTAATGGCACTGATTTCGTCACCTTCGGCTTCACGGCGTGTGGAAGAAAAATAGATATTGTCTCCCATCAAGACAGGGCAGAAATCATCGTACCGCGAATTAAATTGCTTGTCTTCTCTGACGGTATAGCTTGAACCCTGCATTTTCCATTCTGGCGCTGCGGCACATCCTTGCAGGCCGATAATGGCGGCTTTGTCGCCAGGATTGGTCTTAAGGAATTCCTCATAATGTAGCGCGGCATTTTTATAATCTTTACCTATGCGCTCCATCTCTCCGAGGTAGTAATATGTAAGTGTGTCGGTATATTTGAGCCTTGCTGCATTGCGATAGCCAGCCAAGGCTTTTATACTATAGTTGCAGCAGCGGTTGCTTTCTCCTATTTTGTAAGCTATTTCACCCCGTTTCTCCTTGTCGGCAGAAGGTATCTTGGCATATGCCTTTGCATATTGGAGAGAAGCCTCATAGTATTCTCCAATGTGCATGGCCTCATTGCCTTTTTTTATATATTTATCCGGGCCACAAGCGCAAAGCAGCAATAATGATAAAGTAAGCAGTATATTATTCTTCATTAATATACTAACTCAAAAACTTTGTTTTTATTGTTCAAAAGGCGCACGAAACGTACAACCTTTTTTCCATTCTGAGCAACCATATGCTGTGTTGCCTTTGATGATGTGACCTTTGTGACACAGAGGGCAAATGTCATTGATTTTGATGTGTCGTATAGTTTCTGATGCTGCCACGGCTTTTGTCTGTTTCTTGACTTGGGGCTTTTTGCTTTTTTTCTTTTCTTCAGTCACTGCAATTTTGCGGTTGCTGTTGTCTGTAAGGACTTCGTGAACAATATTTTGAGTCATCTGCTTCATGTCATTGACAAATTGCCCGGCGCTATACTTGTGGTTTTCAATGTCCCGCAGTTTCTTTTCCCATTGGCCAGTCAGTTCTGCACTTTTTAATAAATCTTCACGGATGACATCAATAAGTTCCTCTCCTGTAACGGTGCTGAAAATACTCTTGCGTTCTTTTTGTATGTATCTGCGTCGGAACAATGTTTCAATAATGGCAGCGCGGGTGGACGGACGGCCTATGCCATTTTCTTTCATACTCTCACGCAAGGTCTCGTCTTCGATATTCTTTCCGGCGGTTTCCATAGCTCGCAGCAGTGTGGCTTCCGTATAGGGCTTAGGGGCGGTTGTCATTTTCTTTGACAGTTGAGGCTGATGCTCACCGTGTTCTCCCTTGACAAAATCGGGCAGTATGCGTTCTTCTTCTTGCTTTTCGTCCTCATCGTCAGTTTTTTCTTTCACAAAAACCTTGCGCCATCCCTCGATTTCTATCTGTTTGCCAGTCACACGAAACTGGTCTTTCTCCACTATACCATTTACTGTGGTTGTCGTAAACTGACAATCGGGATGGAATACGGCGATAAAATGACGTGCTACAAGGTCATACACCTTTTGTTCTTGGTCAGATAACCCTTGTGGCATTACTCCTGTAGGGATAATGGCATGATGGTCGGTCACTTTTGATGAGTCAAAATATTTTTTGCTCTTGGGTAGTTTTTTCCCTCTGAGTGGTTCGGTCAGTGCGGCATATTGCTTGAGATTGTTCAGTATTGATGCGCATTTCGGGAAGATGTCGTCACTGAGGTATGTGGTGTCCACACGAGGATATGTCGTGTACTTCTTTTCGTACAAGCCTTGAATGAGTTTGAGCGTTGTGTCGGCAGAGTATCCGAATTTGCGGTTGCATTCCACTTGCAAGGTGGTCAAGTCCAAAAGGCGAGGTGCGGCTTCGTGTCCTTTCTTTTTGGATATTTCTGTTACCTGAAATTCTTTTCCCGTGATGCGCGCCAGTGCGGCCTGACCATCCTCCTCAGTGTCAAACTTTCCTGAGGTTGCTGTGAATATTGTGTCGCGATACATCGTTGCCAGTACCCAATATGGCTGGGGAACGAAATCGCGTATCTCACGGCACCGTTTGACAATCATTGCCAATGTTGGAGTCTGTACACGTCCTACCGACAAAGGAGGTGCGCCTACTCTCTGTGTGCCATATTTTAAGGTATATAAGCGCGAGGCGTTCATACCGAGCAGCCAGTCGCCGATAGCCCGGCACAGTCCTGCCTCATAGAGTGACTGGTACTCGCTTTGGTCTTTCAGTTGCTGGAAGCCTTGCTTGATAGATTCTTCCGTCAGAGAGGAAATCCACAGACGGCTTACGGGGCATTTTACGCCGACCATTTGCATCACCCATCTCTGAATAAGTTCTCCCTCTTGGCCGGCATCACCGCAGTTAATGATGCGGTCGGCATTTTTCATGAGTTTCTCTATGGTCCGGAATTGTTTTTCTACCCCTTTGTCTTTCTTGAGGCGGATGCCAAAGGGTGAGGGAATTATGGGCAGAGATGCCAGACTCCAGGTGCGCCACTGAGGCGAATAGTCTTCTGGATATTTCAACTCGCACAAGTGTCCGAAAGTCCATGTCACTTGGTAGCCGTTGCCTTCCAAATATCCGTCGTGGCTCTGTGTCGCTCCGAGTATGTTGGCGATGTCTCTGGCTACGCTCGGTTTCTCTGCTATGCAAACAATCATTTTCTTCGTTTAATTTAATTCAGTAACAGGTTGCGCCTCGTTTATGGCCTGCGTCAGGTTGCCGTCTTTCAGCTCCCAGATGTAGTCTGCCATCTTCTTCGTTAAATCCAGATCGTGGATAGATAATAGAATAGAAATGTTATCCTGGTGTGCCATTCGTTGCAACAATTGCAAGGTCGCTATCTTGCTCGGATAATCCAGGAAGGACAGCGGCTCGTCCAGCAGTACAATCTCTGTCTGCTGTGCAATGGCTTTGGCAATCAATACCTTTTGACGTTCGCCATCGCTCAGTTCGTAAAACCTCCGTCGTGAGAACGCAGTCAACCCTACTTTTTCCAATGCGTTGGTCACAATCGCCTTGTCGGAAGCGCTTAACTTGCCAAAGTGTCCCGTGTAGGGCAATCTGCCCATGGATACGATGTCAAAGACTGTGAGTGCTTCACAGGGTATTTTTTCCGTCAGGACAATGCTGATGTGTTGTGCTATTTCTTTGAGAGGGTATGCTGTGATGTTTATTCCGTTTAACAGCACGCTGCCGCGCAAGGGTTTCTGAAAACCATCCATTGTGCGCAGCAAAGTGGATTTACCCGAGCCGTTGAGTCCTGTCAGGCATGTGAGTGCACTACGCATCAGATAGCCGTTGAGTCCCCGGGCGAGACATTTCTCGCTACCCTTCTCAGTATAGCCAATTGACAAATCGTGAAAGCACAAACTGTAGTTATCCATTATCGAGCGAAGAAATAATGTGTGTCTGACGCTTATTTTGTCTGTTCCATTTCAGATATAAATTTCTCCAGGGTTTTAGCCTCATTCGGACGCGCGTTCAGTTTACGCGCCAATGTCAGAAACTCGTCCCATGTACCGTCAGCAAGGGATTCTTTTTTGTGTCTTACGCATTGCAGGTATAGCAGTTGCATCCGCACACGATTTACACGGTCACGTGTTGTTTGGTCTGTAGCCAGTGCGCGTGCATCGTTGAGAATCCTGAATCCTTTTTTCACGAACTCGTCGCTATATATTTTGTCTTGTTCGCGGATGTATATATTGTAATGTGTGTCCTCCTTTACCAATGATTGGCATAGCTGATAGTATTCCATGATTTTCGGTGCAGCCGGACCGTAGAAGCCATATACAAAGTCACGTACCAGTTCGCTGACGTTTTGTTCGGGATTCCACAGGAGTTTTGTCACGACCCATGCTTTCATTTCGTCAAACTCTCCGCCGTTCGACTGGTATTGTGCCTCCTCGAAGATACCGATGGCCTTGTTTTGGGCAAAGGTCTTGATGTTGGGACCGAGAACTTGAAAGTTGGGCCATGGCGCCATGTATTGTGCATAGTCCACGATATAATCCCATATAAACAGATGCGGGGCTATGGTGCTCCATGCCCTCAGGTCTTTCATAAAGGCTTTGTTGGCAGGACATTCGTCAGACAACGGGTGGGCGAAACAACATTCTATGCTGCACAAGCGTATGACCACGTTGTCGCGCGGGACGATGTTAACGGGCGGTTTGCGCGAATATTGATAAGCAAATGTGCCGACGTATTTCTCGGGGAATTCCTTTTTCACCTCATCGGCTACCTGATTGACAAACCAGACTATCAGGCCTGAATGACCGCCATATTTTTCTTCAACGGCTTTGCACTTCTCGCACTCACAGAAACGTTGGTTGTCGTTTTGCGACAAACTGTAGATGCGATACAATGGGTAGTCGCGCATGGTCTGCATCAAGCGCTCTGTGCATATTTTCATCACATCGGGATTGGTCAGGCAGAGCTGGCCGTTGTTGATGCGCTTGCCATCGCGCCAAGCAAAATACTCCGGGTGTGTCTCGTAAAACTCTGTCGCCGGAACCAGCTGTCCCATGGTGTGTGCGCTCCAATAAGCCTCAATGTTCCCATATTTGTTTTCTGATGCACTCCATTTCATGTTTTCCTTATTATGCGCACTCCATTCGGGGGCATTGTCTACACAATAATAATTGGAGTAACGGTATCTTATAGCAGGCTGTTCGCTATGTGCCATGTCTTTCAGCTTCCATTCTTTCAGTTTGGGCACTTTGGTGCACTGGGGCGTATACCAGCGCATTCCCAGCTCATTCTCCAAGAATGCATATACGCCATACATCGTTCCGCGCTGGCTGCCGCCGTATATTATCAGATTTTTACCGACGGTCTGGTATGTGAACGCTTCGTCTGTCTGTTCGGGCTTATTGGTGCCGGTAAGACGTGCCACCTCACTGTTGAATCCTATAAAAATCTTGTGTCCCTTGGCTTTAAGGTCGTTAGTGACAGGAATGTCAGCTCCGCTGATGGCTTTCAGCCAGTCGTGCATCTCGTGTGCTGCTGTTTTCTCCGATACGGAAGCCTCAGGGGAGACGACGATGGTATATGTAGATTTTTGCTGATGGAAAAGATAAGTTGCCTGTGCTGTGAGCCAACTGCCCAGTGCCATCATAATGATAAAAAAAATGTGTAGGCGGTGTGTCATCATTATATAATATGGGATTAATATTATTGCAAAAATACAAATTATAAACCAAATGCCGCCTTTTTGCATCTGCATAGATTTTGTAATTGCGAAAGTACATTCCGTGTTATGCAAAAAAATATGGCGGTATGTGTGTTTTTTATATGTCGGGACGCGTAGATGGATTAAGCGCACCTTCCCTTGTGTGCCATCTGCTATATCCTGCCTATATGCTGGAGGGAAAATGCGTTGCTTCGGCCCGACAAGTTCTCCGTTCCATAGGCTGGAACATACATTCCATAGGGCGGAACTTACGTTCCATACCATAGAACCTACGTTCCAGCCCATGGAACGGAAAATATACCGGCATAAACAGTAAAGACCATGCGGGGATGACGATACAAGCAAGCCTGCAGACAGGCTGGCATATCTTTATTAGAGGATGTGCATTATGAAAACAACTCTTTCACGGCGTCGGCATGAGGTTTGTCATTATTTATATTTTTAAGTGAAAAAGTTGACGGATTAATGAAAAATTAAAAAAAACTAAACAAAATGTAATTTTTTACATCAAAATTTCTTAATTTTGTAACCCGTTAGGAAATTATTAACTCTTTAATTCTTTTCTTCTATTATGGCTGAGACAAAATATATTTTCGTAACGGGCGGCGTAGCCTCTTCCTTGGGCAAGGGAATTATTTCGGCTTCTGTGGGCAAACTGCTCCAGGCAAGGGGCTATAGTATTACTATCCAAAAATTTGATCCTTACATTAACATTGATCCTGGTACGTTGAATCCTTATGAGCATGGCGAATGTTATGTGACTGCAGACGGGCAGGAGACGGATCTTGACCTTGGGCATTATGAGCGTTTTACAGATATCCGTACCAGCAGAGACAATAATTATACCACTGGGCAGATTTATAAGAGCGTTATTGAAAAAGAACGTCGCGGCGATTATCTCGGTAAGACCATTCAGGTCATTCCGCACATTACGGATGAGATTAAGCGTTCAATTCTCTTTCTCGGCAAGAAAAATAAGTACGATTTTATCATAACAGAGGTCGGCGGCACCGTTGGCGACATAGAAGGGACGCCGTTTTTGGAGGCAATACGCCAGTTGAAGTGGGAATTGGGTAAACGGGCACTGTCCATTCATTTGACATACGTTCCTTACCTTTCCGCGGCAAAGGAGTTGAAGACAAAGCCTACGCAACATTCTGTCAAGGAATTACAGAGTCATGGTATCCAGCCCGACATCCTTGTGTTGCGCACCGAGAAAGTGCTGAGTAAGACACTCCGCAAAAAAGTGGCGGCGTTTTGCAATGTGGAGCCTGAGGCTGTTGTGCAGAGCATTGACCTGAAGACTATCTACGAGGTTCCAGTGCGCATGGAGGAGCAGCACTTGGACGTTACGATCCTGCAGAAATTCGGCATGGACGCAAAAGGCTCTCCCGACCTTGGTGCCTGGATGGATTTTCTGCAGCGCTGGCATCATGCCAAAGAGACGGTCAGAATAGGGCTTGTAGGCAAATATAATCTGCAAGATGCTTACAAAAGTATACTTGAGTCGCTTTCTCATGCTGCGACTTATAATGACCGCAAGCTGAAAACAGTATTTATCAACAGCGAGGAACTCACTGCGACGAATGTGGCAAACCAGATAGATAAAGTGGATGGCGTCATTATTTGCCCGGGATTTGGACAACGTGGCATTGAGGGTAAAATTATTGCTGCGCAGTATTGCCGCAAGTGTAACATCCCTACTTTCGGAATTTGCCTCGGTATGCAGATGATGGTTATAGAATATGCACGCAATGTTCTCGGTTATTCTGACGCTGACAGTGCGGAGATGAATACCAAAACACCACATAAAGTCATCGATCTTATGGAGGAGCAGAAGAACGTTACTGATATGGGCGGGACAATGCGGCTGGGAGCCTACGATTGCTCACTTCGGAAGGACTCGCTTGTTTATAAAGCGTATGGCAAGTCAAAGATTGCCGAGCGGCATCGCCACAGGTATGAATTCAATAATTCGTATAAAGACGAGTTTGAGGCAAAAGGACTTGCCTGTACAGGTGTCAATCCTGCTACAGGATTGGTGGAGATTGTGGAGGTGCCGGCATGTACGTGGTATGTAGGTACGCAATTTCATCCGGAATACAGCAGTACTGTTCTACAGCCGCATCCGTTGTTTATGTCATTCATCAAAGCATGTATTTGATATGGAACAACTGAAACATGAATGTGGCGTGGCGATGATCCGCCTGTTAAAACCGCTGAGTTACTATGAACGGAAATATGGTTCGAGACACTACGGTCTGAACAAGCTCTATCTTATGATGGAGAAGCAACACAACCGCGGGCAAGAGGGTGCAGGCATAGCCTGTGTCAATCTGGATGCTCCCGTGGGGACTGAATACATGTACCGTGAGCGTGCCGAGGGTAAGGATGCCATAACAGAGATATTCAAGCGTGTTGATGATAATTTCGTCGGTCAGTTATATATGGGCCATTTGCGCTATTCCACAACAGGCAGGCACGGACTGCAACACGTACATCCCTTTCTCAGACGTAATAACTGGCGCTCCAAGAATCTTTGTCTTTGCGGCAATTTCAATATGACTAATATTGATGAAGTGTTTGAGTTTCTTACGGAACAAGGTCAGTCACCTCGTGTATATGGGGATGCATACATTGCGCTCGAGCTTATGGGGCACAGACTGGACCGCGAGGTGGAACGCCTTTATAGCGAAGCGGTGGGACGGGAACTCGAAGGTGTGGACATCACGCAGTATATAGACAACAATGTCTGTATCGCCAATGTCCTGAAGACTACAATGGGGCACTTTGACGGCGGATATGTCATGTGTGGACTGACTGGATCGGGCGAGTTCTTCGCAGTTTGTGACCCCTGGGGTATTCGTCCGGCGTTTTATTATCAGGACGACGAGATTGTGGTATTGGCATCTGAACGTCCTGTCATCCAGACGTGTTTTGATTTACAGACCGAAGATATTCATGAGTTGCAGCAAGGTCAGGCGCTCATAGTGCGCAGAAATGGCGAATCTTCTCTGCAACAAATCACACTTCCCGTCATGCAGGATAATTTGCCGGTCTCTTATAAATGTTCGTTTGAACGCATCTATTTCAGCCGTGGTTCTGATCGGGACATCTATCAGGAGCGCAAACGGCTTGGTGGTCAACTTGTGCCTGCCATCATGCAGGCTATTGACGGCGACGTAGCGCATACGGTATATTCTTATATCCCCAATACTGCCGAAGTGGCTTTTTACGGGATGACTGATGAACTCCGCCGGCTCAACCACGAGATAAGGATAGAGAAAGTAGTGTGGAAAGATATCAAACTTCGAACTTTCATTACAGAGAGTGCCGAACGCAATGACCTCGCGGCGCATGTGTATGACGTTACCTATGGTTGCCTGAAGTGTGGCGAAGATAATCTTGTTATAATAGATGACTCTATAGTGCGCGGCACTACGCTCCGCGAGAGTATCTTCAAAATATT
>Ga0310695_10002438_pt1 | contig 39309 bp, 34 predicted proteins | sample RumenRJG_04DNA_FD_203882 | JGI IMG/M metagenome (GOLD analysis project Ga0310695, IMG submission 203882) | Bovine rumen microbial communities from Lethbridge, Alberta, Canada - RJG_04 (v2) (version 2) | ecosystem: Host-associated > Mammals > Digestive system > Stomach > Rumen | place: Canada...
GTATCAATGTAGAAGAATACAGATCCAAGCTTGCCGAGCAGAGAGAACAGGCCCAGAAGGCAGCAGAACCGAAGCCGAAGTTCGAGAAGAAACAGTTCAATAATGTTCCTTCCGGAAGATTCGTTTCTTCGAGTGTCGGTGAGTCATCCAGCTTCAGACCTATGAAGTTTGATGATGAGGAGAAGAATGACAAGCACAGTGCTCCGAATTCCATACCTGAACCTGCTCCAAAGAAGAAATTCTTCGGTTTATTCTGAAGCCTCTTCTGATATAATTTTTATGTGCAAACTTTAACTCTCGAATGTGCGGAGGACTTTTATGGCGGACGGTTTTTCAAGTTCAGATTTCGGTACAAGTACAAAGAGAAGACTTCCAATCTGTTTTGCTCTTGATACATCAGGTTCCATGATGGGCAACCCGATCAAGCAGCTCAACATGGGTCTCCAGAATTTTGTAGCTTCGATCAAATCCAATGATGATACAAGATCTTCCACGGACATAGCTATCATTACTTTCGGTTCCAAGGTTGAGATCGTAATGCCTTTCGGTAAGATCTCAAAGGAGAAGGGTTTACCCGAGATCACGGCATCAACTACACTTACACCTATCGGTGAGGGTGTCCTTACGGCTTTAGAGCTCCTTAATGCACGTAAAGAAGGCTACAAGGAAATGGGCATCAAGTATTTCCAGCCCTGGCTCGTTGTCATTACCGACGGTGCGCCTCAGGGTCCCAATGCGATGCAGAATATGGAGCGTGCCATTGAAGCATGCAATGAACTTGAGAGAGAAGACAAGCTTGTAGTATTCAACATCGGTGTAGGCTCAGGTGTTGATTTCGATATATTGAAAAGACTTTCAATCAAGCGTCCTGAGCCGATTTCGGTCAACTCGGCAGATTTCGGCAAACTTTTCGAATTCCTCGGATCTTCTTCATCTTCAATCGTTTCGTCCGGCATGAACGACGATGCGCTTTATAACATCGATACCACACCTCAGGGCAAGGCTGTCGATGTGGATGATTTCATGAAGTTCATTAACGAGGAAAGCTGATGTATACGGGAATTACAGTTGGCGCTGTCACAACTATAGGTAATAAGCATGTTAACCGCGGTACTCCCTGTGAAGACGCGTCTTATGCTGTTGCCAAAAACGGTGTCTCAGTTGTCTGCATAGCCGACGGTGCCGGCGGCAAGCAGTATACCGATGCGAGATTCGGTTCTGACTGCGCCGTTCATGTTATCACAGACACGTTATGTGAGCATTTCGATGCTTTATACAGCGAGAACAGGGAAGCGGCCGTAAGGGGTTATCTCATGGCTAAGCTCCGTGTTGCCTTTGCAGGTATTATGGAAGAGCGTACGATCGACGTGATCGACAGGCTGTCATGCACATTGCTCTTTGTTGCCGTTAAGGACAGACGTATGATGATCGGTCATATCGGCGACGGACTTATCGTAAGGATCTCTCCTTCAGGCGTAAGCCCCATCTCAATGCCGCAGAACGACAAGGACGGAAAGACATACTTTGTTACCGCTGCGCATGCTGATAACTACATGCGTCTCCTTAAGACTACTGTTGATGATGTCCACGCCATCGCACTCATGACCGACGGCGTTCAGGACAGTGTTTATAACGAAGAAGCAGGACTCGTAAAGCCCGTTGTTGCCAAGATGGCAGAGACATTTAAGGACGGCAGGGAAGAAGGCGAGAAGTCCATCCTTGATACCGTTAAGCAATATATCGTAGGATCTTCAAATGCCAGCGATGACGCAAGCTTCGGCGTAATGTATTTCGAGGGCACGAAAGCGCCCCAGCCCGATACGCTTGAGACATCAGCTGCCAAGTTTGCTTCATCCGCAGAGACATTCAAGGATCTCTCACTGGCAATCAAGCCTGAGCTTATAAATGCCCATGAGATAATCGTAAAGTGTGCAGGCGGTGAAGTAACTGAGACTGAACAGGCGCCTGCCGAACCTGCAAAGGCAGAAGAACCTCGATCTTCTGAAGCTAATCCAGAAATAACAAAGGAGCCTTCCAAGCTTAGCAAGTTGTCCATTATCGTTCTTGTTATTGGAATTATCCTTTGCGTTGTTGGTACAATAGAATTGGTGATTTCGCTTAAAGGGTGAGTGAGCTATGAGAGACGAGAAGAAATACGAAGTTCTGCCGGGTGTTGAGATCCCCGATATCAAGAAGATCCAGGAAGCTGCATCCGATTTCAGCATTTCCGAAGTCGGCGATGTTGATATCAAGACTGTTTCTTATGTGCCTGTATTTGAGGCTAATCAGACGGCCGCTGTCTCACCTGAGGAACTTGCAAGACTGCAGGCTTTGGGTGTTAAGGTTGCCGAAGACGAAGAGCGCTCCAAGGCCGAGAGCCGCGCCAAGATGGAGAAGATCATGAAGAATGTTCAGGCTCCTGAATCTATTGGTCATCTTAAGGCTTCACATATTGCCCAGCTTGATGAAGAGAAACGCAAACAGCTGGAAGAAAATATGAAGGAAGCAAACCAGCAGCAGGCTGACGAAGAAGCCAAGAATAAGGCACGTGAAGAGCGCCGCCAGCTCCAGCAGAGACTTCTTGAGGAATCCAGAGAGAAGGCTGCCAGGGAAGCAGCAGAAAGATCTGCAAGAGAAACTGAAGAAAAGGCCAGAAAAGAAGCTGAAGAAAAAGCTGCTAAGGAAGCTGCCGAAAAAGCTGCCAGGGAAGAGGCTGAACGTGCTGCAAAAGAAGCAGCAGAGAAGGCTGCAAAGGAAGCCGCTGAGAAGGCTGAAAGAGAAGCTGCCGAGAAGAAGGCTGCTGAGATCGCTGAAAAAGAAGCAAAGGTACAGGCTGCCAAGGAAGCTGCACTCAGAACTGCGAAAGAAGCTCTGGGCAAGGCTGCTACTAATGCCGAGGTTAAGGCTGCTGAGGAATTAGAGAAGAAAGAACCCGTAAGACCGATCTGGGAAGTCAAGAAGACCACGACTACGCTCTCTGCAGAGGAGACAAGTGCCGCATTCAAGGAATTCCTTGATGACAATGACACTTTCTGATCCTGATCACTTAGCGAGATATTTAAAGAAGAATTTGTCTTCCGGTTTATCCACAAAGAACTGATCCTGGCTTACGATTACGAAGTCAGCATCATTGTGCGCGATATTACCGAATGAAACGATACTGTCCGTAAATCTCTCGTCAGTAAAGAACGTCATGGGATATATGACCGTTACCATAAAATAAGTCACATAAGTCATTCCGATAATGACAAGCGAGAACGCCGCACGGACCAGCAGAGCTTTTGTCCCGAGGCGTTTTTTCTTATTCGAGTTCCTGATGATCTCATCTTCAGTCGTAAACTCAGCGATGCGCTGTGCCATGAAGATGCAGAGGATGAACAGTGCCGGCATCGTTCCGCGCATAACAAGGTTATTTCCTTCGGACAGGAAATAGAACGGAAGGATAAAGAGCACGGCCATTGCGCTCCAGAGCATCGGATCCTTTTTATGTCCCTTTAAGACGAATGCGAAAGAAGGGAGCACTTCGATAATGAACAGCAGGATCAGTACCACTATGAACTTGAGGATGTTCCCGTCGTAGAATTCCCATAAGAATCCCTTCATGTGGAGAGCTCCGGACTTGGCCCCGTAAAATGCCCCGAATGTAAAGAGCATAAGGAACGGGATCACGAGATTGTTATAAGTAAAGATGTTGAGGACTGACTTCTTCTTTTCCTTAGCTTTAAGGTCTTTGGAAAAGAGCCTTACGACAGCAGGTATCAGAATTCCGATCGTTGCCCACGGTGAGTATGCGAAAAGGATACCGCCGATAAATCCGAGGCTCCTGTTGTTCTTCGAAAGAAGGATAAGAGTAACGATCAGATAGCAGGGGATAACCTGGTTGTAAACGTTTTCGAGATTATTGAAGTTGCTTATGAAAGATACGAAAGGAACCCATCCTTCGATCCATGTCCAGCCGTCGTACGGATGGATCTCGTTGATGAGGTAAGGAATGACATCCAGGCCGGAGAAGCACAGGAACATGAATAATGTTCCGTAGGAGGCTTTCCTGATATATTTGCACATACCGATAAGGGTAAGGAATATGCCTAAAGCGTTCCAGATGATGAGCGTGATGTTGCCTGCGGTAAAGCCGAAGATCTTGCCTATGACGGCTGCGGGGAGCCAGTATGTAAAGTAATAGACAAAACCCTGGTTGTTCTGAAGATTTAAGATCTCGATTACTTCAGGATTGGTCTGGGTGGCAGGATCGTATATGATCGGCCACTTATAATTTATCAGATCGTTTAAGATCGCTCTTCTGTAAGCGTGGTCAAAGGGTGCCCATACATATTCGCCTACGCCGTTGGTAATGGTTACGGCAAAAGCGAAGATCACGGAAGCAATTATGAACGAGAGTGGGAATGAGATGTCGGATTTAAGATCAAGCTTGTTTCCGTCCGGATTTCTCGAGCAGTCTCTAACGGCAAGGAATACTGCAGCGATCAGCAGAACTGAAAATATAAGACCGAATACGAGCTTAAGGTAGCCTAAGAAAAAAATGGCGACAGGCAGTGCCAGATAGATCACTGCAAGGGTAAAGAACAGTTTGTAGGATATCTTAATCTTCTTACTCATTTTTACACTCCTCATTAAATTATAATATTTTAATGAGAATAAACAAACTTATAGAATAAACAGGAAAAACAAAGCGCTCCGCGATATGCGAAGCGCTTTACCGTTCTGGTGCACCTCCAGGGACTCGAACCCTGGGCCCACTGATTAAGAGTCAGTTGCTCTACCATCTGAGCTAGAGGTGCGTCAAGCAACGTGAGTTATTATAGCCATTAGGTATTTTAAAGTCAACAGTTATTTTAATTAAAGAAACCTGACATATCGACGGAATTGAAATCTTCTTCCAAAGGAAGCTTAACAGGACGGCCTTCTTTGGCTGATTTATATATTCCTAAGAGCGTATCTACAGAAGAAAAACCTGCATATGCATCAGCAATGGGGGCCTTATCTTCGATGATGGAATCGAAAAGATCCTTATAGATGCCGAGATGCGGGTTGAGCGCGCATTTATAGGAGAAAAGGCCGCCTTCGGATAACTGTCTGCGGATATAATAGCCGTTAAGCTTCTTTGTCTTGCCGTCAGGCTTGACCTTATAAACGGAAATATGCGGTTTGCCGGAATCAAGTCCCATCGACAGCTGTCCGTTCTCGCAGAAAACGGAAAATTCTGCAGTGTGCTTTGAAGGGATCGTGGCTGTTGTGCCTTCGATCTGGGCGAGAGCGCCGTTCTCAAGTCTCAATACAGCCATTCCGAGGTCTTCAGCTTCGATGTTTCTCAGGCGCTGGGCGATCATGGCGGTTGCCTCTTCAGGCTCCGAACCCATAAGCCAGACGAGAAGATCTATAGCGTGAATGGTCTGGTTCATGAGAGCGCCGCCGTCACTCTTCCAGGTTCCGCGCCAGGCAGCGCTCTGATAATAATCCTCGCCGTGTCCCCAGCGGACATAGATCGTGCCGTGCGTGACCTTGCCGTATATGCCTTCGGCGATGTCCTGTCTTACAAGACCGACGATGGGGAGATAACGGTAGATGTGGCCCATTGCGATCTTAAGGCCTGTCTTTCTGGAAAGCTCATAGATCTCCCTGGCTTCTGATACAGACATAGTCATAGGCTTTTCGAGAAGGAGGTTAGAACCATGCTCCATTGCGTATTTCGCGATCTGGAAATGAAGGCCTGAAGGAACCGTAACGGATACTATAGCGGGCTTTATCTCATCAATTGCCTGCTTGTAGTCGCTGAACTGCTTAACGTCTTTAAAACCTTTAACGGAGTTCAAGAGCCTTTGGCAGGAATCGGGATTTACATCCACTACTGCCTTGAGTTCTAAGCCCTTAAGTTTAGAAATGGCTTTTAAGTGCTTCTCTGCGACTCTGCCGCAGCCGATGAGAACTACTCCTAAAGGAGCCTTAAAAGATGTCGTGTTTGAATTATCGGCCATTTACAGCCTCCATAAAGGTATTTGATTGAATTAGTTTAGCACAAGTAAGTTATTTATTATGCATTTATTGATTATAATATATACATTGGGATTAAATAGGAGGTGATCTTCCATGAACATGCGGGATATCATTATCGCCAAAAGAGATAAGAACAGTCTGACGGATGAGCAGATAAAGTTTTTTGTTAAGGGTGTAACTGACGGCTCCATTCCGGATTATCAGATATCCGCGCTCCTTATGGCAATCGTCTTAAACGGCATGGATGAGCGCGAGATGACCACACTTACACTTGAGATGGCAGCATCAGGCAGCCAGATGGATCTGTCTTATCTTGAAGGCGTTCCGGTTGATAAGCATAGTACGGGCGGTGTCGGCGATAAGATCACCCCTGTTCTGCTGCCCCTTATAGCGACATTTGGCGTTGAGACGGTAAAGCTCAGCGGCAGGGGACTGGGATTTACAGGCGGTACGGTAGATAAGTTTGAATCCATAAGGGGATTTAACATTGAAGTCGATTCCAAGGATTTTCCGAGGCTCGTAAAAGAGACGGGAATGGTCATTTCAGGCCAGACTCCGGATCTTGCACCGGCGGATAAGATCCTTTATTCGTTAAGAGACGTAACGGGAACCGTTGATTCGATACCGCTTATAGCATCTTCCATCATGAGCAAGAAGATCGCAGGCGGTGCCAAGGTCATAGTCCTTGACGTTACATGCGGCTCAGGTGCCTTCATGAAGGATCAAAAGATGGCAAAAGAACTTGCCGAAGCCATGATAAAGATCGGCAAATTAGCCGGCAGGAAGACTGTTGCGGTGATCACGGACATGGACCAGCCATTGGGCAGGTTCTGCGGAAATATCCTCGAGATGCAGGAAGTATTTGATACCGTAACGGGTAAAGGCGAGGAGGACGTAATAGAGGTAGTGACCGAGCTTGCGTTCCACCTTATAACGCTCGCGGGCAAAGATGCCGGCATGAGCCCCGAAGTCTTGAGAAATGAGATCCGTGCCAGATTATCCGACGGTTCATGCTATGAGAAGTTTAAGGAACTCATCAGGTCCCAGGGAGGCGAACTGAGTCCTGCAGGCTATCCCGTATATGTTGACAAGCCTTTCGACTGCATGCACGTTAATTCACCTGATTCAGGCTATGTACAGCGCATGAGAGCCGATCTCATAGGCCAGGCTTCCGTGCTCCTGGGCGCCGGACGCCTTGCCAAGACGGACAGCATTGATTACGGTGCGGGCATAGGATTCTTTGTAAAGACCGGTGACAAGGTCGAAAGGGGAGATTCCCTTTGTGCTCTTTATCAGGGCGAGAACAGCCGGTTGCCTGAGGAAAGACTTTTCGACGCCATGGATCTCATTCTGGAAGCTTATGAGATCGGACCTAATCCGCCTGAGAAGAAAGCTGCTATCCTGGATGTGTTAACATAAGCGTTATTATGAAGAAAATATTGTTCTTACTATCAGTTATATTATTCTTTGCAGGATTCTCGCCAAGAGGGTGGGAGATATTACTGTGCCTTTTCCTGACGCTCCTTATAGGTGTGCTCACGATAAAGCCCGGACTTCCGGGAAAACACGGAAGCAGACAGATGCTCCTTTCGGCCGTTATCTCGATCTTCTACGCGCTTTATGTATTCATCACCTTCGGCGACATTGCAGGCGACAATGTCATATTGACCGGAGTGTTCACTCTGTTTACGACGGCAGGTGCATTCTGGTTCATCCTGAATATCCTTGGCATGCTGCCGAAGATAAAGACCACGCCGAAGAACCTTGAGGCTGCTGATAACAACATCGGCAAGGCCGGCATGCTGTATCTTTTTATCGTTTCCATTATCAACGTAAGCTTCATGTGCCAGTCGTCGCCTCTGTATCCTCTGAATTACTGGGATGACGTTAACAGTTATGTCACTGTCAGCAGGGCTTTGGTCTCAGGCAAGATCCTTTATAAGGACATATTCGACCACAAGGGACCGCTTCTGCATTTCATTAATATCCCGTTTTCGGCATTTAATCACCAGAGCTATCTTGGCGTTTATATCCTGGAAGTCATATTCTGCTTCTTCTGGCTCGTACTGGCGCTTAAGATAATGTCTCTTTATGTCAGGCTCGAGCGTACCTGCTTTATAGCGGTACTGCCTCTTGCAATGCTGACTTATTCCGTCAATGCATTCCATTATGGCGGCAGCACCGAAGAATATGCATTGCCTTTTCTCCTGCTCGGCCTTTACATAGGTCTTAAGATAATCAGGGAAGACCGTCTTCCGAAGATCAGCGAAGCTTTTATAGCGGGTCTTGCTTCGGCGTTCCTGTTCTGGATGAAGTTCACTCTGACGGGCTTTTATATAGGCTTCATACTGTTTGTGGTCTACAGATGCATCAGATCGCGCGCAGGACTTACGCTCCTTAAGCTCAGCGGCATGTTCATTGCGGGCTTTGCCGCGCTGACGCTGCCTGTCCTGTCCTATTTCTGGATAACGGGCTCAATGTCTTATCTTTATGAGGCATATTTCTACTTTAACATCTTCGTATACAGCGGTGATTCTGTATCATTCCTGGGAAGGATCCCGTATTCTCTGATCCTGATGTTTATCCAGCTCGGCAGGAACAGGATCCTTGCATTATCGATCGCAGTAGGCCTGATCTCTGTTTTCGCGCGCAGGAACAAAGACGAGATCATATTCATGATGCTGAGCTTCTTTACCACGTTCCTGTTCCTTTATTCCGGCGAGAAGCCTATGTTCTACTATTGCTTCGGACTCGCATGCTTTGCGGTGTCAGGGTGGACGGGCATAGTGACGCTTATAAGGAATACCATGAAGAGGATAAAGGTAAGGCCGAGAAAAATACTTATCGCTTGCCTTGCTTCAATAGCATTCTGTACGGCCGCCTTTGCAGCCTCTGACAGCACGCTTATCATCTTCCGTGACCGCGAAAAGTATCCGCAGTACATATTCGCAAGGCAGATCCTTGATTCGGGCGACCCGACCGTGCTTAACTTCAAGTGCCTTGATTCAGGTATCTATAATGCTACAGACACAGTTCCTGACTTCAGGTTCTTCTATCAGGTTAATTACCCGGGGAGCTACACCAAAGCTGTCAAAGAGCCTCTCGATCTGGTCATAAGGCGCCGCGTGAGATTCGTCGTAACCAATGATTTCTACGATCTTTCAAATTGCGGATACCGCCTGAAGGACGCGAGAAGCTGCTATTACACGGACATTAACGGAAATGTCGCTCAGGATGTCTATTATCTTTATGAGCTCGACCTTTTCGCTTGATTTAAATAAGCGTTATTGTATAATACGAACAAATGTTTATATGAGGCAGGATTACTATGACCAGAGAGCCCGTTAAGAAGAGAATAATCGGTATCGACCCGGGTTATGCCATTACGGGCTATGGGATCATAGACAAGACCGGCTCCAAGTTCGAAGTCATAGATTACGGCGTCATAGAGACCAAGGCCGGTGTCGACTTTCCTTTAAGGCTTCTGGCGATAAATGACAAGATCAGGTTTATCTTGGAGCAGTATAAGCCTGACTTCATGTCCATAGAAGAGCTCTTCATGGGACACAACCATACGACTGTAATCGGTACCGCGCAGGCCAGAGGTGCAGTCCTTGTTGAAGCCGGAAGGGCAGGCATCGAAGTATTCGAGTTTACGCCCGGCCAGGTAAAGCTTGCCATTACAGGCTACGGCAAGGCAGAGAAGAAGCAGGTACAGCTGATGACCAAGTCGATCTTAGGGCTTAAGGAAGTTCCGAAGCCTGACGATGCCGCGGATGCTCTGGCTCTGGCTATCACGCTGGCTAATACCGGCACGGCTTTTGCAGGCAAGGCTGTCTCAGGCTACCAGTACGGCAGATACGGTTACTCTAACCGCAACGAGGGATTTGTCTGATTTATTGATAGAATAATCCTATATGTCTTAAGGAGAATTTGAATGTACGCTTATATCAAAGGTGTTATAGCTGAACGTAATGACCAGCAGATCGTAGTAGAGAATAACGGGATAGGTTATCTTGTTAACTGCCCGCTTGGTATCTCTGCCGTTATCGGAGGAATCGGCGATAATGTAACCGTATATCTTTATCAGAGCGTCAAGGAAGACGATATCTCCCTTTACGGTTTTGCTTCACGAGACCAGAAGGAGATGTTCTTAAAGCTCATTACCGTCAGCGGTGTGGGCCCCAAGGTTGCCCATACTATCTGTGCTTCTTTATCTGCCGAGCAGATCGCAGCAGCCGTAATGAGCGGCAATGTGACGCTCTTATCAAGCGTTAAGGGCCTTGGTAAGAAGACTGCCGAGAAGATAATCGTAGAACTTAAGGACAAGCTTAAATCGCAGCTCGGAGGCGCGGCTTCAGTCAGCAGCACTCCTGTTGCAATGGCAGCAGCATCAAGCGGTGATACTGGTATCATGCAGGATGCTGTCGGTGCTCTTCTTGTGTTAGGATATAAAGATCAGGAAGCTGCTGATGCCGTAGCCGGTGCTTATGAAGACGGCATAGGATTGGAAGATCTGATCCGTAAGGCATTGAAGATAGCTTCAGGCAAGAAGTTCTCTTAAGGAATCTGACACATGATGAATTTTAACGAACATGAGTATGAGGAAGAGCGCGTCCTTGGAAGGCTCAGACAGCCGGGCGATAATGAGGAGAAGGCGTTAAGGCCGGTTACCTTTGAGGAGTATTCCGGTCAGACGAAGGTAAAGACCAATCTCAAGATCTTTATCGATGCTGCAAAGAAACGCGGCGAAGCTCTTGATCACGTTCTTCTTTATGGTCCTCCGGGACTCGGCAAGACCACTCTGGCAGGCATCATCGCATCCGAGATGGGTGTTGCCATGCATATCACAACAGGTCCTTCAATAGAGAAGGCCGGCGATCTTGCAGCTCTTCTTACGAACCTTAATGAGAATGAAGTCCTCTTTATCGATGAGATCCACAGATTGAATAAGAATGTCGAGGAAGTCCTTTATCCCGCGATGGAGGATTACTGCCTCGATCTCATGATCGGCAAAGGTCCTGCGGCAAGGTCCGTAAGACTTGATCTGCCGCATTTTACACTGGTCGGAGCCACGACCAGGGCAGGTATGCTCACGGCTCCTTTAAGAGACCGCTTCGGCATGATCCACCGTCTCGAGTTATATGAGACGGAAGACCTTATGGAGATCCTTAAGCGTGACGCGGCTCTTCTCGGGATCGCCATCAACGAAGAAGGTCTCAGGAATATCGCTTCCAGATCACGCGGCACTCCGAGAATCGCGATAAGACTTCTTAAGCGTATGAGAGATTTCGCTTCCTATCTCGATAAGGATACGATCGATAAGGAAGTATCAGATTACGGCCTTAAGGCTCTTGATATCGACCAGTTAGGTCTTGATGCTGTTGACAGGAGACTGCTTACGTCAATTGCCGATATCTTCAAGGGCGGACCGGTAGGACTTGAGACCCTTGCAGCCTGCACGGGTGAAGATCCTGTAACGATCGAAGATGTATATGAGCCTTTCCTGCTGCAGAACGGCTTCCTTCATAAGACACCGAGAGGAAGAATGCTTACGTTAAGGGCTTTCGAGCACCTGGGACTTACTCCTCCGCCGTCATTTCTTGCCGGCATGAAGGCAGAGTCCGCTCCGCCGCGCTATGAGAATATCTCCATAGAAGACTGGCAGAATTCTGAAAGGAACGGTGAGAACGGCTGATGGGGAAGATGCTCCTTCATTGCTGCTGCGGCCCGTGCGCCATGTATCCTTTGGATCTTTTGCTGACTAATGCAAAAGATTTCGATTGCTTTTGGTATAACCCGAATATCCAGCCGCAGTTTGAGTTTGACAGACGCCATGAGAACCTTCAGAAGGCCTGTGATCATTATGGAGTTAAGCTGATATCCGTCGGTACGGAATGCATGCAGGATTATTGGGAGTCCAAGACTTATCTTGCGGAATTTGCTTCAAGGTGTGATATGTGCTACGACATCCGCATGGACAGCGTAGCAAAGTTCGCATCTGAGAACGGTTATGAGTCTTTCTGTACGACACTTCTGGTAAGTCCGTACCAGCAGCACGACAAGATCGCTGAGATAAGTGATAAGAAGGCATCCTTATATGGCGTCAGGTTCGAATATATGGATTTCAGACCGGGCTACCGCCAGGGTCAGGACATGGCCAGGGAAATAGGCTTATACAGGCAGAAATTCTGCGGCTGCATATTCTCGCTTGAGGAATCCAAGTTCAGGGATAAGATCTATAAGTCCTTTGAATGAGGCTCTTTCGCTTCAACAAGAACTGAATAGTAACCTTCGTAGATGACCATTCCGGGCTTTGCTCCCGGAATCTTTTTTACATGGGAGACAGGGCAGTAGTCGACCTCGGCTTTGAGCTGGCCGGGCTTGGAATCTCCGCTCGTCATGTGTTCTTCAAGTATTATCGCTTTCGAAAAGAACGCTGCAAGGCTCGCTGCCTCAAGCACAGCATTATCAGAAGGCATTTCTTCGTTGGGCTTTGTCTTAAGGATGACGTGTGTTCCGGGAAGTCCCTTTACATGAAACCACCAGTCACGTCTTGAAGCCGTGTGGAAGGTAAGTTGGTCGTTTTGGATGTTGTTCCTTCCGGCAAGGATCTCATAGCCGTCAGATGTCATGTATCTTCTTAAGGGAAGAGCTTTTTCCTTGCCCTGGTTCTTTCCTGCCTTGTTCTGATTTGCACGCTTTGCAGCTTCCCTCAATGCTCTTGAGGAAGCCTTGCCTGATTTTGCAACGCCGACCATCTTATTGGGGTCGCCCTTATTTAAGTTGGCATTTCTGTTAGGACTCTTTCTAAGGCCGGAATCACCGGTGATCTCGGTCCTTATCTCATCGTTGATGGCTTCGAGATCTTCAAGGCTCGATGCGGCATTTACGGCAGCCATAAGGGATCTTAAGTACTGCGCTGCAAGCTCGTCTTCTTTGAGATACTGTTCGGCAAGCTCCATCTTACGCTTCGCCTTATGGAACTTCTTATAGTAATCCTGGGCATTGCCGGATGCGTCGAGAGTAGGATCCAGGCTTATTACGACTTCCTGCTGTCCCTCATCCGTATAATCAGTGAGGGTAACTGTTGAAGCACCCTGGGAGATCATGTACTTATAAGTGAGGATAAGATCACCGGAATGCTTATAGAAATCGGCTTTTCTGCCTTCCTCAAGATCCTGTTCATGAAGTTCGCGCTTCTTTATGACTCTGGCAAGCGCGCTCGTTATTATCTGTCTTAACCTGTCGCTTCCCATATCAAGAACGAGTCTTGAATCCCTTGAAAGGTAATACAGATTGATTGCCTCAGAGATGGAAGGGAGTACGGAGGATCTGGAAAACCCTTTAAGATCAGCAATTGAGCAGTCTACAGGATCGCCCGAGTCATCGTAGAAGACGGAGGCCTTATATGTGCCTTCAGTGACAGATCTGAGAAAATCCCTTATTGCCGAAGCAAGTCTTGTTTTCTGCTCAGGCGTGAGCATCGAGAAGGTCTTCCGGTCATCGATGTCTGCTTTATCGGTAAGGTAAGCCGCAAGGATAGGGGAAAGGCCTTTTATAGATCCTACAAGTGCTTTCTCGATCGGACGCTGAAGCTCGGATTCCATAATGGGAAGTTCGCCCTTGTCAGCGGTGAGGAGAGCTTCGTCCGGTGTGAGCTTGTTTTGTGCCGGCGGGTAGATATAGACTCTTGCCGGCATGACTTCTCTTACTCTTGAGACAGAGAAATCGACATGGACTGCCGAATCAAGGATCCTGCCGTTCTCGTTTATGAGGACAAGATTTGAGAAACGTCCCATAAGCTCAGCTATAAGGGTGTATGTCTTTCTGTCTTTAAGTTCGTCGAATTTGCTGACGGTTATCTCGATTATTCTCTCGTAACCGGGATTTTTGATGCTCTCGATCCTTGAACCTGCCAGATATTTTCTGAGCAGCATGCAGAACGAAGGAGGCATGGAAGGATTGTCGAGGGTGTTCTCGCAAAGGCAGATCCTCGGAGCGCCCGGATCTATTGATATCAGGAGCTTCTGGTATCCGCCCGTGGATCTGATATGGAAAATGACAGTATGCTTGTCAGGCATGTAGATCTTATCTACACGCTTGCCTTCGAGTTCTTTATGGAGCTCATTGGCGAGCAGCTGACAGGTGATGCCGTCTAAGGTCAAGGCTTTATACCTCGGAATCGTAGTTTCCGTCGGTGTCGTTATTCTTCTTGCTCGAGAATACCAGAGTAAGGATAACCCATACTATTACTGCAAGGAGCACCTCAATGCCGAGGATCTTGAAGAACATGGCGTATTTATCCCAGCTGATAAGAAGATCGATGCCTACTATGAGCAGGACAACCGCAATGAAGATGATCGGTTTGGCGGCTTTTGAGGAAGCAAACTTCCTTACAAGATCTCCGAAGCCGGATCCTTCATTTACGGGAGCAGTATTTCTGCCTGATGACCTGCGGGTACTTGAGGAACGCGCAGACTTGCCTGAGGTGCTCTTTTTCGCACCCCTGGAAGAACTTGCCGAACGTGACCTTGAAGTATTTGCCATTATCAGCCGATGTTCTCTTTCTCCTTAAGAAGCTTCTTGATCTTCTCTGTAGGATTGATGAGGCTTGAGAGTGAAGCATCGTGGTTGATAGCGTCGATAAGGAGAGCTACGAACTTGCAGAGGTTAACGTCTGCGAACCAGGGAGCTTCAAGGAGCTCAGGTCTTCTGTAGATGAGGTTTGTAGCAAATACCTTGTTGATGATGCCTTCTTCGTAAGCCTTGTTGAAGTTATCGATGCCTTCTGTGAAGAGACCGAAAGTAACAGCGCAGTAAACGTTCCTTGCGCCCTTATCCTTCATCTTCTTGGCGATGTCGATCATGGAGTCACCGGATGAGATCATGTCATCTACGATGAGGATATCCATATCTTGTACGGAGTCGCCTAAGAACTCGTGAGCGATGATGGGGTTCTTGCCGTCGACGATCCTTGTATAGTCTCTTCTCTTATAGAATGTTCCCAAAGGCACACCGAGGATGGAAGCGTAGTACATTGCTCTGCCGATACCGCCTTCATCAGGTGAGATGATCATGAACTTTCCGTTGGAGAATTTGAGATCAGGAACCTGACGGTACATTTCCTTGATGATCTGATATGCGGTAGGGAGGCTCTCAAAGCCTGCAAGAGGAATTGCGTTGGCAACTCTCTCGTCGTGAGCGTCGAATGTGATGATGTTTGCAACACCGAGATCATAGAGTTCTTCAAGTGCGAATGCGCAGTCCAGAGACTCTCTTGCGTTTCTCTTATGCTGACGGCTCTCATAAAGGAAAGGCATGATTACGTTGATCCTTCTTGATTTACCGGAGCATGCGAGGATAACACGCTTAAGATCCTGATAGTGATCGTCAGGGCTCATTCTGTTGTCCTGACCGAACATCTTATAAGTGCAGGAGCAGTTCATGACGTCGCTGATGAGGTAGAGGTCGTGGCCTCTTACTGTATTCTTAACGACAGCCTTACCTTCGCCGGATGAGAATCTTGCGTTCTCAACGGGGATCGTATAATCCTCTCTGAAGAATCCGGGGTAGGTGTTAACGATCTGCTCTTTCTGGTACTCGTTACGTCTCTTGTTGAGGTAGAAGTTGACCTTCGATGTGAAGTCTTCGCTTCCTCTAAGAGCAATAAGTCCAATAGGTCCTACCGGCGCCATCGGGTTGTCGCCGTATTGGTCGTAGCGGGAATAAGCTCTTTCGTCAGATGCTGATGTCATAATTGCAGCCTGCCTTTCATGCCTTTAGATTTTTTCTGTTTCGTCTTCATCTATGAGGTCACTGATCTTCATCTGGCTTGCGAGATCTTGCAGTCTCGCAGTCGAATTGATCAGATCGTAAATAGATTCGTCTGTGTTAAGCGCGTCGATGATCCTTCCCATGTAGGGAACCATATCTGCCTGAAGATACCATTCACGTGTGGTAAGTTCATCGGGTGCATAAATAAGATTTGTTGTGCAGATGCATTTGATGCTCTTTTTTGCATAAGCTTCATCAAATACTTCCAGACCGTTTGTGAAAAGGGCAAACGGTGCCATGCAGTAAATGTCCTTTGCGCCTGCAGCCTTAAGCTGTTCGGCGGTCCTGAGCATTGTATTGCCTGAATTGATCATGTCATCGATAAGGAGAATATCCTTGCCGGTGACGTCTTCCCCCAGATATTCGAAGATCTTGCCGTTCTGGCCCGGCTTGCCGGTATATTTCCTGTAGAACAGGCTTAAAGGAAGATTCAGGTGAGATGCGTAAAAAATAGCCCGCGATACACCTGTCTCATCAGGGCTTACCACGAGCGTATGATCCTTATCCAGCTTGAGTGTGTCAAAACAATTCAAGAGGGTAGAGGTCATCTTGAATTGGCAGCGCGGCATCTCGATAGACATGAGAGGTACCGCATTCTCGATTCTGGCATCGTGGGGATCGAATACGATGAGATTCGATACTCCGAGTTTATAAAGTTTCTTAAGTACGTCTGCGCAGTCATAGGATTCTCTGTGGGAATCGAGCTTCTCGCGTCTGCCTTCGTATACGAAAGGCATGATGACATTGATCCTCTTAGCCTTGCCCTTGAGTACGGAAAGGATCCTTAAGAGGTCCATATACTGGTCATCAGGTGAGATGACATGGGTGCCGTCCATGAGGTTGAGCTCCATATTGTGGGAAAGTACGTCGGTAATAACGAAGATATCGTGGCCTCTGACGCTCTCGCCGATGGAGAACTTGCCTTCACCTGTCTGGAATCTGATGAGTTCTGTGTCGAAAATATAGTTGTCACGTGCATAACCCGGATCATTTGCATACTTGTTATCGGGTCTTAACGCACGGCGCTTTCTCCTGACGGAAAGGTCATCGGAAACGGCTTTAACGAATTCTTTATTGGATGTATGCGCAATAATGCCGATAGGGCCGAAAGGTGCCAAAGTAATAGGCTTAAAGTCTTTATTGACTTCTAAGTCACTCATGGCAACAAGATACCCCCTAAAATGAAGCTAATTAAATGATATCTAAGTAAAAAAATATTTCAAAGTACTGTCATACAAAAATTTGCACGAAAAGTAATAAAAAGATTGTTCATTATTTGCATACCTCATCAGATAGGGCCTGCTTTAAATCATTTATTCCTGATTTTTGCGGATTGGTCTCACTCGAAGAAACCGCGAAAACACGGGCATCTTCAGCAAAATCAAGACAATTTGACATCATCTGAAGCTGTTTTCTGACCTGCTGGGCAGAAAGCTTATCACATTTTGTGAAGACCAAAAAATAGGGGAGTCCCACGCTGTTGAGGTAATTTAGCATTCCGATATCGTCATTTGAGGGTTCATGTCTTATGTCTATCAGCAAAAGAACAAGGTCAATGCCTTTTCTGACCCTGAAATAGTTGTCGCAAAGTTCGGAAAATCCTTTGGATCTGTCTTTCGAAGCCTTCGAAAAGCCGTAGCCCGGAAGGTCTGCAAGGATTGCCTGGCCGTCCATGTCAAAATAGATGATCTGCTGTGTCTTTCCGGGTGTCTGGGACACTCTTGCAAGCTTTTTGTTCCCGCCTAAGGCATTTACCAGTGAAGACTTGCCGACATTGGATCTGCCGGCAAGAACGATCTCCGGGAGCGTCTCGTCAGGGAGGTCTTTTGTAGTAGCACAAGTCTTAAGATATCTGATCTTTCCGTAATTGATTGCCATGTATATAACTCTGTTCAAAGTGTCAAATTTGTCGTGTTTTGTCGGTTTTCCTGTAGATCTTGTCGCGAAAATCGAGACAAAAATCGACAAGGGTCCGCATTAGAATTTTAACATGAACGACTTCTATGGCAAAACGATAAGAAACAGGGGACGGCAAAGTGCAGGAGAACGCCTCATAAGCCTGACAAGATCACGCATGTATGATCTTGCCGGTCTTGAGCAGGTCATGACCAAAAGACCGCTTCCGGTTCCTGCGGTCTTGCTTATGTTGTGCTCCACACTGAGTTATCTTTCTGAGTCGCTGGCCCCTGCGGCCGTAATGTGCGCTCTTACCGTGTTTGCGGGCCTCTGCCATATGCGGATAAAGAAGAACGCAGATGCAGTATTTCCGGTCATTATGATCTCTCTGATCTTACTAAATAGCGGTTTTTATATATCTTCAAGACTTAATGCGCGTGAGAGCCTTGATAACACCGAATTCCGGTGCCTTGTCACATCTGTTTCCCGTGAGATGTCAGGCGATACGGATGTTGTCGTAAGACTTGACGGCGGCGCTTACAGCGTCCTGAAATACTATGGGGATGATAACAGGTTTGCGGCTATTAAGTCAGGTGACATCCTGCGTCTGCAGGGGAAGATAAAAGAACCGCGGAGAGCCTGCAATCCCGGGGAGTTCGATTACCGTGATTATCTGAAAAAGCAGGGCATCTTGTACGTGATAACCTGTGACAGCTTCGAAGTGTGCGGGAGCGGCTTTGGGGCAGGGATAACAGGGCATTTGCAGGATTTCTTTTTCGAACTCAGAAAAGATGCCCTGAATTGCGTATCATCAGCATTTGACGGCTCTTCAAGAGCTCTTGCGGCTGCGGTCTGCACAGGCGACAAATCCCTGATCGCAGATACTGTCAGGCGTGATTTCAAGATGTCATGCTGCTCGCATCTGCTGGCTGTATCCGGCACTCATTTTTCAGGCTTTCTTGTCTGTCTTCCCATGGTGCTCAATGCCTTCAGGTTAAAGCGTAAAAGTGCTTTTGCCGTCCATTGCCTGTTCTGTATCCTGATAGGTTCCATGACAGGCTGGGGCGATTCGGTTACAAGGGCGGCGATAATGAGCATTTGTTTGTTTGCCGGCAGAGACTGGTTGTCTTCCTTATGCCTGGCGTCCGTCGTGATGACTCTGGCAGATCCGTTCTGCCCGCTGTCTTCAGGGTTTCAGATGAGTTTTTGCGCCGTTCTCGGAATAAAGGTCATAAGCCGTAAACTGACAGATCTTCTAATGCGTCTTCATTTGGGCGGGAAGATATCTTCTGTGCTTGCCGTAGCTGCCAGTGCGGGCCTTGGCATGATCCCGTTCTGGTCGGAGATCGCGATGCGTCCGGATATCGAACACATCCTGATACAGATCGCGGGATCATTCATCGCAGGGCTTGCCTGCACATGCTTTATTCCGTGCGTTTTCCTCTGCATGATGCTGCCATTCTGGTCTTCATATCTCTCTACACCGCTTCTGTTGTGCATCAAGGCGCTCGAAAAGCTCGTGAAGGCCGGCTGCAGGCTGAGCGAGCAGGGCGGGGCGCCGGTCCATCTGCCTAAGGCGGTCCTGATTATTACGGCAATGACCATATTCATGTTTTTTATGCCTCCGGGCATTCTGAGACGCTTTACGTTAAGGCTGATCTGCCCGGTCCTTGCAGTAATGCTCGGCATTAACGTGTTTTCCTTCATTAACAGGCCTTCCTGCAGGGTGGTCTTCGCCGATGTCGGCCAGGGTGACTGCTGTCTGATAATGACGCCTGAGAACACCTGCCTTATCGATGCGGGTACTTACGAGGAAGGCGCCACGACCGTTACGGATCTGCTCGATCATTACGGCATCGGTCAGGTCGATATCTGCGTCATGAGCCACTGGGATGTCGACCATTCAGGCGGAATAGCTGCGCTTTGCGTTCAGGGAAGGACCAAGAAGATAATCACATCTTATGTGCCATCTCCTGATGACAGAGACAAAGACGTAAAGGATTTCTTTAAGGCGACAGGCCTTGATGCCGGCGAAAAGACTTTGTATTTAAAACAGCTTGAGCCTGCTCCGGCCGGCAGCAGGATCTATATATCCGGATCAGTATATCTGGATGTTCTTTATCCAAATTCGCGTAAGGGAGGGGGCAACGAGGACAGCCTGGTGGCCATGCTCCATATAGAATGTGAAGATCCGGTGGATATCCTTTTCACAGGCGATATAGGCAAAGATACCGAAAAACTCTTGATGGAGGATTCCATTGACCTTGACTGCGACATCCTGAAAGTCGCGCATCACGGGTCCAAATATTCCTCCACGGCAGAGTTTATCGAGGCCTGTTCGCCGGATATTGCCGTTATCTCTGTGGGTGAGAACAATTTCTACGGCCATCCGGCCCCTGCGACGCTTGAACGCCTTGAAGCGTATGGCTGTGACGTCTTCCGTACCGATAAGGAAGGGGCTGTGGTACTGGAATACTGAACGGTCTTTAATACATTCCTTTGCCATAAATTGTCCTATAAACCGCACTTGAATTTGTAATCTGTTTGTTATAATCGTTCTGTATGGGAATACAGGAAAGGAACCGGTCCCGTGCCGGGGAATGGAGAAATATGCATTTAAGACTACATAAACTATTAATGACAACAGCCGTAACAGCCATTGCGGCTTCAATATCGCTTGCGGCCCTTACCGGATGTAATGTGCCCGGAGCAGCGGCAGGGAGCGACTCCAACATGCTTGAGTCTTCGGAAATTACCGAGACTGAGCCTCAGGTTACTCCGGAACCTACTGAGACACCTACACCGACACCGAGCCCTACACCGGCCAAGCCTCATATGGATATGCCGGAAGAAGACACAAAGGCACCGATGTTCCTGAGCCTTCCCGAATCAGTAAGCATCAAGGTAGGCAATGAATTCAATATCCAGAAGCATATCGGCTACATCGACAACTGCGATGCGGATGTTGACATATCGGTCGAAGGCGAGGTCGATACTTCCACGGTCGGGAGTTATCCCATTACGATCACTCTGACCGATGATGCGGGCAATACCAAGACAGGCAATATGACTGTTAAGGTATATAAGCCGAGCAACACCGGCGGTGGCGGCGGGGGCTCTGACACCCACACGACGCTCAAATACAGCGATTTCATGGCAAGATATCCCGACAGTGACATAGCTTACGGCATTGACGTCTCCAGATATCAGGGCGATATCGATTTTAACAAGGTCAAGGCTGCCGGCTGCGAGTTCGTATATCTCAGAGCCATGATCTATAACAATAACGAACTGGGAACAGACCGTAAGTTTGAGCAGTATTATGCGGATGCAAAGGCTGCAGGCCTTAAGATCGGCGTATATTACTATTCCACGGACAGCACCATTGATATGCTCCATGAGCATACGGCCGAACTCCTTAAGGTTCTTAACGGCAAGCAGATCGACCTTCCTGTCGCATTCGACTGGGAAAGCTGGTGGAATTTCCAGAAATATAAGATGAGCATCGTCGATATCAACAATCTGTTCTACGAATTTGCGGATATCATGGCTCAGAACGGTTATAAGACCATTCTTTATGCGAGCAAGTATTATCTTGAGATCATCTGGGAACCTGCAGGCTATGATGTATGGCTTGCCCACTATGTAAAACAGACCACCTACGAGGGTGAATATACCATCTGGCAGACAGGTTCGATCGGAAGGATCGACGGCTGTTCCGAAGATGTCGATACGGATATTCTCTTTAAGAGCAAGTATCCTGAGGTCTTTGGCACGGGCGCGTCCGGCGGTACGGACGAAGCCGCCGGTAACGGTGAAGGAGATATAGTTGGCTAAGTCTAAGGCATTGCCCAAGGGAGTCTTGAATTCCCGTCAGATGCTTGCAAAGATCAGCAAGGAAGCTGATTCGCTGGGGCTTGTCCTTTTATACGGTACTGAGGACTATATGCTCGACGGCGCCGTTTCCATGCTTAAGAAGTCCTGCCTCGGCGAAGGCGCAGAGGACATGGACTATGCGGTAATAGACACCAGAACGGGAGATAAGTTCGATATGGGCAGGCTCGAAGAGCTTGTCTCCATGCCGCCATGGATGTCCCCAAAAAGGCTTATAGTCATTAAGCAGTCAGGACTTCCGAACAAAGAACTGTCCGATAAGGACCTGGAGATCTTAAAAGACATCCCGTCATCTGCGGTCGTAGTCTTTTTCGAGGAGACCGCAGACAGCAGAAAGAAGGCATTCAAAGCTTTCCTGCAGTATGGTACCGTCGCTTCGATGAGCGGATTTGAGGAAGACGAGCTCTCAGGATGGATCAGCAAGAGATTTGCCAAAGAGAACATTAAGATCGGCTTCGAGGCCGCTAATTCAATGGCTTCCAGATGTGCGAACAACATGATGGAGCTCGTAAATGAGATCAACAAGCTCACGCTTTACTGCCAGGGCAAGGGATATTCGGAGATAACGCCTGACATTGTTGAGCTTTGCTGTCCTCCGGATCTCAGCGGCAAGATCTTTGACATCATGGACGCATGCGGTTCCGGCAACGCCAGTACTGCGCTTGGTACGCTCGATAAGCTCATTGCAAACAAGGAACCTCTTCCGAGGATCAGGGTTTCCATCGTCAATCACATAAAGGCTCTGATAATGGCAAAGGAAGCTGGAAATGCCGCAAGACTTGTTGACAGGACAGGCATGAACGATTTCAGAGCCAGAAAGCTCGTTGCCCAGGCACAGAATTTCAGCATGAAGGGACTTATCTCGCTCTATCTTGCGGCTTCGGACTCCGACAGCGAGTTTAAGCACGGTCTTATTGACGAGCGCTATTCACTGGAGATAATCCTGGTAAAGGCATCTGCAAGGACCGGCGTCTGAACCGACAGATTTTTTGTATGTTTTCATTTGTTTTTTCCCCATTATCCTATTTGACGTTAGGGTACTAATGACTTAAAATCTTCTAGTATTATTTATAAGAATGGAGATCTTATGGCTAAGATTCAGATGAAGACCCCCCTCGTAGAGATGGACGGGGACGAGATGACAAGAATTATCTGGAAGCAGATAAAGGACATTATCATCCTGCCTTATGTTGATTTGAAGACCGAGTATTTCGACTTGGGACTCAAGCACAGAGACGAGACAGCTGACCAGGTTACTATCGATGCAGCTAACAGGACCAATGAGCTCGGCGTTGCAGTTAAGTGCGCTACTATCACACCTAACGCTCAGAGAATGACCGAGTATAACCTCCACACTATGTGGAAGAGCCCTAACGGAACTATCAGAGCTATCCTTGACGGTACCGTTTTCAGAGCTCCGATCCTCGTTAAGGGCATCAAGCCTTTTGTTTCCTGCTGGGAAAAGCCTATCACGATCGCAAGACATGCTTACGGTGACGTTTACAGAGATACTGAGTTCCTTGTAGACGGTCCTGCAAGAGCAGATCTCGTTATCACATATCCCGACGGAAGACAGGAGAGCCAGACGATCTTTGAATATAAGGATTCCGGCGTTGTCCAGGGCCTTTACAATACGGATAAGTCCATCGAGGCTTTCGCAAGATCATGCTTCGAATATGCTTTGGATACAAAGCAGGATCTCTGGTTCGCTACCAAGGATACGATCTCCAAGAAGTACGACGGACGTTTCAAGGAGATCTTCCAGAATCTTTACGATGCCGAGTACAAGGCTAAGTATGAAGAAGCCGGCATCACATATTTCTATACTCTCATCGATGATGCAGTAGCAAGAGTCATGCGTTCATCCGGCGGATTCGTATGGGCACTCAAGAACTATGACGGTGATGTCATGAGCGACATGCTCGCTTCCGCATGCGGTTCTCTTGCAATGATGACATCCGTTCTCGTATCACCTAAGGGCGTTTACGAGTATGAGGCAGCTCACGGCACGGTTACAAGACACTACTACAGACACCTTAACGGTGAGCAGACGTCAACTAACCCGATGGCTACGCTTTTCGCATGGTCCGGAGCATTGAGAAAGAGAGCACAGCTCGATGATCTTCCCGAACTGGAGGCTTTTGCCGATAAGATCGAGAAGGCTTCGATCGAGACAATCGAGGAAGGCACCATCACCGGAGACCTTAATAATCTTCTCGAGAACGACAACAAGAAGACGGTTACAACAGAGGAATTCCTCAAGGCTGTAGCTGCTAAGCTTTAATATTTTTGGAGGGAAATCAAAATGAGTTATTACAAGACATGGATGGATAGATCAGAGGATGCTTCCAACAGACAGGAGTACATGGAGTACATCAACCGCTACTATGCGCTCGAAAAGGTTGCTTACGAGAAGATCTTAGGCGCTTATCCTGACAATGAGGAATTCCTTAACGGTACAGCTGCTGAGCTCGCAAGAAAGCTCGAATTCCCTAAGGATTCCATGGATGTATTCGTAGGATTCATCGACGGTATCAAGTCCAGCCTTACTAACGGTGACGACATTGATATGGAAGCTATTGATGATGACTATCAGGTCAAGCTCGTTATCGATTACGAGAAGCTCTACTACAACATGCGTGATGCAAAGGCTGACTGGCTCTTCAACATCAAGGCATGGAAGGACATTCTCTCCGAAGAGAAGAGAAATGAGATCACAAGAGAATACCGTGAGAGCAATATGGCTCACTCCGAGCATATCGGACGTAACGATCCGTGTCCTTGCGGTTCCGGCAAGAAGTATAAGAACTGCTGCGGTAAGAAGGGCTGATCTTCTAAACAGTCAGAGGAGTATTCTTGAAAAAACTGCTGAAGTCTAAATGGTTCATATCACTGGTCGTTCTGCTTGTTTTGGCAGCATGTGCCGTTTTGAGCCTGCTTCCCGGAAGTCCTGTAAAGAAGCTTTTGAAGCCTGTCCAATCGGTAGGTTCTCCTGCCCAGTCTCTCGTTAAGAGGGCAGGCGACACCCTGACCGACTTCTGGTCGGCCATTACTGACGGTGTTGCGATAAGAGAAGAGAACAGGGCATTGAAGGAGCAGATCGCTGACTTAAGATACCACCTTACTCAAAACGAAGAGGCGGCGCTCAGGTATGAGGAGCTTAAAGATGCTCTTCATATCAAGGATATGTTCAGCAACTATGTCATCTACGGTGCTTCGATCCTCTCGAGAGAATCTGATGAATGGTTCTCCACGATCAGGCTCAATGCCGGCGAAGCTGACGGCATCGTGCTTGAGGAAGGCAACTCATACCCGGTTCTTGATGTTGAGATGAACCTGGTAGGACGAGTCATTGAGACTTCCGATACTGAATCAAGAGTATTGCCGCTCCTTCACGAAGGCTTTGCGGTATCCGCAAAGGTTAACGCAGTCAACGGTGCAACGTTCATGGTTTATGGCGATGCCGAGCTTAAGCGAAAAGGATTATGCCTTGCCAAGGACATCGATCCCGATGCAAGACTTGAAGCAGGCATGGAGATCGTTACTTCAGGTGACGGCGGCCTTTTCCCGGAAGGTATTCCGATCGGTGTCGTCGTATCAGTCGATAATTCCAATCCTCTCCAGGTTACGGCAACCATCAGGCCTTATTCCCAGATCGGTAAGCTTGAGGACGTATTCATCATGATCCCTTACGTTGATCCGGAGGAAAACGCGGCTCCTTCCGCTCAGGGGTGATCTAAGCCATGCGTATCATTAATGCCAATGCAAAATCCAGGATCAGGAAGATAGTCGTTTATACGATCTATGTTTTCCTGCTTTCATCTTTGCAGGTATCTTTCCCTGATGCGTTCGGATTCTTAGGGCAGACGGCTGACCTGATGTTCGTGTTCGTTGTGCTCTCGGGATACTTTAACGGATTTTGGGATGGCGCTGTCGTAGGATTTGTCTGCGGACTTATAAGAGATGTCTTCTCGCCGCCTGCGGTAGTAGGACTTGACGGGGAAGTCAGAGTTACAGCATTTCTCGGCGTTTTCACGCTTTTCGCAGCCGGTATCATCGGTGCATCGTTCTTTACGAGGAGAATGCACAGGAATATTCCTTTCTCGATCGTTGCGGTCATATTTACGACGGCATGCTACAAAGTAGGAGGATATATACTTATCTACGGATGGAGCCTTTTGGCAGGTTCTGCTTCAGGCATTTATTCTCCGCTTACTTTCATTATCTATTCATTCCTGCCGCAGCTTCTGCTCAATACGATCGCGGCGGTACCTTTGCTTTTGCTTATTAGATTCTTAGGTCCGGTTTCCTTTAAGAAGAATTCCGGCGATGATGAGATATTAGATACACATGGAGACGGAACATGGCTCGGAATCTGATGGACGATTACGGCGCATTTGACCATAATGCCGAGAAGGGCGGACACGGCGAAGCCGGTTCGTTCATTAAGCGCGCCTTCAAGTTCCTGACCAACAGATACCTTGTATTGGCAGTAGGATTTTCCGTGTTTGGCGTGATAATCCTCATAATGACCATAAGGCTTCAGTTCTCCGGTTACCAGAAGACATTGTCCGAGAGTTCGTCCGGTGTTATCAGACAGTATTCGTCCCAGGCTCCGAGAGGCGATATCTATGACGGCAGGGGAGTATTGCTTGCTTCTACCAACGAGTACAACAATGTAATGATCGCCAATGCTTATCTGGACGATACCGCGCTCAATTCACTCTGTCTGGAGCTCTCATATCTTTTCGACCAGTATCACTGCATCAACATCTCGGATCTTGACCAGTATTTCATTCTCGATCCTAAAGCGAGATTCGTAAAAGAAGAGGCCAAGATAAGGAAATGGCAGACTGATTCGAACCTTTTTGACCTTAAGGACTACGCTTCGGGCGTTATCGTTACGTTCTCTGATGATTACGTTAAGACGGATCCGAATGTATTCTTCCTTTATCTGAGACGTAAATTCAATATCGATAACAACTATACGATCGACGAGGCATACAGGATCATCAGGATCAGATACCAGATCTTCGCCGACAACTGGGCATTCATCAAGGGTACCCCGGTCAAGATCGCGACGGATGTTCCGGATGAGCTTATAAGGATCTTTGAAGAACAGAATTACCACTATATGGGTATCGTGGCCGGAAAAGAATATGCCAGGACCTACACGTCCGAAGCACTTTATGCGAGCCACATCGTCGGTTACTGCGGTAAGATCTCCAACGTCTCATATGCAGATCTCGCACCGTTCGGTTATACGAGTAATGACGTTGTAGGTAAGGCCGGTGTTGAATCCCAGATGGAAAGGTATCTGCACGGAAGCAACGGTACGACGCCATACAGTATCTGGACCAAGAACGGTGAGGACGGTCTGTTCGTACCGCAGAATTACGGTGTTCAGCCGGAAGAAGGCGCGACTGTATATCTCACGATAGATTCTCACGTACAGGAAGTAGGCGTTGAAGCGCTGAAAGAATACATCCAGAACGAGAAGGCGTCAGACGTATCAGGTTATAAGACCGCATCTGCAGGTGCTTTCGTTCTTATGAACGTTAATACGGGTGCGATCATCGCAATGGGTTCTTATCCTAACTACGACCCGAACGACTTTATCCTCGCAAACTACGGTTCTGAACAGGCGAAAGAGCAGGTTAAATGGTATCTCGGCATCGATGAATATGAGGAGGTTACATCTGCAGACCTTCCTTTGTGGAACAGAGCGATTATGTCAATGTATGCGCCGGGTTCCACATTTAAGCCCTGCACGGCTCTGGCAGCGCTCGAGAGCGGTGATATAACACCTACAAAGACCCGACTGATCTGTAACAGCCCTTATTATGTTGACGGCTGGAAATTCCGTTGTCTGGAGTATCCTAACGGCGGTCACGGTTCACTTTCTTTGGACGATGCTATGGCGCAGTCATGCAACATTTACTTCATGAGCCTTGGTATCAAGACAGGTATCGATAATATCTCCGCCATGGCAAACAGGTTCGGACTGGGCGTCAAATCCGGCATAGACCTTCCGGGCGAGATCCCGGGCGTCATGTCGAGCCGTGAGTATAAGAGACTTACCAGGCAGTCCGTTTACGATAAGACCTGGTTCCCGTCAAATACGGCTCAGGCTTCCATCGGACAGTTCGATAACTGCTTTACGATCCTTCAGCTCTGCAGGTATACGGCGGGTATCGCTACCAATAAGCTCTGTACGCCTTATGTAGTTGATAAGGTTGTCGCCAGCGACGGTTCGATCCTTTATCAAGGTCAGACCGAGTCTGTTGATATCGGCATCGATGAAGAGAACATCAAGACTGTAAGGAAAGCGATGCATGCCGGTGCTTACGGTTCATATAATTACAATTCGACTATCGGAAACGCGTTCAACAGAGACCAGTATCCTATCGATATGGCCTGCAAGACCGGTACGGCTGAGACGGGATTCGAGGATTCTCGTAAAGAGTATTCAAATGGTCTTTTTATCTGCTATGCGCCTTACGATAATCCGGAAGTTGCACTGGCTCTCGTGGTTGAGAAGGGTAAATGGGGTTCTTCATCAGTTGTCATCGCGAAAAAGATCATGGCGGCATATTTCAATGAGCCTATCGACAAAACGAAGACAAATAATATCTCGAATCCTATCCTCGGCGATTATCTTCCCAGCATAAATGCCAGGACGAACCGCCGTTGATGCGGCTGTTGCGCATAATACACAGAGCCGGTCAAAGAATTTTGTATTTCTTGTGAATTTGTTATAAAAACAAGTTGCTCGAATGACTATTTTACTGTACAATCTGTTTATTAGTTTTTAATGGGAGAATTTGGATGAAGATCGTTTTGATGGCCGACAACAGGAAGACTGAATTACTCGTCAATTTCTGCATTGCCTACAAGCCTTTGCTTGAGAAACATCAGCTCATCTCTGTATATAATACTGCCAAGCTTCTTAAGTCTGCAGCAGATCTGGATGTTTCCGGACTCTCGGTAGACTATTCGAGCGGCTTTGAACAGCTTGCTTCGAGAGCTGAATATAACGGTATCGACTGTGTTATCTATTTAAGGGACGGACGTCAGGTTGGAGAATCCAATCCGTTTGAGCTTTTGGATGTCTGCGACCAGAATACTATCCCTTATGCTACGAATATCGCTTCAGCCGAGATCCTTGTTACCGCGATCGACAGCGGTGCGCTTGATTACCGCGAATGGACTGCGGGCTGATCACCTTACCGTTAGGACCTTTGGAGTCCAATATGTACATTATCACCGGCCCGTCCGGTGTTTTTGTAATTGACCCTTCCGTATCGCCTGAGGCTGCTGAAGGTTATTGTAAGATGCCCGGTCTTGCATCAGGTGATTGTCCGGTCAAGGCTGTCCTTCTTACGCATGGCCATCACGACCACATCAAGTATATTGATTCCTGGATATCCTCTTATCCCGATGCATCTGTCTATTTCAGCAGTAATGACAGGGAACTTATTAAGAACGCTTTCATGAACTGCTCTTATATGGAGGGCAGTGAGAGAAGTTATGACTTTAAGTTCTCCGATCTTGCCGGTACATACGGCCAGAATACCTATAAGGACGATTCTATCGAGATCAGGACATTTGAGACGCCTGGTCATACGATGGGAAGCGTATGTTTTCTTGTAAATCTTTCGGGTGAAGAGATGCTCTTTACAGGAGATACTGTTTTCAGGGGCTCTGTCGGACGTACCGACATGCCGGGCGGCTCATCCAAGATGCTTGCCGAATCTATAAGAAGGATCGCCAAGTTCGATCCGGATCTTAAGATCTATCCGGGGCACGGTCCGGAATCAACTATCGGATACGAGATAAGATTTAACCCGTTCTTTTCGCTGTAATGTAAATATAAGACTATAAAGACGAAGTTTCTCTTCGGACTGTTTTCAAACGCAATAAAATAAGGCTTTTGCGGATTTTTAACGCTCTCGAAAAAGGGCGTTTTTTCTTGTCGGTATTTGTCGGGTTTTGTCGTATTTTGTAAGGATTATCAAATGCCTTTTCAATATAGAATCACCTAAAAAGGAGGTGCTCTATGTCTACTCTTGAAACGGCAATTAGTTTTTCTTTGATCCTGTTGCTCCTGACATTCTTGATCACAGGACCTGAAGCTATAGCGCTGGATAGCTTCGAATGCGCAAAAGACGGCGGAAACGAACTCTTTTACATGGAACAGGACAGGGCTGTCATGTACAGAAATACTGTCGGTGGTTCTGTCTGTTATGACACGTCTGCAGAAAAGCTCTGCACATACCTTACGGGAATCTCAGATAATTTCAGGCTCGTCTACGGTTCTGTTTTCGATCTGTCAAAGGAGGCTCAAAATGACAAGGATCAATAAATGCAGAAGGAACAGGCATGGAGCATCCTCCATTTTCCTGGCGATCATAATGTCGGCGCTTATACTGGTCGAATGCACGTTTGTGGCTTTTGTCTGGAATCTCGATTATGCATTGAGCGTCAATACGGCACTCAAGAATGAAGTGGAGACGATCCTTGCAGATTATAACAGGGAGTTATACAGCGTTTACGGCATTTATGCTTTTGACGTGGAAGGCGTTGACGGTGAGTGCTTTGAGAAGGCTTTGGAGATAAACGGACTTACTTTGGAATCTGAGCTTTTTATATCCGGAAAGCAGAGATTTACCTGCGAAGACCTTAGGAAAGCTATAGATTCGTTTTTCTGGTACAGGGGCACGGGCTTCTCTTTGAAGATGCTGGTTCAGCAATATGGTGACATGATCTGTGAACTGGATAACAAGGGGATCCTGAAAGAGATCGGACAGTATATGCAGAGCCCTGCAGCAGGATATGTGTCAAAGATAATCACAGGTACTGATAAAGCCGAGGACTGGATAAAGAAAGCGGGCAAGGCATTAAATGCCGACGAACTCATTGATGAAGCTAATGAGATCGATTCCTTAAGCGAGGATTACAAGAATGCCGTAAAGGACATCGGACTTAATATCGACATCGATATCGCCGACTGGGAATCATTCCTCGGCACGCTTTCCATGATGGAGGATTGCATATCGTCTATGTCAGGTGATACGCAGGAGGTATTATCAAAAGGCAACATTTCCTATTACTGCGCCTATAATTTTGACTGTCTTTACAAGCCTTCTGGCGATACTTCCATTAACGGTATGTCCTTTACTGATCTGCACGAGAAAAAGTACGGTGACTGCGAATACATGATCACCGGACGCAAGGGTATTGCCGGAGGTTATCAGGTTTGGTTCTATATCTTTCACATCCTGATGGCATCCAGCATGCTCAAAGATTATGCCAACGAGAAATTCAGGAACACCATGTATGTCATAGCTCAGGTCATATCCAAGATCATTCTGGCAGTAAGTGAAGGAACGGTCGATATCGACCCGAGGATAATCCAGGCAGGACTTATCTTATACTGCTGCTATTTCCAGACTGTCAAGGAGATCATGAACGTAGTCTTAAAAGGCGAAAGAGCCGTGATCTTTGAATATGACGGAAACAAGATCGTTACCTGGAGTTACAGGGATTTTCTTTATCTTTTCTGCCTTTGCACACCGGCCGAGAAGCTCCTGGAAAGAAGCCTTGAAGTGCTTGAGAGAGATTACGGCGAGCTTTATAAGGGATTGACGCTTGAAGCGGATTTCAGAGGCAATACCTATTCTGTAACCAAATCCTACCAGCTTTATGAGTGATCCGGAGGTCATAACATGAGAAAGAATAAGCGCGGGGCAGTAACAATTGAAGCGGCGATCGCATTTACGATAACACTTGTCCTTATAGCATCGATAGTAAGCGCTATAGACTTCTACAGAACGGATATCTTAATGAGACGATCCGTTGAACAGACATGTGAGAAGATGGCTCTCCTGCATCCGGTGTCGGTTCCTTCGGCAGATCTTATGTCTGCAGCGGTAAATGCATTCCCGGATCTGGGCGTCGGCGATACCAAAGGCGGCGAGATCATATCGAAGGTGTTCTCGATCGGGGCAGGTCTTGACAATGCGACGGGGCAGACTCTTAAAGAGCTTATCCTGCAGGGCCTGTTCTCGAAAACGATGGAGGAACAGATAAGAAATGCCTATATCGAGAGAAACGGCGGGTCTGATTTCTTTGCCCCCGGGGACATAGAGGTCTTTTTCGCGATAAACAGCAGACATCATGTGATCGAAGTCTTAACGGAATATTCGGTCGTAACCATAGCCGGAACCAAGACCAGAAGCATATATTCGGTCATTCCTTTGTACGGAGAACCGGTGCTGATGTTAAATTCCGAAGAGAGCAAGGCTAAAGAAAAGCAAAAGGACAATATCTGGTCACTTAGCAATTTTGACAGGGGAGAAGCATTCCGTGATAAGTACGGAGCTAATCTTCCGAAGACTTTTCCCGTTATCGATGCCGTTGACGGCGGGGAGGTTACGGCGATAAGGAGCATAGATCTCACGTCGCCTTACTATCAGGATGTGTCGAATATCGAGAAGAAGATCAAGGATGACATAAGGTCTCTTAAGGGGTTCGGCCCCCAGTCTGCCACGATAAACGGGAAAAAATATGAGGTTACCCGTGTTGATTCCAGACATCTTAAGGTTATAATACCTGAGAATTCGGGGCAGATCGGCAGGGAAACGGTCGAGAATCTCAAGGGATATGCCTTTGTACAGGGCGTTATCCTTGAAATCTGCGAGTATGAGACCTCGGAAAGATACAGTACTTAACGGGCCGTCCCTCTTTATTGTCTTAAAATAAATAATTTGTTATTATGTATTGGTATGTTTGGAGGTAAACAAATTGAGACATAATAACAGTGTTAGACGTCCGAGTCTTGCAAATTCGAAGATCACTACGGACAAGACTGCTTCGCTTTCCATAGGGGATTCCCTCAGGAAGGCCAAGACCAATCTTATTTTCTCCAGATTGCTCGTGGGCATTCTTTTAATGCTTGCTGCTACGGTTATATTTGCCGCAGTATATATGGGATATGCTAAGCCGATCTGGGATTATCTGCTTAGAGTCGTATCGTGATAACGGGTAATAGGTGACAAGATGGACAGCATTAGTGATGATCATTTTACAGAGAGCGAGTTAGAGGAATTAACGGATCTGTATAACGCCATGCTGACTATGAGGGACAGCACAGAGATGCATAAGTTCTTTGTGGATCTCTGCTCGATAAATGAGCTGCATTCATTTCTTCATCGTTGGCAGATAGTAAGACGGATCGAACAGGGCAAGAGCTACGAAGAAATAATCAAGGAGCTCTCACCCAAGGATGAACCCTCTTCCGACAAGGCGGATTCAAACAAGAAATCAACCGGCAGAGTTCGCGGGAAAGCGAGATCTTCCACAAAGGTCAGCTCCACGACCATTTCCAGAGTAAAGAACTGCTATGTAAATCCCGAAGGCGGATACAGGACGGCACTCGAAAGACTCAAGGAAGCTTCCGGAGAAAATAACGAACAAAAACAATAAAAGGTAACGGACAAAATGGGTTTAATTGAAAGTATTTTCGGCACACACAGCGATCACGAACTTAAGAGGATCAATCCTCTCGTAGACAAGGTCTTCTCATATGAGGAAGAGTATTCAAAGCTCTCCGATCATGACCTTGCCGCTAAGACAGACGAGTTCAAGAAAAGATATGAAGAGGGTGAATCCCTTGATTCACTCCTTCCTGAAGCTTTTGCCACTGTAAGAGAGGCAGCCTGGAGAGTTCTGGGCATGAAGCCTTACAGAGTACAGGTAATCGGCGGCATCATCCTCCATCAGGGCAGAATCGCCGAGATGAAGACGGGTGAAGGTAAGACGCTCGTAGCTACAATGCCTGTATATCTCAATGCTCTCACGGGCAAGGGCGTTCACGTAGTAACCGTAAACGACTACCTCGCAAAGCGTGACTCCGAGTGGATGGGCAAGATCTACAAGTTCCTCAAGATGAGCGTCGGTCTCATCATTCACGATATCCCGATGAAGGACCGTAAGGGAATGTATGCATGCGACATCGTTTACGGAACAAATAACGAATTCGGATTCGATTATCTCCGTGACAACATGGTCGTAAGCAAGGAGCAGATCGCTCAGAGGGAGCTTAACTACGCTATCGTCGACGAGGTCGACTCGATCCTCATCGATGAGGCAAGAACACCTCTCATCATTTCAGGAAGAGGAACAGAATCCTCTGATCTTTATCAGAAGGCTGATACATTCGTTAAGTCACTGAAGCAGTACACGGTAATCGAGACAGATGACAAGGTCGATATGGACGATCTCGTTGGTGATGCTGATTACGTTACTGACGAGAAGGCTAAGACTTCAGTCCTTACTGCAAACGGTATCGCCAAGGCCGAGAAGTTCTTCAATATCGATGACCTTTCAGATCCTGATAACTTCGACCTTCAGCACTATATCAACAACGCTTTGAAGGCTAACGGCAACTTCAAGAAGGACCAGCAGTACATCGTTCAGGACGGCCAGGTCATCATCGTAGACGACTTTACAGGCCGTCTTATGCCGGGCAGACGTTTCAGCGACGGTGTTCACCAGGCAATCGAAGCAAAAGAGCACGTTAAGGTTGCCAACGAGAACAAGACCCTTGCAACTATCACATTCCAGAATTTCTTCCGTATGTACACAAAGCTCTCCGGTATGACCGGTACAGCTTACACAGAGGAAGCGGAATTCAGACAGATCTATAACCTCGACGTTATCCAGATCCCTACAAACAGACCTATCGCAAGAATCGATGAGTACGATGCCGTATTCAAGACTGAGAACGGTAAATATGCAGCTATCCTTAAGACCGTTAAGGAAGCAAACGAGAAGGGTCAGCCTGTACTCGTAGGTACAGTAAACGTCGACAAGTCAGAGCTCCTTTCACGTATCTTCTCCAAGTACGGTATCAAGCACAACGTATTGAACGCAAAGAACCATATGAGGGAAGCCGAGATCGTTGCACAGGCCGGACGTAAAGGTGCTGTTACGATCGCTACGAACATGGCAGGCCGTGGTACCGATATCATCCTCGGCGGTAACGCTGAGTTCATGGCCTTGCAGGAGATGAGAAGATTAGGCTATACAGAAGACCTTATCACGGCATCAACTGCTCACAATGAGACAGATGACGAGCTCATTCTCGAAGCAAGACAGAGATTTACCGATCTCGAGAATAAGTATAAGGCTGAGCTTGCTCCTGAGGCAGCTGAGGTCAGAGAGCTCGGTGGTCTTTACATCGTAGGTACTGAGCGTCACGAATCAAGACGTATCGATAATCAGCTCAAGGGACGTGCAGGACGTCAGGGCGACCCCGGAAGATCAAAGTTCTTCCTGTCTCTTGAAGATGACCTCTTGAGGATCTTCGGTGGTGAAAGAGTATCCGTTATCTATGAGAGCCTCGGTATCGAAGACGATATGGAGCTCCAGGTAAGATCTCTTTCAAAGGTTATCGACAGCTCACAGAAGAAGCTCGAAGCAATGCACTTCTCAGCACGTAAGTCCGTCCTCGAATACGACGACGTTAACAACGTTCAGAGAACTATCACATATGACCAGAGAAAACAGGTCATCATGGGCGAAGACGTTCACGGTATCTATCTGCAGATGATCGAGCGTGTTGCGTCCAGGATCTGCAACCAGTTTGCTCTTGACGGCAAGATCACATCAACGGAGAGGTATTCTCTCGGAAAGCTCCTGGAAGAGATCTTCGGCCAGCTTCCTTCAGTGCTTCTCGTACAGGATGACAGCAAGGATATCCCCGAGTGTGACGAGCTTGCTGCCCAGATCGCCGAAGAAGCCAAGGAACTCGTTGCAGAGAAGGAAAAGGAGATCACTAAGGAAGTCTTCCGTGAAGCTGAGCGTCAGATCCTCTTAAGGACTGTTGACCTCAAGTGGATGGACCACATCGATGCATTAGACCAACTCTCCAATTCCATCAGAATGAGATCTATCGGTCAGCACGATCCTGTTGTTGAATACAAGCTCGAAGCCTCTGCAATGTTCGAAGAGATGAACGAGAACATCCAGAATGATGCGGTTAAGTTCATCATGAGAGCAAGATTTACTCCTGAGACACACATCGAGGCAAAGCCCCAGGTCAAGGAGATGAAGGAGAGCCATGCAAGCGCAGCAGTTACACCTCAGTCTGCTTCAAAGCGTATCGAGGGTTCTGCCGGAAATAACGCACCTCAGGCACCCGTCAAGCGTGATTCTTCCAAGGTCGGAAGAAACGATCCGTGCCCTTGCGGTTCAGGCAAGAAGTACAAGGATTGCTGCGGTAAGAAATAATTACAGGCAAAAAGATCTTAGGAGGCTGCGGATGCAGCCTCTTACTTTTTTTGTCCCGTTCTCGGATAGCAAGAACGGAAGAGAATATATATAATTGTTTTTATGATTACAGATACTAAAGAATTTATTAAACGCGTAGACGGCGCTGCTGATCATATCAGGAGCGTTTTGTCGGGAAGAACATTACCCGCTGTCTGTATCGTATTGGGTTCGGGTTTAGGTCCGCTCTCTGAGATGGCTGAGGACGCCATAGAGATCCCCTATAAGGACATTCCCGGATTCCCTGTATCGACAGCTCCCGGCCATAAGGGTTCCCTTATTGCCGGTAACCTTTCGGGAAAGCCTGTTTTCATGATGAACGGCAGGTTCCATTATTACGAGGGCTATCCCATGGAGACGGTTACTTTCTATGTAAGGGTAATGGGCAGATTGGGCGTAAAAGTGCTCCTTCTGACCAACGCTTCAGGCGGCATCAATCTCGAGATGAAAGTGCCCGAATTAGTGGCTATAACTGACCATCTTTCCTTTAATGCAGAGCCTGTCTTAAGAGGCCCAAACATAGAAGAATTCGGCACGAGGTTTCCTGACCAGTGCCACGTTTATGATCCTGAACTTACGGACACTCTTGTTAACAGTGCAAGAGATCTGAATATCAGGATAAGCCGCGGTGTTTATGCTTATTCCAAGGGACCGCAGTATGAGACTCCTGCAGAGATCAGGGCGCTCCGCATCTTGGGCGCAGACTGTGTCGGTATGTCTACCGTGCCTGAAGCAATCGCTGCTTCTCACATGGGTATAAGAGTTGCCGCAATGTCGTGCATAACCAATATGGCAGCAGGAATTTCCGGCAACCCGCTGTCTGAGAAGGAAGTACTGGATAATGCGGCTTTGGCATCAGAGAACAGCTGCGTGCTTGTAAAAGAATTTGTGAACAGGATCAATGTTTGAGAGGAGTTTTATATGGGTAAATTCAATTATGAAGTAAGAGACATCAATCTGGCTCCCACAGGAATCGAAAAGATCGAATGGGCATACCGCAATATGCCGGTATTGAGAGCCATTGAAGCTGAACTTATCGAGAAGCAGCCTTTCAAGGGCATGAAGATATCAGTTTCCGTCCACGTTGAAGCTAAGACCGCATGCCTTGCAAGAGCTCTTGCAAGAGGCGGCGCCGAAGTCGCACTTACAGGCTGTAATCCCTTGTCCACGCAGGACGACGTAGCAGCTGCTCTTGCTTCCATGGACATAATGAATGTTTACGCAGTGCATGGTGACGGCGAGGCTGAATACTGGGGAAGACTTAAGAAGGCTTTGAGCTTTGAGCCTGACATCGTAATCGATGACGGTGGTGATTTTGCTCTGCTCCTTCACTCCGAATTAAAGGATATGGCGCTGAAGGTAAAGGGCGGCTGTGAAGAGACTACAACGGGCGTTCACAGACTTGAGATCCTTAAGGGCGAAGGCAAGCTCCTTTATCCTGTAGTTGCCGTAAATGATGCCCGCTGCAAGCATCTTTTCGATAACAGGTTCGGAACAGGCCAATCTGTTTGGACTGCCATTATGGCTACTACAAACCTTGTCGTTGCAGGAAAGACCGTAGTCGTAGCAGGTTACGGCATGTGCGGCAGAGGCGTTGCCATGAGGGCTAAGGGTCTTGGCGCAAAGGTAATCGTTACGGAGATCGATCCTGTCAAGGCATGTGAAGCGATCATGGAAGGCTATCAGGTCATGACCATGGACGAGGCAGCTCCTCTCGGAGATTTCTTCGTTACCGTAACAGGCTGCAAGGACGTAATCGTAGGAAGGCATTTCGAAGCCATGAAGGACGGCGCGGTATGCTGCAATGCCGGCCATTTCGACTGCGAAGTAAGTGTAGCTGAATTGAAGGATATCTGCGTTGAGAGCGCTGAACTTCGAAATAACATCATCGGATACAAGCTCAAGAACGGCAATACCGTATGTGTAATTGCAGAGGGAAGGCTTGTAAATCTTGCTTCCGGCGACGGACATCCCGTTGAGATCATGGACATGAGCTTTGCTCTGCAGGCGCAGTCCGCAATGTATATCGCCAATAACCCTGAAAGACTTCCGATCGACGTATATCAGACACCTGAAGTCATCGATAACAGGGTAGCTGAGATCCTTCTTAAGACCAAGGGCATAAAGATTGACGAGCTCACCGAAGAGCAGAAGAAGTATATCAGTTCTTGGGATCTCTGATATTTAATAGACAATTTAGACTAAAAACAGCAAGTGCCGGAGTAAATCTTCGGCACTTGTTTGTCATATATAATAATTTATAATATATGAGGAAAATTATGGATTGGAGGCCACGAGATGGCTTTAAGAAATTTAGTACTTGAAGGTGACCCGCTGCTCCGTAAGACGAGCAGACCTGTTGATGAGATCACACCCAGGATCATCAAGCTCCTGGATGATATGGCTGACACCATGTATTACGGCGGAAGGGGAATCGGCATTGCCGCTCCTCAGGTCGGTGTATTAAGAAGAGTATTCATTGTGGATGTCGGAGATGAGCACGGACTTATCGAGTTCATCAATCCCGAGATCCTTGAAGCATCAGGTTCACAGACAGATAACGAAGGCTGCCTTTCTGTTCCGGGCAAGACATGTGAAGTCGAGAGACCTTCACATATCAAGGTCAAGGCTACGGACCGCAACGGCAACGAATTTGAATTGGAAGCTGATGGTCTTCTCGCAAGATGTATCTGCCATGAGAACGACCACCTGAACGGCGTTCTCTTTATAGATAAATCTGTTGACGGAAAGATCTATAACACGTCAGACGTTGAGGACTGATAAGATGGACAGGCGTGATCTTAAGATAGTATTCATGGGAACGCCTGAATTCGCGCAGACGAATCTCAAGGCTCTTATAGACGGCGGCTTTAACGTCACCGCAGTTCTCTGCCAGCCTGATAAGCCGGTTGGAAGAAAGCACATCCTTACGGCACCTCCGGTAAAGGTTACGGCAATGGAAAACGGGATCGAGGTATATCAGCCCGATACTTTGAGATCTGACGAAGCGCTCGAAAAGATCTCCGGCTTTGATCCGGATCTTATCGTCACTGCAGCTTACGGAAAGATCCTTCCCAAGGCAGTTCTGGATCTTCCCAAATACGGTTGCATCAACTGCCACGGAAGTCTTCTTCCGGCAAGGAGAGGTTCCGCACCTGTCCAGCGCGCTATCCTGGAAGGCGATAAGGTAACGGGCATTACATTCATGAAGATGGATGTAGGCATGGACACAGGTGACATAATAGACAAGATCGAAGTTGCGATCGATCCCAATGAGCATACCGAATCACTCATGAACAGGCTTGCGCTGGCAAGTGCTGAAAAGCTCCCGTCTGT
>Ga0310695_10002439_pt1 | contig 39306 bp, 20 predicted proteins | sample RumenRJG_04DNA_FD_203882 | JGI IMG/M metagenome (GOLD analysis project Ga0310695, IMG submission 203882) | Bovine rumen microbial communities from Lethbridge, Alberta, Canada - RJG_04 (v2) (version 2) | ecosystem: Host-associated > Mammals > Digestive system > Stomach > Rumen | place: Canada...
CACCTCCGGCTATGCCGGCAGTACCTACATACATCAATGACATCTAAGAAAGAGTCCTGTTTTGAAAACTACAACAAGTCCTGTTTTGATTTCACCCCGACATCACACTTTTCCGGCCTTGAGGCCGCGCGGGGTTTTTGGTACACTTTTTCTCCTTGCGTCCAAGGACGGGCGCAGGCCGGCCGTTCGCGGCCGCGATCCATAAACCCCAAAAGACGTCCGCCGGGGCATGTTCCCGCCGGACGGGAAAAACAGAAGCAATGGCAATCCGCAAGCCTTCCGCGCCTTCCGAAAAGTCCGCCCTGATGGCGGAGCTCCTCGCAGGCGCCAACGAAGACCAGACGTCGAAATTCACTCCCGGCTCCATCATCGAGGGCACGGTTTCGGCGGTAAAAGGCGACGACGTTTTCGTGGACGTCGGCTACAAATCCGAGGGCGCAGTCTCCCTTTCCGAGTTCAAGGAGGAAGAACGCGCCGATGTCAAGCCCGGACTGAAATTCCCCGTCATGCTCGTGTCGCTCGAAGACGACAAGACCGGCATGATCGTGGTTTCCAAGACCCGCGCAGACCAGAAGATCCGCTGGGACGCGGTTCTCGAAAAGTACACCGAAGGATGCGTCGTGTCCGGCCTCGTCAAGAGCCAGGTGCGCGGCGGCCTCCTCGTGGATGTCGACGGAGTCGAGGCGTTCCTGCCCGGCTCGCAGGTTGAAGTTTCGCCCGTGCGCGATCTCGCCCCCTACATCGGCCAGACGCTCGAATGCAAGGTCATCAAGATCGCCAACGAGCGCCGCAACATCATCATTTCCCGCCGCGAACTCATCGAAGGCCACCTCGAAGAGCGCAAGCGCGAACTTCTCGAAAGCCTCGCCAAGGGCGAAATGCGCAAGGGCCGCGTGAAGAACATCACCGACTTCGGCGCGTTCATCGACCTCGACGGACTCGACGGTCTTCTCCACATCACCGACATTTCCTGGGGCCGCGTCAAGCACCCGTCCGAGGTGCTCAAGGTCGGCCAGGAGCTGGACGTCATGGTTCTCGACGTGGACCGCGAGCGCGAGCGCGTTTCGCTGGGTCTCAAGCAGACCACGCCCAATCCCTGGGAGTCCATCCTGGAGCGCTTCCCCGTCGGAAGCCGCGTCTCCGGCACGGTCGTCAATCTCGCCCCCTACGGCGCGTTCGTCGAAATCGCCCCCGGAATCGAAGGCCTCGTGCACATTTCCGAGTTCTCCTGGACCAAGCGCGTCGCCCGCGCGAGCGACATGGTGTCCGTCGGCGATGAAGTGCAGGTCGTCGTCCTTTCCGTGGACGTCGACAACCAGAAGATCGGCCTCGGCATCCGCCAGACGCAGGCGAACCCCTGGGACACCGTCCAGGACCGCTACCCCGTCGGCAGCCGCGTGACCGGCAAGGTCCGCAACTACACGCCGTACGGCGCGTTTGTGGAGCTGGAAGAAGGCATCGACGGCATGATCCACGTGTCCGACATGTCCTGGACGCGCAAGATCAACCACCCCTCCGAAGTCCTCCAGAAGGGACAGACCGTGGAGACGGTGGTTCTCGACGTCAATACGAAGGAACAGCGCATTTCGCTGGGTCTCAAGCAGGCCAGCGACGATCCGTGGATGACGATCGCTTCGAAGTACGAAGTCGGAAGCATCGTGAAGGGCAAGGTTTCCAAGATCGCGTCCTTCGGCGCGTTCGTGGAGCTCGAGGACGGCGTGGACGGCCTCGTCCACATATCGCAGATCTCCGACCAGCACGTCGAAAAGGTCAAAGACGCCCTCCAGCCCGGACAGGAAGTCGAAGCCCGCGTCACGAAGGTCGATCGCGCAGAGCGCCGCATCGGACTTTCCATCCGCGCGATGTCGATGACCGACGAAGAGCTCAAGCAGCTCCAGGACGAAGCGGCTTCCGAAACCGAAACCCAGGAAGGTCCCAAGCCCGGCGAACCCCTCGGCGGACTCGCGGCCGCGTTCGACAACGCGTTCGAGTCCGTGGAATGGCAGCCCGGCGAGGCCGCGGAAGAAACCAAGTAATCTTCAAAGGAGACAAGACAATGTCAAGAGTCTGCGAATTCTGCGGAAAAGGCCCGTCCGTCGGCAACACGATAGTTCGCCACGGTTCGCCCAAGTACAAAGGCGGCATCGGTCTGCACACCACCGGCATCACGAAGCGCCGCTTCCTGCCGAACCTGCACACCGTGCGCATCAAAGACGACGCCGGCAACACCCGCCGCGTCAAGCTGTGCGCCCGCTGCATCAAGTCCGCCAAGATACAGAAAGCCTGAAAAAGGCGTCGAGGCGCTGAATGCACCACTCCCCGGCGGGCCGTGCCCCCGGGGAGTTTCGATATTGCGAAGGGAGACGGAAGACATGATACAGGCAAAATGCGAAGGCGGAGTGACGTCGGCCGCGGGTTTCCGCGCGGCCGGCGTTGAAGCGGGAGTGCGCCACGCCGGGCGCAGGGATGTCGCGCTTTTGGCGGCGGACGCCCCGTGCGCCGCGGCCGCGATGTTCACTACGAACGCCGTGGCCGCCGCGCCAGTGGTCTACGACCGCGCGGCGGTGGCCGGTGGACGCGCCCAGGCGATTCTCGTCAATTCCGGCATCGCCAACGCCTGCACCGGCGAAAAAGGCCTGGCCGACGCGCGCAAATGCGCCGAAGCCGCGGCCGCCGCGCTCGGAATCGACCCGTCTCTCGTTCTTGTCGCCTCCACCGGCGTGATCGGCAGGCGTCTGCCCGTCCCGGTCATGGTCAAGGGCGCGGCGGCGGCCGCCGCCGCGCTCTCGCGCGGACCCACCGCCGACGAAGACGCCTCGCGCGCCATAATGACGACCGACACCAGGCCGAAACGCGCGTCCGTCACCGTGAAGATAGGTTCGCGCAAGGTGACCGTCGGCGGCATGTGCAAAGGCTCCGGGATGATCGAGCCGAACATGGCCACCATGCTCGGCTTCATCACTACGGACGCTGCAATCTCACCCGCAGCCCTGAAGCGCGCCTTGAAACTCGCTGTCGCCAAGTCGTTCAACCGTGTCGTTGTGGACGGCGACGAATCGACCAACGATTCCGTGTTCGTTCTCGCGTCCGGCGCGGCGGGGAACAAGACGATCTCGTCCGGCACCCCGGACTTCCGCGTTTTCACTGAAGCCCTTTCGGCGGTGTGCGTGTCGCTCGCGCGCCAGATGGCGGCGGACGGCGAAGGCGCCACGAAGTTCGTCACCGTCACCGTGCGCAACGCCGCCACGGAGCGCGACGCGGAACGCGCCGCCCGCGCCATAGCGCGCTCCCCTCTCGCCAAGACCGCCTGGTTCGGCAAGGACCCCAACTGGGGCCGCGTCCTCGCCGCCGCCGGATATTCCGGCGCGAAGGTGGACGACCGCAAGGCCGAAGTCTTCTACGGCAGGACGTGGGCCTACCGCAAAGGGAAAGTTGCCGACGCCGCGCAGCTTGCGAAACTCGCCGGGGAACTTGAAAAGAAAGAGATCGACGTGATCGTGGATCTCCACCTCGGCAAGGCCTGCGCTTCGATATACACCTGCGATTTTTCGCTCGATTACGTCCACATCAACGCGGACTACACGACGTGAGCGCGCCTTTCCGCACCGGTCTCGGTTTCGATTCGCACGTGTTCGATCCGTCGCGCCCGCTGAAACTCGGCGGGGTGGAAATACCCGGCGCTCCGGGCCTGCGCGGACACTCCGACGCGGACGCGCTTCTGCACGCAGTGATCGACGCGCTTTTCGGCGCGGCCGGCCTGCCCGACATAGGCGCGCATTTCCCCGATTCCGATCCTCGCTGGAAAAACGCCGATTCGGCGGAACTTCTCGCCGCCGCGGTTGCGGAAGTCCGCGCTCTCGGCTGGACCGTCGGCAACGTGGATGCGACGGTCGTGGCGGAAACGCCGAAGCTCAAGCCGCACGTCGCCGCGATCCGCTCGCGCATCGCGTCGCTGCTCGGCTGCGCGGAGGGCGACGTGTCGGTTAAGGGCAAGACCAACGAAGGCATGGACGATATAGGCGCGCGCCGCGGCCTGTGCGTCTATGCCGCGGTCCTTCTGTATCGCAGCGGGGCTTTTTGATATACTCCCGCGCGACGGAAGGGTGAAATGCCATACGTAGAATTCCATAGATTCATACTTGCGGCGGTTCTCGCCATGGCGCGCATCCTTGCCGCTTTCTCCGTGTGCCCCGCGCTCGCCGATTCGATGATTCCCGGCGTCGCGCGCCGCGCTGCCGTCCTTGGACTTGCGATTCCCGTGATTCCGGCCGTGTATGCTTCGATGCCCCCTGGCGAACCGGTCTGGTGGGCGGTCGCGTTCGCGGCGGCGAAGGAAGTGTTCATCGGGGCCTTGATAGGATTCTTCGCGGCGGTGCCTTTCTGGATTGCGGAAAATGTGGGCAACCTGATAGACAACCAGCGCGGCGCGACCATGGGCGAAGTCTATTCCCCCCTCAGCGGCACGCAGGTTTCGACCACGGGCATATTCTTCACGCAGATAGTGTCCACCGTGTTTTTCATAGGCGGCGCCGTTTTCGTCTTTCTCGGCGCGATATACAAAAGCTATTCCATCTGGCCGGTGTTTTCCGGCTGGCCGGCGTTCACCCCCGGCGCGCCGCTCGAAGCCCTCGGCACGCTTGACGGAATGCTCCATGTCACGCTTGTGATAGCCGCGCCTGTCGTGATAGTGATGTTCATGGCCACGCTCGGTCTCGGCCTTGTAAACAGGACTGCTCCGCAGCTTAACGTGTTCTTCCTTTCCATGCCTGTGAAAAGCGCGCTCGGCATCGCCATGCTCATAGTGTATCTGCAGTTCATAATGGACATGCTCATGTACACCAAGGAGAGCGCGATCCTGTCCCCGCTCCGCAAATTGCTTGTGCAGTGATTCCCCGCTCCCTCCTCCGGATGCGGAATGTCTGCCGCGCCGCAGCGCCAGACAACACGCGGGGGATTTCCGACTTCGGACTCCAGACTTCAGACTCCGCCGGCTTCCCGCCCCGTCCGTCTCTTTTGTCCCTTTGTCCTTTGCGCCGGACGTGAGACGTTAGGCTCGAGACGGGAGATGTTCTGAAGCGGGACGTGAAAGCGCTCCCGCTTGTTGTTGTACGCTTGTTGTCCTAACGCGCCGCGCCATGCTCTCGTCTCTGGGCGCATCTGTGTTTTTCACCCATCCGGTTTGAGATTGGAAACAACCGGAACAACTGGAAAAAACAACGAGCGCGCGCCAAAGGAAAGTTGTTTCAAACAGTTGTTTCCCATAATCAAAAAGCTATGCGGTGAATTACGCAGATGCGCCCCCGTCTCTCGTCGTTGAAAGCGGCCTTGAAGTCCCTTGTCCGTTTGTGTAAAATACATGGAGAATTTCCGGCCGGAAAGAGGTAATGCAAAATGACTGCACTTGAAATCGCGCTCGCGGGATTTTTGGTTTTTGAACAGCCTGTCGTCGGCAGGCATCCCGAATCGCTTCACGCCGGGGATGATATCGCATCCGCCGCCGCGCGCGACTTCGCCGATCCGCCGCGCGAATACGGCGTCAACTGCTGGTGGTGGTGGCTGAACGGCAACACCGACAAGGCCGCCATCACTCGCGAACTTGCCGCGATGAAGGAAAAGAAGTTCCAGGGCGCGATGATATTCGACGCCGGCGGCCACAACCAGCGCGGCAACGGCGACATCCCCGCAGGGCCGGTTTTCGGCTCGGACGAGTGGTGCGGACTTTTCGCCCACGCGCTCGACGAGGCGGAGAAGAACGGTCTCCAGATGGGTTTCAACATCCAGAGCGGATGGAATCTCGGCGGCCCGTGCGTGACGCCGGAACACGCCGCCAAGCGGCTTGTGGCATCGCACGTGGATGTCAACGGCGGGAAGGGCGGTTTTGCCCTGCCGCAGCCGAAAACGAATCTTGGGTTCTACCGTGATATCGCGGTCCTTGCGTTTCCGATCGACGACGCGAATGCGCTCGCGGAAGGCGTGAAGCACCTTGGGCAGAAACTCGCCGACCGCGAGCTTGGCGGAAGCGCGCCCGACTGCCGGTATCTTCTCGGCGACGGCAGGGAAGCTCCGTCGGGGCTTGCTCCGAATGGCAAGGCGGCCGCGTATAAAGTGCGCCTCGCCGACATCGTGAACCTGACGGCGAAGATGTCGAAGGGCGGGAAGCTCAAGTGGAAGGCTCCCAAGGGACATCGCTGGCGCGTGGTGCGGATCGGCTACACTTGCACGGGCTCGCGCGTTTCGACTTCGAGCGGCGCGTGGACTGGCCTTACAATCGACTACTTGAGCCGAAAGGCGTTCGACTTCTACTGGAACGCTGTAGTCGAGCCGATCTTCGCCCGGATACCTTCGCGCCATATCGGGAAGACGCTCAAATATCTCGAAACCGACAGCTGGGAATGCGGCGGCATGAACTGGACGGACGGCTTCGAGCGCGAGTTCGCGAATGACATGGGCTACGACCCGATCCCGTACCTCGCCGTCCTCGGCGGCGCGGTTGTCGACGGCATGGCCGCGACGGACGCCTTCCTCGCCGATTTCCGCAAGGCGGTGGCGAATGCGGTCTACCGCAACCACTATCTCTATTTCGCGGAAAAATCGCACGCTCTCGGCATGGGGATCCAGCCGGAATGCTCGGGGCCCCACGCGGGGCCGTTCGACGGCATAAGAAACTATTCGGCGAGCGACATCGTGATGAGCGAGTTCTGGGCGCCGTCTCCGCATAGGCCCCGCCCGCGCGACAGGTTTTTCCTAAAGCAGGCGTCGTCCGCCGCGCACGTCTACGGGAAGCGCATCGTTGGCGCCGAATCCTTCACGACCATCGGTCCGCACTGGAACGACCTTCTCTGGGAAAGCCAGAAGCCGTCGTTCGACCATGAGGTCTGCTCCGGCCTCAACCGCGTCTATTTCCACACGTTCACCTCCTCCCCCGGATCAATGGGGACGCCGGGCCAGGAATATTTCGCGGGAACGCACGTGAATCCACGCGTCACGTGGTGGAACGACGGCGCGGCGTGCTTCGTCGATTACTTGCGGCGTGTCCAGTCCGTGGCGCAGAGGGGGCAAACCGTATCGGACGTCCTCTACTACTACAGCGACCACATCCCGAACATCCTCCCGTTGAAAGAAGCCGATTTCGCGCATGTTCTTCCCGGCTACGATTTCGACGCCATCGACGAGACTGCTCTCCTTGCCCTCAAGGTCGATTCGGAGAAACGCATCGTCGCCCCCGGCGGCGCGAAGTATCGCGTCCTCGCGCTTCCCGGCCACAAGGTGCTATCGCTCGCCGCCATCAGGAAAGTCGCCTCGCTCGTCGAAGCGGGTGCGGCGGTCGTCGGCGAGAAGCCGGAGCGCTGCGTGAGCCTCGTCGGCGGCGCGGCGGCGCAAAAGGAGTTCAAGGAAATCGCAAATAAACTCTGGAGCGGCCCGAAGCCGGCTATCGCTTCCGGCGTCTCCGCCCGCGACCGCTTGCAGTCGATGGGAGTTGCGCAGGATTTCACCGTCGTTTCCGGCGCGAAGCCGGATGGAATCGACTACATCCATTTCAAGCTCGGCGGCGCGGATGCGTATTATCTGAGCAGCCAGTCGGCGGCTCCGCTTTCGGCAGTGTGCAAGTTCCGCGTGTCGGGCAGGCGTCCCGAATTGTGGGATCCCTTGACGGGCGGGATAAGACCGTTCGACGTATTCACGCAATCTGACGGCGCGACATCCATCCCGCTCGAGTTCGATCCCTTCGGCGCGTATTTCATCGTGTTTGCAGCGAAGGGCGATGCGCCTGCCTCGGCCGGCGGCCGCAACTTCCCGAAGTACGCGCCCGTCGCCGCGATCGACGGCGAATGGCGCGTCGCGTTCGACCGCTCATGGGGCGGGCCGGGCGAAGTCGTGTTCCCGTCGCTTGCCGACTGGACCAAGTCGAAGGACGCGGGGATCCGCTTCTATTCGGGAGCGGCGACATACAAAAAGGATTTCGATTTTGTCGGAGACGCCTCTGGCCGCCTCTGTCTCGAACTCGGCGAAGTCCTGGACGTCGGTGTTGCGACGGTGAAGCTCAACGGACGCGATCTCGGCACGGTATGGACAAAGCCGTTCCGCGTCGATGTCACGGGAGTTTTGAAGAGCGGAAAGAACTCGCTCGAAGTGCGTGTCGTCAATTCGTGGTACAACCGCGTCCTCGGCGACCAGATAGGCGCCGGGAAAAAGAAGTTCACGAAGACGAACATACGCCTCAGGGACCGGAATGGAAAGCCCGCAAAGCTCTCGCCTTCGGGACTTCTCGGCCCCGTAAGAATCGTCCGTGCCGAGCGCGGCAAAGACGCTTTTTAGAAATCGCGGCGCGGCGCGTAGGGAACAAAGCGCTCTGCCAAAGCACCTTGCGTCTCGCGCCCGTCGATCAGTTCACTTCGTCTTGAAAATCTCCGCGCGCTTGACGGTCGGCGAATCGTGCGCCTTGCCGCCAATCGAATCGCGCGTAATTTCCACGATCTTCGCTCCAGGCCGCGAAACGGTTATCTTGTCGAAGAGCGGCGCGCCAAGGACGTATTCGCCCGAGACGGGACAGACCGGGTACATCCCCATCGCGCTCCACACGAACCAGGCCGACGTCTGGCCGTTGTCTTCGTCGCCGCCGTAGCCGTCGGGACGGTCGGCGTAAAGCTCGTCCATCACGCGGCGCGTCCAGTATGCCGCCCTGTCGCGGCGGCCGGCGAGCGTATAGAGATATATCATGTGCTGGATGGGCTGGTTGCCGTGGGCGTACTGTCCGAAGCCGGAAACGAACATTTCGCGGATTTCGTGCGTGCAGCCGCCGTAGTACGAGCCGTCGAAACTCGGAGGCTGGTCGAAGACCGCGTCGAGCGCCGCGACGAATTTCTCCCTTCCCCCGAGAGTTTCCATGAGCCCCGGAATGTCGTGGAAGATGCTCCACGTGTACTGAAGCGGGGTTCCTTCCACGAAATCGTAGTCCCAGCGGATCGGCGAGTATTTCGGATCCCAGCTGCCGTCGCTCGCGCGGGCGCAGACGCTCTTTTTGTCGTCGCGCCAGATGTTGCGCCAGTTCCCGGAGCGCTTCAGATAGGTCGCCGTCTCCTCCGCCGGGCGGCCGAGGGCGACGCCGAGCTTCCAGATGCAGTAGTCGGCGTATGCGTATTCGAGAGTGCGCGCGCCGGAGCTTCTCTTGCATTTGTCCATCGGCACGTATCCGAGTCTGTTGTATTCGTTGGCGCACTCGCGCCCGACGGAATGGATCGTCGGATGGCGGGAATTGGCGCTCTTGAGAAGCCCCTCGTAGAGCTTCCGGGCCGTCGCGTCGTCCATGTTCCCTGCGAAATATCCGTCGGCCACGACCGATGCCGAGCCTTGCCCTATCATCGCCGAGCGGTGGAACGGCGCGGACCATTCGGGAAGCCAGCCGCTTTCTTCATAGCAGTGGCGAAGCCCCTCCATCATCTCGCGGGCGCGGTCGGGATACGCGAAATTGAGAAGCGGGAAAAGCGCGCGGTACGTGTCCCAGAAGCCCGTGTCGCAGTAGTAGAACCCGGGGACGACGCCCTTGCCGTAGAAACTCCTGTGGACGACTTTTCCGTCCGCATCGTATTCGTGCGTCTTCCTCGGGAAGATGAGCGCGCGGTAGAGGCACGTGTAGAACTTGCGCTTGTCGTTTTCCGAGCCGCCTTCAACCTTGATGCGCCCGAGCTGCGCGTTCCAAGCGGCGCGCGTTTTCGCGTGGGTTTCGTCGAATGTAGCTGAAAGCTCCTTCAAATTGCGCTCGGCCTGTTCCGCGGAGATGAAGCTCGACGCAATGCGCACTTTGACGATCTCGCCGCGCTTCACCGGCGCGAAAGTGACGAGCGCGCGGTTTTTGTCGATCTTGTGCGAAACGATGTCGCGGTCGAACTCGACCACGAAATACGTCTTCGGCGGATTGGGCGGGGACTTGGCTTCGCTCGAGCGGACGAACATCATCGTCGAGTAGCCGGTCACGCGGCGCTTCGAGACTTGGACTTTCGCGTCGCCCTTCATGGCATCGACGAGAAAGCGCGGCGAATCCGTGGCGGGATATTTGAGGCGCATGAAAAGCGCCCGTTCGGTAGGCGTCATTTCGGCCGTTATGTCGTAGTCGGCGAGGTAGACCTTGTAGTAGGCGGGCGTCGCTTTTTCTGTCTTGTGGGAGTACCAGCTCGCGCGCTTCATTTCGTCGAACTCCGCGCGCCCGGCCATGGGCATCACGGAAAACTGCGCGTAGTCGCCCACCCAGGGGCTTGGCTGGTGCGTCTGGTGGAAGCCGCATATATGGCTGTCCTTCCAGTCGTAGAACCAGTGCTTTCCGGTAGTGCGGGTCTGCGGAGACCAGGCGTTCATGCCCCACGGCACGGCGATGTACGGATATATGTTCCCGTTCGATATCTGGAACGTGTTGTCCGTTCCCGTGAAGGGATTCGCGAAGTCGACGGGTTCAGGCGCGGCGAAGGCAGCGAGCGCCAGGGCGCAGCACGATGCCGCGCAATACAGTCGGTGTTTGTTCATGCGTACAGTGTACCATAACCCGCCCCGTCAGGGCGCATCCGCGTTTTCGCATATTGTTTTCCTTTTGTCATTTGTTGAAATCCGTTGAACATAAACATCCCTCATTAAATCCCTGCAATCTCGCAGAACTGCGCGGGGGTTACAATGAAACCGGCCTTGGGGTAGTGTTTCATGTTGCCCGTAACAAGATGCGCGCCACCCGCAAGCGCGGTACAGAAAAACACCTTGTCATCGGGATCGGGAAAGTCCGCAGTTGAATCCACTGGATGAATCTTCACGCCAGACTGCTCTATGAAAGAAATGTCTTTATCAATGTCCTCGGCATTGAAGCCAAATTTCGGCCGGTGCAAAACGTCCCTGTATTCAGAAATGATCTCGTCGTTCACAAGTGCTTTTACCGTCCCAGAGAACAACGCCCTGTACACCCGTGCCGGAGGGGAATCTGAGTTTCTCGTCCAATATGCAGAGACGAGAACATTTGTGTCTAGGACTGCCTTGACGTTCATCTTGCATCAGCCATCGCGAGTTCTTTTGCCTGTCGCTCACGTCTCTCTTTGCGAGCGGCGGCAATTTCGGCATCAATCTCTTCCATCGTCATTTCAGGAACGCCGCGAGATTGCACCTCTGCACGGATGTTCTCAAATGCCTTAAGTGCCTCTTCGCTTGTAATGCGCTTCTTCATAGGTGAGGCGGGTACTGGATCGTCGTAAATCTCGAAAGGAATCCTACGGCTTCTCAAAGCGGCCTTTGCGAACACGACAAACGCCGTGGACATCGTCATTCCGATGTTCTCGCAGAACTGGCTGAAGTCCCGCTTGAGACCGTCATCCATTCTTATGCTAAATGCTGTCTGTGCCATTTTACACTTCTCCTGTCAATCAAAATGCACACATTGTATCGCATTGAGCCGTCGCAGTCAAGGGTGTCATTTGCAAAAGTAAACGCAAATATTCAAAGCATTTACTTTTGCAAACGCAGAGGTTCTTATTGGAGATGTACGGGTAGGATGGTGAAAACTCTTTCACTCCTCCCCGGGGAGGAGTTGCGTTTAGTTTTGCAGACGGTATATTGTTTTCCTTTTCGGCCAAACACCGGGCGCATCTCTGTAATTCACCGTCGAGCCTTCCGATGATTGGAAACCACTATTTGAAACAATTTTTCTTTGGCGCACGGGCTAACTCGCCCGTGCCCATTTGCCGGGCAGTGGACGGCTTTCCGCCGGGGCGTATCCGCGAATCGTGCCTGACGGTGAAACAGGCGAATAGACCGAATCCATGCCATTTTGCGCTACGGTTCGCAGTCTTTGCACGATTCGCGGATGCGCCCCCAAACGCTCCGATGTGAAAACCGCGCTTGAACCTGCGGGGGCGTTTTCGTATAATGTTTCCGCTCTTCGTGCTATAGCGCGCGTCACTGCGCAGCGCAACACGCGGAGCAGACATAGTTCCGCCGCGGCGGAACGCAAAAGATTGTAGCATCAACGCTACACGTCGTTTAGTCAAAAATACTGGTAATATTCTTGTGGACGACATGTGAGCGGAGGTGCGCCTGATCAGGCGCATTTTCTCTTCATGTATCCACATAAGGCTTTACCAGTTGCCTTGACTGAGTGCATTGAAGGAGAATGCGCCCCTTTTTATGCACATGATAGACCAACGGCTGGCTGTGCGCAGGAAAGAACATAAGGTAATCGTATGAAGAAGTCGCTGAAGAAACTGTTGAGAGGCCTTTGGCTTGTCTGCTTAGGGGCAATGCCGTTGTGCATTGTGAGTGAAGCCTTTGCTGCAACGCAATATACAAAAGGAGACTTCACCTATTCGTATGTGGTTGGGAGTGGTGAGGCGAAGCTGTATAGTTATTCCGGTTCGGATTCAAGTGTCCATATACCTTCTTCGTTCACAGTCAAAGTGGGTACTTATAATGACGGCCTTGATAAGTTTGAAACTTTTCGTGTCACGGGAATATATTGCGGAGCATTTAAAAACAACAAAACACTCACATCGGTGTCGTGGCCATCCAGCGTCAAGACAATAGATGGCACTTGGGCAATGGAAGGGGCCGATAGAGATCGCGGAGGTGCTTTTCAAGGATGTACGAACCTTCAGGATATACCGTCATTATCTGGTATCACATCGATTGGTTTGAGCGCGTTTCAAGGCTGTGCCAGTCTTACATCGGTGGAAGTGCCGAGTTCGGTCACTTATCTTGGAGAGTCGGCATTTCAAGGATGCACAGGCCTCAAGACGGCGGTTGTGAACTGTTCAGGGATAGTTCCATCTGGTTTGTTTGCTGGGTGCACGAGTCTTGAAAGTCTTGTGTTAGGTGACGGAATTGTCGGGATAGAAGGAGAGTTTAGAGGCTATGTAACTTATGCTCCACGCCCCCTGTCCGGATGCAACAACTTGAAGAGCGTTTCTTTAGGTCGCGGCATTACAGCAATACCTAACGAATTTGTTTACGGATTGTCGCTATTGGAGCGGGTTACATCGTCCGGGACAGTTGAGATTATAGGAAATTATGCATTTTACAACTGCGCAAATCTTATTGAGTTTCCAAACCTTTCGGCGGTAACAACCATTGGCAGTTCTGCGTTCTATGGCTGCTCAAAGATCGAGACTTTGCAATTCGGCGAAAATCTCAAATCAATAGGTGAAAGGGCGTTCTACAACTGTACAGATGCGTTTACATTTGCGTTTGCGGGTGCGCCGCCCAACGTTGGATCGTCAGCATTCTACAATGTGAAGAACGGCGCAGTTGGTACGTACACGGCCGAGCATGCGGCGGCGTGGGATGCGGCCATTGACAGTAGTGGATATTGGAAAGGGTTGAAGATGAGGCCATCATATATTACGCTTTCCGCGAGTGACGGGTCAGTGCCGGGTGGAATTGAGGTGACTTGGACGGACGGAGGATGTGAGCAGTACGAACTTTTCCGAGGTACGTCGGAGAATGGTCCATTCACCCTCATCGCCACCGTTTCGGGCAATAAATACTTTGATTCAGATTTCTCCGATTCAGTTTCCTCCGCGAAGTGGGGGCGGCCGTATTGGTACTATGTCAACCGCGTTTCTGCGCAGAAGGGGGGACAGCCGAGGGATGGCACACAGCGCGATTCCAATATTGATGTGGGGCTTACCAAGTCTGGCAGCGAACTGCCGAAAATAGAGGAGGTTGATGTAGGCGAGCTGTGGCTTTCGGGCGAAGGTCCGTATTACTGTTTCCTTACGTGGAACAACTTTGACAGGGAACGCTATTACGTCTCGTCGATTACGTTCAATCTCAAGCGATCGGAAGGTCGTGTGCCGGTATGGACGTCCGCACCGAAGGTGTCGCTTGAGGACGGCAACCAAATTGAAGTGTTTGATGTCTCGCAGGGCAATCGATTTCTCGTTCCGCGAGGTCAGCATGGTCAGCATGTGTTGGAGGTGACATGGGAGGTGTCGGACAGGCAAAATCATCAGGTCTTGGAAAAGGTTACGCAACCTTGTAAAGAACCGCGTGTTTTTGATGACGTGAAGGTGTTCTTCCATAAATATGGAACTGATCATGATCCGATTCCTAACTGGTGTTATTATTGGCCGGAAAACGGTGCGATCTTAAGTAAAGATGTTTTTGGAACTGGGACTATTCCTGATGATGATAGTTTGTTCCGATTTAATCCAGGTCTTCCTGCTAGTACGCGAGGCCTAACGCTGAATCCGGCTCCATCATTAATGAAACGTCGACGTGTGGCAAGAAATCCACCAGGGATGCCTCCAATCTACCGCTTGGATGGGAAGTGTGATCATCAGTTTAGTTTGGGGATTGATTGTCCTACCGAAAGCTCGTTCATAAAATTATCTGATAAGCTAAAAGTGGGATCGAATGAGGTGGGCTTGAAGAAACTTGCCGTAACGATATCTCACGAAAAAAAACATGCTGAAATTGCAGGCCAGACCTTTGGTGATAAAGGTAAAAAGGGTTGGTTGTTTATCGGGAATGGGCCATATGACGACTACAAAGCTTATGACTTTGGAAGGATTGAGGGGTTGGTCTCATACTTGATAGCAGCAGGATGTGATAGTAGTACATCGTACTACAGGGATTATTATAGTGCGATAGTAGATGCCATGAATTCAGGGAAGTATGTGACAGACTTTGATGGTGATGGAATTGCCGATACAGAAGAGAACGAGGGTGGTTGTTACTATGACGACTGGAGGTTTAGTAACGAAGATCCAGACACCTATGATTTCAATATAAGGTATGGATATGCCCCCTATGCCAACTATGGCGACAATGAGGTATTAGCTCGTGACGCCGAAAAACATTGGTGTGACTACATGGGCAGTGAAAAGGCCGATTGGGCTTGGCCAGGATATAATTTGGCAGATCGGAATTTTGAACTTGATGGGCATAGTATAGTGTATTACAAAGGCAAGTACTATCAAAACCCATCACGTAGAGATATGATGTCCTACAATAAGGCTGTGTGGGAAGAAATAAAAGACCTTGCAGCCCCACCAGCACAAAGGATGAGCAGGAAAACGAAGAGTGATATGTCAGAGAAGATTCTGGCAGCGCAAGGTCGTTCTGTAAGGTTCACAAAGAAACAAGCTGGACTTTTGAAATCTGGAGAGGAAGAATCAGAAATTGAGGATGATGTTATCTCATATTGGCATGGAACGGCGTCTAAGGTTTCTGACATTTCCGTTTCAACTGGCGATGTTCATGTCGTATCGTGTGCAGATGCTGGTGTGATACGTGATGGTTCGGGCAGAGTGTCGTCATTGGGTTGGTCATTGGTACTGACGAACGCGACGGAAGAGGCGATGACAGTCAAGTTGCGGTGTTACCTTACTGACAGCGCGACAAATGCGCTTGCGTGGGCAGCGACGAATGTCGAGTGTGCAGTTGGGTTGACGTCGGTGGAAATACGGTTTGATGCTGAAGATGTTTTCTTGTGGAACACTTCGCGCTTGATGCTCTATGCCGTGACCATTGAGAGTTCTGTGGGCGACATGGGATGGATGGTCTCGGAACAAGCGCCATGCGCACTTACGGCGGCGGAATTTGCGGCGGCGGATCTCGCCAACGACAAGGGGCGGATTGTGCCGAGCAGTGTTGCGGTAATCGCGACTAGCGAGGGAGTAATGGTCACGGGCAAGGTGGTGCGCGTTTCAGGCGATGCGGCGCAGATTTACGCTTCGCTGACGGAAACGAACGGACTGGCGGTGACGTCCGCCATGATAGATGCGCCCGGCGTCGGGACAAATTACTTCGCCATCTTCTTCCCCGGCGATGAACTGTATCGTCTGGCAAAGCCGTTGCCTTATGTCGTTGATTCGCTGCGTCTCGCGGAGAACGACGTAACGGTGCATGAAGTAAATGCGGTGGGAACAGTGGACGCCGAAGATGCGAGGTGGTTCCGTCCGGCTGATTTGGCGATCCATGCGGTTGCCGGTTCGGGCGCATGGTCCGCGCCTCAGCGCGGTGCGGACGGCCTGTGCAGCCAGATAACGTATTCGTTCGTGGTGTCGAACGCAGAGGACACGGTCAAGGCGTGTCACGCCCGGGCAACGCTCCTTGGAACGAACGAGGAGCATGTTTGCTCGTTGAATCTGCCGGTGGAGTTGTCTGCAGGATTGAACACGGTTTCCATGCCCTTTTCTTCAATCGACATGAAGGCGCACGAATACGACGGCGACGTCTATCGCATAGGAAACGTCTTTATAGAGTCCGACGACGGAAATGAAATCGAAGTCCTGCACACGGACGGAAATAGCATCGCCGTCGCCAGAAGCGCGCTGGCGGGCGTTCCGTTCACGGTGAAGGGTGCGCCGCAGTTCTGCTATCGCGAGGTAGGCGGGACGAATCTGGCGTCGGTGGTCGTGACGGTGGAAGTGGCAAGGCCGGACACGATAACCGCGAGTGTGTTGCTTGTCGATGGCGAGGGGAAATACGTTGCGACGGCACGGACGAGCGAGACGGTCGGCGTAGCGGGGGAACGGACGTTGACATTGACATTTAATTCTGCCGAGGTGAAGGCCAGTGGGCTTCATGGGCCTTACACGATTTCGTATCTGCTCCTGAAGTCTGGCAATGAGGGTGTTGAGGATGTCTGCATTGAGGATTTCGTGGTGAGCGACGTGCTTTATCTTGAACAGGTCGCATCCCCGGTGTTCGCACCGGCCACGAAGACGGCTTTCTTCAGAAACGGACAACCGATTGCCATTTCTTGCGCAACGACTGCTGCGGAGATTCACTATACGCTTGATGGTTCGGAACCGACCGAAACAAGTGCGCTCTATGATGGTTCGCTTGCGATTTCCAGCAATACGACCGTAAAGGCCAAGGCATTTGCGGACGGGATGCGCCCGAGCGAGACGGTGCAGGCTGAGTACATCCGCGCCAAGATTGTCGGCGAAAACCTTGTGCAGAACACTTCTCCGGAGGCTGGCGCGACGCAGACGGTGAGCGTTCCCGCGCCGGGGACATGCCAATTGTCGTTCGACTGGACGCAGGGCGGCGACATCGAACTGCGGCTGTTGAAGGATGGCGAAGTCCGCACCCTTGCGGCAATATCCGCAGATACCGCCGGGACGACAAACATACTTTTCGACGTCGCTGCGGCGGGCGACTACGAACTGACGGTGTTCGACATGTCGTCCGGATTGCTACAACCGGCGGAGGTCTCGGAATTGAGCATTGCCATTCCTGGTACACCGGAAAACCGGGGCCGGTACTGGATATACGAGACTGAGAAGACGTATGGCTCTACAGGCGAATGGACCGGGAACGAAGGGTTCCGGGACGGGAAAATTCCAATACGCGGCACGAGCGAGTTCACCCCTTATACACCTTCATCCGGCAGCAACATCACTATCACAACTACTGTTGAATTTAAAGTGGCAGAGCACCCCGATGTCTCGTGTATCCAAGATAGTATCATGGCGCTTGCGATGGGGTTGGATGAAACAGGCAAGAATGTTTTCAAAGTCATGACAATCGAGCAAGGAGTCAAGGTTTTCAAAAATGTCCATGCGGAAGGAATGGGTTCTCCGGAGACCGGAACGCCCTATACGTTCAAAATCGCGACAGACACCTCAAACAGAACCTATTCAGTGACGCTAATAAGCAATGAAGGAGAAAAACCGCTGACAGACGGTACGTCCGGCGTTTTCGCCTTCTGCCGTTCTTCGAGTTCTGAAATCAAGATAATCGAATACAGCGGATATGGAGAACTTGTTTCCCTCTTAGGTAGTTGCGGCACCGCAACTTCCGTGTTTGCAGAGGGCGAAACGCTACGCATTTCCGGCGGGACGGTGGACATGTGCCTGACAGACGGACAGGCCAGATGGCTCAACTCGATGGGAGCCTACGATGCGATCAAGGCAAAGGCCGGAGGGATGGAGATGGAAGATTTCATGGTCGCATATCTGCTGAACCTCGACCTTACCAAGGACGGAGCCGGACTTGTGTCGTTCAACGTGATTGACATCGACGTCACCGAAACGGAAGTGCTTATCAAAGTCAGGCTGAACCGCGCCGGTACGATGCAGAAGGGCAAAGACGGAGGAGGGATGGCCGATGCTCCCATAAACGGCGTTCTTAAACTCTACGGAGGAAATTCGCCACTGGACAAAAATCTCATCAATGCGACCAAAGTAACAGATGCGGATTTCGGCGATGGCGATACGGCCTTGTTTTCGTATCCGCGCAGCGGCGGCGTGAAGTTCTTCCGTCCCGCCATTGAAGTTCCTGCGAAATAATCGCTTTGAAACGGCGGTCTGCTTGTACAGACCGCCTCCAACGTCCGATAGGAGGGCGAGCCGTTTCCCATGGCCGCTTGAGATGCGGCACTCGCGCGGACTCCGGGCGGCAACAGCGCGAATGGAAGTATTGGGGCAATGCGCGCGCCGCGCCAGGCGGTTGCGGGACGGACGGGCGATGTGGTATCATTCTCTCCGGAAACCCCTGCGCGGCAGGACTGGCAAAAGAAACGAAAGGATTGGCAGATGGGTACGAAACGCACAGCCGGACTGATGGCGATGATGTTCGTGCAGATGATGATATTCCCCGTGTGGTTCACTACAGTCGGGCCGTACGTGCGCACTCTCCAGGGCGGCGAGGCATGGGTGCCGTATTGCGGCGCTCTGATGGGCGCGGGAATGTTCGCGTCGCCCGTAGTATGCATGATCGCCGACCGCTTTTTCGATTCGCGCACCGTGCTCGCCGCCTGCAACGCGGTTTCCGCCGCCGTGCTCGCGGCGTGCGCATTCGTGCCGGATCCGGGGCTGCTGACGCTGCTTCTCGCAATCGACACGGTGTTTTTGATGCCCACCTGGTCCGTAGCTTCCGCGATAGCGATGTCCCACGCGCCGGCTTCGTCCTTCCCGCGCATCCGCGCATGCGGCTCCGTGGGCTGGGCGTGCAGCGCGGTATTTTCATCGGTCGCGATAAAATGCTTCGGGATGGCGGGTTTCGACACTTCGCCGTGGATATTCGCGGCGGCGGCCGCGGTATCGGCCGTCGGAATCCTCACGGCCCTGGCCATGCCGTCCACCCCGCCGAAAGCCAAGGGAACCAGGATGAGCGTGGCGGACGCGCTGGGGCTGCGCGCGCTTTCGCTGCTGAAGGATCGCGGCGTTGCGGTGCTTTTCGCGGTGCTTCTGCTTGCGATGGTTCCGTTCCAGTGGTATCTGGGCTACAATACGATATATCTTGAAGATTCCGGATTCAAGTATTTGAACCTCATGCAGAATCTCGGCCAGGCGGCGGAACTCGCTTTCATGCTCGCCCTGCCGTATATCATGCGCAAGGCGGGATTCAAGGGGACGCTGCTTATAGGGATCGGGGCGCTTGCATTCAGATACGCCTGTTTCTATGCGGCGGCGATGACGGGAATCCATTTGTTCGACTACGGCGGAATCCTTGTGCACGGCCTGATATTCTGCATTCTCGTGGTTGGAGTGCAGATGCACATGGCGGAAATCGCGCCCCCCGCGCTGCGCAACCAGGCGCAGGGGCTTGTGATGCTCGTCACTGCCGGAATCGGCGGATTCCTTTCGGTGGCGGTGTTCGACGCGATACTCGCCGCGAACCGCGTTGTCGACGCGGCCGGGAAATCCCATAACGTGTGGACCGTTCCGTTCGCCTGGGCGCTCGGGCTTTCCGCCGCGGCATTCGTGCTCGCGATGCTGTTCTGCCGCGCGTCCTCTTCCTCCCCCGGGCGCGGCGCGGACGGAGCGGCGCCGGATTGCGCTTCCTGAAAGCCCGGGCCGCTTTCGCCGCGGTTTCCCCTCCGGCTCGCCGCAAACCGCTCTCTCGTCTCATGTCTGTCGTCTCTCGTCTCGCGTTCTAAAATCCTAAAATCCTAGAATCCTAGATTTCTAGAATCCTAGGCGGGCGCGAGACATTAGACGCGAGACGCGAGTAAATCCTGTCAAACACCCAAACACCTTCTTCGGGCCGCCCGGTGGTCGGCCCCTACCAACCCAAACACCCAAAAACTCAAACACTCAACCCCTGTCTCAATTCTGTCAATTCTGTAAATTCTGTCTAAAAACCAAGCCGCCCGGAGAGCCGCCCTCTAAGGCGTGTTCGCATTGACAAAGCCAATCGCCCTGTTTTCCAGATTATAGACGGCGAGTTGATTATCTATTCCTGCGCCGGACACTACGAGTGGCTTTATGCCACCTGCGGGTTGCGCATAAACGTCGCTATCTTGTCGCGGCGGTATTCGTATTGCTGCTTGCGAGCGGCAAGTTCCTCTTCAAGTGTGTCAATCAATCCCGTCAAGCTGTCAAGCATTCGCACAATCTCCTTTTAAACTGGGGGAGAAGGAATGGGAACGCTTGCTCTCGACAATTTTGCATAGCTACGTTTGCCAATTTTAGGTTGTGATGTGGGGGAATGTGCCACGTCATCTGCGCAAATTGCACACGGTTGCGTTCTTGTGCGCCTCGCGCAATTCTACACCTCAATGGTAAATACGCAATGGAGAGAAACTATGGGAACAAAGTCAAGTATTGGGTGTATGATGTCAAATGGCAAGACAACAAGCGATGCAAAAACTACTTATGTCGTGATTCGTTATGCCACGAGTATGTGTAATAGACGATTCAACGCGAACGAGACTCAGAGGATTCGCAACTGTGATGTAATTTAGGGCCACTACGCAAAAGTCAGCTTGCGATGATGGATATTTTTTTTGAAAGCTTTTATCTTGCGGCTAACGACATATTATTCTCACTTGTTTGATTTCGCGAAATTACATGTCGAGCAATTAATTGTCTCCCGCTTCTACCATATCGTAAAAGGTTTGCTCGTCCATTATTGAGATGCCCGTTCCCTTAAGCATGTACTCCTCTGCTATCTTTTGCTTGCTGCTCTTGCCATCTTTTATTGTTCGACAATAATCGTTGTTCCCAAGGACTAGGAAATCGGTCTCCTTGGTGACGCTGTTTTGGTTAATTCCTCCAAGATTAGCAACCAACTGCATTGCGGCTTCTCTCTTAAATCTAACCAACGCGCCCGTAAAAACGACCTTCTTTCCATATAATGGATGCGATTTGTCAATCTCATCCTCAGAAAATTGACACTCAATCATCCGTGCGTCAATATGATGAAAATAACGCTTCTCGCTCCTATGCTCTTTCATCCATTGAATCTGCAGGTCATCACATCCAATCTCGTGGCACTTTTCCTTCAACTTTTTAACGAGTTCGTGGGTCATATGGCAATCCGCCAAGGCTCTATGCGCATTCTCGTGGCTTATGCTAAAGTACTTGCATAGATCTGATAGCCTGTAATGTGGCAAATCTAAAAGCCTCTTCGCAATTCGCACAGTGTTGATGTAGTCGTTGGTGAATACTTTTCTAAATATAGCCACACAGTTGTCGAACAGAAAATTTACATCGAACGAAACATTGTGCCCAACCACCACATCCGAACCAATAAAGTCTATGTAGCCAGGCAAAGCGTCTTCAATGGGAGGAGCTTCGGCAACCATCTCATTTGTTATATGTGTAATGGAGGAAATGATATTTGGTATTTCTTCCTTGGGCTTAACTAGTTGTTGGAACGAATCGGCAACCTCTCCATCTCTAACTCTGATTGCCGCAAGTTCTATTATCTCGTCACATCTTGGACTCAGTCCCGTGGTCTCAAGATCTATGATTGTATAGTCCTTGGGCAAACAAATCAAGCTATGCCCTTTATCAATTCGATGTTCTAATCTGTATTCATTGGAAAAGTTCATGGAGAAATCGTAGTTGCACCCAACTTTGCAGTCATATTCATTATCAGCGCTCATATATTTCGATTCCTTCCATAGAAGATTCTGCCTTCGTCAAGATTCTTCTTGTACGCACAAACTGTTGCGTAGATTTTCTCCTTACTTACGCACTTTTTCGCATCTGAACATTTCTCATATAAATGGCAACAGCCATATGTTGGTTCTTTGGATTTATATTGGGTGAGTCTATATCGCATCAGTCTTTCAAGGTAAGGGAGCAACCCGTTATTTTCTAGGCGAACAAGAACATCATATTTCGCCAACTCTTTTTTATCTGTTTTCTTTCCATTCTCGTCATACCTTGTCACCCACTTTTCCTTAATAATCTCTGCGGTGGGTGGTTCTATTGCATTGTATGTGGAGACACCAATGCGCAACTCAACACATCCTGAAAACTGTGATTTCGGTTTGGTCAATGCAAATGTAAGAATATTGGTGCAATGATAGTTAAGCCTTATGCCATTTATATTTCGAACGGCAACGTTCTCTTCGCCATCATTCGTTTGTTTGCTACTTGGCACGTTGTTGTCAACTGTGTTTCTCTTGATCTCTAGAATATGTATTTGATAGTTCGTCTCATTTTTGTTCTTGTTTTCAAATAGCTCAATACAGCCATCAGGGTATTCAAGGTCTCTAACAAGACGTCGCGCAATATCCTTAACGCTCTTGAGGAGACATTTGAACTTGACTTGATTCTCTGGCTCTGGCATTGTCTCGAACAGTTCTTCTTGATTCATTGTTGTCTCTTTTTCTAGACTTGCGTGTCATTCGCCATCTCCATCATGCCCTCATTAGTAACGCGCACAACTTTACCTTGAAGCGGTTGCGCGTTCAAGTTGATACTCGTGACGAGAAATGAGACTACAATGGCGAGTTTCACAGCCACATATTATAGCTGATTTTGGGCTTTTTCAGAAGTGCGAAAAAAGTGAAATCGCCGGAGGAAGCGCCGCGTGCGCCGAGGAAGCGTTTTTTTGGTATCATACGCGCGCTCTTGTCCGCCGTGTCGCGTTTCTGGGCGGAGACTGGGCTTGAAAATGACGGGAAAGGGATTGTCATGACGGTAAAAACCGTAAATACTTCGCATGGAGGCGGTTGCCCGGTTTCCCGCGGCGATTGCGCCGCGAGCCGCGTTTCTCGTCCGTTTTTTGCGGCTTTTGCGATGCTCGCGGCGTGCGCTGCGTATGCCGCGCCGACGATGCCGAAGATAATCGCGCACCGTGGAGAGTCGCATGAACGGCCCGAAAACACAATGGCGGCGTTCCGTCTTGCATTCGAGCGCGGCGTCGATGCCGTGGAATGCGATGTGCAGGTGACGTCGGACAACGTTCCGGTCATAATCCACGACAGCACGACAAAGCGCACCGCGGGGCCGGATTTCAACTATAAAATCGCAAATACTCCATGGGACACGCTGAAGGACGTGAAAGTGACGGCGTTCGCCGCGCACGGCACCGATTGGTCTGCAAGCGAATGGGCCGGCGAGACGATTCCGCTCTTTTCGGACTATCTCGACCTTCTGAATTCGAACGGAACCACCGTCGCCGTGGTCGAGCTGAAGGCAAACTCGTCCGCTTTGATAACGGCCGTGACCAATGCCGTCGCCGCGGCGGTCGCGGCCGGAACGCCCGCCACGAAGGACCGGCTGGTATTCATTTCGTTCCACCCTGCGATGGTGTCGCAGATCCGCGCCGCGCTCCCCGGCTACAAGGCCTGGTACATACGCGGCAAGACGCCGCCAACGGCGGCGGGCGCGATTTCCGCCCTGCGCAGATGCAAAGCGACTGGCATAGACGTGAACTATTCGTCCGGCGGGTACAACCCGGGATACATCAAAGCCCTTGCAGACGCAGGCTTTGAATTCGCAATATGGACGTGCGACGATTCCGACGCCGCGTATGCGCAGGCGGCGATGGGCGTGAAGTACATAACGACAAACAGGGCGAAATCGACGGCGGACGCTCTTGCGTCCCGCATCGCGGCTGCCGCAGGCCGGGACGGGGCGGACAGCAGCCAGAAGGCCTGCGGAGGACCGGCGCGGCGCGTTCCGCCCCGCGCCCGGTGAACCGGATCGGGCCGTATTTCGTTCATACAGGAAATGAATGCCAGAAAATTAGCAGTAGGTTGGTTTGACAACAAGCCGTTCCGCGCGGCCTGCGAACCGTATCTGCCCCGCATAAAAGAAGTGTTTTTCGCCTGGCCCGGCGTGACCGCCAGCCGTCCGATGGACGATTGGACGCCGGAGCGCCGTGCGCAGATCGTTTCCGACCTGAAGTGGGCGAGGCGTTCCGGGGTGGAACTCGACACGATATTCAACGCGAACTGCTACGGCGACATCGCCATGACCGCGGAACTCGCAGGACATGTCAGCGATAAACTCCGCGAAATGGACGCCGAAGGCCTTTTCCCGGATCATCTGACCACCACCTCCCCCTTCATCGCCAAGGTCGTGCGCACGCGTTTCCCTTCGCTGAAAGTGCGTTTTTCCATCAATATGGACATAGCGGCGACGGGCGCGCTGGAGTACGTGACGGATCTTTTCGATTCTTTCTACGCCGGGCGGAACGCGCACCGCAGGCTCGACTACGTGCGGAAAATGTCCGCCTGGGCTGCCGCGCACGGCAAGATGATGGGGCTGCAGGCGAATCCCGGATGCCTCAGAAACTGCCCGTTCCACACTTTCCACAACAATCTGCACGGCCACGGGCGCATGAGGCAGTCGGGCGCGGCGCAGGAGTTCGGATTCACGAATTTCCTGTGCCGTACCGTGTTCGAGCGCGGAAACTACGAAGAATTCATGCGCGCGATATGGCTGCGGCCCGAAGACATGCCGCTCTACGAGCCGTATGCAAGCGTGGTGAAGCTTGCGACGAGGCGCCATCCCAATCCTGAAAAGATAATTGCGGCCTACGCGGAATGCTCCTACGATGGCGATCTGGCCGAGATAATGGATCCGTTCTACCGCTTCCCGAAGGCGATCGACAATGCCGCGCTCGGCGCTTCCGCGCTTTGGCCGCAGGTGCGCGACTGCCCCGACGCGGACAACTGCAGGCATTGCGGCAAGTGCGCCGCGCTTCTCGCCGAAGTGTTCAAGGACCGGCGGGAAGACGGGCCCGGCATGTCCGGCGCGTTCCGCGAATTTTTCGGCGGCTGACGCCGGCCCCGCGCCGCGGTTTCCCCTCCGGCTCGCCGCAAACCGCTCTCTCGTCTCATGTCTGTCGTCTCTCGTCTCGCGTTCTAGAATCCTAGAAATCTAGAATTCTAGAATCCTAGGCGGGCGCGAGACATTAGACGCGAGACGCGAGTAAATTCTGTCTAAAACTCAAACACTCAAACAAGGTTTTGCGCACCCGGTTGCGGAGTTGAAAAACAAGGGCGGAAAATGTATAATTCCCCCTGTCACAACAGGAGGTTTACCATGGATATTACAAGACGGGGATTCCTTTTCGGCTCCGCGGCCGTCGCCGCTCTCGCCGGACGTTCCACTGACAAAATCGGCCTTAGGCCGCTCAAGCCCGGCGAAAAGCGCCGCGCGGCCATGATCGGATGCGGCATACAGATGCGCACCGCGCTTCTGCCGTCGTTCCTTGGAAAGGCTCCGGGCACAAAGGGCGTCCGCCAATTCGTCGATGTCGTCGCCGTGTGCGACTGCGACAAGGCCCGCCGCGAACAGGCGCGCAACGCCGTGAACAAGGCTTACAGGAATTCCAACTGCAAGTCCGTTGCGGATTTCCGCGACATTTTGAAAGACCCTTCGATCGACATGGTGTGCATCGCCACGCCCGACCACTGGCATGCGTACATCAGCGTGGAAGCGATGAAGCACGGCAAGGACGTGTACTGCGAAAAGCCGCTTACGTTTTCGATCGACGAGGCGAAGAAGGTCATCGCCGCCCAGAAGAAATACGGCCGCGTGTTCCAGACCGGTTCCATGCAGCGCAGCTGGAATGAATTCCGCACTGCCGCCATGGTCGTAAGGAACGGGTTCATAGGCGATGTCAAATACGTGGACGCCAACTACGGGCGCGGCGGCCAGAAACTCGGCGGGCCGAGCCATCCGTTCCGCTTCTGGGACGATCCCGCTAACGCGGCGAAGGAATCGGAAGGATATGAACTTCTCGGCGAAAAAGGCTGGGACATGTGGCTGGGGCCCGCGAAATGGCGTCCGTATTCGAACCAGCTCGCGCCCAAGGGCGTGAACAAGTTCTATCCCATGTTCTGGCGTTTCGACGACGATATCGGCAGCGGCTACAACGGCGACTGGGGCGCACACCACCTCGACATCGCCCAGTGGGGCCTTGACATGGACGATTCCGGCCCGTACAAGATCATCCGTTCCGACGAGCCGCATTCGAAGGACCTTTTCCACGGCGGCCGCCGCCAGTACGGCATGAAGATGCTCTTCAAGAGCAAGAAGGACGGCTCCGACATCGAACTCTACCACGGGCCTTTCGGCACGTGGGGCACGGTCTTCTACGGGACAAACGGCATCGTGGCCGTGAACCGCGGCAAGATCGCGGTCTGGACGGGCACCGGAGCCGTGAAGCCCGACGCAGGAATCCGCAAGCTGGTGGCGGAATGCAAATTCATGCCGGACAAGATTGTCGCAGCCTCGGTCGGCAAGGACTACGGCACCGACGCGACGGTGAAAAAAGACGACCGTCTCGCCCGCGCCCTCGCCCAGCTCGACAAGCGCTTCTCGCTCGGCTCCGCCCCGGTGCAGCTCTACAAGAGCTCCAACCAGATATTGAACTTCGTGGAGTGCGTCGAAACGCGCAAGCCCACGATTTCCCCTGCGGAAGTCGGCGGCCGCGGCGCGACGCTCTGCCTGCTCTGCAACATGAGCTACCAGTATGATACGGGGTTCGATTGGGATCCCGCGAAGATGGAAATCAGGGGCGGCAACCCGAAAGGCATTTCCATCAAGCGCGAAACGTACCGCAACGGCTGGGATATTATAGTTTGATGCAGAAAAGCCGTCTGTCCGCAGTCCTCCGGAAAATCCGGGCCGCCGCGCGCGCGGCGGGTCCGGTTTTCGCCGCAACCGTACTCGCGCCGTTTGCGGCGCGGGCCGGGTTCACGTCGTCCGAGATGCTGAGCAACACAAGTACGCTCCGGGACGGCGTGATCTACGAGGTTCCCTCGAGCCTGAACATCGAAGCGTACAACGGGAACGACGCCTACAAGGTCGCGGAAAACGCGACGGCCGTCATATACATTCCCGCAGGCGTCACTCTCTCCGTGAAGGGCGGCAACGCGGACGGCACGAAGGGCGCGGGCGCGGGCATCTACGTTCCCGAAGGCTCGAAGCTTATCGTGACAGGCGGCGGCAGTATCTTCGCGACGGGCGGAAACGCCGCGGGCGGCACGAACGGCGGCGGCGGCGGCGACGGCGTCATCATCGACGACAGCGACAGTTCGTACGACGAGTGGGGCCACGGCGGCGGCGGCGGCGACGGCGGCAACGGCGGCGGCGGCGCGGGTGCCGGCATCGGCGGGCACGGCGGCACAGGCGGCTCCGGCGGCTCCGGCGGCGGCTGGACATGGTACGATACGGATGATAATTTCGACCATAACGGCAACCAGGGAAAGAGCGGCACCATGGGCGCCGGCGGAAACTCGGGCTACATATATATTCTCGGCAAAATCAAAGCGACTGCGACAGGCGGCAGCCCGAGCGACAGCGCGGGTTCCGCCGGCTCCACCGGTTCCATCCGCGTGGAGCACTGGTTCATGGGGCTTTCCTACCGCGCGTGCGGCGGTGGTGGCGGCGGCGGCGGCGGCTCGGGCGCGGGCGCATACGGCTTCGGCTCCGGCGGCGGTGGTGGTGGTGGTGGCGGCGGCGGCGGCGGCGGCTCCACGTATCAGGTTGCGCAGGGAACGGACGACGACAATGCGCACGGCGGCGAAGGCAGCGGCGGCTCGGGCTACAAGAACGGCGGCGGGACGCGAGGCACGGGTTCCTCCCATTGGGGCGTGACCGGCGGCCCGGGCGGCTACGGCGGCGGCGTTCAGAACAAGAAAGACTGCGCCGTCCATGTGGATTCCGGCGCGGAAGTCTCCGGGACCTATTCGTCCAAGGTTTCCGCCTCGACCCATTCCGCAATCGAGTATTCTTTGAAGTTCTCGGACGGCCAGCGCGTGAACGAGACCAAGACGGTCAAGTTCGGATATGCGTGGCCTGCCGCGCCGATGCCGCCGACCCGTCCGGGATGGACGTTCAACGGCTGGTTCTCGGGGGAAAACGGCAGCGGCAGGAAATACTACAATGCCGACTGCTCGCTGGCGCTCAGTCTCGACGAATACGCCGTCGCGGGCGACCTGACGCTTTATGCAAGCTGGACCATGACCGACCCGGCGGCGGCGGGAACCATAAGCATCAACGGCATCGGTCTCGTGGGCGGCCAGACGCAGTCCGGCGACGGATGGCAATACGACGGATCGACCGGTTACATCCAGTTCCTCACCGAAGGGAAGCGCTATGTCGTCACCGGGCGGGACGATGCGGGCGAATTCGGCCTCTACGCCCGCGTGTCGTGCACGATCGTGATTTCAAACCTTACTATCGACGCGAGCCACAACATAGACCGCCCGCCTTTGGAAATCAAGGAAGGAACGCTCGGGACGCTGATTCTCGAGGACGAGAACGTCCTTCGCGGCCCGGCCAACTATCCTGCGGTTCTCGTACGGCACAATTCAAACCTGATGATAGCCGAATGCTCCGGCAAGTTGAAGGCGGTCGGCGGAACGGACTCGCCTGGCATAGGCGGCGTCGTCGGCCAGACGACCGGCACGCTGGACATTTACGGCGGCAACATCGAGGCTTACGGCGGCAAGAACGGCTCCGGCATCGGCGCCGCGCAGGGGAGCGGTTTCGGCACCGTGACGATTTTCGGCGGCAGCGTGAGAGCGACCGGCAACAATGGCGGCGCCGGCCTTGGCGGCAGCAAACACGCAGGGATGGGAACCTACGTCATCATGGGCGGTACGGTCGTCGCGCAGGGCGGCGACTACGCTCCCGGCATCGGCTGCGGGAATGGCGGCATCGGCGGCACGGTCGAGATATCCGGCGGCACGGTGACGGCCAGAGGCGGCACCAACGGCGCCGGCATAGGCGGAGGCGAGAACAGCACGGGAACCAGGATTTCAATCTCCGGCGGCACGGTGACGGCCACCGGCGGCAACAAAGGAGCCGGCATCGGCAGCGGCATAGGAGGCTCGTTCACAAGCATCAACATCATCAACGGCACGGTGACTGCCACGGGCGGACCTTACGCAGCAGGCATCGGCGGCGGATATGACGGCGATGGCGGAACCATCAAGATTTCATGGGGTGTCGTCACGGCCGTGGCTACCAACTACGGAGCCGGCATCGGCGCGGGCGATTCCTCGACGATGGGCTCCACTTCGGGCATCACGGTAGAAATCACCGGCGGGCGCGTCACCGCGACGAGCAGCATGGGCGCCGGCATCGGAGCCGCAGACTACACGAGTTGCGGAACCGTACGGATCTCCGGGGGCACGGTTCACGCAGGCACGGGAAGAGCGGAATCCTCGGCGATCGGCAACAGCAAGTCGAGCACGGCGTCGTCGGTCGTCTTCGATGGCGGCGCCATCTACGTGGCCAGGGAAAAGGTTTCTCCCGACCCGGTCAATAAGAGAGGCGAAAGTGTATTCCCGGTCGACCTCGACATCGGACTTCCCGAGAGCAAGGTGGAAGATTTCGATATGGGGACGCTGGGAAGCCCGTTCAAAAACACCTATACCGACTCCAACGGGATTTTGCGCATCTGGCTTCCGGCTTCGAACGGCAACTCCTATGGCGCCCGCATTACCATGGAGGATGGTTCCGAGCATCTCTTCTCCTTCAGCATCGGCGCCGACGGCGAAGTGAAAACAAGCGACTACATCGTGGTGAATGGAGCCATGCTGACGGGCGACGACGACTTCTCCAACGATGATTTTTCCTACAGTACCGGCACGAAGGCGCTGACCATCAAGCGCGATGCCACGCTTTCCGGCATTTCCTCGAACGGTACGTTCCGCGTCGTCGTCGAGAACGACAATGCCAGAAATCTGACTTTGCAGAAATTGACGCTTGTGGCGCAGGACGCCAAATTCGCTTCGGTTCTTGCGATTTCCAACTCGGCCTGCACGGTCGTTCTCAAAGGCGACAACATTCTCGCGGCAAGAGGGCAGTACGCATCCGGCATCGAGGTTTCGTCGAACGCCGTCGTGACCTTGAAGGGCGACGGCTCGTTGGTTGCGATCGGCGGCAGGAACGCGGCCGGCATAGGCTCCCGCGGAGGTCTGCCGCCGCCGGGCAAAATTCTCATCAAAGGCGGGACAATAGCAGCCCAGGGCGGAGAAAAGGCGGCCGGCATCGGCGGCGGTTTGAGTTCGACGCTCGACAAAAAGGACAATATCGTAATTTCGGGCGGCTCTGTAACCGCGAAGGGCGGCGCGGACGCGGCGGGCATCGGCGCAGGACAGGGCAAAGCGAGAACTCTCGCCCCCGGTGCCGTCCGTATCGCGGGCGGTTCCGTTTCGGCCGCCGGCGGCGGCTCGGCATCCGCCGGTTCCACCGGCATCACGGCCGGCGGCAGCTGGTCGGATCTGGTGAAGAGCCTCGGCAACACGCTCAACGTGGACGGAAACGACTATACCCTCTGCATAGACGGCGGCAGCGTGGTTCCGTCGAACGGCAAGGTGTCGCCGCGCCCGGTCGATTCCTCGTCGAACGAGCTTTACGCGGTCGAGTTCCACGGACTTGCGCCTGACGCAAAGGTGGCGGTGTCGTGCTTGACAGGCGACTTCCCGGCGACGTATTCGCTCGCCGATCTTCAAACCGACGGCGACGGCCGCGTCTGTTTCTGGCTGCCGGCTACGAACCGCTTGCGCCTTGTTTCGCTGAACGGAAAATACTATAAAACGGAATATCCGTATGTGAATTCCGCTCCGCAAACCTTCTACAAGGCCGATATTTCCACAGACGCCGGAAGCGGCGATGACACGCCTCCGGAGGATATCGACATAGACGGGAATAAACTGTACAAGGTCACGCTGCCCCACCAGAAGACCGATGCCGTGGTGCCGATTGCGGGGCTTGAGGCTTTCGGTGTGGCGTCCGCCTTGGCGGACAAGGACGGGAATGCTTTCATATACCTGCCGGACGGCGAGTACGAATTCAAGATCGACAGCCACGAATGGGCGGTTTCCGTAGAAGGCGCGCCCGCCACCGCGCACATGATCACGCGCGTTTTCGTCAATGGCGTGGATGTCGGCTGGCTGTCGGGCGACGGATGGACGTATGACCCGTCGACGATGATTCTTGCGATCTCCGGCGAGTGTACGGTCTCCGGCTCGAACACGCAGTGCGAAGTGTCGTGCCTGATAAACACGACCGAGACCGTGACGCTTTCGGATCTTGTCCTCTCCACGGCGTCCGTATCCGGTCTTCCCGCTTTGAAGATAGAGGACGGCGTTTCCGCCTCCCTGGATTTCGCGGGCGCGAACAGCCTCGTTTCGGGGAGCACGTCGGCCGGTATCATGGTGCCTGACTCTTGCGCTCTGTCGCTTTCCGGCGAAGACGGAGCGACGCTGGAAGCGCGTGGCGGCTGGGGCGCGGCGGGCATCGGCGGCGGCTGGCGCGGCTCGTGCGGCTCGGTTTCGATTTCCGGCGGCGAGGTGACGGTGACAGGCGGCACAAACGGCGCCGGCATCGGCAGCGGGAACGAGGGCACAGGCGGCTCGGTTTCGATTTCCGGCGGAACGGTGACTGCGACGGGCGGGTCGAAGGGGCCCGGCATCGGAAGCGGAAACACCGGCTCCGGCCTTTCGGTGACGATCACCGGCGGCGCGGTGACGGCGACAGGCGCCGACAGTGCGGCCGGCATCGGCTCCGGCGAGAGGGGCATGTGCGATTCGATTTCGATTTCCGGCGCCAAGGTTACCGCGAAGGGCGGTTCGAGCGGCGCGGGCATCGGCGGCGGATATAACGGCGGGTTTTCCGAGGTGGCGATCTCGGGCGGGACCGTTTCGGCGACAGGCGGTTCGAACTCGGCCGGCATCGGAGGCGGCTACAGCGGCAAGAGCGGCGGCATTGTCCGGATTTCCGGCGGCAATGTGACAGCGACAGGCGGAGGCGATTGGGGCGTGGGTATCGGCGCGGGCGATGCGCCTTATAAGGACACGGTGTCCGGCGTTTCCGTGGAGATTTCCGGCGGCATCGTCAGGGCGACGAGTTCCAAATCGGCGGGCATCGGGGCGAGCGATTACTCCTCCTGCGGCGCGATATCGATTTCCGGCGGCACTGTTTTCGCCTCGACAGCGAACCCTTCGGCGAAAGGCATCGGGAACTCCGGCAAATCCGCTGCGGAGTCGGTGACGATAACCGGCGGCGCGGTGTATTCCAATCTGCCCGACATAGGTCCCGCGCCGGTCGACGGCTCGTCGCAGGCCGTGTTCCCGGTGGACATCCCGGTCGGCGTCGCGAATGCAAAGGTCGAAGTGTCCGGCATCCTCCGCAACGAAGCGGCGTTCGCGTACGGTCTCAATGACCTCTACACGGACGAAACGGGCAAGCTCCGCATCTGGCTCCCGAACGGAGCGTATGTATTCACCGTTCCGCAGGAAGGCGGGGATCCTGTTGAATATGCCGCCGTTGTGAAGAATGGCGCGGCAGCGGCAGTCGTCCCCGAACTTGTCGGCCTCACCGTCAACGGCCGCGACATCGCCTACCTTGGCGGAAACGGCTGGGAATACTCCGCCCCGGAGGTGATGCTTTTCAGTGACATGGATTACGTCGTTTCCGGCGTTGCGACAGACGTGCGCCTCCGTGTCGCGGCGAATGCCGCAGTCACGCTCGACGGGGTTTCGATCGACTGTTCGCAAAGCGGCACATCCCCGTTCGTCGCCGGCGCGGGCACCGTGTCGGTGATTCTTGAAGGTGAAAACACGCTTGTCGCCGGTGAGAATTCCGCAGGCCTTGCCGTAGAGGAGCTGGCTCAAGTCGCGATTTCAGGCGAGGGTTCCCTTGCCTCTTCCGGTGGAACGGGAGCGGCCGGCATCGGCGGCAGCCGCCTCGCCGCCGTCGGCGCGGTTTCGATTGCGGGCGGCAGCATCTCCGCGTCGGGCGGGGATTACGGAGCCGGCATCGGTTCCGGCCGCGGCGGTTCCGGCGGCGTGTTCGAAATATCCGGCGGCACGGTTGTCGCCATGGGCGGCAGCGGCGGCCCCGGCATCGGCGGCGGAGACGAGGGCGCCAACGCCGTCGTCGAAATAAAATCCGGCAAAGTGACGGCAACCGGCGGATGGACCGCCGCCGGCATTGGCGGCGGAAACAACGCCAAGGGCAATTCGGTTTCGATTTCGGGCGGCGAAGTGGTTGCGAAGGGCGGACTGAACGGCGCAGGCGTCGGCGCCGGGCGCGCTGCGATAAAGGACTTTTCGACCGGCGACACGGTCACGATCTCCGGCGGTGTCGTCAGCGCGGAAGGCGGGAGCGATGCCGCCGACATCGGCTCCAGCAGCACCGGCGGATGCGCGAGCATCCTGGTTTCCGGCGGCACCGTCAAGCGGGCGGACGGCGGAACGCTTTCCGTCGGCTCCGGACTCGATTCCCATGCGGGTTTCGTCACTTTCGCCGGCGGTGCGATATACGCGACGCTTGAAAACATAAGTCCGGCCGCGTTGGATGGCATTGCAAAAGCCGTCTATCCCGTCGATGTTCCGCTTGGACTCCAGAATGCCAAGATCGAGGGCTTGATCGTGATGTGCAACGGCTCGCCGATTGCTTTCGGAAACAACGATCTTTATACCGACGGAAATGGCGTCTTGCGCATTTGGCTTTCGGACGGCGATTACGAGTTCGCCACGGACGGCGACGACTGGGTCGCGACCGTGGCCGACGCGCCGACTCGCGCCCGTCTCAAGCCGATCGGCGTGACGGTGAACGGCTTTGACGTCGGCTATCTCTCCGGCGAGGGATGGTCCTTCGACCGCAAGAAAAGAATCGCGTCGCTCGAGCAGTCAGGCCCGTTCACGATCTCCGGCTCGGGCTCTGAACTCGGCTTCCTCGCAAAGGCCGACTGCGACGTCGCAATGACCGGCCTTTCGATCGCGAACAGCGCGCGGGCCGTCGCGCCTTTCGACTGCGGAACGAACTCAGTGACGATGACGCTTTACGAAAAGAGCAATCTCGGTTGCGGCGAAGACCTGGAAGTTCCCGGCATCGGCGTCCGCAACAAAGCGTCTCTTGCAATCGCCGGCGGTACGGGTTCGATAGCCGTCCAGGGCGGCTACCGGGCGGCCGGCATCGGTTCCGGCCCAGGCCAAACCGGGGGCACGATCCTGATTTACGGCGGAGATGTCGAGTCGACCGGCGGTGTCCGCGGAGCCGGCATCGGCGGAGGCTACGAGTCGTCCACCAATATCGTTTCGATCACAGGCGGCGAAGTCGACGCGACGGGCGGGAGATTCTCGGCCGGCATCGGCTCCGGCGACCAGCAGCAACCCATGACACGGACTGGGGACAAGGTCTCGATTTCCGGCGGCAGGGTGCGCGCGAAAGGCGGAGCGTCGGCCGTCGGCATAGGATCGAGCGACTACGGGATATGCGACGCCGTGAATATCGACGGCGGCACGATCATGCCGCTGAACTCTTCGTCGCTTCTCATCGGCGGCATCAACAATTTAAAATCTGTCGTCACGATAACAGGCGGCGCAGTCTACTCGACGTTCGGCGACGTGAGGCCGGTCGCGTCGAATTCCGTCCCCGTCGTGGTGCGTCCGGTCGATTTCGACCTCCGGCTCCCGGAAGCCAAAATCCTCGATTTCTCGGTCTCGTGCGGCGGCGTTGAATACGCCTACGGCGAAAAAGATCTCTATACGGACAGAAACGGTATGCTGCGCGTGTGGCTTCCCGACGGCGACTACACTTTCACGGCGGACGACGACAACTGGGTAGCGACGGTCGCGGGCGCTCCCGTGAAAGCGGTTCTTTCGCCGGTCGGCGTAACCGTGAACGGCACGGATGTCGGCGCCATCGCCGGCGAAGGCTGGTTCTACTCGCGCAAGGAGAAGATTCTCACCCTTGAAAGCGCGGGCCCGTTCACCTTGGGCGGCGCCGCAAGCGGGGTTCTCTGCAAGACGAAAGTGTCGTGCGAAGTCGTGGCGGATTCGCTTTCGATAGACAATTCGTCCGTTTCCGGACGCCCTGCCTTCGAAATCGCGACCGGCACGACCGTCGGCTTTACGCTCGCAGGCTCAAGCGTTTTGAAAGGCGGCGCGGAAGTCGCGGCTTTGAATGTCACGCAAGACGCGACCTTGACAATCGGCGGCACCGGGGCTCTCGACGCGACGGGCGGGAGCAAGGGCGCCGGCATCGGCGGCGGCTTGAATACAGTTGCCGGCACGGTGAACATCACAAACGGGACGGTGACGGCGACAGGCGGCTTCCAGGGCGCCGGCATCGGGAGCGGACACCGCGGGTGGATCGGCGCAATCGCGATTTCCGGCGGCGAAATCAATGCGACGGGCGGAAATTTCGCAGCGTCCATCGGAGCAGGCGACCATCCCGATTACTACATAAGGACGTGCGGATCGATTTTGATAACCGGCGGCATCGTGCGCGCGGCAAGTTCGTCGAATAGCGCGGCGATCGGCTGCGGCCATAATGGTTCCAGCGGTTCCATTACGGTTTACGGCGGCACGATCCTGACGTCCGGCTCCGGTTCGAAGCACATAGGTTCGGGCGTATATTCCAAGACCTCCTCGGTCTCGATATACGGCGGATCCGTAGCCGTCCAGTCCGACAATATCGTGCCGGCGGCCTCGAACGCATTGAAGCGCGTCTGGCGCGTGACCGTTCCCGGTCTCGAACCGGGCGCGAAGGTCGACAAGCTCGCCGTGCGCGTGGCGCCGGAGTTCACCCTCAGCGACTATGGGACGGACGACATCTTCGCCGACTCCGAGGGCAAAGTCTACATTTGGCTTCAGGACGGCGACTACCGTATCGGCGTTTCGCAGGAAGGGCACGACGCCTTGGATCTCGCCGCCGCGGTTTCCGGCGCGGACGCGGAGGCGGCGGTATTCGTCCCGGAGACAAAGGGCGTCACCGTGAACGGCATCGATATCGGCTGCAACTTCGGCGAGGGCTGGAGCTTCTACAATGGAGTCATCCGCATCGAAGAGGCCGGGACGTACGAAATCGCCGGCTCCGCGGGTGGCATTGGCGTTTTGGCCAAGGTCGATTGCGCCGTGACGCTGAACGGCCTCTCTCTCGACGCGTCCGGCGTCGAAGACCGCGCGGCCTTTGCCATTGCACCGGGGGCCTCGGTCGATTTGACGCTCGCGGACGAAAACGTCTTGAAGAGCGGCAAAGACTGCGCGGGCCTCCAGGTTCCCGTTGGCGCGGCCGTGACGATCGGCGGCGAAGGCGCGCTCGCCGCCACAGGCGGCCAGTCCTCCGCCGGCATCGGCGGCGGCTTCTTCGGCAGCGCCGGCACCGTGTCCATAACGGGCGGAACCGTCGTCGCGAACGGAGACGCCAACGCGGCCGGCATCGGCAGCGGAGCCGGCAGCCTCAACAAAAAACTCTCCGGCGGGACGATTTCCATCTCGGGCGGCACCGTCACCGCAAAAAGCGATATATACGGCGCCGGGATAGGCGGCGGCCTCTTCGGCAGCAGCGGAGAGATTTACATTTCCGGCGGCGTCGTCACGGCGGCGGGCGGACAGTTCGGCGCCGGCATAGGCGGCGGACAATACGGCGATTGCGTAAAGATCGTGATTTCTGGGGGCCGCGTGAGCGCGACGTCCGAGTCCTACGCTGCCGCGATCGGCGGCGGGTGCGGAGCGGGGAGCTACGGCGGCAGCGCGGGCGAGATACTCATCACGGGCGGCACGGTAGTCGCGGCGGCGAACGGGCTGAACAACTACGCTCCGGCCGACATCGGCGCCGGCAACGCCGGCGGCGGGGAGGGTTCGGTTGTCGTAACGGGAGGCTCCGTCCATACTCTCACGAAGGGCATCGTCTCTCCCGTCGCCTCCAACGGAACGGAGCGTGTCGGCTGCGCATCGTTCGCCGGTTTCACGCCCGGCGCGGCAGTCGAACTAGGAGTTCCCAAGTTGAACGGCGCCGCCTGGAACTACGGCGTTGAAAGCGTCTACGCCGACGACGACGGCAAGGTGTATCTCTGGCTCCCCGAAGGCGACAACGCCGTGTTCGCGGGCGGAAGGCTTTGGCACGCCGATGTCGCGGCGGACGGCGCCGTAGCCGAGGCGGTTCCCTACGAAACGTACAGCCCGACGGGCGTGTCCGTGGACGGCGTGGATGCGGCGCACGGCGGCGAGGGCTGGGAATGGTGGCCTGTCTCCAACGAGTTGTCCATATTCGGCGACGCCGGGGTGACGCTTTCCGGCGGCAACAACAGCGCCGGCTTCCATGTGGCGGTAAATACCGCGGCCCCGGTGACGTTCGACGGACTTGTGCTCAATGCAAACGAGTCTCCGGTTAAAATCGGTTCCGGAGTTTCGGCCACGGTCGCCCTCGGTGCGCAAGAGAATGTTCTGAGGGTGGCATTGCCTGCATACGCGGCGCTTCAAGTGCCGTCCGGTTCGTCGCTTACGATTACCAACGCGGCTGAAAACGGGAAGCTTTCGGCAATGGGCGGCAACGACGCTGCCGGCATCGGCGGGAACAAGAACCAGTCTGTAGGAACGATCCGCATCGCGGGTGGCGACATCGTCGCGCGGAGCGGCAGTGCGTCCGGCGACATCTGCTCTCCTTATGCCAGCAGCGCCGGAATCGGGAGCGGCTACAAAGGCAAGTGCGGCGACATCTACATCACCGGCGGCCGCGTGTACGCCTACGGCGGCAGAAAACAGGCGGAATCGATCTTCGACAGCGACTATTTAGGCGCGGGCATCGGAGGCGGAGATTCGTCCGACTCTGAAGGCTGCAGGATCGAAATTTCGGGCGGCACGGTCGTCGCCATGGGCGGGAGGATCGCATCCGGCGACAAGTTCGCGGCGGACATCGGCGACGGACTCGGCCCGGGGTCTCTCTTTTCGCAGGAGAACGGCTACACGGTCGTCATTTCCGGCGGCAGCATCCTGCCGCGGCATAGCGGGAAGCAGCAGTTCACGCAAAGCAAGGTCGACGAAGAAAACATGCCGCGGAACGCCGACGGCGCGCCTGTCCACTATGTTCCTTTGAATGTCGGTGAAGGAGATCGCAAAGTTCTCTTCTCCGGCCTGGAGAACTACGGGACGAACGACATCTGGTCCGACGCGTACGGCAATGTGCATCTGTGGCTACCGAGCGGCGTCCAGCCCCCGGCACCCATCCTGATGATGAGCGCGAAAGGCGGCGGAACTCCCGAAAAGCCGCTCTACGACTTCATGGCGAACGGCTACCGCTGCACGGTCGAGACGGATGCGAACGGCGAAGGCCTTGTCGCGAAGAGCGAAGAGATGAAGTGCACGGAGCTTGCAATCAACGGCTTCGAAATCGCGGACGGCGTATTGCGCGTCAATCTTTCCGCGGAGCCTGCGACGTGGATGTCGGGATTCTTCGACCGCGTGATGCTGCGCGCATCGTCCTCGCTCCCGGTCGAAAACACGGATGAAACGCTTGTCGACATGTCGAAAGCGGAATTCACCATGGAAGACGACGGTTCTATGACGTGCACGGTCCCGCTTCCGGTTCCGCCCGGCGGCGACACGGGGAGCATGTTCTACAGCGCGTGGATCGCCGAACCGTAGCCTGCGTGTCCTCCTGTCCATGAACCGCGCGCCGCAGACTTTGTGAAAACTGCTATCTAAAGGAAGGGAAAGCCATGCATACGCGTATTCGCGCATTTGCCGTTTCAGTCTGTGCCTCCGTTCTTTGCGCGGCGGCGCCGCTGTCCGCCGCGACTGAAGCGCCGGACGTCACGCTCGGCGGATTCGCCGTCGGCGAGATAAAACTCATGTGCCGCGAACGCCGCGGCTGGGAAGTCGATTTCCGCCGCGAGACGGACAAGAACGGCGTCGAGTACGCGGTCGTGGAAATGAAGCGCGAAGAGCCGGGCTATCCCGCCCCCTTCAACCTTTCCTTCAACTTCCCCAAGCGCGACACCGTCGGCGCATGGCGGCCGTGGTCTTCCCGCACCGGCTTCGGGATGTACTGGAACCCTGCAGTCCTTCCGAACGCGGGCGTCTCCGATTTCCGCAAGTGGATGCCGCTTTTCGCGTGCTACGGCTCCGGCAACAGGAACCGCGTGACATTCGCGGCGTCCGAGTCTTCCGAGCCGCTTGTCGTCAAGGCCGGCATAAAGGAAGAAGACAACCGCCTGTACATGGCGTTCCATTTCTACAACGAGAAGATTGCGCGCAGGACGCATCTCGTGGCGCGCCTCCGCATCGATTCCCGCGACATGTTCTGGAGCGACGCCGTGAAAGAGGCGGCCGACTGGATGAGCGACGTATCGGGCCGCAAGCCCGCTTTCGTCCCCGACGCCGCGTTCGCG
>Ga0310695_10002440_pt1 | contig 39290 bp, 60 predicted proteins | sample RumenRJG_04DNA_FD_203882 | JGI IMG/M metagenome (GOLD analysis project Ga0310695, IMG submission 203882) | Bovine rumen microbial communities from Lethbridge, Alberta, Canada - RJG_04 (v2) (version 2) | ecosystem: Host-associated > Mammals > Digestive system > Stomach > Rumen | place: Canada...
GATAGACACCGAGCAGCAGCACTGCGTGGATTAACCCTGTGATGCCCGAAAGTTCGGCATCGCCACGGAGGTAGCGGTGAGTCTCCTCGTTGAACACTACCTCCGACTGCGTTAAGTCAGCTCTTGTAATCATCTGCGTAGATTATTGAGGTTTGGGGTAAACTTTGCCCATCTCGATGAGGGCGTTCATAAACACGGAACCCTGCTCGGTGGGAACGACCTTGCTCCATTTTCTCCAGCACGCCTCCAGTTCCTCACGGCTCTTGACGGCCTTGATTTCAGCGACTGCCTGGGCAATCTTCTGTTCGAGCTCGTTCTTGGCTTGCTTGGCCTCCTCCTCGGGAAGGTCTTCGCCGGCGTATATGTACAAGCCTAGACCGTGTCGCGCACACGCTTTGGTGAGGCTGCGCTGGATGGCCTTGTTCACATCGAAACTGGTCAACTTCTCCAACAGGATTGAGTTGTTGCGGTTGTCCATGACGGGCAGGTACTCGATGTGCTCGATGCCGTCAATGGTGACACCTGTCTTCACCCATGCGGTTCTGCCATCGGTGTGGTAGAACAGGCCGTCCTTGTTCTCGTAGATGGTGTAGAACGCCTCGGGGTAGGCCTTCTTGACCTCAGCCCAGGCCCATGCCCAGGACAGGTAACTCAGTTTGACACGCCCGGTGTCCTTGACTTCAACGTGGTCTTGCACGTTGATTTGGTTGAGTGTCTCGAAGACACTCTTCTTTACTTTGGTTTCTGCCATAGTAGATGAAATTAAAAATGTTTGACTTATAGTTATTTGTAATTCTTAATTACACTGTAAAGGTAGCGTTTTTTGACAATAGACGCAAACAGATTGAACTCTATTTTTCGTCAACCAACGCTATTTAACGTAGTTGTCAAGGTTTGTCAAGGCAGTAGGAAAAAGAGTGCCGCTGCCGTCACGGAAACGGCACTCACAACTAATTAACCTTCTAATACCATTAACAATAAACCTTAAAAACTAATACCATGAAGTAGATTGCGGCTCACCCCGGCGCGAACCGGGCAGGGACGTGAAAGTTTGCGGTCAGAGGCGGAACGCTTCACAGCGGCAAGCCCCTTGTGATAGATAAAAAAAACCAGTCCCCGGCTCTCATGAGCGAGAGCCATACATTCAGTTCTTCTCGTCCTCCTTGCGCCACTCCTCAAGCGTGTTCCAAATGATGTTCACGATCCACAGGGCACCGGCACACCAAATGAACCAAAGGAAATAGGTTGAGAGGGGTGCGTCATCGGTCGGCGTGAAGAACACCGATAAAAATAAGACGCTTGCCAAGATTGAAAGAAATGTTTTCATTGCTTTGATGAATTAAATGTTTGACTTGTGTGACTACCTTGCAGGCTTGCAATGCTGCAAGACCTGGGAGAGGTTGAACCTCCATTTTCCGTTCTGCGCATTCACCTTGCCGGCACATTCGATTGCACCTGACTGGTGAAGGCGCTCTAAAGTACGTTCACCGCCCACGATGCGGGCGGCCTTCGTTTTGCCTATGGTCATCGTCGAGGTCACTGCGAGAATGTTCCCGAGCAGCCTGTTCTCGATTGCCTGACGTTCCATCACGCAATTCTTTTTACGATGACCGTTCCTTCTTCTTTGTCGGTGAGAGTTGTCCACCGACAGCCTGCTTGACGCTCGGGCATAAGGTGGTTGTAGAGTGCCACCCTAATGTAAGGCGTCTTCTCGATAGGGAACTGCACTTCGTCCCCGATGTTCATCTCACGGATAGTTCCGACGATGTTGTCATGTGCGATTGTTGTTGCCATTTATAATTATGTGTTGATGAATATTCGGTTTGCCGTGAGGCAGGGCATTGCCCCACGGCGGTTGAAGTCTTGTCGGTCGGAAATCTTTCGTAACTTTGCAGTCGCTAACAAATCAAAATTGAAAAATCATGGACTTAAAGACTTTCGTGAAGGAGACCCTCACGCAGATTGCGGAGGGCGTGAATGAGGCAAAACCTATTGTTCAAAATGCTGGTTGCTATATCATTGATAGAGTCCCAAATTCTATTGGTTCCAACATACCCAATGCTAATGGACCTGACAACAAATTGCATCCAGTGAGCAAGATTGATTTCGATGTCGCAATCTGTATTGACGAGGAACAAGCAGCAAAAGGCGGTGCTTTTCTTGCAGTGGCTTCATTGGTAGGTGGTATGAATAAAGAGAAAAAGAATAGTAATTCAGTGTTTAACCATGTCGTTTTCTCTATATATATGTCCGTGCAATGAGAACTGCGTAATACTGGGACAATCGGTATCTCGGCACTCTTTGACTGGTATCTCGATTTTCCTGAAAAGTAGTATTCCGAGAAAATAAATTCGCTTTTCATAGATGCCGCTTTTGCTTCCAGCGCTATAGTATCGTATTACCTTTATCATAATTAAGTTGTCTTGGTAAGGGCGGAGGCGGCAGGACTCGAACCTGCGCGGCGATTGTGTCGCCCTGGCGCGTTAGCAGTGCGCTCCCTTAACCAACTTGGGTACACCTCCATGTGTGGGCATTTTGTGTCAATGGGGCCCACGGACCATTTCTAAAAGCCATTACGCATTGCTGCGCATTTGACAGATGGCGGACACATAAAATTATATGAGCAGTCTAAGCGGTTTGCGTCCTTTCCCGCCCACGCCTCCGTGGGGTCTTTATGCGGTACTCATCCGGTCGCATAGACATTTATCATTTCGTTAATCACTCGTGAGGTCTTGTCTGCAGCCTCATTTTCTGCACCCGGCTTGGCAGGCCGGGAATTTCGCTCGCATGATTTGTCGCTGGCGCGGATGTCACTCTTATTGCCTTACTGCTCCCCTTTGCTCTGCATCACTGCGGCGGAAGGCTCTCGGCATGGCGTTACTCTCATGCTCGCTCATCGCTTGACTTGCCGGCGTGCTGCCGGTAGTATCAGCGGAAAATCAGTACGTCAAGGAACTCTGCTGCTACCCTTGCGGGTCTTGCTTTGGTCCGCCGGTTGGATTTGCACCAACGCCCTTTGCCATCTTTCAGGCAACGCTCTCCTGTCTGAGCTACGGCGGAAAGGTGTGTGTGGCTTAAATGCCCGCAATCTTCTTGATGAAGTCGAGGCCGGTCATGTACTCGGTAGGGTTGACAACCTCAAGGGCTGCGAAGACGGTCTTCAACTTGTCCTCGGCCTCTCTCCAGTAACGCGAGACGCGGTCGTATAACTCCTGCGTCTCGTTCAGTTTCTTCTCGGCGTCCATAACCTGTACCTTCAGCGTCTCACAATCGGTGATGAGGTTGGCGTTGCTCTCTTGCAGGTCGCTCAACTCCTTTGCGGAGATTTCGACCATGTTCTCGTTCTCGGTGGCGGTCTTTTCGATGACTTTTGCCTCGTTGTTGTTCTCGTTAGCCATAGTTGTAAATCTTTTTAAGTTTTTGATTGAAAATAGTTTGCGGTATCAAAATTTTGTTGTAATTTTGCGTTGTGATAGATAGATAGTGCAAAGGTAGTCATTTTTGACTTATTTCAAACCATTAGTGACTTAATTTGTCAAATATTTAAGATGTTTTAACAGTTAGGACTTTTTTGCCCTTCATAAAAGTTTGCGGTAATGATTGGAAGAATTAAGGCTGTGCTGGCCTACAGTAACATGACAGAGACCCAATTCGCCAAGCGACTTGGTATCACACAAAGCAGCCTCAACAGGACTATGCGAGGTGCAACCGAGATTAGTTATAAGTTGGTCAATGCAATATTGACTGAATTTGATGAGATTTCAGCCGAGTGGCTTATGCGTGGTGAGGGTACTATGCTCGCAGAGGAAAACACAGCGGCCTACAATAAACGTATTGAAGGTCTTGTTGACGTGGTCGCCATGCAGCAAGAGATTATCAAGAACCTCCAAGAGAAAATCAAACAACTCCAAAATCAGTAGCCCAATGGACTTAAAAGTATTATTAAGTCCATTATTCCATGTGGACTTTGACGATTTGCTACAAGAAACCGGACTTGTGGTATTAGACGAGATTGAGTTTGGCTCTTTCGCTTTAGCGACCGTTATCAAAAGTGAAGACAACACCACTATCAGATTTATTTCGCAAGTGCCAGTAATCACAAAGGAACTTGATGACTTCATAGCATTTTGTACCGCTATTCTCGGACCAGACATTGCGGGAAGAGGTATTATAACTCATTCAGATCATCTTATGGTTGATGCCAAATGCTTCTCCCGCATTTGGAAAGGGTTGCTTATCAAGAGCCATCACAATGAAAACTTAGAAGAAGATGAACTAATTATAGATGTAAAAATAAACCGTTAGTGAAATGAACAAGGTATTAGCATTTATCATGGTGCTGCTGCCCATGCTGGCATGCGCACAGGTAGTTGGCACGTTCTCCAACCAGCACGCAAAACGGAACGACATCACAGTACAACTCCTCAAAAAGGACAACAAACCGTCTTATGTCCGCTTCGATGCTCAGACCAAAAGAGGCTACGGCGAAGTGTGGGTCAAGTACAAAGACCTCGCCAAGTTCCGGCAGGCTCTCATCGACGCACGCGACAAGTATGTGGAGTGGTCACAGGTAGCAGACGCGAACAATGTCAAGAACTTTCGTAAGGACATTCCCGTCAAGTTCCCGAAGCCGATATACTGGTGGGAGATTGCCGGTGACCGCTTCTACGATGACTACACAGGCTGGAAAATGACTTTCTCTGCCACCGAGAACAACCGCTTCGCGTTCATGCTCGCCGAAACGAAGCACATGAAGAACCGATACATCACCGAGAACTACGAGATCGTGTTCTCATGCGTGGAGGACTTCAACTCGCTTATCGACCTGCTCGACCCTGCAAAGGTTGACGCGGTTGTCGGTGACCCGGTGGACGAGTCGCTGTTCAAGTAAAAAAATTGCCGAATTATTGTCGGGTAAGTTTTCGCAATCATCTCGCCCCGGCAATATTCGGCACGCTACCAGCAAGTTACACGGCTACCCCTTGCACATTACGCAAAATTGCAGTAAGTAGAGTGATAAAGATCGACTTATTTGCCTAAATACTTGTAAGTAGCGAACTTTTAGCGACTTAATCAGTAGATTAAATGGGAAACAACTCCAAATTTGGGGCTGAACTGATTGCCCAAAAATTGCCGATTTGGCGTTTTTGTTTCCCGATAATTGTCGAAAAATTGTCGTAAAATTATGGCTACACTTTCATTGACAGTAGTGCCCGGTAAGGCACTCAAGGACGGAAGACACAAAGTCCGTATCGCGGTGGCTCACCGCTCACAGACCCGCTACATCCTCACCGATGTCATCATCAACTCCACCAAAGAGTGGAAAAACGGCAAGATCGTCAAGCGTGACGATGCTACCTATCTCAACACGAAGCTGCTCCAGCGTATGCAGGAGGTGCAGCGCATCATCGACGAGACTCCCTACACCGAGGGAATGACCTGCGCCGAGCTGGTTGCCACAATCCTGCACACGCGGGCCAAGAAGACGCACACGTTGCGGTCGGCTTTCGAGGAGATGCTGGAGGTGTCAACAGCAAAGGACACCACCAAAGAACGCTACCGAGCCCAGTTCAAGTCCATCACGTCAGTTATCCCCGAAACAACGTTCATGTCACATCTCACTCCGCTCATGGTCCAACGCTTCATGAAGAAACGCGGTGCCGAGATGGCACCCATCACCTTGCAGACGCAGGTGACACTGCTCTCTCAGATCGTCAAGTTCTGCCAAATAAACGGCTACACCGATTTCCGCATACCGCCAACACAGGGCTGCTACCAGCGAGTAGTTGCCGTGAGGCAGAACTGGCTTACTCCCGACCAGGTGAGGTTCATTCGCGACAACAAGACGAACCGCAGAGGCTATAACAAGTTCCGTGACCTGTTCATGCTGTCCTACTACCTCGGCGGCATCAACCTCATAGACCTTGCTCACATCAACTTCAACGTGTGTGCAGATACGCTGCACTACGTCCGCACGAAGACAGAACGAAAGACAAAGGTCAATCCTTATGTAGAGTTTGAGATACCATCAGAGGCGAAGCCCATTATCGACAAGTACAAGGGGGAAGACGGCAAGTTGAAGATGTATAAGGCGGCAGACATACACCAGTGCCACTCAATGGAACGCACGGCGCGTTCCTATCGTGATGACTATGGACTGCCGGGGCTTACGTTCTACTCGGCTCGCAAGTCTTTTGCACAGCACGCCTTTGCCCTGGGCGAGAGTGAGAGTGTGATTGACTATGTTCTTGGTCACTCACTGGGCGGTGGACACAACAAGATGCTGTTTGCCTACATCAAGGTCACGCCTGAAATGGCTACCGCATGCGTGAGAAAAGTGTGCGACTTTATCGCCTCAACGAGAAATTTTTAGTACCTTTGCAGTGCATTTGGTTCACTGCAATGGTGGATTAAAATGTTTGACTTGTGTGACACCTGACCGTGATGGTTCGGTGTCACTATTTTTTTTAACACGTTGCCGGCGATATGTTACCTTTTCACGAAAAAAGTAACACAAGGGCGAACCTTATGTTACTTTCTCGGTAATATTAGGCGTAACGCAAGAATACCTAAGTGCTGTTGAAAATGCGTTGCGCCCCTGCTTTTGCCCGGCAGGGGCTTTTTGTGTGAAACTACCCCGACTTTCGCAAGCCAGGGCAGAGCGTTAACCTAAAATTCATCTTATGAAAAAGATCTACACAGTGCTCATGATTATATAAATCGCCTCACAAGGGCAAACAATGGTTTTCGGAATACTACTCCAGCCCCAACGACAGACGCGCCCAGGAGCCACCAAAATGCGTCCAGACGGAATTTTTCCCATGGGGTGAGTTGCTTCTCAACAGGAACAGGCACTTTGACCTCCCTGTTGCGGTAGATGACCTGTGTTTTGGTCTCCACTGGCTTCTCGAACGGCACCGGCACACTCTGCGGCTTGCTCTCCAGCTTGTGCGACAACGTGCCGTCTTTGTTGATGGCGACTTGGCTGATTGCCCAGTCGTTCTCCAGCACGCTTGCACTGTCTTTCGTCACGATCTGCGCCGTCTGCACCGGCACATCGAAGAACAATGTGTCGTGGACGTAGTGAATGCTGTCGTGCGTATCGATGACGGTGACCTCCCTCACGACTTCTTTCGGTGACCTGCACCCACTCATCAGCAAGGTTATGACAACCAAGAAGACGACGAGCAACAAGGTGAGGAAGCCTCCGGCGAGGATGGCTCTCGCCTCTGCAAACTCATCGGGCGTTAACTCTATGCGCTCTTTCATGACAGTCGCTTTTTGAAATCCTCCCACTTGTCGCTATTGTTGCGCTGGCTGGTTCTGCGCCCGTCGGTGGTGTAGATGAAGCCAGTGTTCCAGCCGATGATGCCGGGGCAGAGTTTGCCGGTTATGTTGAAGTGGCGCACCACTCGCTCAATGGGAATGTTGTACTTCCTCATCAGTATCTTTGCGAGGCGTGCGGCGTTGGCAAGCGCAGCCTCGGTGAACTCCCACCCCTCATGGTTGGGCACGGCTGCCGTGCCTTTCCTCAACGTGGAGCAAATCTCGATGGAGATTGTGTTGCGGTTGGTGGCGTCGTCGATGCAGGTAGCCCCTTTCTTGTCGCCTACAGCCCAGCAGTAGAAATTGTCCAAATCGGGATTGAACTGCACCATTTCGGCATCGTCCACGGCGAAATCGGCACTCGCCTTGCGGTTCTCGAAGACGTGCTTGACGGCTCTCGCCCTGCCCGGTGCCGACGAGCTACCGGCGGTGTAGTGAATGGCGAGGTACTTGATGGAGCGACCAGGCAAGCGTGTCACATGAATACTCAACGGCAGGTAAACCACCGAAGGGTCAACGCACTTGTTTTCCGTCACGCCAAGCGCGGCCCACGTTTTCGCCCCCACGATGCCATCGGCAATCAGCTGCCTCGACCGCTGGAAGTCCTTCACGGCTCCTTCGGTCATCACCCCGAAGATGCCGTCATCGTTCACCCCCAGCGCACGTTGCAAGGTTTTAACCTCGTCGCAGCTCATCCCTTTTTTAAGCGTTCTCATTGCTCTTTGTTTTGGTTGTTAGTGTTGTTTTGCGCTGCCACGATAGCCCTCGCCAGCAATTCCACCAGTTCGGTCTTGCTAGCAGCGGTCAGTGCCACATCTGCCACCTTGCCCATGCGCTTCTTCGCCTTCGTGTCAGCGTTTTCCAAAATGGAAATACCTTCGACGATGCATAGGAAGATGGCTATCAGCGTGGCCACAACAGGAACACTATCCAGTGTGTCGGAAAGTCCGACAAGCTGCCACACCCTGCCAACATGCAGAAGCACATCAATGCAAGCCCCGATGCCGAATGCACCATAGTACGTCAGCATCTTCGTGGCGGTGCGAGCAAGCCCGTAGCTTGTCCTCGCCTCGCCACGCTCCTGTGCCTTGCGTATGCCGACCGCCAAGTCCCACATCATCCCAACTAGGATGATGACAGCGTCCATCGCCAGCAGTCGGCTCATATCAATCAGCGTCTGTGTCATGCCTCGCCCTCCAGCGCGTTAATTTGGTCACGCAGTGCTTGTCTTTCAGCATGCAGCGCAGCCACATCATAGGGTGCGGGCAAGTTCAGAGCCATGCACTCGGCCACCTTGATGACCTTGTAGTCGCTCTCCGACAATTGCATCTTGAGGCTCTCGATGGATGCCTGTCGCTCCTGCTCTGCAACCTCTGCCTCGGTGGGCTGCGGCGGTGTGTAGGGCATGTAACCAGCCGCCTCATACATGGCGGGTGTCGGGTTAATCACCTTGCCGTTCTCTGTCTCTAGCACATAGGGAGCATACTGCCCCTGTGTGTTCTTGTAGTTGTAGTTGTAGTTCATAATTATCTTTAAATATCTGGCCCTAAAATAAAAGCACCTGTACCTGCATTGCCGAACAGTTGCCTGCTCACCTTGTCATATAGGTAGCCGACTTGACCAACACGAACGGGGATGAAATCTCGCACAAGATAGCCGTCTTTAGATATCTTAATATAATACAAGATAAAAGCCCCCCCCCTAATTTGGTTGCCGAAGATAAACAAGTTCGATGGCGTTACGAATGTATTTTTTGCGTTAATTGCTTTAGCCGTGCCGTTAATCGTGAATGCTGTTTTGTTTGCTATAATAGTGTATGATGTATTAGGCGAGAATGAATTAGTAATGTACTTGTTGCCAAATCGCATAGTTGCGTTGTTATCAACATACAAGTTAATATCGTTAGTGTTGTCACCTCTAGACCCAGCAACTGCCCTTGCAATCGTACTAGTTGTCTTGAAACTGATTTCAATCTCTGTGTCCAGATTGCCGACAATGCCACTGTCTATTACTTGCGTACCAGTGCTTTGCAAATATTCGGCATCGGCATCATATGGCTTGCCTTGCTTCATCATCGCTCTCCTCCTAATCAATGGTGTCATGCCGCAGTCCTTTCTGCAGCCGCTGACCACCCGTTAAATTGGTTAAGAATTACCCCCCCCCTACAGGTCGCTCCGAGAGGGGCTTGATTTTGCTTGCATAGGTAGACCAATTGGTCGCAGTCTTGTAGGCCTCAACCGAAGCATCGGGGACGTAGATGGACATGAGGGCATTGCAACCGATGAACACATTCCCCCCAAATGTTGGCGGCGTCGTTGGCTCCATGATTACCTCTACAAGTTTCTCGCACTGCGCGAATGCTTGAGCGTCTATTCTTGTGACGCTGCTTGGGATTGTCACGCTAGTCAGACCTGTTAATTGGAATGCGGTCTGATTGATTCTCGTTATGGTGTTAGGAAATACCACCTCACTCAGCTTGGAGCATCCGTAGCATAGGCTCGCTGCCACTGTTGTCACACCAGAGGGGAAAGAGAACCGAAGCAAGCCTTTTCGATTTGCGAATATGCTTACATTTGTGTTAAGCTGGATGCTATCTGGAACACTGAACTCTGTTGTGCAGTCCAGCATCCCCCTCGCAATGCTCTCCCAATCAATCGCTGCGCCGCTGCTGCTCAACGCTCTGCGGCGGATAATCTCGTTACTCATAATCTATCAATCTGAATAGTTAACTATTGCCACGTTGTCCATGATACTCACCTCATAGCGGCGACCTGCCACCATGTCCCATGCGTACTCGTTACCAAGCACAACACTGCTCGGCAAGGTCACTGTGCATGCGGCAGTCTGCGCGGTGAACACGAAGCACCAGATGTTGGCCACACCCGCATCACCAGCCGCAAGCGTCACCGACACCGTGTCCGTCGTGCCGTAGTCGTAGACCACATTCGGCAGAAGCCCAGTGGCGGGGATGGTCGATGTCGCCAATGTCTTGTCTTGCTTGCCGTAAAGAGCCTCGTTGATTTCGTTGATATCCACATAGCTCACAGTCACCACAGTTCCGACAACATCGGCCTCTATAAGCTTCCCGTCACCGGAGCCGCTGAACTTGAGATGCCGCTCGTTGTTGGAGGTATAGCCGCCGTGGCAAGTCAGCACCAAGCCGTTGTAGTTGCCATTCACAAGATGCAGCTCCAGCACCTTGCCCTGCGAGTAGAACGACTGATACATCGTGTCCACATCAACCGCGCTCTCATAGGTGTAGGCGCTGGCGCTCGCATCCCATGTAGCCGTTACACGCATAGGGCTGGACTCTGCAATTTTCGCGTCTACTTGCGTCTTGGTGTAGTAATCGCTCGCTGTGATGCCTGCCGCCAGTAGCTGCCAGTAGGTAGTGGCGGTTGATGGGTTCTGCCCCGTGCTATCCTGAATGGCCACATAAGAGCTTCCATTGTACTGCACCACGTCGAGCCTTGAGTAAGCGGTTGACGACGACCATGTGCCCTTGGGCACCATCGCCACACGCCCTGCGTTAATCGTTGTTGCCATATTTATCAAGTGTTGAATGTTAGACTTAGATCACCAGCCACGGTGACGTTGGCTGCTATCACTCTCGGTGCGATGACTTGCAGCATCATGTCGATGCTGACCTCTGTGCCGCCTTGCGTGGGTGCGTCAACGAGCATGAGGCTCGTTGTGGCGGGTGTCACCTCTGTGGCCACATCGTCTGCAAAATCATCGTTGGGGATGTCGTTGACGAACTCTACCCGAAGCACACCAGGCACATAGCCTGGGTTGTTGACGTAGCACACGATGGTGTTATCCTCTACGGCACAATCCTCATAATTGGTGCCGTCGTATGAGCACCGCCAGCATGTGCCCGCTTGGTCGCTCAGGTGGATGGACCACGGATGATTAGGCGGCGACATTGCCTCGCCTTGGCTGTTGGTGAGTGTGACCAACAGCGTGAAATCTGACTTGTAGTTTATGCGTGTCATATATCTATATGGTTTGAGTTGTCCGACATCACTGCTCCGCCGTTGCCATCGTTGCCACCTCGCTGGTCATCACCAGCTCGCCGTTGGCGTTGACGGTGGCGGTCATCGTCACGGTCTCAACCGTCTGCGCTGCCGCCTTCTGGGCGGTGTACTGCGCTGTCTCCGTGACCGCCTGCTCAATCTCGGCGATGTTGTAGTTGTTGATCACCGCCCGCTCTTTGCGCTTGTGATATTTCCCGATGGTTATCATCTCTTCTCAATGAGTTTGTATGTGTACGTCTGTTTTTTGTAGTCAACATCGACTTTGTCGACAATGAACGATGTGTCAAGGTTGCCCTCATACACCATCTGATGCGGTGCGACAGCATCATGCAGCGTGACATTGAGCACCTTGGCGGGCTCGCTGTATTGGTTGGTCAGGCGATACACCAAGTGCTCTTCCTGTCGCATGTGGCCGTCGCTGACCGTGCCGTCGTGGCGGGTGCTGCCGACCTCATCAGATGCCAGTGCGGTGTTGTAGGTGTTGTCAACATAGTGCATCCTGTTGGCATTGCTGGCATCGGCATAGGCCACAGCAGAGAAATTCGGCTTTTTATTGTCCCAGGTGCACACGCTCATGGTCACCTCGTCCATCTCGGCTGCATTGCGGATGTCGATGATGTTGGTGTAGACGGTGTCATCGTCCATGTGGGTGTCGAATGTCTCGTTAGTGACGACTGGCACAATTTTCCAGTTTTTCAACGCCATATAGATGGTGTTATACCTGCTGCCCATGTCTGTTGGCTTGTAGATGGTCAGCTTCGGCTGGCCGAACAGTATGCTGTTGTACGGCATGCGCACGACGTAGCCGCTGGCATCGGTGCCTAGCATCCATGAGACGGTGTTGCAGATGTGCTGCGTGTGCAGCATCGAGTCTTGGTAGGCTAGCTGCTTCAGCATATATGGCAATTTGAACGTGGTCGCTCCACTCTGCCAGCTGGTGCCGTTCCAGTACTGCCCGCCCCATTGCAGCTTGCACAGCAGATAGCCATCTTTTGCCGGAATCTTGTCACCGCCATGACCGGGGTCAAGGCCGCCATCGGCTGAGGGAGCAGGAAACATGTGCTCATCCCATATATGCCAATAGATCTCGCCGCTGATGACCAGGCGGCAGTTGACTCCACCGAACAATGCCGTATTGGCCAGGTTGCTCGTTGTCTCGAAGAATGGGAAGCTGGCCTGGTTGGTATTGGTGATGTGGTTGGTGCTGTGGTTGATGAGGAAGATGTAGTCGTCGAAGCTCACCGAGTGAATGTCGTTGGCCTCCATGAGGCCGGCAGCGGTGTGGATGTCCACGCTATAGTCGGGCCATGCCCATGGGTCTGTCTCGGTCAGCTGCACCACCTGGCACCGGCACATGAACGCGCCATTGACGCTCTTAGTGTTGGTGTAGTTAACTGAGTTGTCGTAGGCCGATGTGGCTGGGTTGCCGCTGCCTGTCGTGTAGTGGTGCTGCTGCCAGTACGGCGACTTGTAGTACTTGAACCACACCGCTGACCACACGCTCTCCGTCTTGAGGCAAGCGTAGAGCATATTGTCACCGGTGCCTGGCTGGAGATAGCCACCGCCCCGAGGCAGCAGCGAGGTGGGCAGCGTCCCATTCTTGAGGTCGGCATCGTCTGCGGTGATGTTCTCCACGCCGTCGAATAGGTCGCCCAGCACGTTGTCATACTCATTGAGCTCGCAAGCCACAGTCACCTTGGTGTACACATTGTCGAGGCTCAACTGGCTGCCCGCATCGGCATAACTCTCGCCGTCGATGTCGTACTCAGCGACTACCATCGAGCCGGTGGTCACCGTGCCTGTCGCCACGTCCACCACGATGCTGGTGTTGGCGGCATTGTTGGGCAAGGCATCGTAGTCAATGAAGTACACCGTGTCGCCATGGGCGATGGCGGTCACACCCATCCATTGGCACACCGCCTCAAGCACCTCCTTGTAGGTCTTGTCGTCCTCGCCGTCTGTGGCAGCACTGTCCTGGGCCATAAAGTTGCGCTCGCTGATGCGGCATGACTGCCACAAGTCACGCGTGTCGGTGCTGCTGAGGCGCGTGTTTGTCGATAGCACCATCATCGTATAGCACCCGCACTTGGCGATGCAGTGGCGCACCAGGTCAAGCAGCGACACGATGCCCGCATTGCTGCCGATGGGTTTGTACTTATATTCGGCAAGGGTAGCCAGCCCATCCACGCAGTCCACGTCAAGTGCCTCAAGGTACTTGGTGTATCCGATGTCATAGAGCGACGGAGAAACATAGCCCACCCACTCCACGGCGGCGGGGTTGACAACCTCACCACGGTAGAGCGTCACCGGCATGCCGTGCGCGTCGCCTGTGTATAGACCAAACATGTAGTCGGTGTCGACCGCCACCAGCCCGATGGTGCCAGCCTGGCACTTGACGGGCATGTAGATGCTGCCGTCGCTCTCGTCCATCGTGGTGACAAAGGGCGAGCCGCCAAACTTAAGGGCGACCACATCGCCCGATGTGCCGATGCGCAACAGATGCTTGCCGCCGTTGATGTCCTCAAAGATGCCTTGATATATCATCTCACCTTGCTCATTTTGCCGTTGTAATTGTTAAGCACTCCGACCAGCTGTTGGCCGGCGATCCGGAAGGTTACCTCGCCGCCACCGCCACCGCTGTTGATCATCGAGAAAAGCCGCGCCTGTTGCTGGCCGTTGAGTATCATCTCGCCGCTATTGACGCGGATGAGTTGGCGGTCGCCCGTGTACGACGTGCCGCCCACGATGCCGCCCTGCGCGAAGCCCGCTGCCGACTTGACCGCTGCAATCATCGCCATCAGTTGGCCGAGGCCAGTGAGTCCGAAAGCTATCCAGTTCCACGGCCCCATCGTGCCAGCCTGTGCGGTCGCCGTGGCATAGCCCTGTATCATCGTCACAATGGCCTGTGCGAGCATGCCCGCCACGTTGACCATCTTGCCCGCCTGTCCGCCGATGGCGTTGCCCAGCTCGCGGAAGGCTCCAGCCGCAGCCTGTGCAGCTGTGCGCAGCCCTGCCGTCTTGTCGAGCAGCTGCTGCGATTCCTCCTTGGCTGCCTCGATGGGGTCTTTGAAGGTGATTGGGATGACCATCGGGTCAATCTTGCCGTTGAGCTTTCCGATGGACGCGTTGACCTGGTCAACGAGCGAACCGCTGAGTGATGCGTCCACGCCCTTGCCGAGGTCGCCGAATTTGAGATTTTTCTCGGCTTCTTTGGCGGCGGCCTGTTGCAGATACTCACGCCGCTTGAAGGTGTCGGTCTGCTGGTCGGCTAGCTTCTTTAGGCGGCTAATCTCGGCCTCATACCACGCATAAGAGCCTTCGACAAGCGCCTCCACGTCCTTCTTGACGGCAGCGGTGTGCGCCTTTGTCGCCTTTGTGGCAGTTGTTGTTGCCGTCACACTCCCAGACAAAGCTGCTGCCCGTTGGCTCAGGCTTGCGGATTCCTTGATATAGCCTCTCGCACGATCCTCGGCTGCATCCGCTTCGGCTTCCATAGCCGAGGCAGCACGGCCTGCCTCGGTCTGTGCGCTACCACCAAATGGGCCCTTCATGCCGCCCAAGAACTCATCCATTGCTGTCGGGTTGGCACGCCGCTGCACTGCTTCCTCCCGCTTTTCGATGGCCTCCTGCATGGCTTTTTGTGCGGCTGCCGCATAGGCCGCAGCCTCTGCACGCAGTTCCATAGCAGCCACAAAGTTGCCCGTGTTCTTGACCAGCACATTCTCGGCATCGGCTGTGGTCTTCACCTCGATGCCAAGCGACTTAAAGGCATCGGCATTGTTGCGCACCCACTGCTCGCGCTCGCTGTCGCTGGTCAGCATTCGCCACTCCTCGCGCAAGGTCATCAACTTGACCTTTGCCTCGGCGACTTGCGAGGCTTGCTCCTTGATGGCCTCGTTGAGGTGCTTGTGCGACTCGGCGGCATCGTTGACACCACGCGTGTAGGCATAGATGGCTGCGGTCGCTGCCGCCACCACCGCAATGGCCGCACCGATGGGGTTGGCCTTGACCGCCTGATTGAACAACACCTGCGCAGCGGCTGCACCCTTGGTGGCCACGGTGTCAGCCTTTGCCATCGCCACCTTGACCGCCGTGACGGTGTTGAGTGCGGCAGTCCTTGCTGCACTCAGACCCATCATCAGTGCTGACTCCTTTTGCAGCGAGTTTTGTATGACCTGCAAGCCATTAACAACAGACATGATTGCAATCAAGTCCTTCTGCACCTTGGCCGCATCTTCTTGGCTCATGCCCAACAGACCCATCGCACCCGCTGCCACCTGTGCCGCAGCGGTGAGTGCCTGGACACCACCGACAACAGCATCCAACTTCGCCGTGTCGGATGCTTGGAACTTGATGGCGTTGCCGACATCAATCATGGTGTCCTTGAGCACACCGCCACGCTGGATGAGCATATCAATCTTGCTGCGCAGTTCTTGGCCCGCTGCGCTCTGCTTCTCGGCATCGCTCAAGTTACGCCAAATCTGCTCCAGCTGCATCGCGGCCTTCTGCGTCTCCCGCAGCTCCTGCTTCATCGGCAGCTGGCGGCTCATGGCGCGCGTGAAGCCCTCAACGGCACGCTGCACACCGTTGAAGGTGGCGGCTGCCTCCTTCATGGCTGGCGTGTCGAACATGCCCTTGATGCCTTTGTTCGCCAGCTCCGCATCCTCGGCAAGTTTGCGCACGGCCTGGGTGCTCTCGGCAATGCCCTTGTCGAAGTTGCTGTGGTCGAGGGTTTCTATGAATCGTAGGTTTTCAGCCATTTTTCTTCATATTTTGGCGCATCTGTTGCGCCTTTTGTTGCAGTTTTGCCCACCTTTCGGGGGTCATTTCCTCGGTGTCTCGCTCGGCCTCTCGCTCCCATGAGAACGTGATGATGTCCTCTGGCTTGAGCGGCTTCTTGCTGTTGACTTGGGCGGTCATCCAGCACATCAACCGCATGCGCTCTGCCGCTGCTTGGTCGATGATATAAGCATGTGACAGCAGCAAGTCCACCAAATATAATGGCATATCGTCCAACACATAGTCGGGCGATATGCCACATTTAAGGATGAGGGTGGCGATGACCTCGCCCGCGGTCACTTTTTTTTTGAGCCGTCGCCTTTTTTCGGCTGGCCCAGTGCCGCCATCTTGCTGACTTCCTCGTTGATGATTGCCGTCAGTTCCGTGGCGATGCTTGGGTTAGCCTCGACAGCGTCAATGAAGCCATCCCAGTCGAGGTCGCAGTCCTTGTTGTTGGCCGCAATCATGGCGTACATGAAGCGGAACGAGTCCTCGGTGCAGTTGGTCTCGAAGCCGTTGTGGCCCGTCATGCGCTCGTATAAAAAGAGCGCACGCAGGGAGTACTTGGCGACGTACTCCTTGCCATTGATGGTCACCGTCATGACTATGCCTTGAGTGATAGCAGTTCGCCGTAGCCCGTGAAGGTTGCCGACAGTGTTGCATTCTCACCGTTCTGAGCGGTGATCTCCAGTGAGGTGATGACCGCCTCGCCTTGCCAGCCTGTGTTGGCCTTGGCTGTCCAGCTGCCACCAGCGGGCAGCTCAGTGCCGTCGGCTTCGTCCTTCTGCGCGAACACGAGATTGACGCGGTTGCCCGAAGTCATCATCTCAAACAGCCACTGGCCGCCATTCTCGCAGTAGAGGTTCTCGGTCGTTGCCTCCCACGACATCTGGCCAGCCTCGTTGGCTGCCCACTTGCCGCTGGCGACGTCCTTGTTGCTCACATCCTGGGTGTCGCTGCTGATGCGCAGCGTGTGCGAGGTAGCCAATGGGATAGACTTCGGCGTGGCCAGGCCGCCTGCTGTCTTGTTTTCTGCGGCGAAGACCATAAGATTTCCGCCTTTGATAATTGTTTCCATCTTATAAGTAGAAATTAAAGTTTAACGTTTGCGTGTAAACATTTGAGTCCTCAAAGAACTCCTCATCAGCTGCCGTCAGCTGCGAGCCTCGCACCTTGAGCGTGTCGCTCATGATGAACGCCTTGCCCTCGATGGCCTCACGCACCATGTCAGCCAGCCCAATGCTCTCGGCATAGCTGCCGGCAGCGATCACGATGTCGACGTTGACCGTCTCGCCAGCCTTGCCGTCCTTGGTGTACTGCACTTCGATGCTGTTGCGCCGGTACACCACGAAGGGATAGCTCGTCCCTTCTTTGCTCACGATTGGGAACACCTTGCTGCCGATGGCGGCTCGGAGCCCGCTGTGCGCCGTCAGCAGTGCGGCGACCGCACGTCCTATTTGCAACCCTGTAGTCATGCCTTACATCGTTTGTTGACCGCATCAACAATGGTCTTGCGCATCGCCTCTGCCATCTTGCTTTTGGCCGCATTGATTGCGGGCGCGAAGAAGGGCCGTGCAGGCATGTCGCCTCTGTCTTGGCCCTTTCGGGTTACGCGCGGAGCCTTCCAGCCGGCACCCATCTCAAACCACTTCAATCGAAAGTCGCCCATGATGTGTACCTTCGCGAAGTCGTTGTTGCGGCTCACATAGTACCGTACACCATCGTTGAGCGCACCCACCTTCTTGCTGCCCTTCAGTCGCGACCATCCCTTTCGGTCAGCCGTGCGTGTCGAGCGTGAGCGACCAGTTACCGCCGCCAGCTTCAGCCGTGCTTCCTTGACCAGTACCCTGGCACTGGCGCGAAAGGCAGCCTTGTGGACGCGCTGCATGTCCTGCACCCCAAGCGAGGCGAAGACCCTCAGCACATCGTTGGCATCTATGGTAAACTCACTCATTGACAAGTGTGGCTATAATGGTTTGACATTGCTTGGTGACCTCGTAGTTGATGCTCTCGATGGCGTAGAGGTTCTCGCGCCACCGCAGACGCATGTAGCCGTTGACGCTCGGGAATCGCCGGATGATGAATGACACCGTGGTCGGGTTGGCAACCTCGTTGACATCAACGACACGGCTGCCGGCGCGGAAGTCCACGCGGGCGCGGGTGGTCACCACCTCTACCCATGTGGTCACCTCCTCGCCGAAGTCATTGCGGGTGACTTGCGGTGCAAGCAGCGTGACGCTCTCTCTCAACAATCCAGCTCTCAGTCCCATATCTAAGCTAATGCGTGTTTTTTATACAAGCCCTTGAGGTAGTCAAACGTGTAAGGGATAGCATTGGCGGCCACGCCCATCGCCACGGGCTCACGGTTGGCGTAGAGGTTGCCCACCGTGAGCAGCATGGCTTGGATGATGGGAGCCGGGAGTTTGCCGTCGGCATCCTCCAGTGTGACCAGCTTGCGGTCAAGGTCAACCTCAACGGCGGCCTCGGCCACATCACACAGCTGGGTGATGTAGCTGTCATCCTCGGTGACGCTAGCGTCTACCAATAGATGCTGCTTGGCCATTGTCAAGGTCAGATACTTCATCGTCGTGCGTCAGTTAGGATGCGGTAGTCTTGCCGGCCACAATCACACCAGCGGCGGCGGTGGGCACGGCTGCGTCCATGTACACGTTAATCACGAGACGGATGGCACCGTTGCCTGCCTGGGTGTAGGGGTCGACGGTGATGTCGATGCCGCCCCAAGTGCCGATGGCCAAGTAGCTGAAGTCGCCAGCGAGATAGTTGTTGGCGGCAACATTGGCGGTGCTGTAGCAAGGCACGTCCTCAAGCATGCCGTCCTGCATGACCAGCTGAGTGGTCTTGTTGTAGGTCATCGCACGGAACTTGGCCTTTGCTTCGGGCGAAGCAATCACGGCGCGGACGTGGCCCTTGGCGCGCTCCACACCAGCCTCAAGACCTGCGACTGCCTCCCAAGTGGTGGTGGCGGTAGCGGTGCGGCCGTTGAACAGACCGGCAGGCTGCGTTGCGCTGCCAGCGGTTGCGCCGAGAACGGTTGCCTCGAACTTCTCATTGATGGCGCGGATGAGGTTGGCCTGGAGAGCAGCCTCGACATTGCTGCCGCCATCCTGCACCAGCATCTGCTTGCTAATGTCCATGTAGGCGGTCAGTCGCTTGGGCTGGAGGGTAACGCTCTGTACGTTGGCAGCAGCGTCAGTGGCTGTGCCATTCTCGGCGGCCCATGCCACCTGTGCGGCGGTCATCATGGGGACCTTGAGGTCGCCAACGAGGCCGTTGTAGTAGGTTGCGCCAGCCTTGGCCAGCACGCTCTCGGCACGCAGCTCATCAAAGATAGGAGCCACGTCAACGGGTACGGTTGCGCCAGTCGAACCAGTCACCGACACGGTGGCGCGGCTCTCGGCGGTGGGGATGGTGATGCTGCCGGTGCTGTTCAAGCCGGCGGCACGCATCTGGGCTTTTCCGGCTGCGATGGTTGCGGCGTTGGCCTCATCCATCTGGGTGCCGTCGACGATGCTACGGATAGCACCGATCAGGGAGAATTGTTTCTTTTCCATTTCTCGATTGTTATTTGTGTTAATGTTTTCTTGTCTCTCGGTGGCCTCGGCAATCTCGGCCTTCTTGGCCTCGATGTCGCTCACCTTGCTGCGGTAGGCGGCATCCTCGGCATCTGTCAGCTTGCGCTCTTCGGCCTTGGCGGCATCGGTGATGCTGCGAGCCTCGGCACGGAGTGCATCCAGTTCGGCGTTAAGTTCTACTATCGACTTCATGGGAGTAATTTTTCTAGTTCGTCAAAGTACTCGGCGAGTTCAGCCTTGCGGGCTTCATCTGCCGCACGTTTCTCGGCATCCTCGCGGGCTATCAGTTCATCGTAGCCGCGTCGGTCGAGTTCCACGGATGTCCCCAAGTATGCGGGGTCGTACACTGGCGACACATCGTACAGGCGGTCGAACTTGAGGATCGTGCGGCGAGCCATGCCATCCTCCATGCGCTCCCACTTGTCCTCCTTGACCGTGAAAGCGAAGCTCGACTGGTTGATGTCGCCGCGGCGAAGGCTCTCAAGCAGCTCATCGCCCAGGGCGGTGTTGGGCGCGTCGAAGGCGTAGCGCAGACCGATGTCATCGACCTCCAGCTCCAGCGAGTTGCCTGCCTCGGCCTGTGGCACGTTGGCACCACGGCAGCGGGCAAGTGCGCCGCGCGACGCATCATGGTTGAGCCAGCACTTGATGTCGGAGTTCTCCAGCACACCGACAAGTGCGTGCGGGTCGATTTGCTCGACCACACCGCCAAGGTCGCGGCTCAATGAGTTGAAGACAAGGGCATAGCCTTCCACGCGGCGGCTGTCGTCGCCGGCGGAACGGGTGATACACTTGTCGCAAAATCTTCTTTCAATCATGGGGTAAAAAATTTCGTTTATCTCTATGGTGTTAAGTGTCGGACACTTTTGCGATGGACACAAAAAAAGCCCCACCGACCGAAGTCAGCGGGGCTCACCAGAACCTATGAAGAATGCAGAGAAATTAGTCAGTCGTGGGTGGTGCCGGCTCATCAGTCTGCGCCTTGGTGGCATTGGCCAGGGTCTGAAGGTTGACCTGCACGAAGTGTTCGTCGCCGCCATCAATGGGTGGCAGTCCCATCTCGGCACGCACCTCGTTGGCCGAGATGGCACCCATGTTGAACATCGTATTGTAGAAGGATGCACGGCTGCTGGTGTCGGCACGGAGCAGCGCGGCGGTGTCGAAGCGGACATCTATCTGCCACTTCTCGTCCTCGCGGAATAGCTTACGCTCAAACTCCAGCTCAATTTTCTCGAGGATGGGAGCCAATGTGTCGGTCAAGAACGCCAGCTGCGTGGCCTCGACGGTGCTGTAGCTGGAGTGTGTGAGGTCAAAGCACTTGACCGGCGACACCCCGAAAAAGCGGCAGATGTCAACGACGCTGTATTGGCGGGTCTCCAGCAACTGCGCATCGCTGGGGTTGACGGTGACCGTCTGAAAGGTCATGTTGCCGGGGATGACAGCAATGCCGTTTGGTGTTCCGACTGGGCCGAATGCGTTGTTCCATTTACCTTTGATTTCGTCTGCCTGTTTCTGGTTGAGCGGGCCTTGCACAGCAAGAATACCACCGACGTTCGCGCCGCCGGTGAAGAACCCCTGCGCATGTGCCTCGCTGGCTGCGGCAAGCCCAAGCGACTGCACGGCAAAGCTGATGGTGCTGATGCCGTTGATGCCGTCGGTGCTGTGGTTGAGGATGTGCAGCATGTCGCGTGCCGGCACATCACCGATGCCGTTGACGTGGTAGTAGAGCTCGCGTCCCTGGTTGGCGACCACGGTCACGCCGCCATCGAGGTAGATTAGCTCTGTGGCGTTGCCCAGCTGGTCGCGCTTGATATAGGCGTAGCCGTTGCCCTGGAGCAGCATCGCCGAGACGAGGCACTTCAGGAACGTGAAGCGCGACATCAGCGGTGATGGCTCTTTAGCTACCAGGTGGTAGGTGGGGTGCTCGCGGTAGACCTTTGCGTCCTTGTACATTGACAGCGGCAGCTGGGCGACTGAGTCGCTGATGACCTGCACACATCTGTACACTGCCGCCAGCCTCATGGGCGACGTGGTGGGAGCATTGCTCCCGCTGTAGTTCAGAGCGACGCTGCACAGGCCGCGCTGCTCTGGTTCTTTCTTCTTGAATCTGTCAAATATACTCATGTCGTTGTATATATCATCTGTTCGTAATGCGGGGTGTCAAGGTAGACACCCAGTGCCTGGATCATAGCAATCACGCCATCAATCTTCTTGCTGCGGTCTAGCCCTTTATTGGGCTTGCAGTTTCCGTTGTGGTCATACTTGAGAACTACATTGCGGAAGCAGAACCGCGTGATGTCGTTGTTGGCGATGACAACTCGTCCGCCAAGAAGCAACCGCTCCAGCTCTTTCGTCGGGCGATTGAAGTTGCCGATGGTCTGCGAGTACTCGATGAGCGGAAGCCCCTTTTCGGTTGCGTCGATGGCCCACTGGACGGCATTCCACTTGTCGTAGCCTACACTATATAGGTCTAGCGTGTCGGACACCGCCATCATGTCGGTGGTGATGTAGTCGTAGTCCGTCACATTGCCGGGGGTGATGTGCAGCATCCCATGCCGCGCCCAGAAGCGATATTGCTCATGGTCGGGGCGTTCGGTCAGCGCAATCTCGGGCATGTAGTAGTCGACAAAGAAGTAGAACTTGCCCTCGTGAGGCACCATCTTGGCCACGGCGGTAAGGTCGCCTGTGCTGGCAAGGTCGACACCAATGTAGCATGCCTCGCCGGCGAACATGTCGATGGTGACATCCTTTGTCGCATCTACGATGTAGTGCTCAGGTATCCACACGTCAGCCGCATCCATCCAGCGGTTGAGATTCTTCGTGACGGTGCTGACTTCCTCGCTAGGGTTATTCCTCGCTTGCTGCACCTGGCCTCGGATGTACTTGGTGGTCACGGTCACATCGAGGTTGGGGTTAGCCTTGACCCACACCGCCTCATTCGTCCAGTCATCGCCATCGTCAAGGGAGTAGATAGCGATGAACATCTCGTCATCATGCTTGAGGCCGTTGAGAATCTCAACCGCGGTGGTGCGCAGCGCATAGCACGGCAACGACTTGTCGAAGCCTGCCGTTGTGATGGTGCACAGGTGCGGGTTCTGACGCATGCCCATCGAGGACTTGATGACATCACGCACGCGGCTATTCTTTGCTGCGTGGTATTCATCGATGAGCCCGAATGAGCAGTTGAAGCCGTCCAGCTTGCTATCATCAGCGGCCAGCACCTTCAGCCGGCTCTTGGTCGATTCCACCTTTATCTCGTTGTGAAGGCAGCGCAATTGTGTGCCTTGTGGGATGTAGTTGCGGCACATGTCGAAGCTGATCTTTGCCTGGTCCTTTGCGTTGGCGCACAGCAGCACCTCGGCACCATCCTCGCCATCCGCGACAAGGAAGTAGAGACACAGAGCTGCCGCCAGCGATGACTTGCCATTCTTGCGGGCCACCTCGATGTAGCTTGATGAGAATCGGCGGTTGTCAGTGCCAGCCCAGTAGAAGCCGACGATGTTGGCCACCACGAATGCCTGCCACGGCTCCAGGATGAAGGGCTTGCCGCTGCTCTTGCCGGTGAAGTGGCGCAGATCTCCAATGAATTGAAAAGCCCACTCCACCTTCCGAGCATTGAAGGTGAAGCGGGTATCGTTGAGGTCATCGAGGAAGCGTCGCGCCGCCAGTTGCATGAGCTTGCCGCTGACTACCTTCCCACTGACCACATCGTGCGCATACTGCTCGTAATTAGCCGGCATCTATATCCCCTTTCATGTACTTCTCAAATGGGTCGTCGACGGCCTTCTCTGGCTCGCCCTTGGTCAGTTTTTTGCGGCTCATCGGCGTGAGACCATAAGCCTCGGCGATGCTGTTGGCTTGCCGGATGGCTGCGTTGGCTGCGTCGATGGCGGGGTTCTTCACCATGTTCATGGTGCTGCCGACAATCATGATGCCGTCCTTCATGACCGCCTTCTTGCACTCTGTCCATAGCCAGTAGTTCCACGCCATGGTGTCGAGGTGTACCCAGTCAGTTTCAAGCACACCACCACGGCTGTTGAGGGCATCGACCACCGATGCCATGTAGTGCGAGATTGTCTCACCGTATTCTTTGTATCTGTCCATGTTTGTATGGTCTTACGCCCGGGCCGAACTCTTTGTCGAGGTCAGCCGCGGCTTGTTCTATATTGATTCCATTGGTGCTGCCAAAGCGATGCAGCCAGCTGTGGCACTCTTTGCAGAGCGACACGAGGTTGTCGGGGTCGTACGCCTTGAGCAGCATCATGGCTCCGTCGTAGTTGGTGACGCTGTCGGCATGGTGCACATCGACAGCCAGGGTGACGATGCCTCGCGCATCGCACAGCTCACAGGTTGGCTGGTCGTGCAGCTTGCCCAGCCGGGTGCGCTTCCACTGCTCACTCTGATAGATCTTGCGTCGCTTGTTGTATGCGTCAGAGCGTATCTGACGCACTGTCTTCCGCTTGGGCTTGTGTAGGTATGGCATCTATTCTTGCGTTGTAGTCGTTAATTCTGTGGATGTAGTCTCGCATGGTACTCCAGAACACATGCTTGAAGCACTTAATGAAGTTGCCGCCATGGTAGCGGATGGTCATCCGGCAATAAGTCACCTGATACACCTCGGCAGTGAGGTCATCGGTCACCAGTGCCGACAGCTCGCGGTGGTGCCTGGACATGAGCGCGGCGACCTCATCGTTCGCCACTGCCGAGGCGCAATACCGCTCGCTCAAGCGGTAGAGGGCATCATGGGTCGGGGCATCTCTCATTGTAGGCGTTGATGAGGTTGATCAATGCGGCACGGACGATTGCGCTGCGCTCCATGCCGGTAGTCTGAGCCAAGTTATTCAGCTCGTTGTCGAGGTATGGCGACAGGCGCACCGAGAAGCGCGTGACACTCTTCATGGTATCGTCTGTATATCTCTTTTTAGCCATGTACAAAATTAGCTATTTCAATCGGTATGCGGAAGCGCAGCCGGAACTTTTTTAAAAATCGGATTTGAAAAAATAGACTTTTTTCACGCTGTAGAGGGCGAGCGGTTAGGGGGTCGGTCCCTCCAAAATATTCACCCCCTACCCCTATCAAAGTATCTCTCACATTTGAAGCCCTTCCTCGGCTCAAACTCTCCAAACGGCACCGTCACCCATATCATCCGCTTGTTGCACCACCTCGCCATATCTAGCTGCCATAGCGGGATAGTGTGGTCAGCGGTCATCGGGTCGCGGTAGGGTTGGGCGTAGGCATATACCGCGTTGCCACGCTTGGTTCGCCTGAACTCCAGCAGCCGCTCACGCCAGTGGTTGATGCGCTCATAGCATTCGTCAAAGTCATTCTTCCCACCAATCATGGTGTACAGGAAGAACTCACCCTTGAACCCATGGTCATGCAGCAGCGTCATCGCCCTCTCGCACTCGCCTATCTGTTGTTGCGTGTCGCAACCGAAGCGGATGCGGCTGTGTATCCACTTAACGCCAGCCAGCTGCTTGGCAAAGTCGTCGTTGACGAGCCTTGCGTCTAGTGCCTGGTTGAAGTCCACATGATAGCCAAGCCGGGCTATCTTGTCCAACTGCTCATGCGCATAGTCGCCAGCTGCAAGGATGTTGTTGTCCATCAGCACAAGATTGTGGCGACCTTCAATAGCTATCTGCTCAACATCCATGTAGGGTCTTATCTTCCCCTCTTTGCGTGGCACCACACACCATGGGCAGCGGTTGGGACAACCCCTGGTCAAGAACCCATAGGCTGTGTCGCTCGGCACATGGGGGTAGATGCTGTAGTCGGGCTGCATGCGGTCAACCTCATCGGGCAGATGGCTGTGTACATCATAGCCTGTGCCGCCCTTGATTACCTTGTCGGCATTGTAGCAGTAGCCTGCGTCTGCCGTGAAGCTGAACACCTTGGCCATGTACACCACGTCATAGTGCGTAAATGAGTCAGCCCATTCCACAACGTCTCCGCGCATCTTGTGCCATCTGCTCAGTTTGCACAGAGCCAGGTTCGGGTACACCACCGCGCCCCACTTCTTCTTGCTTGCATGCCCGTCCACATCCACCAGTCCAACACGCAATCCACTCATAGCAGTCTCTTCCCCTTCTCTGTCTCCATGTACTTGTCCACGATGGTCAGCACCTGTGGTATGACGGTAGCCACCACCTCCTCGGCCAAATCGCTGTAGTACATCGACACACGCTCATTCCCGCTGACTCCATCGCCATCGATCATCTGCACACATTCGTTCCACTCGTCAGCCTGGTGCCGAATGATGTCAGCCAGAGCCTTGCCGCCCTTGTTGTCGTATCCCACCGTGTGCTCATCGAATGCCTCGGCTAGTTTGTCAGCTGCCGTGGTGGCGATGTCCGCTGCCGCGAAGGCAAGCAGCATGTGTCGCACCAGCTCTGCGCGCTGCTTCATCACCGCCACCTTCAGGTCAGCGATGATGTCGTGCTGGTGGTCGATGCGCTGTTGCACGACGTGTGCCTCTCGGTCGAGGCCGCAATCAAGCAGCACCTGCTTCTGTTGCTTCATCGTGGCCAGGTCACTATATGCCTTGTCCAGTGCCAGGATGCCGGTGATGTAAAATCTCTTGCCGCTCTTTGTTCTCTTCATGACTTCCGTTTCTAAGTTGTTTGATAAACTTCCGCACAGCGTTGCATTGCTGTGGGTCTCTCCTCTCCCCGATGTCACACGCTCGGCAGTGCCGGCACAGCATCCGCGCCAGCACTGACGGACGTATGGCAATCAATGTCTCTCCTCTCTTGCTCATAGCTTGTTCAGTCTTTTGGGCGTGTAGCCACGGCACCCGACGCGGGCAAAGTCTGTCTCCAGGTTGTCGATGCCGCGGAAGCACGGGTAGTTGACGCAGCGGTGGCACAGCCGTGGTAGCGGTGTCTCCTGCTGTTGCTTGGCTGCGCTGGTGCTCTCCTTGCGGAAGGTCACACCATTCGCCTTGCGGATGCCCATCTTATTGGCCCTGGTCTTGACGCAGTGTGGTGCTCGGTGCAGCATCGCCGCCAGCTTGGTTGTCCGCATGGTTGGATAGTAGTCGATGAGCATCTGTATCTCCTTGGCGGTCCAGTCACCTTTGCGCAGATTATCGGTTGTGTTGCTCATACTTGTTTGACTTGATCTTGCGCCACCTCGCTTCGTGATAGAGCACGATGGCCAGGTACATGCTTGCCGCCAGCACCAGCAGTGCAAGGATCACGGCAAGCAGCCCGAGGATGATGGTCAGTAGTGTTGTCATAGCTGTTTCTTTTCGAACGGTACATCGGGAATCGGGATTACTTCTACACGGATGCGGAATGCGCTATATTCTCCCTGGTCGATGAGATCATCCAGGTCGCTGAGTAATTCCCCGCCGATGTCATCGGGCAGTTTCGTGCCTTCATACACAAGTGCAATCTCATCTTGGTCTATGCGCAGCATATAGCCGTTGTCTGCCACCTCAAGCGTGGCCTCAGTCGTTCTATTTATATTGTCCATTGTCGTTGGGGTTGTGATACATGAAATACTTGCATTGCCCATCCTTGGGCTTGAACTCGCCGAACCAGTGGTAGTCCTCCATGGTCTGCCCAAGCTGCCAGCGCAGGCATGTGCGTCGGCTGGGACATGTAGCGTGACCGCAAGCCGCTATATCGGTATTGTGGTACGTCATTGCTCCCCTCCTTTCTTGTGGTTGTTCGGAATTTCCGAACTACTTGGCGGTTGCGGCAAGTGCTGCCAGTGGGTGACATTATTCCAACTATATCCATCTATACCGCTGACAAACACATGTGCTTTCGTCTGCAAATCTCGATATTTGTAGGCTGCAATATGCACTAAATTTTGAGGTGTAAGAATTAGCACATCTTCATCCATTTTGGGCAGCGCATCCTCCACGCTTATCCAGTGCGGATGGTTTTCAGCATAGTCAATGCCATTCAAGAATGCAGCAGCCACAATATCCTCTACTGATGCGTGATTATCCTTCAACTCATCTTGTGCATAGCGTTTAGCTATCTTGTATAATTTTTCTTTTTTCATAGATCAATCTTTATAATATTCCCAACTAATTATTTTAGTGTCTATTTGAAACCCATTCGGAATAATGAACTGTTCATTATATGTATCATATTCTATGACGTCTTCAACAATTGTCCATGTTTTAAGTTTAGCACGAACTTTTACGAATCGTTCATTACCTCTACTCTGTGGAAATGCCAGTTTCTTGCTTTGTTCTATATCTGTGTATGCTTTACTTGTAGCCATAGTTATTTCTTTTTAAGTTCTTCAATTAATGCATCAGCCTGCGCTACTGCTAATTCTGCTATATGTTCTTTAGAAGGATTAGGGTCAATGCCTTCAACTATTGGAGCACAAAGTATTCCTTGCATAGCAGCAATGGCAGCACGCTCCCTGACATCTTGCCAATGTTCATCTTCGGTGACTTCTTGGATAAGTTCAATCTCTTCTGGCTTAACATCTATGGGATTGCCCCAAGAATCGCATTGCTCAAGTGTAATCGTTGCGTATGACGCAAGATTAACTATTTCTCCCGTCTTTTTTATCCTTGCTTTCATCTTGCATCGCTTTTTTAAATTCTTCTATCATCTTGTAAGTGTCATACCCATTGTTTGCATCAAGATACTCATGTGCATTATTGGTAAGCCACTGGCTAGCCCGCTCAATCATCGTGCGGTCTGCCCATTGTGCACCCTCTGTGAACGCCTCACGCAACGCTTGCATCAAGAAGCCGTGCGCATAGCGCCCCTTGTTGTCACGGATAGCCACATTGCCAGCGGCCTGCCTAATCTCCTCGTCACGGCTCATCCCTCACCCCCTTCCTTGTCGTATCCGCGTGGATCGTCACCACCCACACGCTTGTGCTCGTCGCCGGTCAGTGCCTCAATGCGCTTGCCCCACTGGTGCATGATGTCCCACACCTCGTCCATCTTGCATCCGTGCGCCTCAAGCGTGGCACGCAGTTGCTGCTCGGCAATCTCGGCCATTCGTTCAAACCCTATCGTATAAGCTAGCCGCACAAGCGGCGCGCTCAAGAACTCGCTGGCTGGCGCAGGCTCATACTGCCGTGCCAGTGCCCATGATAGTTTTACGCAATTCATAGCTACTCTTGATTAAATTCGTTAAACGTATTCTTCCATCCATCGCACTCGGCGATGACTTTCAGTAGATGCAGCTTCGCTCTCACGCCCATCGGTGTGGCCATGTCGTCGATGCTGTCGAGCATCATCCTCGCCAGCTGCTTGCACTCGGCAATCAGCTCCAGCGGTGTGTAGTGCACACTCGTCCAATCGCCTTGCGGGTCTCGCAGATTGCCGAACTCGTCGTAATAGCTCGACCACAGCTCATCCGTGCGCCGCAGTTCAAACACTGCTTGAATGTTGTACTCTTTTTCTTCCGGCTCCACCTGGTTGTACGGAGCGTTTGGATCAAACTCGGCACCCGGTGGGTACCATCCTGATTCTCTCATGATTGTTTGGTTTTTGGTTTGTTAATAAATTAAGCCACGTCAACGAGCGACGCGGCGATGTGTAAGTCTATGAGCGTCTTGCCGATGTCGTCGGTGTGTGCGGCCAGGTAGTCGCCCAGGTCGCAGCCGTCGTACATATAGCCGATGTTGCCCGCCTCGCAGATGGTGCTGATGCGCACCGAGCGGCAGCACCCGCAAGCAGCCAGTGCCTTGTCGTACCAGTCGGCGAACATGCCATTGTCCGGGAAGATAATCACGTCACGCCCACGCAGCGGCCTCATACGCTCGGCTGTGAGGTTGCCGGCTCCACCAGTCGCCATCGGCAGGCATGGGAAGCCGTTGCCGTTGAGCAGCACTTCGGCCAGCAAGGCCGTCTTCTCACTCTCGAAGATGGCGATTGGTTTCGTTGGTTCTTCCTTCAGCCGGTGCAAGCCGAACAGACATTGCTCCAAGTGGTAGTCTTCCAGCCCGAGCATCGTGTGCGCCCATCCGACGCGCCCAGCCCCGCCATCCTTGACGCGATGTCCGGTGTTGGGGTCGTAGAGCATCACCTTGCCGCCACGACATCGGTCGCGCTCATCCAGCTGCCAATATATCGCCGATCCGTTGCGCGCTGTGCCTATGCCGTACACATCGCACAGCCATTGCGTCTCCGCCTCGCTGAGGATTGACCGCAGCCACACCACCAGTGTGTTACGCTGGTATCCTCGCCACGACTTGATGAGTGTGTCATCGTCGATGTACGACCGCAGCGGCTTGATGGGCCGCACATACCTGGGCCGTTCCGACCGCTGCACCCCGTCCTTGTGTTCCTTGAAGTACTCGCCGGGCGTGTAGTGGTATCCGCAGCTGTTCTGATGGTCGCACTTGCCCACCTGTGTGGTGATGGGTTCACCCGAGGCATCCACATACGGCACGAAGCACTTCGGCCTTCCGCAGCTGGGGCATGTCAGCCGGTGTCCGTAGGCGGCCTTCACCTCGCTGTCTTTGGCAAGGTGGTAGGTGTATTTTGCCGAGGTTGACTGAATTTCGTACATAGTCCTTTATTTTCCAGTTATTTAACCTCAAAAATCGGTCAACGGTCAACGCCTATTTTATATATTAATAATTATAATTCTATATAATAAGGTGTAAGACCATCAAACATGCCGATTCTAAACTACTATTATAGGGTAAGGTTGACCGTTGACCACTTTTCGCAGTTAACTCGTTAATTAGTAAACTAATAACCTAAAAAATCGGTCAACCCTCAACCCTTTTCAGCGCATTGCCGATTGCTTGCTTTGTCACTCCAAGACAATCGGCCAACTGGACTTGCGTCAAGTTCGGGAAGCGGTCGAGCAGCCCCTTGTAGATCACTCCGAGGGTGAGTGCCGGCTGTTGCTGCCTCACCCCTCCAGTGATGTGCTCGTACACCTTGCGGGCGTTGTCAGCGAACACGTCGCAGCACCGCTTGGCGTAGTCAACGACCGCACCGTCAATCACCACTTTGCCAGCCAACACAGCGGCCACGACTGACCATCGGCACAGGTGTATGCTCATCTTGTTGATGATGCTGGCGTAGTCGGGGTCGTTGACCTCATAGTCGCGCACTTGCCGCAGCCACTCGACCTTTGCGGCTCGGTACACCTCCACGGCATCCGCTGTCCACATCAGATTGAGCTGGCCGAGATGCTCGATGCGCGTGAGCTCACGCTCCCAGGCTGATGCCGCCCTGGCCTCGTCGTCGTCGCTGGTCACCTGGTAGTCGCCGATGTCATCCTCCGGGCGGGGCGGCCATATATAAATGAAGCGTTGAAACAAGCCGCTGCTTGTCTTGCCCGCCATCATCTCACGCAGCTTGTCTGGTTGGATCGTGCCGATGATTGACAGGCATGGGTTCGTCACCACCTCCGGGCCGCGGCTCAGACGAGTCGTGTTGGCATAGGAGTTGTCAAAGTATGACAACATCTTGGATTCGGCAACAGTCGCGCCGCCATTCTTGGTGTACCTGCCCATGAGGCCGAACACCATTGGAAGCTCGTCCGCGAACCAGGTGATTGCATCGTTCTGCGCGATGGCCATGTCAACCTGTTCGTCCGTCGTGTTGTTCTCAACCCGATGCAAGTACACAGGCTTCTTGGGCCGCTCTTCGTCCTTTTTCCATGCGACACTCGCGGCCTCATAGTCAGCCATTGCCTGTTTGTACTCAGCGGCCAGCCGTGCCTCGCGCCGGAAAATAGGTTCATAGAAGAACCGCACCGCCGGCGACTTTGCCTCGCTCGTGTAGCCGACTATCGCCAGCCACAACTGGCTATAGTTCGTGTAAGAGTCGATGCTTGACTGTGCCCGCTTGCCAAGCATCGTTGCGGTTGCCGAGAACATCGCGGCAACCGCATGGTCGCGGTGTGTGTGTCTGTTCTTGGCAACCTCTTCTACGATGCGCTGGTTGTCAGCTGTGAGGATGTCAATCGGTATCATTGTTTCTCATTCTAGTGGCGTGATTGTCATGACACATCTTGGGTTGCTTTTGTCGACCAGCTTGCGGGCGTGGAGCTCCACACACAAGCGGTCGTTGTGGATGGCCTTGCAGCCCTGGAGGCAGTCGAGTACCGCCTTCAGGGCGTTGTCAAGGTCGTTGCGGTCGCTGGCGAAGTACACATCGATGTCCAACCGGAAACGTCGTTGCAGGTCCTCACCACGCAGCGGGCACTGGAGTGCGAAGGCGCGCTCGTAGGCGACAAGCACCTTCTGTTTTGCCAACGAGGCGTGACCGCCGATGGTGATGATTTTGTAGCTGTTGCTCTTACTGGGCACCGCTCCGTGGATTGTGAACTGCTCACCAAGGTAGATCATCGCCGGCGGTGCTGTTAGGATGTGGAACGACTTCTGCCTGGAACATGTCGGCCACCTTGTTGGCAGCCTTCGACAGCTGCGGTGCGGGTGCTGCGTTCGGTGCGGGTGCGGTGGCTGCTTCCATGTAGGCCACTGCCTTCTCGGTGGCGGTGGCGGGTGCCGTTGCTGTCTCGGCATACTTCGACTGCTTCAGGTCGGCGATGTAAGCCTTGTCGCCGCTGGCCTTGTCGTAGAGCGATATGTATGCCACATCGCCGAAGTTGCTAGGCTGTTGTCGGTCGCGCACGTCAATGTTGACCATCTTTTCAGTGTGGCCATCGCGGAAGGTCACTTCCTTGACCTGTTCGGGGTGCTTGCGCACCCAGTCGCCCAGCTTGGTGAGCGAGATTGTGCCGTAGTAATTCATCTTCTTTGTTTAGCTTTAGTTGTTAATTCATTGGCTATATCCTCGGCCAGCACCACGCGCTCAAGCATTGCCGAGATGTCGGCGAGATTGCGCCAGATGCGGGCGATGTGCAGCGGTGCTACCACGAAGGGGTTGTACACCACGAAGTCGCACCACTGGCGGTCAGTCACTGACAATTGGCATTGTATCTGCCAGTAGTACTTTGGTTCAATCGCTTTCAGTGTCGCACCGTCGGTCACGTTGATAAATCGCATGTATGATGCGGCACCCACGCACTTGATCTCCACCAGTCCGTCATCACCGACCAGGCCGTCGGGCGAGGCCGACAACATCGGCAGGTCGGGATGCCTCATGCTGCCAGTCTCAACCACCTCGGTGCCCATGGTGGAGCTGTACAGGTCGCGGGCGATTGGCTCGTTCTCGACACCCCACCGCATCGCCCTTGAGGTGATGTCGGTCTGCTCAAGGTACTCGCCGAACACGTCGTCATCCTCAACGACCAGCGGGTTGAGCAGCCGCTCGTATGCTACTTGCCCGATGACCGCAAGGGCTGTCTTCCCAAACACCTCGTCCTTGCCTCGGCCCTTGACCATCAAGTCGCCGATGGTCGAGGCGTTGAACTGCCCCAGGCGGGCACGATACCAATCAAATGTCCTCTGCTCCATCGTTGTCGTCATTGGTGTTGTTGCCGTTGTTGTTGTCTACTTGCGCTGCTTGCGCTGCAATGCCCGCCAGTCGGCTGCGTGTGCTCACTACCTCTGCCTGCACGTCCTCAATCTCACGCACCTCGTCGGTCGTGAGGAAACCCATCGACAGAGCCGGGTCGTAAGCTCGTTGCCACCATGCCGCTGCACGGTAGCGCAACATCTGCCCCGTCATCGTCTTCCACTTGCTTCCGGCTTTACCGTACCATCCTTCGGCCTTGGCCAGGGCGATGGTTACCCACTCACCGACGAGCGGGTGCTCACGCTGCGTGTCGCTCTTGAGGTAGACGATGGCGCGGCAGCCGTAGCTGTCTGTGCCAGATTCGCCGCAGAAGTCGTACTCCAACGGCTGATACTTGCCACTGGCTGCGATGCAGGCGATGATGAACTTCGCCGAGAAGGACGGATTGCCGTGGATGACAGCAAGGTTCTGCATCACCATCAGCGGGTTGGCGTTCATCCGCTGCGCCATGTCCAGGGCGATGTAGCAGTTGGCTACGTTGTTTTTGTACTGTTGCGGCACCAGGTCAGAGGCACTGAGAGCCTTTGCCATTCGCTGCTGCATCTCAAAGACCTTGAGCTGTTGTCCTGCGCTGGACAGCTCGAAGGCTTGCGTTGTTGTTAATTCGTTTTCCATATATATTTTTTTTAAAGGGGTTGTCAAAAAATCGGGCGCGCCATGTTAAATCACAATTATGGCATGTACATGAGCGAAGTGCGGCGCGCCCGAACCTAAATCACACACTTTCTAGCATCTTCTGCTATCGGGGAGACTATCTCCCCTTTTGGGGACCGCGCCCCGAACTAGCAACTAAAAACTAACAAAACCTAACTAATTACCATTAACTACTATCATGGAAAGAAGCAGGGGCGCGGTGATGAGTCATGCAGGTGTCCTAGATTCCAGAAGCACCGCCAATGGCGGCTGCAACAAAACTGCGGCTCCTCGCGGCAGCCGCCACCTGCATGTGATGTGTCCCGCCTATCCTCACGGACGTGCGGGGGTGAAGTTGCTTACAAAAAAACTATGAAACTATTACACATTTGGATGTCTAGCGCAAGGCTGTGGCTATTATCCAGTAGCGGCACCCTTGCGGGTGTGACGGTCTCTTCACCCCATCCTCGCGGCATGGGGAGCCTTGCGCTTATGTCTCACCATGGATGTGGCAAGTTATCGTTGAGCGGCACTGACAGGCATTGGGCTGTTCGGCGTGAGGTCATGCCCGCCAGTGTTCGGCTATCTTTCACCCCGCCTTACGGTTAGGGGCATCCATGGTGTGATAACTCCTCCCTATCCTCACGGACCAGGAGGTGCAACAATCCTAATCCTCTAGTCTGTCTGTCTGTTCCCTGTGGCTGGTCATAATGACCAGCGATGCGATGATGCCCACCAGTGTGAGCGTCAGTGTTGTCGTGTCGGCCTCGGTGCCGCCATTGAGGCACCACCAGGCAATCGTGGCGATTGCCACGCAATAACCTAATGTCTTCATATCTTTGTTTTTTTGGTTGTTGCGGAGGCGGCAGGATTCGAACCTGCGCGGCGATTGTGTCGCCCTGGCGCGTTAGCAGTGCGCTCCCTTAACCACTTGGGTACACCTCCATTGTTGACGCCCGGGCTGCATCACCCGCGCCGATGGCTTGCCTCACGCATTGCCAGTGCGTCTTTATCGCATCCCCTGCGGCATCGCCCATCAGAGCGACCTCTATCGAGTGGGGACAGTGACTTAGGCCGGACATCCGGCTACCATCCAATCTTCTATATTATAGTGGCCAGCACCCTCACGCGATGCAGCGCATAATGCTCGGACCACTCTACCATGTCAAAGAACTAAGTTGTCAGATTTTAGCAATTGTCTAATCTAGACAATAACGTGCGCTAGCACCTTGCCCTTGGGGTATCTGACTGCCCCGCCGATGCGCACATGAGGCAGCTCACTGGTGTGCTTCTGCACCCATGAGGGCGACATCTTCAGCAACCTTGCGACCTCGTCCGCGGTGAGCAGCTCGTCGGTCATCGGTTGCAGCCTCGCCATCAACTCGTCGGCGATGGCCCTTGCCAGTATGCGTGCCTCGGTCTGTGTCATACGGCTGTGACTACGGCCTTAGTGCCGTTGTCGGTGATGATGATCTGCACAGGCAACTGGTGCATGTACTTGGTCGCGTACACGGCACCTTTGGTTGTCTCCTGCCCCTTGCCGGCGATGACAAAAGTTACCGACTGGCCGGGCTTGAGGCTTCGAAGCGAGCCGAGCAAATCAAGTTTGTATTTTTTTCGTGTTGCCATTTCAATTTTTTATTTTACCTTTGCAATTTGATAGTGGCGTTATATAACGCAATTATCTAATCGCACTGCAAAGGTAATACCGTTTTGGTTAACTTTCCAAATTTTCAACGACCAAAAAGGTGTATTTTAGCATAATTTAACAATATAACTATGGACGACAAACTACTTAAATTGCGTAATTACCTAAAGGATAGAGGATTTACGCAGGTAAAGATAGCCGAACTATTTAATGTGGATAAAGGCTATATTAACCAACTCCTTACAGGGCGCAAGGCTTTTGGGAAGCGAACAGCCGAAGAATGGAGCGACCAATTTGGTCTATCTAAGTCATGGCTTCTGACTGGTGAGGGGGATATGCTTGGCAGGTCAGACGATATGACTGACGGCAGCCCATGCTTCGATTCTGCCGCCATCCAGGGCGGAGCTGCACACGGCACAGGAATGGAGCAGCTGACAAGAGATATGAGCATAGGCACGATGTCTGTCCCGGGCATGCCTGTCGGTGCCAACATCCCCTACATCCAGGTGCGCGGCTCGTCAATGGTCAACCGACGCGACCCCGCGCACTCCATCCCCGAGAGAGCGTGGATAGGCATACAGCCATCGCAGTCGTCAGTGATCCGCTGGGGCGAGGTGTATGCTGTCATGACCACCGACGGCCCCGTCGTGAAGAAGCTCATGCCATCGGAGCGTGAGGGATACATCACTTGCGTGTCGTTCAATGAAGAGGACGGCTACTTGCCTTACGAGCTCCCCACCAACGAAATCATCCAACCACTCTACAAAGTGGTCGCAGTAATAACCGCCCAACGCTGGGCATAACCACACCTCTATGAGAAAGCTATTAATAACACTCATCATCGCTATGGCGGTGGCATGTCAATCTGATAGGGAGCCAATCCAACGAACATATCTAGGTGTGACGCTAGGAAAGACAACAATGGCAGAGGCAAAAGAAGCACTGACAGGCTTTGATGTGGGGGCAACCGCCGTTGATGGCGTGCAAGTACTTATCGTCAAAGAGCCGAGCGTGTTCGGTGTCAAGTTCAGGGCGGTTGGCTTTTGGTTTGGCAACGGCGTGCCCGATTCCATTGGCCTCATTTCAGATGTGCAACCTTTTGGCACATTGTTACAGACATTCACCGACCGCTACGGCAAGCCAGCCCAGTCGGTCGTGTACGGATGTGACACCTACACCTGGTGCGATGACTCAACCGAGGTCGAGCTTATGCACGTCGCCAAGGCTGACACTCTTGCCCGCCTCATGATCCGCAACGCCGGCACATAGGTGTGCTACCACATTGCACCCACCATCATCCGCGCCAACCCTAACCGCCTCATTACCACTACAATGAGGCAACCCCGCAAACTCAAGCATTAACTTTGCAACATGTAAATGTATTCAAGTGCTTTTCAGCGGATTAGGTGTAACCATTTGGCTGCGTGATATTTTACCTATTGCAGAATATTGCACCTAGCAGCAAACAAAAGCACATCACCGCATAAATGTGATACCAAAATGATACCAACTAGACCAACCATTCGCCTGGTATTCGACCGCAAGCACCAGGCTACGAAGAGCACCGCCAAAGAACGCAAGGCTGGGCTTGTACAAATAGAGGTGATGCACCAGCGCAAGCGCAGATACATCAGCACCGGCGTCAAGGTGTATACCGACCAATGGCGGCAGAACCACGAGCAGCACGTTGTCGGCTCGGTGTACGCTGACCAGTACAACAACACCATCGCCAATGCCATGCGCTCGGTCATGGATGCTGTTGACAGACAGGTGACAGACGGGGTGATAGACCTCGCCACATTGGGCCAGCAGACAATTGGCAGTACATCTGTCGCTGACTACGCCCGCAGTGTCATAGAGTGGCGCACGCTTGCAGAGAGCACGCAGAAGGCATACAGGCACATCATCGACACGATGGAGGCACTTCCACGCTTCCATGACATCGCCAAGGTGACCAAGCGCGACGTTGACGCTTATATGGCGATAGTCGCCAAAAAGCGTCAAACGACACAAAAAAACTACATCTCCCTGCTGCACCGGACATTCCGCGCCGCGCTTGAGGCGGGTGTGATAGCCAGCGACCCGGCGGCACATGTGGGCTACCCGCGGATGCATGCGCGCGAGCGGGCAAGGTTGACCGATGACGAGGTTGCGGCGATTGCGGATGCGGAGCTGCCCGACGAGCTGGTGCCAGCGCGTGACCTATTCTTGTTCCAGTGCTACACCGGGCTGGCGTGGGTTGATTGCGACACGCTCACCAGCGACATGGTCACCACCGAGGGTGGACATATATATATAATAAGGTCAAGACAAAAAACAGGCGTGCAGTACCGAACCATGCTGCTCAAACCTGCCGCTGCCATCCTCGCCAAGTATGGCGGCACGCTGCCCAAGCTGGTGTCGTATACTTACCACCACCGGCTACAACGCATCGCCAAGGCTGCGGGCATCACCAAGCACGTCACCAGCCATGTGGGGAGGCACACCTTTGCGACATGGGCACTGTCGCATGGTGTGCCCATTGAGATTGTCAGCAAGATGCTCGGCCACACGAACATCGAGACCACGCAGATATATGCCAAGATTTTGGCCAAGGACGTGGATGCGCAATTTGAGCGACTTGACGGGCTATTCTAACTGACCGCAACAAAAAAACGGCGACCTGTCCTCGCGGATGGGCCGCCGCTTCTCAATAAACCTTAAAACCAAAATTATGAGAAAATTGTGCTAACGTCGTTGTCTTATCCTTGCAGCCACCAGCAACGCCGTGACCGCTATGCCTATGCCGCCCGCCCACATCAAGGCGCGCTCAATCAGTGATGCCTTGCGCTCAACCTCAACACGCTCCGTGCGTGTCACCGTCACCACCTTGGGTATCGTGTCCCTAATCGTGTCAGCAACCATCACCTTATTGACGGCAATAGAATGATGCCACCGCTCGATAATGGTTGTGTCTCCCTGCACATAGTGGTAGACGCTGTCACGCCAGATAAGCGTGTCACGCACGATGTCCGTGTGCGTCTGCGTGTGCGTCTGCTCCACGATGACAGGCTTCTCCACCTCCACGACCCTCGGCGAGCACCCGCCAAGCAGCCAGCACACCACCATGCCAAGCACGATGGCCACCAGCACACGCATCACGTTTCTTAAGTCCTTCCTCATCATCGGTTCCGCTTTGCCGCCACTCCCGTGGCGGCCATTACCATCATGCCAGCCTAGCCTTGAACTTAAGCCATTCACTCTCATCACTGCGCTTGCCAGTCTTCACGCCGCTAGTCGTGTACAACACCCCATCGTTCCACCCAGGGATGCCTGGGCACATCTTCCCGCTGATGTCATAGTGCCGCACCACGCGCTCGATGGGAATCCCATACTTCCGCATTAGCAGCCTAGCCAGCCGCACGGCATTCGTCACAGCCTCATCAGTGAAGCTCCACCCTTCATGGTTAGGAACGCTTGCGCTGGTGCCTTTGGCTAGCGTCGAGCATATCTCGATGCTTATCGTGTTGCGGTTGTATGCGTCAGCGATGCTACCAGCAGCCTTCTTGTCGCCCACTGCCCAGCAGTAGTAGTTGCGTATGTCGGGGTTAAACTGAACAATCTCCTTGTCATCCACCGCAAAGTCTGCGCTAGCCTTCCGTGACTCAAACACATGCTTCACCCCCCTTGCCCTGCCAGCATCCGACGAACTGCCAGCGGTGTAGTGTATGGCAAGGTACTTGATGCTGCGACCAGGCAAGCGTGTCACATGAATACTCAACGGCAGGTAAACCACCGAAGGGTCAACGCACTTGTTTTCCGTCACGCCAAGCGCGGCCCACGTTTTCGCCCCCACGATGCCAT
>Ga0310695_10002441_pt1 | contig 39270 bp, 34 predicted proteins | sample RumenRJG_04DNA_FD_203882 | JGI IMG/M metagenome (GOLD analysis project Ga0310695, IMG submission 203882) | Bovine rumen microbial communities from Lethbridge, Alberta, Canada - RJG_04 (v2) (version 2) | ecosystem: Host-associated > Mammals > Digestive system > Stomach > Rumen | place: Canada...
CCCATAATCAGGTGGTTATTGCGGCGGGGTCCCACCTCTTCCCATTCCGAACAGAGAAGTTAAGCCCGCTTGCGCCGATGGTACTGCAATGCAATGCGGGAGAGTAGGAGGCCGCCACTTTTTCAAGGAGAGCACCCTGTTTCAAAAATGAGACAGGGTGTTTTTGTTTGTATTAAAACCATGGTATAAAATGTACAATGGTTTTGGCGGAGTAAAAGAAAACCTCTTTTTGCTTTGTTTTTCAACTAATTTGTTTTATCTTTGCAAAAGTAATAACTAAAAAACTAGACTCGGTATGAAAAACAAACAAGAATTAAATCAAGGAAGAAGAGCGTTCTTGCGCCGATTAGGCATGGGAGCTGGTGCTGCTGTGGCTATGACGATGATGGAGCCTCTACAGATGTTTGCCCAGAAGAAAGAGAAAGAGGGTGGGGCAGTGAACCGCATGACCTACCGTGTGCAACATGGATCGGGTGAACAGATATCGCTGTTGGGCTTCGGCATGATGCGCCTGCCTGATAATCAGGACGAGGTGAATGCACTGGTTGATTATGCCATCGAGCATGGCGTCAACTACTTCGATACGGCCCCGATGTATATGGGAGGTCGGTCGGAAGTGCTGACGGGCAATGCGCTGAGTCGACATCCCAGAGAGAAATACTACGTAGCTACGAAGATGTCGAACCAGAGAAACAACCTCTGGGACTTCGACAAGGCCAAGCGGATGTACGAGCAGTCGTTTGAGCGACTGAAGGTGGACAAGATAGACTACTATCTGCTGCATAGCATAGGCGGTGGCGGCATGGACACCCTAAAAGGCCGTTTCTTGGACAATGGTTTGCTGGACTTCCTGATGAAAGAGCGTGAGGCAGGGCGCATCAGGCACTTAGGGTTCTCGTATCATGGTGATGTGCGGGTGTTCGACTGGATGCTGGATCATCAGAACGAATACCACTGGGACTTTGCCCAAATACAGATGAACTTTCTGGATTGGCGCCATGCGTCGAGTGGGCGCAGGCATGATGCCGATGCTGAATACCTTTATAATAAATGCGAGAAGACGGGTGTGCAGTGTGTGGTGATGGAACCCTTGAGAGGTGGAGCTTTCGGACGTATGGCACAGGAATTGGTAGACAAACTGAAGGCGGTGCGCCCCAACGACAGTGCTGCCCGATGGGCTTTCCGCTGGGTAGGCTCGTATCCTAACATCCTGACAACGCTTAGCGGTATGAACCGCATGGATCACCTAAAGGATAATCTGGGTACTTTCTCGCCATTGGAGAACTGTTCAGAGGCAGAAAACAGGCTGTTGGCAGATATTGCCGACGAGATGGCAGGATTCCCTACGATACCCTGTACTACGTGTGGCTATTGCATGCCTTGTCCTTATGGCGTGGATATTCCAGGCAACTTTGCCTATTACAACGATGCGGTACATAACCACGTGTTGCCGTTGCCGAATAAAGAGGCTGCAGACTTCATGGAGAAGAAGCAACAATTTACCGATGGAATGCGAAAAGCACTGCCCGATGCAGAGAAGTGGGCACGCAGTTGTCAGGACTGTGAAGAGTGCTTGCCGAAGTGTCCACAACAGATTAGAATACCCAATCAATTGGCCCGTATTGTAGAGACTTTACGCCGTAGATAAAGGGGTTTGCAGCATTTTGATATATGTTAATTAATTGATAATCAATGTTATAAAATGGAGAAATATTTGGCGGTTTAAAAATATTGTCGTACTTTTGTACCCGATAATAATAGTATGGCGATTGAATGTCTCGTGGTGAGACGGCTGTGCTTAAACGGATATCATATGAGAAAATTAGCTAAGATCGCATGGTTGACATGCATGATGTTGGTGTTAGCTTCCGTGAATGCTTCGGCAAAGGGAGTTAAGGAGGAAAGCTCAGAATTCGACTGGAGTCCCGTTATCGATGCGATTATTGATGTGGAGAGTGAAGGCAATGCCAAAGCCGTAGACAAAAGTGGCAAATCGTGTGGCATTTTGCAGATTACTCCCGTAATGGTGAAAGAGTGTAATCGTATTCAGGAAAAGCGCAAGAGTAAGAAGCGTTATTCGTTGGAAGATCGCTTTAGCGTGAAGAAATCGAAGGAGATGTTTGTATTGTTCCAGTCGTTCTATAACCCGCAAAATAGCATAGAGAGGGCCATCCGTTTATGGAATGGAGGAATAGGTTTCTCGAAGCGTGCTACTCAAAAGTATTTTGAGAAGGTAATGAGCAAAATGAAGTAGAGACTTTATGACATTTGGATAGAAGTGTGAGTTGGAAAAGAACTCGCGCTTCTTTTTTTTGTGCTTAATTTATGCGGTAAGCATCTTTTTTTATTTATAATCTATGCGGGGAATAAAAAAGCAGCCGTTGTGGCTGCTATAGTTGCGGAGGCAGGACTCGAACATGCGACCTCCAGGTTATGAGCCTGGCGAGCTACCAACTGCTCCACTCCGCGATGTTATTTCTTAAAAGCGGGTGCAAAGGTACGATTATTTTTTTGATTATGCAAATCTTTTGCAGAAAAAATGTATAAAATGGGTATTTTGTGACATTTTAGAGAAAAATGTTTGGCAATATCAGAAGTATTTTCTACTTTTGCACACTGTATTAAGAATGTGCAATACAGAAAATTTGGGAGGACTATCATTATGTCTATATCAAAAACACGACAGAGATTAGTGGATGTAGCTCGTCAGTTGTTTGCCAAGAACGGTTTGGAGAACACGACGATGAATGATATTGCGCAGGCCTCGGGAAAGGGTCGGCGTACTCTGTATACCTATTTCAAATCGAAGGAAGACATCTATTATGCCGTGATAGAGAGCGAGCTGGAGCGCTTGTCGGACCAGCTTGATGAGGTGGCAGCGAAGAAGATTCCCCCCCAGGAGAAAATCATTGAACTGATTTATCTGCACCTGAGCATGATTCGTGAGACCGTGGTCAGGAACGGTAATCTGCGTGCCGAGTTCTTCCGTAACATCTGGATGGTAGAGAAGGTGCGCAAGAATTTCGATGATGCCGAGATTGAGTTGTTCCGCAAGGTGTTCCGCGAAGGCAAGGAAGACGGTGAGTTCGACATAGACAATGTGGAATTAGTGGCCGACATCACCCACTATTGTATCAAGGGCTTGGAAGTACCTTATATATACGGACGCATAGCCCACGGAATGACCGAAGAGGCTACGAAGCCTCAGGTGGCCAAGATTGTGTATAGTGCATTGGGAAAGAGAAGAATGTAAGCAAATTAAACATTAAAATAAATAATTAATTAAGAATTATGGGATTATTAGAAGGAAAGACAGCGCTGATTACAGGTGCTGCACGCGGTATCGGAAAAGCTATCGCACTGAAGTTCGCCGCTGAGGGCGCTAACATCGCATTCACCGACCTTGAGGTGAACTTGGAAACTGAGAAGGAAATTGCCGCTCTGGGTGTAAAGGCTAAGAGCTATGCTTCAAACGCTGCTGATTTCGCTCAGACCGAGGAAGTTGTTAAGGCTGTGAAGGAAGAGTTTGGTGCTATTGATATTCTGGTAAACAATGCCGGTATCACCAAGGACGGACTGATGCTCCGCATGACTGAGCAGCAGTGGGATGCTGTGATTGCCGTGAACCTGAAGTCAGCATTCAATTTCATCCACGCTTGTGTGCCCGTGATGATGCGTCAGCGTGGTGGTTCTATCATCAATATGGCCTCTGTTGTTGGTGTACACGGTAATGCTGGTCAGGCTAACTATGCTGCTTCAAAGGCTGGTCTGATTGCGCTGGCTAAGAGTATTGGTCAGGAAATGGGCCCCAAGGGTATCCGTGCCAACGCCATTGCTCCAGGTTTCATCGAGACCGCTATGACCGCTGCACTTCCTGAGGAAGTTCGTAACGAGTGGAAGCAGAAGATTCCTCTTCGTCGCGGTGGACAGGTTGAGGATATTGCCAACGTAGCAACCTTCTTGGCTTCTGACATGTCAAGCTATGTCAGCGGTCAGGTAATCCAGGTTGACGGTGGTATGAATATGTAATTTGATGTAAGAAGTATGGAGGTCGTTTACGAGGACAACCATATCATCATCGTATACAAGGAGAGTGGGGAGATCGTACAGGGAGACAAGACTGGCGATCGTCCCCTCTCTGATATTGTGAAGGACTACATCAAGGAGAAATATCAGAAGCCTGGTGCGGTATTCTTGGGCGTAGTACATCGCTTGGACCGTCCTGTTAGCGGTTTGGTAGTCTTTGCCCGCACGTCGAAGGCGCTGACCCGACTGAACAATATGTTCCGCGACGGAGAGGTGCATAAGACCTATTGGGCGATAGTAAGTAAGACGGAAGAAGGAAGAAGTAAGACGGAAGAAGGAAGAAGGAAGACGGAAGAGGGAAGAGGCGAGATGGATGATTTATCGCATACCTTGGAACATTGGCTGGTAAGAAACGAGAAACAGAACAAAAGCTATGCCTATGACCATGAGGTGCCCAATTCGAAGAAAGCTATCCTGAAATACCGTGTCATCGGACATTCAGACCGCTATACCCTGTTGGAAGTCAATCTGTTGACGGGTCGCCATCACCAGATTCGTTGCCAGTTGGCTGCCATGGGCTGTCCCATCAAGGGCGACCTGAAATACGGAGCCAAAAGGAGTAATCCTGATGGTAGCATCTCCCTGCTCTCGCACCGTGTGGAATTCATCCATCCCGTGTCGAAAGAACGGATTGCGGTGGAATCGCCACTGCCTAACGACCCGCTGTGGCAAACGTTTAAATAATATAGTATGAAAAAGGCATTATGGTGGATATTGGGCATTCTGCTGAGCCCAGTCCTGCTGTTTACCCTGCTCACCATCCTGCTTTATCTGCCCCCTGTGCAGAATTGGATGGTTGATAAGGTGGCTGCTTACGCCTCCGAGCAGACCGGCATGGACATCACCGTAGGCCATGTAGACCTTTCGTTCCCCCTTGACCTGGGTGTGGACGATGTGAAGGTCATCCATCAACCAGATACCATAGCTGATGTAGAACGTTTGGTAGTTGACGTTCAGCTGTTGCCTTTGTTTAATAGCAAGGTGGTAATTAATCAATTAGAAATTAACAATACCAGCCTGAATACTAACGGGTTTGTAGATGCTGCTAAAGTAAAAGGTAAGTTTGGAAGACTCTTCTTAAAGAGCGATTGCATAGACCTGAAAAATGAGACCGTGATGCTGAACGGAGCCCGTTTGGAAGATGCCCAGTTGGACATTGCCCTGAACGATTCCGTACCCGAAGACACCACCCAGTCAGAGAACCATTGGAAGATACAATTGGACGAAGCAAAGATTCATCATTCAGACATCGTGCTCCACATGCAGGGCGATACCATGAGTGTGAAAACCCATATCGGTACGCTGACAGCCCGTGAGGCAATGATAGACCTTGAGCAAGAAACCTACACCGTAGCCAGTGCCGATTGGATAAACGGTGCCTTACAATACGACCAGAATTTCCTGCCCCACATTGAAGGACTGGACTATAACCATATAGACCTGACCGATATCAGCATCGGTATCGACTCCATCTATTACCACGACCCCACGCTTCGCCTGCAATTGCGCAATGTGGCCTTGAAGGAAAAGAGTGGGTTGCAGATAACCGACCTTACCGGTCCGGTGGTGATGGAGAACGGAAGCCTTCGTCTGCCGAAGTTCCGCTTGAAGACTCCCGATTCCGAAATCGAGGTAGAGATGGATATGCCGTTAGACCTGATGAATCCGATGGCAACCGAATCGTTGAGTTTGCGCATGAATGCCCAGGTGGGTAAGAAAGACCTGATGCCCTTTATGGCCACTATGCCCCAAGCCTTCCGCGACCGCTGGCCCAATGAGTCGCTGACCCTTCGTGGTGCCATAAAGGGTAATATGCAGCACATGGAGTTTACCGATTTAGACATCACGCTGCCTAGTGCCTTCCACATTACCGCTACAGGATATGCCGACCGTTTGGATGACCCCAAGCAGTTGCGTGCCGATGTGCAGTTCAAGGCACAAGGCCAGAATCTGGGCTTTTTGATGGCCATGCTGCCTCGTGACATGCAGCGCGACTATCGCATCCCCAACGGAATGAGCCTCTCAGGGCGCGTGAAGGCCAATGGCGCCAATTATATCGCCGATGTCGTGGCTCAGGAAGGCAAGGGCACGTTGAAGTTGCAGGGACAGTTTAATGCCGACCTGATGAACTATGATGCCAAGGTAAACGTCAGCAATCTGAACGTCAACCACTTCATGCCTCGCGATTCCATTTATACCGTTACGGCCGATATCAACGTGAAAGGGCAGGGCACCGACTTCCTGTCGCCCCGCACCCGTCTGATGGCAGATGCCAAGATACAACGCCTGCGCTACGGACATTGGAATCTGGACAATATGGATGTGGTGGCCAATGTCCAGAACGGTCATGCGCTGGCAGACATCGATAGTCGTAACCCGCTCATCAATGGAAAAATCAACGTTGATGCCCTGCTGAACACGAAGAAGTTGAATGCCACCATAACAACAGATTTGAATGGCATCGACCTCTATAAGATGAGACTCGTGGATAAGCCTCTGGCTATCGGCCTTTGCGGACATGTGGACGTTACGTCCGATATGAAGATGACCCACTATGTCAGTGGACTGATTAGCGACATCACCGTCAAGGATTCTGTCAAGACGCTCCGTTCCGAATTTGTCGGACTGCATATCAACACCACCAACGATACCACCATCCTGCGACTACAGAGCGGTGACTTCATCGTGAAGGTGGATGGCAGTGGCAATTACGAACAGCTGCTGAAGCAAATCACGGTGTTCAGCGATAGTGCCAGTGCCCAATATGCCAAGAATATTATCGACCAGCCCGCTCTGCGCCGATTGCTGCCCACCTTGAAGATGCATGTGGAGAGCAAGCGCGAGAATCCGTTGGTAACCATCCTGAAGAGCCAGGATGTCGACTTCAAGCAGTTGTTGTTCGATATGGATACCTCGCCTGCTACGGGTGTCAACGGCAATGGCTATGTCCATTCGCTCACCTACGACGATATACGTCTGGACACCATCAACTTCCGCTTGACACAACGTAAGGAACGCCTCTCGTTCGGAGGACAGATTCGCAACAACAAGCGCAATCCGCAGTTCGTGTTCAATGCCCTCTTCGATGGCGTGCTGCAAGAGCGTGGAGCCACTTTTGGCGTGCGTTATTACGATGCCGACAATAAGATGGGTGCCCGCATTGGTGCCCAGGCTGAGATGCTGGATAGCGGACTTCATTTCCGTCTCGTACCCGAAACGCCCACTTTGGGCTATAAACTCTTCAAGTTGAATCCCGACAACTATCTGTTCCTGGGCAACAACAAGAAGGTGAAAGCCAATGTAGACCTGCAGGCTGAGGACGGCATGGGTGTGAAGATTTATTCCGCAGACAGCGACCCGACCGCTCTGCAGGACATCACCATCAGCTTGAACAAATTCAATCTGGACGAGGTAACCTCTGTTATCCCCTATATGCCACGCATGACCGGTATGCTGCAAGGCGACTACCACGTGGTGCAGGATGCCCAGGGACACATCTCCGTAGCCAGCGATATGGCCGTTCGCAATATGACCTATGAGCGCAGTCCTATCGGCAATGTCAGCACCGAACTGCTCTATCTGCAGAAGGGTGATTCCGCCCATGCTGTAGAAGCCCGTCTGATGAAGGACGATATGGAGATAGGTCTCTTGTCGGGTACCTATAACGATGTAGGCCAAGGCTCGCTCGATGCCGATTTGAAACTGAAGCACCTGCCCTTGAATATAGTCAATGGTTTCGTTCCCGATCATCTTTTCGGCTTGCAGGGCTATGCTGATGGCGAGATGACCGTTCACGGTTCTGTGTCGCGTCCCATTGTCAATGGCGAAATCTACCTCGATTCCTCTTATGTGGAGAGTGTACCCTATGGTGTGACCCTTCGTTTCGACAACGACCCTGTGCGTGTTGTCGATTCCAAGCTGTTGCTCGACAACTTCACCCTCTATTCCTACAACGAGAATCCGTTGAACATTCAAGGCTCTGTCGATTTCTCTGACCTCGACCGTATGATGATTGATGTGCGCATGCGAGCCCGTAACTTCCAGGTTATCGGTGCCAAGGAGAATCCGCACAGCATAGCCTATGGCAAAGCCTTCGTCAACGTCTTTGCCTCGATGCGCGGTCCTGCCGACAATCTGAACATGCGCGGACGACTGGAAGTGCTGGGTACTACGGATATGGCCTATATCCTTCGTGATACCCCCTTGACTACCGACAATCAATTAGATAACTTAGTGAAGTTCAAGGACTTTAGTGATACTACTCAAGTAGTTGTTACGCGTCCTTCGCTCACTGGATTCACGATGGATATGACCCTTGAAGTATCTAACGGAGCCCATATCATGGCCTACCTCAATGCCGACCATTCCAACTTCATCGACCTTATGGGTGGTGGTACGTTGCGCATGTCCTATACTGCTGCCGACAACCTTCGTCTCACGGGTCGTTACACCCTCTCCAATGGTGAGATGAAATACTCGTTGCCCGTCATTCCGCTGAAGACGTTTACCATCCAGAATGGTTCTTATATCGAGTTTACGGGCGACCTGATGAATCCTACGCTGAACATTACTGCCACTGAACGTACTAAAGCTACCGTATCGGGCAGCAATGGGGTAGGGCGTAGTGTCGATTTCGACTGTGGCGTCATCATCACCAAGACTCTGAAGGACATGGGACTGGAGTTCACCCTCGATGCTCCCGAAGATATGCAGTTGCATAGCGAGTTGCAATCCCTGGGTGTCGAGCAGCGAGGCAAGTTGGCTGTTACCATGCTGACTACGGGTATGTATCTGGCTGATGGTAATACCCAGCCCTTCTCCATGAACTCCGCTCTGAGCTCGTTCCTCAATAGCGAGATCAGCAGCATCACGGGTAATGCCCTGCGCACCCTCGACCTCTCCTTCGGTGTCGATCAGACGCTCGATGGTACCGGTCAGACCCATACCGACTATTCGTTCAAGTTTGCCAAGCGCTTCCTCAACAACCGGTTGAAGGTCACCGTAGGTGGCATGGTGTCGTCGGGTGCCGAGTTGCAACAGCGCAATAGCTCGTTCTTCGATAATGTCAGCCTGGAATACCGTTTGGACGATTCTGCCAACAAGTATCTCTCGCTCTTCTTCCAGAACAATGCCTACGACTGGCTCGACGGCTATACCCAGAAATATGGTGGAGGCTTTATCTGGCGTCGTCGTCTGCAGCGTTTCACAGACATCTTCCGCTTCAAGGATACTACCCCCATGATGCGCAGACCGCTTACCACGCCGCGTGACAGCGTGAAGACTGACACGATAAAAGTAAAAAGGTAAAAACAGCAAAGAAATGAAGGATGCAATAAAATATCAGCGACGATTCAGGCAGGTGAAGGCAACAATCCTTTTGCCCTTTTGCCTTTTTGCCTTCTTGCTTGCGCTCACTTCCTGTTCCATGACGAAGAACATTCCCGAGGGCGACAAGCTCTTTACGGGACTGGAGAAGATAGCCTATGAGGACTATGAGCCAAACGATAACTTTACAATCACCCAGAAGGAGGTGGAAGCCGCTTTGGCCACAGCCCCCAATGGTTCCTTGTTCGGAAGCAGCTACCACCGCTTGCCCTTCTCGTTTGGTGTCAGCATCTGGAACCAGTATGCTGATAAGAATAGTGGCTTTGCCAAGTGGATGACCAAGTCTTTCGGCAAACAGCCTGTGCTGATGTCGTGGGTCAATCCAGAGTTGCGCTCCATGGTGGCTCGTAGTGTGTTGCGCAACCACGGCTATTTCAACGGGCAAGTCAGTTATGAGACCATCACCCAAAAGAATCCCAAGACCGCGAAGATTAAATACACCGTTCACCCGGGACGACTCTATATGCTCGACAGCGTGGGCTATTTCGGATTTCCTGCCCATGCCGACAGCCTGATTCATAGCACCCTTTCTGAAGCCCTCATTCATAGGGGCGACCCCTTCGTGCTTTCCAATCTCGATGCCGAGCGCAATCGTATCTACACCTTGTTGCGCAACAATGGCTATTGCTATTTCCAGCCCGACTATGCCTCTTATCTTGCCGATACCTTCAAGGTGGACGGAAAGGCACAGTTGCGCTTTCAGTTGGCCAACGATGTGCCCGAGGCTGCCAAGCATCAATGGTATATCGGACGTGTCAACATCAACATGCGCAAATCCTTTATGGAACAGCCCACCGATTCGTTCCGCGGTCGCTATTTTACCATCCGCTTCTCGGGCGATAAACCACCCATCCGTCCCCGTGTGCTCATGGCCGATATGAAGTTGCGCCCTCGCCAGCTCTATAGCTATAACGACTATCTCGAGTCTATCAGCAAGATCAATGCAATGGGCCTGTTCTCCATGACCGAGCTTAAATTTGCACCTCGCGATACTACCGCTGCTTGCGACACCCTCGACCTCACGCTGAATTGCACTTTCGACAAGCCGTGGGACTTCTACATCGAGACCAATTTCAATGCCCGCACCATCGGACGCATGGGTCCTGAGCTCCGTACCGGTATCACCCGTCGCAATGCCTTCCGTGGTGGTGAGAAGATTGACGTCAACCTGCATGGCTCTTACGAGTGGGCCACCAGCCAGGGGTCCAGCATGAACAACTACGAGTATGGTATCGATGCCTCTGTCGAGTTCCCCCGCATCATAGCCCCCTTCTATGGTGGCAACCGCATCCGTCGCGACAAGCAGGGGCGCATCATCCGTCGTCGTCGCTTCTATTCCACCCCCTCTACGCTTGCCAAGGTTTCTTCCAATGTCATCTATCGTCCCAGCTATTACAAGATGCATGTGGTGGCAGGCGAGTGGACCTACCGTTGGCAGACCTCCGCGCAGAGTCGGCATGAGTTCTCGCCCGTTACGGTCAAGTATCAGTTCATGAACAGCCATACGGCAGCCTTCGACTCCATTGTGAAGAAGAATCCCTATCTGGCTGTCACCATGCAGGACTACTTCGTCCCGCAGATGCGTTATACCTATACCTATACCAGCCCTTCCAATCTGCTGAACCCCATCCGCTGGGAAACCACCCTTGCCGAATCGGGCAACGTCGTCTCGCTGGCCATGCTGGCTGCAGGCAAGGGTTGGAACGATAAGGACAAGGAACTCTTCAAGAATCCCTATTCCCAGTTTGTGAAGCTCGAGACCGACTTCACCAAGACGTGGACGATTAACAGCCGTTCCCGTCTCGTGGGCCATGTCAATGCCGGATTCATCTATGCCTATGGCAATAGCGACTGGTTGCCCAATTCCGAGATGTTCTATGTGGGTGGAGCCAACAGCCTTCGCGCCTTCCCCGTTCGTGGCGTAGGTCCAGGACGTTTTCCAGGCTATGGCGATAAGGCCATTTCTTATCTGATGCAGAATGGCGATATCAAGTTTGTGTGCAACCTCGAATACCGTTGTCAGCTGTTTGGCAGTCTTCAGGGTGCCTTCTTCTTCGATGCCGGTAATGTCTGGAACTTCGATGAGGATTATGACGATGAAGACGCCCGTAGGATATTTGCCGATTCCAAGCTTTCGTTTAGCCGTTTCTTCAACGATTTGGCGTTGAACACCGGCATCGGACTGCGTTACGACCTCGATTTCCTCATCCTTCGACTCGACTGGGGTATCGGTCTGCACATGCCTTTCGATACGGGCAAATCGGGCTATTTCAACAACAATAGCTTTAAGGATTATCAAACCCTCCATTTCGCCATCGGCTATCCCTTCTAAGGTTAAAGAGTCGTAAAAAGTTCACGAAACTGAGATATATTTCGTACTTTTGCATGCTGTAACACGTGATATTATTAATGAAATAACATATTTAGACATTATGAAACCAACATTATTTCTCTTAGCTGCCGGTATGGGTAGCCGCTATGGTGGCTTGAAGCAGCTCGACGGTCTGGGCCCCAATGGTGAGACCATCATGGATTATAGTATCTACGACGCTATTCAGGCAGGTTTTGGTAAGATAGTATGGGTTATCCGCAAGGATTTCGAGGAGCAGTTCCGCACCCAGATTCTCTCTAAGTACGAGGGCAAGGTGCAGTGTGAGCTCTGTTTCCAGGCACTCGACGCACTGCCCGCAGGATTCTCTGTTCCCGAGGGTCGTCAGAAGCCTTGGGGCACCAATCATGCTGTGCTCATGGGTAAGGACGTTATCAAGGAGCCTTTCTGTGTCATCAACTGCGACGACTTCTACGGTCGCGACTGCTTCATGCAGATTGGCAAGTTCCTGAGCTCGCTGCCCGAGGGCGCCAAGAACCAGTATGCTATGGTAGGTTTCCGCGTATGCAACACCCTCAGCGAGAACGGTTCTGTGGCTCGTGGCGTATGCTCTTATGACAACAATCGCCACCTCACCGATGTGGTAGAGCGCACTGAGATTCTGCGCATGGATGGTGTCATCAAATTCAAGGACGAGCAGGGCGAATGGCAGGCTCTCGACGAGAATGCACCCGTTTCCATGAATGTATGGGGCTTCACCCCCGACTATTTCGAGTATTCAGAGGAGTATTTCAAGGAGTTCCTCTCTGACCCCAAGAACATGGAGAACCTGAAGGCCGAGTTCTTTATCCCGTTGATGGTCAACAAGCTCATCACCGAAGGCACCGCTACCTGCGAAGTGCTCGACACCACCTCCAAGTGGTTCGGTGTGACCTATGCTGCCGATCGTCAGGACACCGTTGACCGCATCCAGAAGTTGGTCGACGAGGGCGTTTACCCCAACAAGCTTTTTTAAATGAATATAGATATCATGACTACCGATCAGCTGGCCCAGATGGACCAGCTGATTTCTACTGCTCAGTCCGTCCTTGTGGTTTGCCATAAGAGTCCCGATGGCGATGCTATCGGCTCTTCTCTGGGCATGGCTGAGTATCTTCGTCTGCGTGGCAAGGATGTTACCGTTGTCGTGCCCGACCAGTATCCCGACTTCCTTCACTGGTTGCCTAACAGCGAGAAGATAGTGCGCTACGACAAGCATCCCGGCAAGTGCGACATGCTGTTCAAGATAGCCGACCTCATTGTCTGTCTCGACTTCAATACGCCCAGTCGTGTCGAGGATATGGAGCCTGCGCTGGTGTCCAGTCCTGCCCGCAAGATACTCATCGACCATCACTTGAAGCCCGATGTTGATGCCGACCTCGTCATCTCTCAGCCCGAGGCCTCCAGCGCCAGCGAGCTGGTGTTCCGCGTGGTGTGGCAATTGGGCGGTTTTCAGGAACTTGGCAAAGCCTTTGCCATTCCCGTCTATTGTGGCATGATGACCGATACGGGTGGCTTCACCTTCAATAGTACCCGTCCTGAGATATTCTTCATCATCGGCGAGTTGCTCACCAAGCATATCGACAAGGACAAGATATATCGCAACGTCTATCACAACTATTCTTACGACCGCATCCGCCTCATGGGCTATGTCATGTACGAGAAGCTGGTCTATCTGCCCGAGTATCATGCCTCCTACTATGCCATTACGCGCGACGAGCAGAAACGCTTCAACTTCATCAAAGGCGATGCCGAGGGGTTGGTCAATATTCCCCAGCAAATCAAGGGCCTGAAGCTCTCCATCTCCCTGCGCGAGGATACGGAGAAACCCAACCTTGTGTGGGTGTCGCTGCGCTCTGTCGACGATTTCCCCTGCAACCTCGTAGCCGAACGGTTCTTCAATGGTGGAGGTCATCTGAATGCCTCTGGCGGACGACTCAATTGCAGCATCGATGAGGCTGTCGAAATTGCCCGTCAGGCCATCGTTGCCTTTGCTGACACGTTAAAGTAGGCTAAAAACGCTGATAATTGCGCGCTGACAATCGAAAATTGATAATTATTTTGTAATTTTGTGCCCGAAATTGAAACATTGACTTAGAAAGATGAAGAAAATTTTATATTCCCTGTTGCTCCTGGTGCTCGCCTTGGCATACACAAGTTGTGAGAATTATGAGACCTATGCCGACAAGAAAGAGGCCGAGCGCGATGCCATCAACGATTTCATTGCCCGCGAAGGCATTCAGGTCATCAGCGAGCAGCAATTCGTGGCACAGGACAGCACGACTGACCTTTCCAAGAACCAGTACGTCTATTTCGACCGCAACGGTGTCTACATGCAGATCGTTCGCAAGGGTGTTGGCGAAAAGCTTGCTGAGAACAAGTCGACCAACATCCTCTGTCGTTTCGTGGAGAAGAACATCCAGCTCGACTCCATCATTCTGCGCAACGACATCCAGGCATGGCTCACCTACAACGGTAACACCTACGACACGTCGCTCTTTGTCGATAAGATGAGCGTGGTGCGCACGGGTAACACCATCACCGCTTCGTTCGTTCGCGAAAGAAGCATGATGTATATGTATCACGGCTCTGCCTCCGTTCCTGCAGGCTGGCTCGTACCTCTCAACTATGTCAAGATAGGTCGCCCTGATGCTGCCGTTGCTGGCGATCAGGAGATTGCCAAGGTGCATCTCATCGTTCCTCACTCACAGGGCACTTCCGATGCTTCGGCCAGCGTCTATCCCTGCTATTATGAGATTACTTACCAAATTTCAAGATAACACACTTTTTTTAGTATGACACTTATTAAATCAATTTCGGGTATCCGCGGTACCATTGGCGGACCTACGGGCGATACCCTCAACCCATTGGACATTGTTAAGTTCACCACAGCTTATGCCACCTTCATCCGTCGCAGTGGCAAGGGCACATCCAACAAGATTATCGTTGGTCGCGATGCCCGCATCTCTGGCGAGATGGTGAAGAACGTAGTTTGTGGCACCCTCATGGGTATGGGCTATGATGTAGTAAACATAGGACTGGCTACCACGCCAACCACCGAGCTGGCTGTCCGCATGAGCGGAGCCGATGGCGGTATCATCATCACCGCTTCACACAACCCCCGTCAGTGGAATGCACTGAAGCTCCTGAACAACGAGGGCGAGTTCCTTACCGCTGCCGATGGTGCCGAGGTGTTGGCCATCGCTGAGCGCGAGGATTTCCAGTATGCCGATATCGACTCTTTGGGCAAATATATGGAGGACCATAGCTTCGACCAGCGTCACATCGACAGCGTCATGGACCTTGCTCTGGTCGATGCCGATGTCGTTCGTCAGGCCCGTTTCACCGTTTGTGTCGACAGCATCAACAGCGTGGGAGGCATCATCCTGCCCAAGCTGCTCGAACGCCTGGGCGTAGGCTTCAAGTTCCTCAACCAGGAAGCCAATGGCGACTTCGCCCATAATCCTGAGCCTCTGGAGAAGAACCTGCAGGGCATCATGAACGAGATGAAGTCTGGTCACTACGACCTCGGTATCGTGGTCGACCCCGATGTAGACCGCTTGGCTTTCATCTGCGAGGATGGCCGTATGTTTGGCGAGGAGTACACACTGGTCAGTGTGGCCGACTATGTGCTGTCCCAGACCCCAGGCAATACCGTTAGTAACCTCTCTTCCACACGTGCCCTGCGCGACGTTACCCAGAAGCATGGCGGCGTCTATACCGCAGCAGCCGTTGGCGAGGTCAACGTAACCACGAAGATGAAGGAAGTCAATGCCGTGATTGGTGGCGAGGGCAATGGTGGAGTCATCTATCCCGAGAGTCATTACGGACGCGACGCCCTTGTAGGCATCGCCCTCTTCCTCACCGCTCTGGCCAAGAAGGGCTGCAAGGTCAGCGAGCTTCGCAAGCAGTTCCCTGACTATCAGATTGCCAAGAACCGCATCGACCTCACCCCTGAAACCGATGTAGATGCCATCTTGGTCAAGGTGAAGGAAATGTTCGCTCAGGACCCCACCGCACAGGTCAACGACATCGACGGTGTGAAGATCGACTTCCCCGACCGTTGGGTACACCTGCGCAAGTCCAATACTGAGCCCATCATCCGCGTCTATAGCGAGGCTGCCACTATGGAGTCTGCCGACGAGATTGGCAAGCGCCTCATGCAGGTAGTCTACGATATGCAGAAATAATTCATTGTTAGATACAATCTTTTTACCTGAATGAAGCAGGGACCACCGTGAGGTGCTCCCTGCTTTTTTTTACTCTTTATCGCTTCTAAATTTCTTCCGGACAAATTTTATTTTCTTTCGGACTATTTCAAAATACTCCGGAAGTATTTTTGAATAATGCCGGGTTATTATGGAATAAGGATGGGTTATTTCAGAATAACCGCCACTTATTACTCATAGTGAGTGTCGAGGTATGTGACATGGGTAACGAGGTATTCCTCGATGCCGTGCTTGCCGTCAGCACCACCGATGCCGCTCTTCTTAACACCTGCGTGGAAGCCTTGCATGGCCTCGAAGTGTTCGCGGTTGATGTAGGTCTCGCCAAACTCGAGTTCACGGGCTACGCGGGTAGCGGTGTCGAGGTCTTTGGTGAAGACGCTGGAAGCCAGACCGTATTCGCAGTCGTTGGCCCACTGGATGGCTTGGTCGATGGTGTCGTACTCAACCAGCGGGATAACAGGACCGAAGGTCTCCTCATGGATGATGTCCATGTCCTGACGGCAGTTGTCGAGAACGGTGGGAGCGTAGAAGTAGCCCTTAGTGCCAATGCGATGGCCACCACAGAGCAATGTAGCGCCTTGCTTGATGGCGCGCTCTACCTTCTCGGTAACGCTCTCGAGGGCACGCTGCTCTACCAACGGACCCATGTCGACGGTGTGGTCTTGGCAAACGTCGCCTACACGGACCTTAGACATCTTTTCGACGAGAATCTTGGTGAACTCGGCCTTGACATCCTTCTGAACATAGACGCGCTCGGCATTGTTGCAGATCTGACCGTTGTTGCCGATACGTGAGTCGACAATCCACTGGGCTGCCTTCTCCAAATCGGCATCCTTGCAGACGATGGCGGGAGCCTTACCACCCAGCTCGAGGCTGACTTTGGTGATGTTCTTAGAGGCTGCTGCCATGATGCTTTCGCCAGCACCTACGGAACCCGTAACGCTGACAATGTCGATCTTGGGCGAGCCAGCCATCTCGTTGCCGATGACGGAGCCCTTACCGGTTACGATGTTGATGACACCCTTGGGCAGACCGACCTTGTCGACAACCTCGCCGAAGACGGTGCAGTTCTCGGGGGTGAGCTGTGAGGGCTTGATGACGATGGTACAGCCGGCAATGAGGGCAGCACCGGCCTTGCGGGCGATGAGGAAGAAGGGGAAATTCCAGGGCAGAATGCCAGCAACGACACCGATAGGCTTCTTGGTGAGGAAGATGGTCTCGTTGGGACGGTCGCTGGGAATGATTTCGCCCTCGATGTGGCGTGCGAAGGAAGCCATGTAGTCGAAATACTCAGCGGTAACATCGACCTCGATGGTGGCCCAGGTGAGGGTCTTTCCTTGTTCGCGCATGATGATGTCGATGAACTCCTCGCGACGCTCACGGATGCCGTTGGCCAACTTCTTCAGCCACGCTGCGCGCTCGATGGCGGGCGTCTTGGCCCATGCTTTCTGGGCAGCACGGGCTGCGTCCAAAGCACGGTTTACGTCCTCGATGGTGCCATTGGGCTGACGGGAGATGACTTCTTCCGTTGAGGGGTTTAACACATCAATCCACTGGCCGTTCGATGCTTGGCAGAACTGGCCGTTAATGTACATCTTTAAATCTTTCATACGTGTATAGTTTAGTAGTTTAAGTAGTGAAATTACAAGGGGCAAAGATACGGCTTTATCTTGAGAAAAGCAAATTATTTGCCAAGAAATTTCGTGTCGAGGTAATTTTGGAACGTTTCCTTGTACATATCGCCGATGGGCAGATAGGTGTCGCGGTCCATGATGACACGATTTTTGTTGACCTCCAGAATCTTGTTGAGGTTGATGATGTAGGAACGGTGGATGCGCATGAAATTATGGGGCAGGCGCTCCTCCATCTTCTTCATGGAGAGCAGGGTGATGATGGGCTTGGTGTCGCCCTCTATCCACACTTTGAGGTATTCGCTCATGGCTTCCACATAGCGGATGTCGCTGATGGCTACCTTGACAATGCGATAGTCGGTCTTGAGGAAAATGGTGTCGGTGTCGGAATCGCTGGCCACAGGAGTGCTTGATGCAGGGGCGCTGGCTGTGGTGCCTTCCAAGCGCTCGCGGACGCGATTGGCAGCACGCATGAAGTCCTGCAGGCCGAAGGGCTTTAGCAGATAGTCGACAGCATTGACCTTGAAGCCTTCGACGGCATATTCGGCATAGGCGGTGGTGAAGACGACGAGTGGGGGAGCCACCAGCGCCTTGATGAAGTCCATGCCGTTGAGGTCGGGCATGTTGATGTCGCAGAAGATGACATCTACCGTGTCATTCTGCAGAAACTGATGGGCCTCGAGGGCACTCTGGCATTGGGCTGCCAATTCGAGGAATGGTACTTTGCCTATGTAGGCTGCTATCTGCTGGAGCGCCAGGGGCTCGTCGTCAATGGCCAAACACTTTATCATTTACAATTGGACAATTTACTATTTACAATTTATTTTATAATTCGCTATTTAGGGGTATGATGAGTTGAACACTGTAGATATCGGGGAAGTCGTGTATCTGAAGTGTGTAATTATTGTCGTAAAGTAATTTCAGGCGCTGCTTGACATTAACCAAGCCCACGCCGCCTTTCTCCTCGTTCGACTTTTCGGCCTTCGAGTTCTGACAAGAGAAGTGGAGCTGGTCGTCCTCAACATGGGCCTTAATCTCGATGAACGAGGGGTGCTGATAGGAAATGCCATGCTTGAAAGCATTCTCGATGAAGGTGATGAGCATCAGCGGAGGAACCATGCGGTCGGGCGCTTGTTGAGGCAATGATACTTGTATTTTTACTTTGTCTGTAAAACGCAACTGCATGAGCGTAATGTAGTTACGAATAAAGTCGAATTCGCGAGTAAGGGGCACGCCCTTCTTGTCGCCCTCGTAGAGAATGAAGCGCATCATCTTCGAAAGTTCAAGGATGGTAGACTTGGCTTTCTCGGCATCAATGTCCACCAGGGCATGGATGTTGTTGAGCGTGTTCATGAAGAAATGTGGGTTGATCTGATACTTCAGATACTCCAGTTGCTGTTCGAGATTCTCCTTCTGAAGGCGCAACAGTTTCTTCTGGTCGTCACGATTTTTGAAATAAAATTTCACACCCAGATTCATGCCACACATGAGGATGGCGATGACGATGGAAATGATGTCGTGTTCGCCCATGAAGACGGGAGGACGGTTGGGGCGATGAGGACGGAACTCGGGCTTTTTATCAAGAGGTGGGGGCTCGTGGTCGAAGCCATCGTCCATGGGACCTGCCTCGTGATTCTCCATGAATCCAGCATCATGCATCTCCATGGGTTCATCACCATGCTGCTCCATCATGTGTTGCTTGCGCATCTCCATGCGATGGATGCGGCGCGCGCGACGGAACTCATCAGGGCGCTGCTGGCACTGATAGAAGGAAAACAGGCCTATCAGACAGAGCGTGAGCAACCCATAGAGCCAGCGCTTGTGGCGATGTATGAGTAGGGGAGCCAGTATGAAATTGTGGACCAGAAAAACCAGCAGATAGACGACGATATGGCGCCACACGATGAATACCTCCTGCCAATTGAACGACAGCTCGCTATCGCTGGCTGTGCGCACATAAAGGCTCAGCAGTGGCGCTGCGAAGAGGAGTCCCCACAGCGCCACGTAGGCCGTATTTTCGTATTTCGACTGTTTCTGCATCCACATAATAAACGAACTTTTCATCCATTTATTGCTTTCACTTTTCACTATTCACTAGCGAATGCGCTTGCCAACTACCAAGGACGACCACCACCACCGGGGAATCCACCACCCATGCTGCTGATAGTGTTGGTTGCCGTTACAGACTGAGTGCTAGAGCCCAAGGAGAGCGTATAGCTGGTGCCACTCTGCATGCCTGGAGCACTGATGAGAATGGCGCCGTTGTTGTAAGAGTAGGGAGGCATGGCGAACGAAGCCAGTGTGGTAGAACCATTGGAGATGGTGACCGTAGCATTGGCGCTGACAGAACCCGTGAGGGTGACGATGCCCTGTGTGGTAGAGCCCAGCGAACCATCCACACGACCTCCGATGCCGAAGATCTTGGTGCCAGAGATGTAGAGCTTCTTCTGCTCGTTGATGTCGATGCCAGCCTCGGCACCACCGGCACCCATGGCGATGAGTGTGCCACCCTTGAGATACATGTTACCATTGGCGTCAATACCATCGTTGTTGGTGCCTACAGTTACCAGCGTTCCACCACTGAGAGTCAGGTCGCCACTCGAATTGATGCCGTCGTCGTGGGCTGAAATCATCACAGTACCGTCTGTCATTTCGAGGGTTCCCTTGCTCTCGATGCCTTCTGCATTGTTACCCGTGGTGCGTACCATGATGTCGCCACCTGAAATCTGCAGCACACCATGTACGTTCTTTGTACCAATCTTTATACCTTTGGGCGATGAGGTGTAGTTGTCGTCCAGATTATCCGTATTACCTGTATAGTTATGGTTCTCGGTAGAACCGTTGCTATAATAGAGTCCACCCGTGGTGATGATGCGCATCTTGCCTCCGCTGATGTAGGCTTCCCAGTCGGCTTTCAAACCCTTGCCACCACTGCCTGTAGCCATCGCGTAGATTTCGCCACCCTTGATGGTCATGATAGAATCGCAGGCAATGCAGGCAGGAGCCTTGGTCTCGAGGTCTTCGGTGTCCCACTCGCCATTACCCGTACAGAGAATGGTGGTGCGCCCGCCATTGATGGTGACGTCGTTGTCGCAGTTGATGCCCTTGGCACCATTGCCCGCAGTCTCCACGTTGATGATGCCTCCGTTGATGATGGCATCGGTTCCCTTGATGCCATGATTGGCTGCATTCACGTAAAGATTCACACCTTTCTCGACCAGCACATAGCTCTTGCTGTGGATACCATTGTTATAGGTGGCGTTGATGTCGAGCGAACCTGTGCCGCTGATGAGGAGCTTGCCCTTGCTGTAGAGCGCACTCTTATGATCGTCAGTGGTGCCATCGGTCAACGTGTTGCTGCCCGTAAGCACGAGATAGGCAGCCATCTTGCTTTGAATGTCGATGGCAGTACCCTTGGTGCAGGTGATATTGGCACCATTTAGGTTGAGCATGAAGTTGGTCTTGCCATCAATGTACAGCATACCATTGCTGGTAGTGCCGCTGACGACATAGCAGATGCCTTCATTCTTGTCGTGATTGGCAATGATGCTGTCGCCACTGATGGTAATCTCCACGCCATTCTCCGTCTTTGCCATAGGGTTGGCCATATCAATGGTTACCTGCTTGGAGAAAGTCTGTGTGCTGACATCGTCAGCAGCTTCAGGATAGAAGGCTGCAACGGTGCTGGTGGGTTCGGCAGTCGTCTTGTCGATGGCTACCTGATAGCTCAGCAGTTCGCCAGAGCCTGCCGTAGCCGAGCCCTCGCCACTAGGTGTAGTACCGCCACCCGGGAAACCTCCCTCGGTGCCAGGATTGTAATAATTGGTGTAATCGTCGTACGGGCTATCCGTAGAACAAGCTGTCAGCACTACCAAGAATGCTGCGAGCGTCATCATCTTCATTGCTGTTTTCTTCATAATTCTTTCGTTGTTCTGTTTTGAGATGCAGCAAAGGTAGATGAAAAAAGCCAGCTCGCGAAATTCATTCAACGAACTGGCTGTTTTATTCAGCAAAAAACTTATTCACTATTCACTATTAAAGACCGAGCGCCTTCTTAGTCTTGTTAGCAGCATTGTCGATGGCTTCGCCAGTCTTCTGCTTAGCAGCATTCTTCTGGTCTTCTATTTGCTTCTCAGCAGCAGCCTTGGTCTCCTCAACCTTCTGGTTGGCAGCATTCTTGGCGTCTTCAACCTGCTGGTTAGCAGCATCAACAGCAGCGTCCTTTACCTCAGTGGCAGCATCGCCAACCTGCTCCAGCAGACCTTTGACAACAGCCTCAGGGTCTACCTCGGTAACAGCAGCAACGGCAGCAACAGCAGCCTCGCTATCGCCAGCAAGAGCCTTTACCTTGTCTGCATTCTCCTTTAGGAAATCCTGAACCTTAATTACATACTCCTTGGCAAGTTCGGGGTTCTCCTTGATCAGCGAAGCAATCTTCTCCTTCACAGTAGCCAAAGCTTCCTGCAACTTAGCAACATCGCCATTCTCAAAGAGTGCGCTGATAGCATTGATGTCTTCCTGAGCAACCTCAGAAGCAATAGAATCTAACACAGCAGCAGAGTCAATAGCCTCAGCCTGCTGAGTCTTGTTACCACATGCGCTAAAACCAATGGCTACTATAGCCAACACAGCAAAAATGATTTTTTTCATAACATTTGATTTTTTAGTTGTTGATTATTAATTCTACAGGACAGTGGTCGCTGCCCAGTATTTCTGTATGTATCTTAGCATCAGCTATTTGACTGCGCAGGCGCTCAGAGGTAACGAAGTAGTCGATACGCCAGCCTGCATTCTTCTGACGAGCCTGGAAGCGGTACGACCACCACGAATACGTTACCTGCTCAGGATAGAGCGTGCGGAAGGTGTCGATGAAGCCACTATTTAATAATAAGGTGAACTTCTCGCGCTCTTGATCCGTGAAACCGGCATTCATGCGATTGGTCTTGGGATTCTTCAGGTCTATTTCCTCGTGAGCCACGTTTAAGTCGCCACACAGGATGACGGGCTTCTTCTTGTCGAGCGAAAGAAGATACTGGCGGAAATCGTCCTCCCACTTCATGCGATAGTCCAGACGCTTCAGTCCGTCTTGTGAGTTAGGCGTGTAGCAAGTGACGAGATAGAAGTCGGCCATCTCCAGTGTGATGACGCGCCCTTCGTGATCGTGCTCGTCGATACCAATGCCGTAGCTTACGCTGAGTGGTTGATGACGGGTAAAGATGGCCGTTCCCGAATAGCCTTTCTTGTCGGCATAGTTCCAGAAGGACTCGTAGCCTTCAAACTTCAGGTCCAGTTGTCCAGCCTGCATCTTGGTTTCTTGCAGACAAAAGAAATCAGCGTCCATCTCCTTGAAGATGTCGCTGAATCCTTTTCCTTCACAGGCTCGAAGCCCGTTAACGTTCCATGAAATAAACCTCATTTTAGTTGAGATTTTAATGTTGTGTTGAGCGATGGCTAGAACTTTGCCATCTTGATGGCTACTACGGCGCACTCGTCGCCTTTGTTGCCCAGACGTCCACCAGCACGGTCCATTGCTTGCTGCATATTCTCTGTAGTCAGCAGTCCGAAGACAACGGGAATGTTGTTGGTGGCATTCAAGCGAGCGATGCCTTGCGTAACACCCTGACAGATGTAGTCAAAGTGAGGCGTTTCACCACGGATAACACTTCCCAGCACGATAACAGCATCGTAACCATCGTTCAGTGTCATCTGACGGGCTCCGTAAATCAGCTCGAAAGAACCGGGAACCGTCTTTACGTGGATGTTCTCAGGCAGAGCGCCATGCTTTTCAAGAGTAGAGACACAGCCGTCAAGCAGTGCTCCTGTGATTTCAGGATTCCATTCAGCCACCACAATGCCGAAAATCATGTTCGAAGCATCGGGAACACTGGCTGAGTTGTATTCTGACAGGTTCTTGGTAGCCATTGCTTATTTTGCTGATGCGCGCTCAATGTACTTGTCGATGGTCTGATACTGCATAGAGTTGAAGTAGTTCTCCTTCACCTGCTGATACAGCTTCAGAGCCTCGTCCTTCTTACCCTGGCTCTCCAGAATCTCACCAGCCTGGATGAGGAATGTGGGAGACAGAGAGTTGTTGTCAGCCATCTTAGCAGCGGTAGTCAGATGCTTAACAGCCTGGTCGTACTGCTTCAGGTTGGCATAAGCATTGCCCAGGGCACCCTCAGCTGCAGGACTAATCATCTGATCGCCCTTTCCACTGAAGCTCTCCAGAGCGTTTACAGCCTCCTGCCACTTTCCGAGGTTGGCCTGACAGAGACCGATATAAAGTTGAGCCAGATTGCCAGCATCTGTTGAGCTGTACTCATTGGCTACCTTCTGGAAACCAGTAAGGGCCTTGTCGTACTGCTGAGCATCGAACAGCTCCTGGCTCTTGGCGAGCTCGGTGCTGGCCTCGTTGCTACGGGGCTCAAGATAATAGTTGTTCACGAGAATAGCGCATACGATAACTGCTACTACAGCTACTACGCCACTGATGATGGCCTTCTTGTATTTCTCGAAGAAAGCCTCGGTCTTGCTGACCTGCTGCTCCATCTCGGGAGCTGCTTTTACGTTTTTGTTTGCCATTATTTTAAGTTATTTTTATTGTTCGGACATAAATCGGGTGCAAAGGTACGAATAAGTGAGTAAAAAACCAAATTTATTTCTTGCTTTTAAGTGAAAAATTTGCTTAATAGCTATAAAAATAGTACCTTTGCACACAAATGATACTCAAGAAGCTGTCTATACTCAATTATAAGAACATTGCGGAGGCTATACTGGAGCTTTCGTCCAAAATGAATTGCTTTATAGGTCGCAACGGCATGGGAAAGACCAATGTGTTGGATGCTGTCTATTATCTGTCGTTCTGTCGTTCAGCCAACAATCCCATTGATTCTCAGGTAATTCGTCACGATGAACCCTTCTGCATGATAGAGGGAGAGTATGTGGATGAAATAGGGAATGAAGATACGCTCATTATTTCCTGTGGCATGAAGCGAGGCATGAAAAAGCATTTCAAGCGTAATAAGAAGGAGTATAAACGCTTGTCAGAACACATAGGACTGATTCCGTTGGTGGTGGTTTCGCCTTCTGATACCTTGCTCATAGAGGGAACCAGTGAGGAGCGCAGAAAACTGATGGATATTGTCATCTCGCAATACGACCGTAGCTATATTGACGCTCTGGCGCGCTATAACAATGCCCATCAACAGCGAAACACCTTGTTGAAGATGGAAGACCAGGAGCCCGACCCTCTGTTGATGCAACTTTGGGAAGAACAGATGGCTGAGGCTGGCGAGACGCTCTATGAAAAGCGTGCTGCTTTCGTGAATGAATTGGAGCCAGTATTCCAATCGTATTATGAGCAAATATCAGGAGGTAGCGAGCAGGTGGGCTTGCGCTATGTGTCTCATTGTCAGCGCGGTCCGTTGCTGGAGGTAATTCAGCGCGACCGTCTGAAAGATCGTGCTGTGGGCTATTCGCTGCATGGTGTTCATCGCGACGATTTGGAGTTTACATTGGGTGGACATCCTATGCGTCGTGAGGGCTCGCAAGGCCAGAACAAGACGTATGTCATAGCCCTGAAACTGGCTCAGTTCGACTTCCTGAAACGAACGGCTTCCCAGACGACACCCCTCTTGCTGTTAGACGATATCTTCGACAAGTTGGATGCTGGTCGTGTGGAACAGATAGTGCGCTTGGTGTCCAGCGACAGCTTCGGACAGATTTTCATTACCGATACCAATCGTGACCACTTAGACCAGATACTGAGCAACAGTCATCTGGATTATAAAATATTTCACGTAGAAGAAGGAAAAATAAATAGTAAATCGTAAAAAAGGTGTTTAAACGCGACGTACAATCTGTGAAAGACCTGATTATGCGCACCCTGCGTGAACAAGGTCTGGAGACACCCCTTCATCAGAAGCGGTTGATGGAATCGTGGCCTCAGGTGGCGGGTCCTGCCATTATGCGCTACACCTTGAACACGTATATCTACAACCAAACGCTTTATGTGCGTTTGTCAAATCCTGCCTTGCGTGCCGATTTGTCTATGCGTCGTCAGGAGTTTACCCAGAAGTTGAATGCGGTAGTGGGCGAACAAGTGATTACGGACGTAAGATTCTGTTAATGGTTTAGGGTTCAGGGTTATTGGTTATTGTTTATTGAACGATGATTTCGTCCATGATGATGTCGTGCTCATCGTAAGGCACTTCGTCCACCAATTGCCACGAAAAGCACAATCCAATCTTATAAACCTTCTGAATTTTTGCCAGGAAACGGTCGTAATAGCCTTTTCCCCTGCCCAGTCTGTGCCCTTGTTGGTCGAAAGCCATTCCAGGAACGATGGCTACGTCGATGGAATCATAGTCTGTAAATACTTTTCCGCAGGGTTCCATAATCCCAAATGCACCTTGCTGCAAATCGGCTTTACCCGTATAGTGGCGCAGTTCCATATCCTTATCGCTCACCACTTTGGGCAATAGCACCGTTTTTCCTTGTGCTGTCAGCTTGTCCAAAAGCGTTTGCGTTGGTACCTCGTCGGGCAGGGCACTATATAATAATAAGGTGTGTGCCTTCTGAATTGCGGGATGGTTCACGTCAGATAATTCGCCAACGGAATGTTGTTGTTTCCGCTGGCGAATCATCTTTCGCAATTCTTGTTTGCTGGTCATGATAAACAAGCCGTATAGGTTGTTCGTGCATGAGTGCCATGATAGTCGAAAGCGTTTTGTGCCACTTTCTTCTCTTTTTTCTCAGGAGCCTGAGGGAATGCTTTTCCCTCGCGGAATAGTTTCAGCGTTTCCAGGATGGCTGGGTCGTCGCTGTTCAGATATTCCATCCAAGCCTGTTCGTTCTGCATGTTATAGATGATGCGACTCAGGATAAAACGCTCCAGCAGTTTGTGCGAGCGCTGAATCATGAGGTTGCGACGCTTCAGCCCGTTTTTCTCTGCATAGGTGGCAAACTTGTCCACGAGGTTCTGCTTCTTCAGATAGTTTGCCAACTCCTCCATCGTGCTGTATTCGTTCAGCTTCTTTCTGTTCTCGTCCACATAGGTAAAGGCATACTGGATAATCAGTCCGCTCAGCGAAGCCTGCTTGTAGTAAGAGGTTACATCCGTTGTATCCTCAGCAATGAAGATGTCGGGCGTAATGCCACCACCTCCGTAAACGGGACGTCCGATGGCTGTATGATACTCCTTGCCCTCGTGCTTGATGCTGTCCTGCGAGAAGAACTCACCATGCTGATAGCGGGTCAGCAAGTCCTCTTCATAGTCCTTGTTGTCACCGGCCACATAAGGTTTCTGGATACAACGTCCAGAGGGAGAATAATAGCGGGCAATGGTCAGACGAATCATCGACTGATCGTTGAAGGAAATAGGTTGCTGAACCAATCCTTTACCAAACGAGCGACGTCCGATAATCGTGCCACGATCATTGTCCTGAATGGCACCAGCCAGAATCTCAGATGCTGAGGCTGAGCCCTCGTCGATGAGCACTACCAAAGGAATCTGCTGGTAGGAACCACGTCCGTCACTGCGATATTCCTGACGAGGTGACTTGCGTCCCTCCGTATAAACTATCAACTTGTTCTTGGGCAAGAACTCATTGGCTATCTGAACAGCCGATTGCAGATAACCTCCCGTGTTGCCACGCAGGTCGATGGTCAGATTCTCCACACGCTCCTGCGAAAGCTTTGCCAATGCGATGAGCAATTCAGGATACGTGTTCTCGCCAAAGTTTTTGATGCGGATATAACCCGTCTTGTCGTCCAGCATATAGACTGCTGTTACGCTCTTGGTGGGAATTTCTCCACGCGTCACTGTGATATTGCGAATCTTCTTCTCGCCATAGCGCATAATGCCCAATTTCACTTTCGTGTCCTTCGGACCCTTCAGCGTGTGCATAGCCACCTCGTTGGTCAGTGTCTTACCCGTGAACGGCTTGTCGTCCACCTTCACAATCTTGTCGCCAGCTATCACGCCCGCCCTTTCTGCAGGTCCGTTGTTGATAACCTGTTGCACGTGCAGGGTGTCCTGACGGATGGTGAACTCGATACCCACTCCCGAGAACGAGCCCCTCAGGTCGTCGTTGGCTATCTGTACATCCTTGGCAGCGATATACACAGAGTGAGGGTCCAGCTCCGACAGAATCTGGGGCATTGCCTTCTCCACCAAGTCGTTCACGTCTACGGTGTCCACATATTGTGCGTCAATAATGTGCAAGAGGTTGTTCAACTTGTTACTGCCTGAGTTAATAATGCTCAGACGGTTGCCGGTAAAGTGGTTGGCATAAAACGTTCCGATAAAGATGCCGAACACCACGCATAGCGCCATGATAAGCGGCATATATCTGTTTCTCTTCTTCTCGTTCATTTCTCGTCAGGATTTATGTAAACGGTTTCTATATGGGCACGTTCCAAGAGGTCTACGCCATCAGTCAGACGATATTTCTCACCATATACCACCCGCTTGATGCCCGACTGGATAATCAGTTTGGCACACTCTATACAGGGCGATGCGGTAATGTAGATGGTGGCACCTTCGCTGTTATTGTTCGAACGAGCCAGTTTGGTGATAGCGTTAGCCTCTGCGTGCAACACGTAAGGCTTGGTTACGTTGTTCTCGTCCTCGCAGATGTTTTCAAATCCGCTGGGCGTTCCGTTGTAGCCGTCGCTGATAATCATGCCGTCTTTCACCACCAGCGCACCTACTTGGCGACGCTGACAATAGGAGTTCTTTGCCCAGATGCGAGCCATCTCCAGATAGCGCAGGTCAAACTTCTGTTGCTTCTCTTTATCCATAATTCTAACCTCTTACTTCTTCTTTCTTCCCGTTTTAATTCCGTTACGCTTCAGCAAGGCGTCTATCGTGGGCGAACCTTCGCGGAAGCGCCTATACAGCAACGAGGGATTCTCCGTACCGCCTTTGCTCAATATCTCGTCGCGGAATCGCTGGGCTGTTTTCTGGTCGAAGATGCCATTCTTCTGGAATACGCTGAAAGCATCTGCATCCAGCACCTCAGCCCATTTGTAGCTGTAATAGCCGGCAGCATAGCCACCCGCCATGATGTGCGAGAACTGCACCGTCATACACGTGTTGGGTAATTGCTCGCCCAGGATAGCCTTCTTCCAAGCTTTCTTCTCAAAGGAGATAATGTCCTTCGTGAACTCCTCGTGCTGTGTGTAGTAGGCCATATCCAGCAGTCCGAAGCTTACCTGACGAAGACAGGCTGATGCTACCATGAAGTTACGACTCTTCACAATGCGGTCTATCAGCTCGTCGGGCAAGGGCTCGCCCGTTTGATAATGGAAGGCGAAGGTACGCAGGAATTCCTTCTCAATGGCATAGTTCTCCATAAACTGCGAGGGAAGTTCCACGAAGTCCCACATCACGTTGGTACCTGAAAGGCTCTCGAAACGGCTGTTAGCAAACATGCCGTGCAGCGAGTGTCCGAACTCATGCAGGAAGGTCTCCACCTCGCCCAGTGTCAACAGCGCGGGCTTTTCTTCCGTAGGCTTGGTGAGGTTCATCACCACGCTGACGTGTGGACGCACATTGATGGTTTCTCCTTTTTCATTTTTTTCGATGTGCTGTCCTTGATACTGTGTCATCCACGCGCCTCCCTGCTTACCCTTACGTGGGTGGAAGTCGGCGTAGAACACAGCCAGATACGAGCCATCCTTGTCGAACACCTCGTAGGCCTTCACGTCAGGATGATATACGGGAATGTCCTTGTTCTCCTTGAAGGTAATGCCATACAACCTGTTGGCTAATCCGAACACACCGTCAATCACCTTTGACAGCTCGAAGTAGGGGCGCAACATCTCCTGATCCAGGTTGTATTTCTCCATCTGCAACTTGTGGCTGTAGAACCCTGCATCCCAAGGCATCATATCCTCTTCAGGCTTGAGCTTTGTTATTTGAGATTTATGAATACCCTGTTCACGATAGAAGAGTCTCTTCAGCGTAGCGCGCTCCTTGACAGCAGTGGGCTTGTAAGCATCTATCAGGCTGTTTAACAGATGATTCACATGACATTTGTTGTAAGCCATACGACGCTTCAATACATAATCAGCGTAGGTGTTATAGCCCAGCAATTGGGCAATCTCGCGACGCAGATTGATGAGTCGCTTGCAAATCTCCAGGTTGTTCTCCGTATTGTCGTGCGTACAGATGGTGTTACGCGCCATGTACATCTGCTTTCTCAGTTCCCTTTGGGTAGAATACGTCATGAAGGGCGAATAAGAAGGCATATCCAGTGTGAATCGCCAACCCTTTGAGCTTTCGGATTCGGAGTTTGAACTCTGGGCTTCCTTCCACGCTAAGGCTGCAGCCTCGCGAGCGGTCTCAGGCAGACCGTCCAATTGCGCCTCGTCCGTGATGTCCAGAGTGAATGCCTTCTGCTCTTTCAGCAAGTTCTGCGAGAACTGCAACGACAACATTGAGGCCTCTTCCGTCAATTTTCTCAGCTTCTCCTTGCCCGCCTCGTCCAGTAGGGCTCCAGAGCGCACAAAGCCTTGATAGCAGTTGTCCAGCAACGTCAGTTCCTCTCCACTCAGTTTCCTATGGGCGTGGTGTACGAATTTGATGCGCTCAAACAACCTGGGGTTCAGTCTCACGTCGTTGGCGTGCTGAGTCAAGATGGGTTGTATCTTCTGTGCCAGAGCATCCATCTCGTCGTTCGTTTCTGCACTCAGCAGATTGAAGAAAACGGTCGAAACCCTCGACAGCAGGTCGTAGTAGCCCTCATCCTCCTCCGTATTAATAATGGTGTTGTCGAAGGTGGGTTTCTCGGGGTTGTTGATGATTTTCTCTATCTGTTCGTTATCCCTGCGGATGCCCTCCATGAAGGCCTCCTCATAATCTTCCATACGGATACGGTCAAAGGGCACCGTATCGTGCGGTGTGTTGTAAGGTTCAAAAAATGGATTCTTATGATCGCTCATACTATACTAACGTTTTTTTCTCTAAAAATCGTGCAAAGATACAATAAATGTACGAAAAAACATCACGATTAAAAAGAATTAACGCTTTAGAAGCCTTTTTACATCAGCAATCGCTCCAACATGGGAATCTCTATTCTTCCTCTATACAGATTCAACAGCCCGTCTTCTTCCATCTCATTCAGTGCATTGCTAATGTCCAAACGGCTGTCGTTCAGTTCGTTAGCCAACTGCTTCATCAGGATGTAGAACGTCTTGGCCCCTGCGGGATAGATACATCTGGAGAAAAAGAAGCGTACGATGCGCTCACGCAGCGTCTTGGGAGCCGATCGCCACGCTCTATGTCTCATGCGCTGAGCGTCTGCGGCCAGCATGTTCAGCATGTTCAGACGAAACACCAACTGCGTTTCCAGCAGCAACATAATCTCCTGCTTGTCTATCGTGATGAAGTTACAGTCGCTCAGTGCCTTAAATGTCGACGTGTATTTCTGTGTCATTCCGAAGCTGCGCTCAGGCTGTATCATGTATGGAGCCACCATTCTCTCTACCACCCTGCATTGATGGTCGTCGCTGATGGTCTCGCACTCCAGCTCGCCATGGGTCATCAGTATCAGGGTGGAACTGTCGTCTCCCTCCTTCACTATTCTCTTGCCTGCGCTTCCTTTCATAAAACCCAGTCGGGTGTGAGCCACCACTTCCATGAGGTCGCTCCTGCTCATCCCTTGAAACAAGGTAAACTGCGTCAGCTGGTCGTATATAGTCATACTAGTGTTAAGTGATAAGTGAAAAGTGAGAAGTTATTTCTGTATTTTCTCTTTCAGCGAGGGTGAATACCACACGTCTAATTGTCCGTTCTTATCATAGATGAAATACACCATCAGATCGGGGTTCTTCTCCAGCACTTTCTTTGCCTTTTCCATACCCATTACCATAAAGGCGGTAGCATAGGCATCGGCTCTCACACAGCGGTCGGTCAGTACCGTGGCTGATAGAATGCTGTGCTGTACGGGATAGCCCGTCTTCGGGTCTATGGTGTGGGCATATTTGCGCTTTCCTTTGTAGTAGAAATTCCGATAGTTTCCACTTGTCGCCATAGCCTTGTCCGTCACGTTCAGAATGGTTTGCAGTTCGCCACTCTCCGACAAAGCATCGTCTGTGGGTTTGGTCACTCCTATTTTCCAGGGCAGACGCTTCTCACTGATACCCTTGGTCACCACCTCGCCACCTATTTCTACCAGATAGTTCTTGATATCCTTTTTGTCCAGCAGTCGTGCCACTACGTCCACACCATAGCCTTTGGCTATTGCCGAGCAATCTAGTGTGATGCGTGGGTCTTTCTTCACAATCTTCTTTCCGTTGTAGTTCACCTTCTGGTGTCCCACAATCGTCATCAGCGAATCCACAGCCTGCTTGTCGGGCATCTGCTCGTTCTTGAATCCGAAGCCCCATGCGTTTACCAGAGGCGCTACGGTAATGTCGAAGGCCCCATCCGTGTCCTTGCTGATTTCCTTTGCCAATTGAAACACCTCCACGAACATGTCGTTCAGCACGACGGGCTCATTGTTGTTCACTTTCGATATGATGCTCTCTTTGTTGAACATCGACAAGGCGTCGTCCACCTCTTTCAACTTGTTCACTATCTCTTCCTGCAGGTCTTCGTCATACTGATACGTGATGTGATACGTCGTACCGAATATGGTGCCTGAGTTCTTCTGATAAGGGGTAGACTGCTGTTGTCTGATAATGAGTATGGTACCCACTATCAGCAGTGTGAGGAATGGCAATTGCCATATTAGTTTTTTCTTTCTCGATTCATCCATAGTTTTGGTTTTTAGTTTTCGTTTTGGTTAAATATCCACAATGACGTTGAAGTTTGCGCCGAAGGTATCGTTGTCGTTGATGCCGAATCCAGGCACATACCACGTAGCGCCCAAATCACCGTCGTTATGGGCTATTCGACGCTTATAGCGCACCATCCATCCTAAGTGCAAGGGCCCGAATATCTTGGCATCAATGCCGAACACTGCTTCCAGCCAGTGCATGGAGCACCCCATGTCCTTCTTGCCGAATCCCGAGGTGTTCTTCCATACGGGGTCGGGCAACGCTTCGCGGATAATGTCCAGCTTATACGACGTGAATCCATAGCGGAAACCCGCATACAGACGGTTGTCAGCATGCTTGTTCTTCATGATGTTCCAGTCCATGCCCACGCGGAAGTAAGGGGCTGTCGTCTTATACGTAATGCCCGTCACCTCGTCGTTTTCGTGGTTGGCACGTCCTAAACCCAACTCGAAGACGGGGAACCACTGGTCGTGCAGGTTGATGCGCAGGGCACCCTCAATCTCGCCATGGTCGCTCAGTGCCATCATCATCGGACCTACCAAGTCGAACGATACGGCAAAACCTCTGAACAAGGGTATAGAGTCCTTCTCCATGCGAAACATTTTGGATTGCGCATGGGTAGTCGCTGAAACAATCAGTAGCAACAGCAGACTAAAAATCCGGGTTGATGTATAGGTAGAAATGATCTGGCGAATCTTTATCATAGTTTACTTCGGGGTTATTGATCACTACGGAGTCGATGAAATTGCCCAGCCATCTCACGTTGGTGATATGGTGGAAGAACGAAGCCTGACAGTCTACTGATTCGAAGTGCGGATAGTCCTCCTTCTTCACGCAGATGCTGTCATAGTAGTAGCCTACTGTCTGTCCCTCTTTGCGCATCAGCACCAAGAACTTGTCCTCAGGGTTGGTATGACTGATTTGCAGGGCAAACCCGTCGGCAGCGTTGCCACAGAGCGCATTCAGCAACAAGGTATCCTTGCCGTCGCTTCTTCTGGTCTGTATCCACATGGTGTCCCCCTTCAGCGTATCGGCTACTCCGTCGGGCTTTAACAGCGTGTAGCGCGTGAACACAGTATTGTTCACGGGGCAGTCAATGCTCGTGCAGGCCATCATCGTGGCCATTATGACCAGCAGTGCGACGATTATTTTCCGCATCTGATTTTCTCCTCTATTTGGTAGTCGTTACGTCCTGCGCTGTTTCTGCTGATCAGGTCGCCCAGGAATCCCGCCAGGAATAGCTGCGTACCAATCATCATCATGGTCAGCGCGATGTAGAAGTAAGGCGAATTGGTAACCAATCGCATGGGCACACCGTTATACAGAGCCCACGCCTTCTCCACGCCCAGGAAGAGCGCCGACAGGAAACCAATCATGAACACGATGGTGCCCAGGAATCCGAACACGTGCATGGGCTTCTTGCCAAAGGTGCCCAGGAACCACAGTGTCAGCAAGTCCAGATAGCCGTTCACAAAACGGTTCCATCCCATGAATTTCGACTTGCCAAACTTTCTTGCCTGATGGTGTACGGGTTTCTCGGCTATCTTGTCGAAACCTGCATTCTTAGCCAGATAAGGCATGTAGCGGTGCATTTCACCATACACCTCGATATTCTTCACCACCTCCTTGCGATAAGCCTTCAGTCCGCAGTTGAAGTCGTGCAGGTTCTTGATGCCGCTCACCTTGCGTGCAGTGGCGTTAAACAGCTTTGTGGGGATGGTTTTCGACAGCGGGTCGCCCTGCTTGCGGTTCTGCTTGAATCCACTCACCAGGTCGTTGCCGTCCTCTTTAATCATGCGGTACAGCTCGGGAATCTCGTCGGGCGAATCCTGCAGGTCGGCATCCATGGTTATCACCACGTCGCCCTGTGCCTCCTTAAAGCCACAGTACAGCGCAGGACTCTTACCGTAGTTTCTGCGGAACTTGATGCCCTTTACGTGCTCTGAGCGGGCAGCCAACTCTTTGATGACGTCCCACGAATGGTCCGTAGAGCCGTCGTTCACGAAAATCACCTCAAACGAGAACTTGTTTGCCTGCATCACGCGCTCTATCCACGCATACAGCTCAGGCAGCGACTCGTCCTCATTATATAAAGGTATAATAACTGATATATCCATCTATCTAATTTACAATTTGACTATTTACAATTTACAAATTTTCCTCTTCACTATTTACTTTTTCACTGGCTTCGCCCTCGCGCCTCATCAGCGCGGCGATGGGCAATCCCAGGAAAAATCCCGCCATGATGCTGATAGTCAGCATATTCACGGCAAAATCTATCGGGCGCATGTCGTATAGAGCCTGCATTTCCTGTTGCATCTGGTCCTTCATGCCATACAGCTCCAGCACCTTCTTGCCCTCTTCCGAAGCCATTACCGAGTTCAGCACGCCCAGCAGATAGCCGTTGTCCATGTATTCGAAATACACGTAGATGGCCACTGCCAGCAGCAGTCCCGCATAGAAATAGCTCATCACCGTGTAGGCATAGCCCCGCTTAAAGGTGATGAATCCCTCGCGCGCATAATCGCGGAAATGGCGCAACCTGTTAGCTGCAAAGAAGGGCGACATGACGGCCAGCAAAATGGCGGCCATACCCAGGCTGGGGTAGGTTAGCCCCTGTATATAGCAGGCAAAGCTTCCTATCCATAGCAGCGACAGCAACGCCCCGTCCTGTCGTGCAAACGCTCTTAATTGTACATATTCTATAGGTGTCATTACAGCCTGCAAAGGTACGATTAAGTTATGAGAAATACAAATTTTTTAGCGAAACATTTGTGTTTTTACCAAAAATGTGTTACCTTTGCAGCGCTTTTTGAGAAAAAGCTCTGCGAAATCAGGCTTCGCCTCAGCAAAGAACAAGTTCTCTGCATTCGGCTTGCACTGATTTTGTCAGCCGAAAATGGGCAGTCCTGTACGGCCAGCTCCCTCGGAATCCCCCAGGATGGGAACATAGCAAGGGTACTTGGTTGTAGCGGCGCGATGCAGATAGCTGCCCACCCGCCTCTTTAGCTCAGTTGGCCAGAGCACGTGATTTGTAATCTCGGGGTCGTTGGTTCGAATCCGACAAGAGGCTCAAAAATATCATTTCTTTAATGATTTTGGTTAGAAAATGAGTAGCGGAGTAACCTTAATAAGGTACTTCGCTTTTTTAGTTCACTGACAGAAAACTATAAATGTAAAATATTATGTTCGAACCATCTTATCAAATTTCTTCGGAAGCCCTCTGTTTGGTTTCTGAAATCTCCGAACAAATCGGAATCCTTGAAACGCTCACGGGTTCAGTCCATGAGGTCCCCGAGCCGTCTTTTAACCCTTTCTCTGAGGACGACCTTCTTCGTGCTCACGAACAGTTGGTCGATGGATTGAGTGGTGGGGTAGGGCAGTACCGTGACGATTCGCGCGTCCGTCTGCACATGTCCATGCTCTTCGATTGGATGACCCATACGGAGGAGCATCCACTCGTCCGTAGTTGCATTTTTCATTACGAATTGACCTCTATTCATCCTTTTTTAGAGGGGAACGAGCGTTTAGGACTCTTCTGGCAGACCCTTCTTTTGGTTCAGTGGCGCCCTGTTTTAGCAGGTCTTCCGCTCGAGTCGCTCGTTGTAGAGCGTCAGCAGGAATATCGCCGTGTTTTGGCCTATCTCAGTGAAACCGCCAAAATTACCCATTTCATCGAGTACATTTTGCGCTGTTTGCTGGATGTTGTTCTGCAAGAGGTAAAGAATAAAGTAGAGAATAAAGTAAAGAATAAAAGTAGAGGAAAAGTACAGGATAAAACCCCTGAAAATGCCTTCACAGACGATGCTGAAGCCCAACTTTCCAAGTCTGAGCAGCGAATTGTGAAGCTCCTGGTGGCCGATCCGCGCGTCACCATCGGTGCCCTTTCTCGTCGTCTACAGCTCTCAGAGGCCGGTATTAACAAGGTTTTAGCCGCTCTCCGCAAGCGTGGCATCATCGAACGTGTGGGTGCCAACAAAAATGGCTCTTGGAAAGTCAATCTCTAATCCTTTCCTTGAACCACGCTTTACTAAACCTCTAAAAATCAATTCGTCATCATTTCCTGTTTTCTGAGGACTGTCAATTCTGGCAGTCCTCTCTTTTACCCCCTTTACCCCCATTTTCACCCCTTTTTACCCATCTTGGACCCTTCTCACCAATCGCCGTCTCTTTTCTTTACACCGTTTTTTCGCTTCCCACTTGTCGCTCATCACTTCGCATTCCTCATTCGAACATCACAGCGAAGCGCTAACCATTCCACATTCCACACTCAACATTCTCTCTTAGAGAGTGAGAAAAGCTCGAGCGTCTCACTTGTCATTCTTCACTCGAACATTGCAGCGAAGCGCGAATCATTTCAAACTCCACATTCTGTGCTCTACATTAAAACAGTAAAAACACGCAACACCACAAAACTCCAGTTTTTCTACTAGCTTATTCTTATGTTTAATATTTTCGCCTATGTACTTTTTACACCCTACTCTTTTCAGGTCCTTAAACCTCACTTTTTTTCATAATTTCCGTTCTAGGCTTATTCGAAATTGCTGTTTACATCAACAAATAACTATCAACCAAAATCAGGAAAAGACACACGATGTGGTCATTTGGTCAAGGTCATTTGGTCATTTTCGATTTCGGGAACGCGGTTATTTGCTCACTATATATAAATTAATATTTATATTATAGTGGCGGTTTTGACAGCATCTGTTTTCGATTTTGACCAAATGACCATGACCATTTGACCGGCCCCGTACGAAAAGACACATGGAAACGAAATTATGGGAAATTGGGGGAAATAAAACAGGCGCTAAGAAATTAATCATAATTTCCCATAATTTCTTTCATAAAAAGAGAGTAAACATTCGTGAACCGCAATGAAAGATTTGTACCTTTGCATTGTCAATGAGAGTGTAAGAGAATGCTCGCAGGGCACCAAAAATTTGTTTTCAGGCCTGACATTTTACGGCCTGCCCAGCGCGTAAATTCGGACGCTCGACAGCGACACGAGAACAAAATCCTATGTTTAATTAAAAATTATTACAACTATGGCAATGAACGTTAAAGTAGTAGATAAGCTACTGAAAGTAGCCGCTCTCACAGCCTTCCTTTGACATTCGTCGAGAGTACCTCTGACCTTCGTTCTTAGGTAGGTTGCATCTCGGAAATGAAAATAAATCTTAATTTATTTTGCATTTCTCTCGATTTGCACTACCTTTGCAGCCGTATTGAAAAGCAAACAAGAAAAAATAAAGAATATGATGAAAAAAGGATTTATCAGTTTGGTGGTTTGCCTGATGGCTTGCTGCATGACGGTAAGCGCTCAGGAGGTGCAGAAGAGCGAACTGCAGAAGAGTGCGGAAGCTGCATTGGAAAGAAGTGCGCCCGTGACGTCGCGTCATCAGTATATTCGTGCCTATGAGGACTACTTTAACAAGGGAAAGTTGAAGCAGGGCGTGGAGTGTGCTGCCAAGGCCAGCGAGCTGTATGTGAAGGAGAGCGAGTATCAGGAGGCTTTTGACCTGCTGCGCAGTGTTGATCAGGCCATCGGCGCCAAGAGCATCAGCACGGGCGAGAAGGCTGCTGCCCACTACGAGGTGAGCAAGGTGAGGATGAAGATGTATATGAACATGCACAGGGCCCAGAGCGCGCAGGAACACCTGAACGTGATGGAGAACTATGCCAAGACATCGGGCGACGAGGACGTGATGAACGACTTGCTGTATAACAAGGCAAACTATTACTACACCTTCGGACAGAATGCCAAGGGTAACGAGGTGTTCAAGGAAATGGCCAATAAGCTGACCGCCTCGAAGGAGTATGACAAGGTGGACAAAGTGTATAAAACGCTGATAGCCAACGGACGCAAGAGCAACAATGCCAGCATCGTGGCACAGTCGTACAACAACTACATGCTGTGGAAGGACTCAGTGAACGCCATCAAGTCGGCCGACGAGATCAAGGCGCTGAAACAGCAGATTACGGAGCGCGACGAGACGATAGACGATATGGACAGTTCGCTGACCACCCGCATGGCTATCATCTGGGGACTGGCAATCCTGGCTGGTGCGCTGGCTGCCGCCTTGGCCGTCGGTGCGGTAGTGCTGATGCGGTTCATCCTGCTGACACGCAAGCAGAAGAAGACCATCAAGATGGCTAATGACAGCAACGCCCAGAAGGCTAAGTTCATCAGCAACATATCGGCACAGCTGGAGCCCACACTGCAGAAACTGGACAAGAAAACGCCTGAGGTGCAGGCCCTGCTGGACTTCTCGAGCCATATCGAGACGCTGTCGAGCCTGGAGAACTCGGACGAAGAGGTAGAGATGGAAGAGCTGAACATCAACAAGTTCTGCGAGGAGCTGATGGAGCCCATCCGTGCCAAGGCCAAGAAGGACGTGACGCTGACCGTAAACGCTCCGAAGATGACGCTGACCACCAACAAGGAATATGTGGCACACATCCTGAACCACCTGTTGGAGAACGCCCTGCAATATGTGAACGAAGAAGGCACCGTCGTATTGGAATACAAGAAGCGTGGCGCACACTCACACCAGTTCCTCGTGTCGAACACGGGTAACCCGATGAGTGAAGAGCAGCGCGAAGAGGTGTTCACACCGTTCCGTGAGGTGCGAGACTTGACAAAGGGTGACGGCTTGGGACTGCCCATCTGCCGACAGATGGCACTGAAAATGGGTGGCGACCTGGAGATTGACCCCCAGTTTACGAAAGGTACACGATTTATCTTGGAACTTCACTCGTGAAGAATACTGTTTTAATCATCCTG
>Ga0310695_10002444_pt1 | contig 39258 bp, 56 predicted proteins | sample RumenRJG_04DNA_FD_203882 | JGI IMG/M metagenome (GOLD analysis project Ga0310695, IMG submission 203882) | Bovine rumen microbial communities from Lethbridge, Alberta, Canada - RJG_04 (v2) (version 2) | ecosystem: Host-associated > Mammals > Digestive system > Stomach > Rumen | place: Canada...
CGAGTGCTTGCGGCGATAGTTGAACACCTTGCGTCCCCACTTCGTCTTGCAATACGGGTCTCGCTTGTCGGCCTTTTTCATCTTGCGGGGCATCTTGCCGATGGGTCGCTCAATCTTTACGTTCACCAACTTCGGCCCTCGCATCATGTCCTTCAGCGGGTCGAGGATGTCGCCCTCCGTCACCAGAGCGTTGCAACTGATGCCCCACGACTTGTTGAAATCTTCATGCTTCGGCTCTTCGGCTTTCTCTACCGTGCCGAGGTACGTCAGCGTTCCGATTCGGGATGTGCCTATCACCTGACCGCCGACCATGATTTTTAAATTCTCTCCCTTAATCTTCATGGTTCTATGTTTTATATATGATACTTTTTGTGTCAATGAAAAATCCCAGGTGAGGAGAGGAACCTGGGATTGCAGTCTTTCCTGCTGTCGAGATACCACTTGTCTCCCTAAACGTGAGATAAATAATCTTATGTAAAAATCAATAGCATTCGCAATTATTCAGAAGTCACCACATTCCTGATTGATAGCCGTTGCTCCGATAAGCATTACGCCTACGGGGATTCTCGCCCCGCTCCGAGGTGCCTTTACACCCCGCAAATAGAATGTTAAACTAAAAATAATTACTCAGTAAAATACATTATATCTCTCCTCGATGGCCCAAAGGACCACCCGCTATTTGCACCGCTGTGCTCAAAATTTAAATTAAAGTCCATAGCGACGCTTTTGCATCTCTAATCGTTCTTCGTAGGTCATATCACTGGTGATAGCCGTGCGCCTTAAGATTTCGCACCGCTCTTCAAAGCTGCGGTTCGGGTTGAACTCAAAGCGACCCTCTGCGCACTCCTGCTCAAATGTCTTTGCCATAATTCGTTCAATTCGTGTTCAAAAGAAAAGAGAGCCGACATACGTCAGCCCTCTAATTATGCTTTTTTGTATTGATTCAGAATGTAATTGAATGCATAGTCTGCGTTGGGGTCGCTTCTTGCGTATAAATTTCCAATGGCAATAAGTGAGGCGTGTATGATGTCATCCGGCACCTTGCCATATTCTTTGATGATAACAGAGAGGTCTTTCCCTATCTTCTTGCTTACGGTCTCCTCTGCCTTGATTATAAGAGCTTGAATATCGCCGTCTATCTTCCGTTGCTCAGCAGGGTCCTCTCTATAGAAGTCTATGCGAAGATGCTTCTTCACCATATCTATTGTTACACAACTCATTCTCTCTAAAAATTGGGTACTCCTATGTATCTCCAGTAAAGGTTGTCGGTGACGCGAATCTTAGCTGAATGGTCATATGGACCAACCATGCCGTCTGATGTGGTGGCGAAATATCGCTTCTCCTCTTCTATGCGGAAGTAACACATCTGCATCTTGAATTCGCCGCTATCGTCTTTAATGGCGACAAGGATAAATCCCTCGTGCGTTGGCAATCCTTCGCAAGCCTTTTGCCACGGGTAACCCTTTAGCTCTGATGAGAATTCCTCGTCGTTCTCGTGGCGGTTGCCCACCTGCTTGGCAGTGAATGTCTGGCCGTCCACCTCGATGGTGGCTTCGCACGAATCCCATCCTGCTGTATAATCCTTGGCTATCGCATCAATATATTCCTGGAAGTCACTGTTGTCCTTGTCCGTTGTATTCTCTTCGTAAGTTGCAACGATTGTTAGTTTCTCTTTCATGTTTGTAGTCGTAATTATGAATTATGAATTATGAATTGATTTTAACTTCTGCTGCGTCGTACAGAATCAGCGCACTAAGCAGCATCTGAACATTGTCTACCTTGCCGTTGGCATCGCGCTTCACGGGTTTGAGATTCTCCATACCGTCGTTCGATTCCTGGAGCATCACATTGCCAAACTGCCAGGGCCAGAGGGGGTTCTGGCTGAAGTGAATCATGGGGTCTGGTATCTGATGCCCCATTCCGTCGTCTCGGCTGCGTCTGACCATATAGTCGAACTCCTTAACGGCAGGAGAATAGTTGCCGAACTTCTGGCTGACCGGCACTATCATCTGCTTGGGATCGAGCCCGATGTCGAACACCCATTGGCTGAGGGCATTTATTACCATCTTGGCATTGAATGGATCGTAACCGAAGCCAAAGAACTCCACATCCTTGCCGTCCAGCTCGATGATTCTGTTTACCGGCCACGATGGGTCGAAGGTCTGACCAGGCACTATGTGCAGCCATCCGTCTGCCGCCCACTTCAGCAAGAGCTCGCGTAGGGGGCTCTCGTTGACCGCCTTCTCTGACATGTACGAATCCATGTCGGCAAAGAATTCTCCCGTCCGTGGGTTGTAGGCCAGATAGCTTACTCCGTTCAGGTCGTCCCCCTTGCTGAAGTCGAAGCCTGCCCATACCATCCAACCGTAGCCGCGTGAGCAGTCGTCGATGCGGCGTCCAATCTGCAAGGGCCGGATGTCGTCTGGCGTTAGCCAACCCTTCACGGTGTTGGATGAGTAGACGTTGAACAGCTTGCTGAACAACTCGCCTCGCGTCATCTTGCCGTTGTACATATCGCTGATGCTGTCATCGTAGAACTGATGCTGGCAGGTGATGCCCAGCATGGGGTTTATCTTGCGGCGGATGTCCTTGGATGTCAGCAGCAGCTCCTCGTCGTACTTCTCCCAATCGTCGGGTTCGAGCAACAGACAGAGCTGGCGATCTTGGCTCAATGTCGGTGTCTCTTCGCCGGAGTCGAACTTAAGTTCCAGTAGAAGGTTCTGATGCAAGCCTGCCAACATGTCGATGAATGGCCCCGATGTTATGGTGCCTGCCGTTGTGGTGCCAAAGGTTAGTCCCTCGCGGCGGGGTCCCATACTGGAGCGCATCACGTTAACGAGGTTCATCATGTCGCTCTTTCCGTTGGTGTATGGGCTGCTCCCGAGCTCATCCCAGTTGACCAGCTCGGCAAATGGGCCATCCTTTGTCTTGCCGCCTGCCGTCAGAGGCATTATCATGGCATTGCGAACTTGGTGGAACTTAGGCTTCCATTGGATGGACTTCGATGTCATGTCGAATCGCTGCTTAGTATCGGCATCCTTCAGCATGAATCGTGTACGGCCATAAAGTATGCGACTCTGGAATTCGGCATTGGCACAACAGTATATCTCCGAGTTGTAGTCGCCCATCAGGAAGAATACTACCTGAATGAAGGCGGACATTCCCGTCTTGTCAGTCTTTCTTGGCGTGTACAATACGAAGTAGTTGCACAGCCTGCGAAAGTCCTCTACCATGCCATCCTCTCGCTCGCGTTCTGTCAGCAAAAGCTCTGACTTGTCGATTGCCTGAACTCCGGTGTCGAACCAAGTATGGAAGCCAAAGACAGAGGCAAGCACGAACACCTGGAATGGTTGCCACCTGTAGACGTGAGCGGTGTCTGTGCCTGGGCACTTGATGCCGCCACGGACATGGTGCCAACGCCCCCTCTCGTCCTGCTGCCATTCTCCTTCGCGTAGCTTGATAATCTGCTGCACTCGCCGTTCGTTGAACTCGTATGTTCTGAGCAGCCGTAAGAACTTTACGGCACAAAGAATCTCGTAGCCGTTGTGCAGCTCGGGGTTGTACATTAATCCGATATAGTAATCATACAGACGCTTGTCGATTGCATCCAGGGCTTGCATGGCCATCTCGTCCAATCTTCTGATTAATATGCCGTGCGCCTGCTTTTTCTCCTCTTGTGTCATAGTCTCTTATTTCTGTGATAACATCGAAAGTACAGGATCGTCTTCGTCTATATCGTTGCCTGTGGCAGTAGCGGATTTGCCCTTGTTGGTAAGCCCAAGGGCCTCGAACTGTCGGATGAGGGTGTTCTGCATCTTGTCGTACTTGTCGAGCAAGGGGTGAACATCAATCTTCTGCTGTCCCATCGAGCCGGTCATGGAGTTGGTGATATTCTCCTTCTCCAGCTGGCTCTGCATCTTGTCGAGGATAATCATGTTCATTGCCGTGGCCCTTAGCATTGGCATTAGCCAAGGGTCGAAGCCTGCTGATGTCTTCTGTTGTATCAGTTCCTTCAGCTCCTCGATGTAGTCTTGTGTTGTTTTATCTTTTCCCATGTTATCTATGGAATTTAATCGTTAATTGTAGGGTGCATTCATAGGGTATTCGGCACTCGTTGTAGGTCTGAACACCCACCCCGAGCTGACGGTTGGGTAACTGCATCCATGCCTCCCAACGGTTGTCGCAAGGTCGGTGCCAGGGGTGATTAACGTCTCTGCTGGATGCCCTCACGCGGGCTCCTCGCTGGGTCAAAGCCTCCATAGTGCCGATGCAGACGTGCGTTTCCTTGCTGTTCTTTGGCCGGACAACCGACTTGGGTACCAGACCCAGAAGCGGACATTCTGCACAACAATCTGGCTGAATCGGAGGTAGCTTGATTAGTACAATATTGCGTCGTGGCATTTATTTTTCTTTTAAGTGGTAATTTGTGTTCTCTGAATTGCCCTTTTTTAGAGGTGGTGGCATTGTTCCAACATTGGCTATTATGTAGTGTGGGAAAAAACGCTATCTCTAAAAATCCCTCTCTCGATAGAGGGAAGGGGCAGTGGATTTCGGATTCTTTTCCTTTTGCCAATAAACGAGGCCCCGAGGGTTTTATCCATGTCTGTCTATCCACCTTTGCAGCCGCTCGTCTTCCCGCTGCTTGTGCGCTTCCTTTGTATGGCTTAGGGCCTCGCGGTGCACTTTGGCGTGGCAACTTATACAAAGGCTTTGCAAGTTGTGGGGATTGAAACAGAGTTGCTCCATCTCATAGAGTGTTCGGGCGGATTCGCAAGGCTCTTTGTGGTGAATATCAATGGCACTGGTCACATAACCTTCTGCCTGGCATAGCTCGCACAATGGGTTCTGTTCCAGCTTCCATGCTCTCAGTTCCTTCCATCGCTTGCTGTTCAGCAGCTTCTGGTATCGTTTATCTCTGCTCATGGTGGTGTAACTTTAATTCTTCACTCTTCATTCTTCATTCTTCATTTCGATTCGCGCTGTGAATCGAACATGTCAGGTGTCTTCTTCATCTTCCTTCGGTACTGGGTATCGCCTGGCTTCTGGCCGAAGTCGCCACGATCATTGTCCTCGAAGTCTTCCAACAGTTGCCGCTTCTGCTCTTCCTCCTCCAGCTCTCCCACCACATCCAGCAGTAGTTCGAAGATGCTGCTGCATTGCCGACATGCTGCAATGAATCGCATTCGCATGTATAGCTGAGGGAATGTCAGGTTGAGGAATCGTTCCAATATCTGCTGGACGTTGAAGTTCTGCTTCCATTGCCCAAAGAACGGGCGTTCGACGTGCATTACCACCACACCCTTTTTGCCTTCCTTGTCGTTCAGGTAGTAGGTTGCCTCTGCCACCTCGGGCTTGGCATTGGGGTCGGCAAGGTTGAAGTTGTCCTCCCATCCTACCATACCCTCGAACACGCCTACCACCTTCTCGCTCTCGGGAGTCAGGTTGTGTTTGTCGTCCATGTGTTTTACCATGCTGGCGCATGTGTTCTGAATCATCTGGTAGGTGTTGATGCCTCGCTTGTTCAGCAACCGCATCAGCCTGCCATAACACCAGGTGCTAATCTTACCGGCGACACTAACGTAGGTGCCTTCTTCTGTCTGCTTCTTCATAGCTTGCTTCTTATAACGGTTAATCGAATCCTTGTAGCAAATCCATCTGTGGAATCTTCGTTCGCTTCTGCTCTTCTGTCCGGACAGAATGCAATATCCACTTGCCCTGACTGTCCTTCTCCCACTCTACCTCGCCGCGTCTGTGCATCATCAGTAGAGCTTTCTCAATTACTTTCAGTTTATCCATATTCTTTATTTGTTTGTTTTAGAATCGTTAATTATCCGCAGCACCACGTCCGCGATGTCTGCCTTCTCTCCGTCCTGTGGTTGCCACCATTCCTTTACTGCCTGGGTGTTCAGCATCAGCCCCGAGTAGTTTATCTCCGTGGCTTTCTTCAGCCACCTGTTAATGCCGTCCCTGTCTGGGAAGAGTTGAATCTTGCGGCCTTGGTCAATAAGTGGCTGCAACCGCTCGCGCTTAAGGTTCTGCATACCGCAGCATGCCATCCATACTTGCGAGGCATTGTTGCCGTAGGCTATCGCCATAATGACTGCCGTCTTCTCGCTCTCCACGATATTGACCGTTGCCGTTGGGTAGGCGTTCAGCAGGTGTTGCCCGAACAGGCAGTAGCTGGCCGCTTCCTTCTTTTCGTCAAAGTGGTTGTGGCCTTTTGCGTCTCTCATCATAGCGTGCAACCACGTCTGACTATAATGACTTTCTTTATCTCTATGTCCATCCTGGCGGTACTTCATCATGTGAAAGTTATGAAGGACGTTCTGCTCATCCACCATCGGCCATATAGTAAATTCGTTCTTATAACCGTACTTTTCTATACATACATGCCCTACGTGGTATTCGTTCAGGGCTTTCCACATATTCTTGCGCTGGCAGTCGTCCCAAGGTTGGGATTGCAGCCAATTCACAAAGTTGTCATTGCTCAGGTTCTTGTAGTCCTTGTAGTACCTTATCCATGCGGTAGGCCACGTCCTCTTTGGCAGGTTGTCTTCAATGGTATTCATGTCTCTTGGTTTAGCGGGTTTTATCTTCTTGAATTTCTCGCGGTTATAGTCTTCATTGATGGTGATGCCGTACTTTGTTGCCAGATAGCGCAATGCATCAGGGTACGACAGATGCTCGTAGTTCATCAGGAAGTCAATAGGACCTCCTCCAGCATCGCAACTGAAGCACTTATAACAATTCCTTGCAGGATGTACTACAAAGCTGCCCAGTTTATGGTCATCATGAAAAGGGCAAAGGCACTGGTAGTTGACTCCTTTCTTCTTCAGCGTCAGGAAGTCGCTTACGACATCCACGATGCCCGCCGCGTCCTTTATCTTCTGTTCCGTAAGTTTATCCATGTCTTCGATATATAATATCCATGTAAAGCCGAGCGCGTGTGCGCGTGGCGCGTGTGTGGGATGCTTGCCCCTTAAACCTGCCCGCCGCCCTTGCGGGCGTGGTTTATGGTGCATGCAGCGCACCACGAGTTCAACCTTGGTTTAACTCCCCCTACACCTTTAGGTGTAGAGGAAGGTTGGTTTAACTCATCAGAATGGAAGAACATCTGCAAGCTGTAGGGCGTAATGTCCGCCAATCTTGGTTGTTGATTCTTCCAACATTCTCTCTTCTATTGCGAAGTCGAGGTCGGCTTGCTGACGGCCATCGTTGCGTTGACCACCAATGGCTCCGAATACCTTCTGTTTGATGTCCTTGCGACTCATTGGCCAGTTGTACATCGTGTAAGCCTCTGCCAACCACTTGTTGATGTCTTCCTTGCTGTCATGCTCAGGCTTCTGTCGCTTGCTGTCTCCGGCATTGGCAACAATCTTTGGAATACCGAGCTTGCCGGCATCGTCTGTGACTTCAAACTTCCAATCGTCGAGGTCTTTGTCGCGGGCGTCTTGCTGCTTAACGGTGAAGGTGACAATACCGTTCTTTTTCTCCTTGATACTGATAAGCGTATCTGACACCTTGTTGCCGAGCTCTGTACCAATCCAACCTCTCATCTTTGCTTCGTCTGAATCCTGAGTGCGACCTGGATTCTGATGAAGAGCCAACCAGATGCACATATTCTTCTCTTCGGCAAGGCTTGCCAACTCGTCCAGAATCTGTGTTCCTGATTCCTCGTCGTTGATACTTGCCAGCAGATCGCGCAAGCCATCAATGAATACGATGTCGGGGTTGAGTGATTCGATTGCTAACTTGATTAGCTGGTAGCGTTGGCGGTATGGTCGGACATCGGTGTCTTTTGGCATATTCTTAAGCCATAGGACGTGAAATTGGTCGTTAGGCATAGGTTGCTTCAAGTCCCATCCGCAAAGCCAGTGAACACGCCTTAAAACCTTGGCAGAGGATAGCTTTTCCATCTCGGTGTCTACATACAGGACCTTTGGCTTGTGCCCAAGGTATTCTATGGTACGAGGAGGAACATGAAGACCTCCAAGATATTCTTGCGTTCGCTCAATACCATCGCCGAGGATTGCCGCCATAAGCTGCGTAAAGACGAATGATTTACCATTCTTCTTTTGTCCGCTAATGGCTCCCAGACCACCGACCTTGCCAAAAGGTACTCCGTTGTATTCGAGCATACAATAAGGTTCTGGGTAATCTTCGCGTGGGTCCAACAGATAAGGCCGCAGTTGGTCGAAAGCCAACTGTTCAGGCGTTTTTATCTGTGGCAAATTGTTATTCTCTCCACTCATAGTCGCGTGCTAATATTATATCCTTTAGTTCTTGTTTACGCTTCTTAATATCCTCTTCCAGCATCCGCATCTTAATCTTGTGGCCGAACTTCTTGCTGTTCTCGTATGCCACACGCAGAGCCTTTATTTCGTTGATGCCCTTGCGGATATTCTCACGCCAACGTCGCTCATCGGCAAGCATCTGGTCGGCATATCGTTCGCCGTCCCAACTGGTGTTGCCTTGGTAGGCTCCATTGGTGGAGGTTGGCATCTTCAGCTCGTCGTCATCATCCCATAAGTCTATATTGAACATATATTTGTGTTTTAGTTGTAGTCGTTAAAAAAGACGGCGATCTTCACAGACAGCCGCCATGTTTAAAATATCATACATACTTCGTGTAATATGCTTGCCTACCGCTGTAGGCTCCGATAAAAAACCTAATGAAAAAGTAATTAAATGGTGTATTCATGCACTCTGCGTTTCTGCGGGCTTGTGACCGCCATTTGGCCGCATTACATCCGCCACTATGGTATTGTCCACGGTGGCGGTATATATAATCCTACATACCCGCCCTTCGCCCTGTCTCATGGTTTCCCAACTAAGGACTACTTTCGGGTATCATGCTTGGTGTATCAATATGTCAAAGGTCGATTAAGTAGCAGTGAGCAGGAGAGGCGCCCAATCTCTCTTCATTAACGTAAGGGCTGTACGACATGCTATCTTGGTGGGATGTGCAGGATTCGAACCTGCGGCGACCTCTTATCTGAGGTTGGATAATCGTATTATCCATTACTATTTACGAGCGTATTTCTACGACGGCTTTCATCCTCTCAGCCAACATCCCGGATGCTGCTCGGAAGTCCAAGTCTTACCTACTTGTCCGAAGGCTTTCGCCTCTTATCAGTATTTCGCAGCAGTTTAGTTTAGTTTAGTTTAGAAGGGTAAGTCGGACCCGTCGTTATTGGACGGTGCAGGGGCCTCTGTATTAGGTTGCTCTGCTGGCTTATTAGCAGCCTCTGCTGCTTCTGCCTGCTTTGCCTTCTCCTCTGCATAGTCGGCGATTCTGTATGCGTAGAATCTGTTATACCAACGTCCGTTGTACTCGGTAGCATCCACATCGAATTCTATCCTCACCGTCTTGCCTACCAGGGCATCGAACTGTGCAATCCTGCCAATGTTACCATCGCGGACATCTACCACCATCTTCTTAGGATACATACCTACTGTTTCCAGCAGGAACTGCGCTGCCTTCCAGTGTCCGTTCTGGCTATCGCCTTCGCGCTCTTCCGTTTTCTTTAATAAAATTCCTACAAAATCCATATTAATATTCCTGTACTCGGTTAATATATTGGCGAAGCATAAAGTAACTCATGATGGCAGACATAACAGCGTATACACCAAGGTCAATGCGGTCGCATCCAGTTACAAGGTATACCATAATGCAAGCAAAGGCTATAATGCCAAACATGGCAACAAAAAATAAATCAATGAGTCGTGTCATAATGTTGTTATTTTGGGGTTATTAGTTTCTTGAACTTTGTCTATATTGGCATTCGCCTGTTGTGAAGTCCAGCTTGCCTTCCAGGATCATCTGGTTAATACGGTGCTTGGGGAATGCCGGATTTGTCTCTTTGATGGTACCGTCCTTGTCTTTATATCTTACAGAGCTCTGAGGCAATAGGTGCTTGTGAGTCTTTAGCCACGACTTTGGAATCATCTGGAATACCCTGCACAACTCCTTGGCACTTATCCATTCTTCGTTGTACATCAGGTAAGCCTCCCTTGCCGCTTCGTTCACCACCTGCGAGATTTCTTGTTTTAGTTTTTTATCTATCATCGTTTTTAGGATGGAATATTAAAATTCCTTAATGTTTGTTTATGTTTTAGCTCTAATTGGGCAAATAGCCGTATTTTTGCAGTCGTTGTTAGTTGTTAAGGCTCCGCTGAGTCTGACGGCTATTTATATGCCCGATTAGGATTTTCGTTGTTTCCAGTGGCAAAGATAAAACAAATATATTTTATTGTCCAAATATTATTATTTTATTTAATATATATTAACATATAGGTATTGTATTGATACAATATGAATATTAGAAAAAAGACACTAAATGAAGTGTACGAGCATCTGCACAATCATTGTGGATTGCACACAAAATCCGACTTCGCAGATATTCTGGAGGTAAAAAGGGCAGGCTTGTATTCTGCCATGAATGGTAATGAGGCATATTTGACAGACAGCCTATTCAGGAAAATATGTACTAAGTACCAAGGCATGTTTGATATAAACTATCTGCTTACAGGTAAAGGAAAACTGCTTCTCGAACAAGCTGACAAAGTAAAGCAACCAGCGAGGAAGGCAAATGATACGGAGCAAAAGACGCTGCTTTCCGGCATAGAAAACCTTCTGGATATTTCCTCGAAGCAAATAAAGGAGAATGATGAACTCAGACGAAAGCTCCAGTCATCCATTGATGATCTGAACAACCTCATCGCCGAGCTAAAATCCCTCCGCAAAGTAACCAGATACGATGACGGCATCCTCATGGTAGCCGAACAAGACGAAGAAATGAAAAAGTAAAATAAACGAGTGTATTAACTGCTAAAATCGCCAAATGTTTCCCCACTTTCACACTCTCCCCCTGATTCTCAACAACTTACACCTCCCATTCGAGCCCCATCCGAATCACAACAAAAATGATGGGAACACCGTATTTATCGGGGGTTTGCGAGGTTTCGGAAAAATAGGGGTAAAACAAAAGGCGGACGATTTTGGTCGATTTTGGTCGATTTTGGCTAAATGTTTCCCCACTGTTTACCCACTGCAATCTGGGTGGGTAAACACAAATCAAAAAATCCTATGATTACAACAGCAATTGTATTTGACCACAGAGGTAGGACAAAGAGAGGTGCAGAAGGACCCCTGGAAGTCCGGCTGACCATTGACCGTAAACCATACTATATTAATACAGGTGTGCGTGTGTACGCGAGGCAATGGGCCTTCGATAAGGTTGTAAACCATCCATGCGCTGACTCACTGAATGAGCGTCTGGCTATTATCCTTGATTCGGTGATGAGAGACATTAACTTCGCCCTGAAGCATCATACGGAGATAGATATTGTCAGACTTAAGCGTCATGCTTGGGGTTGCGCTCAGTCGGCCAACTTCATTGAATGGATGCAGGAGGAGATTAAGATTCTGCGAGTGCGCGACATCAGGCACTATAATAGTGCACTTCGCAAGATCATAGAGTATGGCGGTATGCAAGATTGGTCAGACGTAACACCAGAGAACATATACAAGTTGGATGCTTGGCTGCGCAAGCTACCAGGGCGCACGAATGGCAAAATATCTTCTGGCGGTGTATATAACTACCACAAGTGTATTAAGGCGTTGCTGAGGCGCGCAGAGCGCACAGGATTGCTTGCAGCGAATCCGTATAACAAGCTCAATGGGGAATTTCAGAGAGGGGAGCAGGAGAACACCGAATACCTCACAGAAGATGAGATGAAGGCCATTATGGATTTTGCCCCCACCCCTGGCACTTGGTTGGCTAAGGCGCGCGACCTTTTTATCTTTCAAATGTGGACGGGCATGTCGTATGCAGATGCGCAGGCTTTCGACATCAAGGCCTATAAGAAAATTAATAATAAATGGCTTATCGTCAACTCTCGAATCAAGACAGGGCAACCGTTCGTCAATCAGTTGCTGCCGCCTGCGGTGGAGGTCTTGGAGCGGTATGAGATGTCGGTGCCTAAGATCAGCAACCAGGTGTACAACCGAGAGCTGAAGATTGTGGGTGCTGCGTGCGGATTGAACATCAAGCTGCACACGCATCTGGCAAGACATACATTCGCCACCTACATGCTGCGCAATGGCGTTCGTATGGAGAATGTGTCAAAGATGCTCGGGCATGCGTCCATTAAGCAGACGCAACGGTATGCGAAGGTTCTCGCTGAGAGCGTTCAAGAAGATTTTGATATGATAGATGCAAAGCTGAAAAGCAAAACAAAGCCCTGAAGTATGCCAATGGCAGGGACAACAGGGCGTTAGAATAGGTAGTTAAGGTTGTTGCTTTCCTTCGAGATATTCCTTGTAGGCATCCATATCTCCTTGCATCTGTTCAATCTCCTCGTCTGATATATCCACCTTCTCGATGTCGCTATCCACGTAGCTGTCGAAGTATAGTGGCCATATCTCATGAGGCAGTTTGCTGTCTTTATTCTCGCGCATGGAGAAGAGAGAATGGTATGCCTGCAATCGTTGGAGTTGGTACTGAAGGATGTTCCTACGTCTATATCCTCGAACTATCAATAGGAGCTCGCAATAGCTCATAAGGTAGAGGGTCTCCTTCCTGTCTCTCCCGATCTCGCCCACAACGAGCTGGAACAAGTCGTGGGCGTTTATGCGTTTTTTTCTTTCTTGGATTTTTTCTTCGTCTCAGGCTGTACAACTGATGGAATATTATACCACTTCAGGCGTAGCTCTGTGACGGCGGCGATTAGGTTGTGCAGATCCTCTCTCGGGGTATCATAAAGAAGTTCTTTTGCTTCGATAGGGCTCTTCTCATCGTTCTTTTTATAAGCCGCTACAATGGCAGCGAATGCCAATTCCGCATAGTCTTCTGTTGTTGCCTCCGGCACTCCGAACTTGGTCGGATTCCCCTCCTCGTCGCGTTCCAGGATGGAAGGGTTGAACACCTCAATACTTTTGCCTGAAAGAATCTCGAAGCCCTGTTCGGCTGCAAGGCAATAGCGTACATGTACATCCTTGCCGTTAATCTTTACAATTTTTTCGTCTATCATAGTTTTGCGGGTTAAAAAATGAAGCCTGCCCGACTGTTGCATCGGGCAGACCATGTGTGGTTATTAACTACCGACGGTATATTCTCCGTATCCGTTAGCTTGGCAAGTGAAGTTGGCCTTCTCCTTGTTCACGCCAATCAGTGTTAGGTTAGAGAGCTTACACTTTCCTGTTGCTACGCTGTATATCTTCGTGCGATTGTTATCGCCCGTCACAGCGGCCAATTCCCAGTCAATGGGGGTGTCGGTCAGATTAGCTTCGAGGTCTTTGACCGTTATAGCCGCCTCTGTATCTGGAGATACAAGGTAGCCAATAAGACCTCCGATCTGGAAGTTGTAGGCAATAGATACAGGGGAGTTTTCGTCCCAAAGGCCGTCTGCATCGTCCTTAGTAGACGAATTGTCCATCTGCACCTGAACATCCATTTTGAAATCTACAGCCATAGCAATAGGCTGTAATACGTTCGACTTCTTGAAGAATAGTCGAAGAAATTGTCCTTTTTCGAATGCCATAGTCGTAGATTGTTAGGCAAGAGCTCCAGTGCCGGTGTATGTCCTGCTTACCTGGATGTCCTGTCGGTTGTTAGCTGTTATTGACAGCTGAGAGAGATAAGCCTGACCGCTCATTGCCCAGTCTTCGTTCTGGGCGACGCCGTTATTGGCGCCCGCAGTGCGGTCAAAACCTACCGTCTTAGCTGACATACTCTTAATGGAGGTAAGAAGTGCGCGGAGAGCTGTGTACACGCCGTTCTTGTCGTCGACTTGAACCTGCCAGTTCTTGCTCTGCACATTCTCTTCGGTGAAGCTGCCTGTAGTGTCTTTTGTCGAGCCATCTTCCATAGCCTGGTTAATGGTCACCTGACAGCTCACGGCTCCGTCTATTTTGGCCGCATCCTCGAATACGCGGAACTGCTGGCCCATAAGTTTTGTCTGTGCCATACGCTAATTCTTGATTAGGTTGTACGTCTGTGAAAATCTACCTCTGCTGTGCATCACACAACTTCTCTCCCATTGAGTGTTAGCGGGAATCTCTGCAACAAGGTCGGCTGACAGCTTGTATACCTCTTCGCGGCTGTCCGCTTCGATGGTAGTAGTACCAGTCTCCAGCAACTCATTCAACTTGTCGGATGGTGCTGCCTCTTGCTGTGAGGTGTTAGTCTTCTTCTGGCTCATTTTCTTTGTTGTTGAGTGAATAGCACATATAGCGTAGAGTCTGAAGGTAGCCTGGAATCATGTCTTCGAACAGAATAGCCTCTGCTGAGAAGTCGTAATCCACAACGGCGGTTGAGTTGTTACGGAAGTAATCGAGGATTGTATTCCTAACCTTCTGTGTCAACTCGTGTAACTGTGTTGGTGTCTTCGCTACCACCTGCACACCGATGTTCACCTTGTCGTACTCGCTCTCGTATCGCTCATCTTTCGAGCCTTGGTCATTCTCCAAGCCGTCGAAGTATACGATGCAATAAGGGAGTGGCACGTTGAACAGCTCTTCATCCGGAACTGGTACCGCTGTGTTGTACAACCTTGGCGGTTGGCCGTCGGTTGTTTGGGTAGCCTCGATATATCCGAGGTCTTCCATCAGCTCGTCGTTCGTCTGAAGGGCAGTGATAAAGATGCTATCTGTGGCAAGACTCATTGCTATACGTTTTTGTTTGTTTTTACTTATCTCTTCCCGCGGTGCCGCCTGCTCAGGTATTATCCCTCGCAGACGGCCAAACTATGATAGATAGCACGCGGTAAGAAGATGCAGAGTGTTAGGCGTTCGTGGGCTCGGGTTCAACAACCTCGTACAGGGCGAATGCCTGAGTCACATTGTTGGCACCGTTGATCTTCTTAGACAGGTCGGTCATAGACCAAGCTGTGTTCAGAGTAACCTGAGTCACATTCTTCTTGGCACCTGTGTAGATGTCTACAACCATACGAACGTCGCCATGCTGCTGCAATGCGAACCATTCGAAGTAGCCGAAGCCTATATACTTCTTAGCGGTGGGCACGAGCTGATTAGCAGAGTTCAGTGTGGTGTTCAGATAGTGGGTTACGACGTAAGGATAACCAGCGCACTTGCCGTCCTGTACAACGAAACCTGCTGCTGCACCAGCAACCAGAGGAGTAGACTTCAGCTCAGCCTCTGTCTCGCGGTCCATGACGATTACTACGTCGCCCTCGAAGAAGCCCTTATCGCTGAACTTAGCAACTGCCTTCAGGATGTTCTTGAAGGAGTCTGCGCCCAGGTTGATGTCGCCAGCCTTTGACAGGTTGCTGAAGGGGCCTTTGTTGCCATTCCAGTTGGCCTGGGAATAAATCTTCTTTGCCAGATAGATACGCAGAGCCAAGGCGAACTTAGCCTGAACGAATGCCATCAGGTCGAAGGCTGCGTTGTCGATGGCCATGTTGCTAACTGGAACGGTCAAGCCGACCTTACGCTGTTGCGGAGAGATGCTTCCGAAGTCCAGAACCTGGTCGTTCAGAGCCTCTACCTCATCAGGCTCTTCCATCTCTACGTCGTTCAGAGATACTGGCCATACCTCGTTACCGGTAACACCAGTCACAATGCGCAAGCTGGCGGGCAAACCCAAGCCCTCGTGCAAGGTAGGAATCATCTCATGAATACTGAGCTGAATAGCACCTGATGCGGTGATATTGCTGGTTGAGCCAAGAGATGCAGGGAAAAGGGTAATCTCGCGGTCAGCGTGGCCCTGGCGTACCTGCTTGAAATACTCACGGAGCTGCTCACCCTTGCTTACCTGCTCGCGGTGCTTTGCCAGCTCCTCGGCGGTCATCTGGTTGGTGATCTCGCGCATGTTCAACTCAGCTTCGCGGCTGAGGTTGTCCCATTCGCGCTTCTCCTCGTCGTTGAAGTCACGCTTCTCACGAACTGCTACTTCGTTCAACTCGGACAGTCTGTCCTGAATCTCACGGTTGCGAACTTGAAGTTCGTCTTTCGTCTTTTTTGGCATAATCAAAAAAATTATTAGTTAAACATTAAAACTTGTATTTCATTCTCATGAGCTGGAGCTCGCGGTGGCGTGCGGCCTGTGCTTCCAGCATCTTCTCCTCTTCCTCGCGCTTGTGTTTTTCGGCATCATCTGCCTCACGTTTGCCTTCCGGCGTCAGCTTGTCCATCTCGCGGGCATTGACACTTGTCTGCTTGTATGCAGGGTCCATGCCAATGGTAATGGCTGACAAGAACTCGAAGCTCTTGTGTCGGATAATTACCTCATCCTTACCGTCTGCTGCCTTCGTACGCTCTACCTCGTAGTCCTTAGGATAGAATTCGAACGAGCAACCCGAGTAATCGCCACGGCGCACCATCTCCAGGCAGCGGTCGCCAATGTCGCACTTGGGGGCCTCAAATTCGAATGTTACACCCTGCTCGTCTACTGCCATACGCAATGAGCCTACGCCCTTATTGCATCGAGCCAATGTCAGTTCCCGCTCATGCAGCATGTTCATCTTCACATCTTGCGTGTTGAGGAATTCCATTGTGACAGCTTCAGGCAGAATCACTTCACGGAATCTCTCACCCCAATCATCGATAACCTCCGACTCAGCATTGAACACGATGGCTCTGCCGGTGATTGTGCGAGAGTCGCCCTCCTGACTGCCCGACGCTTCTCTAATGGCCAACTTGCAGTCAATGGTTCTGATTTCTCTTTTCTTTGCATCCATATCTCTCTTTTGAATTGGTTCTGTAAATCGTTATTTCTTAGGTTCTGGGTTTACCGTTGTAGGTCTGCCGCCAGAGTTTGACTCTTTTAATTTGGGGCTACCTACCACACCAAGATTCATGCTCACATAGTGGTCGTCTCCGTCCTTGATATTGGGCAGATCGTACTGGCTGCGAATCTCGTTCACACTCCAACCGCTCTCCAAGTGCAGCTTGTCTATCTCTGCCTGGCCCTTCGCGTCGAGACGCTTCAATGCGAGCTCACAGACATGGATTCTCCTCTTTCCGAAATCCAATGGGGCAAGGAGCTTGCTGTTCAACTCGTCTTCATGTTCACGGATGCGGGGTTGAATAGTTCGCAGCAAGAATTCCTGCGTGGCATGCTCCGGCATTCGGTAATTGCCGCCACCGTCGCCAACAATGGCTATAATCTTGGGAACTCCCATCAGTCTGCATATTGCCTCGTCGCTATATCCTCTCTGTTCCAGGAGCTGGAGCTGCTGGGCAGTCTGGCTGATGATCTTCGCATCAGCCACATTGTCGAGGATAGCCACATCGTTGTTAATCCAGTCCTGCGCGAACTTATTACCAGCGTCTCTTAGTTCCTGTTGGTCGACACGGCCGCGAGTGCCAAATGTGGGGCTCTTCTGTTCTTGAACGAGAATCTTATGCTTACCGCCTTTTGCCATATCCTGGAGAGCCTGTTCGTCGCCAGTTGCAGCTATGGTTAAAGTCTTAAAGGCGTAGTCGATGGTTGGAATACCTTTGTACATTCCGTCATCCATGAACACATTTTTGAAATGCAGAACATCCTCTGGTTGCGCAATCATATTGAAGCGAGGGCCATAGTTGGTATTGTACACCAAGTTGTAGGTATTATTCAGCTCGTTGTATCCGCCACCTGTACACAGCCACAGGTTCTTAGGGTAGCCGTCGGCACCACGTTCGATGTACACATAGGCATTGCCGTAGTATATCTTATGCCACTCGATCTGTTCCTGCATCTGGCTTGCCGTCATGATAGGATTAGGGCGCACCTGCAACATGTAGTTCAGGATGCCGTTCTTGCCGTACCTGTCCTCAATGAAGTTGCCACCCTCTCCGTTCATTCGCTGATATTGCACAACCATCTGCCCCATCGTTTGCATGATCAGAGTCACACAGCGTGTCCAAGTTGGGATGAGAAGAGAGCTGCGACCATAAGGCTTCACGATGTTGGCATCATAGTCGCCACCCTTCGGTGCGTGGTTGCTGGGGTCGTTGGGGTCCGTTGTCTTGGGAACTCCAGGCACAGTAACCTCTCGCTTGCCAAAGGCATGAACAATATTTGCAAAGAAATTATCCATAGTTATTTCCGTTTTCTAATCCGTTAATTCGCCGGTATGGGTTTACCGCTCACTGGTAATGGTTACCGGAACCTGTTCGGCATCGGGGAACTGCCAGTCTATCCATGCACTGATAATGCGCTCTCCCAGCTCCCCGCCGATGCGGTATTGGTATTCCGGAGTCCACACGGGGTCTTCGCCGACGTGGTACTTCTTAGGGTCTGCTGCGATGCGTCCTTCAATGTCCTTGCCAACTTTCTTTACCTGACGCTTCAGTAAGTCGGATATGAGCTTCATCATCTCGCGGAACTTGTCACTTGGCATCACGAACATGGAGTAAGGGTGCAGCGTGTGACTTTCGAGGGCCTGATGCCATGCCTTGCTGAATTCCTTGTGGTGGGTATCGATGATGTCTGTCAGAATGTCGAGGTCTTCCACATTGCTGAAGCTGTCGTATTGGTCGCGCATTGTCATGTCGCCAAGCTGTAGGTTCTGACTGACCATTACCTTGCCGTCCAACTCTGGCACATTATCCATCCAGTGGAAATATTTACGCCAACCGCAGAAGCCTATTGTCTTGTGGAGAGTCTTCTTTGCTGCGATGCGTTGGTAGGTTAGAATCTCTGAGTAGAATAGTCCCTTCAATCCGTCTGGTGCCATATCGCCATCAGTCTTTCGAGCATCCACTATCTCGTACACCTTATTGTGTACAGGGCAGTCGAAGTCCTTGTGTGCACAGATATAGATTTTAGCATCCTTATTCTCGGGTGTATACCACAAGTCCTTCCGCTCTTCCAACCAAGCCTTCTGATTTTCCACGTCGTCCTTGCGCCATGAGCCACCGACATAGTGGTCGAAGTAGCTGAAGAGGTCTGGGTATAGCTTGGCATGGAGCGCAGGCTTTGTCTTGATGATGTCATCCAGGAGGCAGGCACCTGCGTCCCAATAATTATGTTCGGTGTCGTTGATGTCGGGGTATAGATTCCAGCATCGCTCGGGATCGAAGTAGCGAGCTCCGTTGGCCACCAACAATGGAACATTCATATAACAGAGGAACGGGTAAAGCCGGTCATGTTCCTGGCGACGACCTCTGAACCATTCGCCGCGACCAGTTGCGGCGTATTTCTCATCCCAGAGGAAGTCTATGTTCTTGCGAATCAAGACATCACTTTCCATCAGGATGAAACCTTCGGGTATCAACTCCCACAACTTCTGTACGGTCAGGATGTGCTTGAAGCTGCCGTCGTTGCTGGCGATTCCCAACTGTATGTTGCGGTTGGGGTACTTAGCCAGCTCCGCCTCGAAGTCTATAATCTTGCCTTTGGTGTTGTCGATAACACGCACGCCATCCATCTTCACCTTGAATGGCCGCTTGGTGCTATTATCGAACACTACAATATCGTAGTTCACCTTCGTATGCTTGCGCAAGCTCTTGATTCCCGCCTCTGTCAGTTCGGGCGTGTTAAAATGCACGATTGCTACCGTTTTCTTCATAGTTTGTTATTTTTTTTTAAATTCGTTCTTGTCGTCGTTGATAAGGAGCTGCATATTGAACTGCAAGGTATTGGCCTGCTTATCCGGATGGAAGGTCTCGGGCATGATCTGATATGTCTGGCCCCGAAACACGATGCGGCTTCGAATATTAATCTGATTCGTCCAATTCATACGAACAAGCTCCACTCCGTAGGCATCAACAGCTCCGGCATTAAGAGCCGTCTTTCCTCTTGCCCATCCAACGTCAGCCCACAGGCTTGTTGTCTCTTCCCACTCAGCCCCAGAGCTGTCCACTCCATACTTACCGATCTTCGCCGCCTTGCGGTTCAGAACGATAATTCTGTATTTTCTCATTCCTGCTGAAAATCCCATAATTCTCTCTTTCTTAATCACTTAAAGCAGAGTTATGGGTTTACCGAAAAAAAAATTCTGGAAGTTGGAGCCACGGCGATGGCGGCCTTTGAGTTTAGTGGCGAATCAATACAATTATGCTGGCCTTAAAGTGGAATACACAGGCAGTATGACACTGGGTCTGAATACGACATGGGATGACGCATTCCAGGGAACGCGGTAAGGCTATTAGATATGGAATAATACCAAACTATTAAGAAGTATTAGGATTTCGGCCAAAAGTATTATGCAACTATTATTAACACAAAAAAGGGGAGGCGGCGACCTCCCATCTTTCCTTCTTCTTACTTACATCAAAAACTTACACCCCTTTCAGTCCCCAAAATTACAAAATTTGCAAGACAAATCGGCTGAATGTTAGAACTATTTAACAACAATCATTTGATTTTATGATTCTTTAATAAATGTGGGCGTTATACACCATCTTCGAACGAAGGTTTAGTGTCTTCTTTTGGCTCAATGGCTTCGAGGCGGGCGATTTCTGTCTGTGCAGCGTTGATGTCGTCGCGCCATTGCTGACGATCTGCTATCTTGTCGGCATACTCCTCCTTGGTGGCTGCACCCTCTGCTATCTTGGCAGCGATATAGTCGGTACTTGATAGCCTTGCCTCTCTGTCGAGGATAATTGTCTGCTGAGCATTGATGAGCTCAATGATTTCTGACTTTTTCATTTCCATTTCAGTTTTAATTTGTACTTCTTGTTTAATCTCTGGCGAAGTCCGTACTGAGGTTTACTGACTATACACTGACGGCGTTGGTCCCAATCCAACCACTGCCACCACTCCTCGCCGATGGTGGCTTTCAGTTGCATAATGCGCTTGTAGGATGTGCGGTTCTTCAGTAGTCCTGTGTATGAGTTGACGGTTGAAATAAAACGGTCGAGCTCTCTGTATTTCTCGACCTCGGCAAGTTGGTTGTATTCGTGTATTCTGGCGATACATCGAGACCATGTGGCATCATTCAATATAATGCTCCACGGGTGTATATGACTGCCCAGAAATTCAAGGCCCTTCCAATGTTGCTGACAATAAAATTTCCTATCGTTCATCTTTACGCCCTTTGCAGCCAGTCTCCTGCGCAGTTCGGGCAGTAGACTGAGGGCGTAGGCTTTCAGTTGGTCTGATACCACCATTGTCCCGTCATCCATAAATACCGTGGTGCGGATTCCACACTCGTTATTCAGCCACGCCACCTCGTCGTTGATATACAATCCCATTCCTGTCTGTGATGTCATGCGGCCGATAGGCACTCCTATGCCGTCTGGCTTATTCAAGATTGATTTCTCCGGCTTTATATGCCGCTCCCATAGGTATTTCGGTGTGCGTCTTTCGTAATGCTTTGCAGGACAGCAATGGATAGTGACCATTGACAACCACTTTAGAAACGACGGCATCCACTCGCCGTACTGCGCGGCTATTTCGTCCTGATAATTGTCAATAACGCGGTCGAATTCATACTCCATGTAGGTGCAGTCAGCATTCGGAAAGAATCCCGCTAAGTCCCACTTGATTATCCATGCCGTCTGCGTGTAACCTTGCGAAACCTCGAATATATCTTCTATCACCTGATTTATTGCCGCTTGCGAGCCCATACCTTCGCGGTTGTTGAATGTACGAGGGTGCAGTGTCCGCTCGATATACGGCTTCAATGTGTCGCATAATAAATGGTCGGCTAACCGACCAGCGAACTCTGTTGCGAATATCTCGCGCCATTTAGGTATGGAAGTAAGGAAGGTGTAGTTGTGGAGTATGCGGAATGTTCTTTCCGTGAGCTCGTACATCATACGAACAAGCAGCGGTGGCCAATTTACTTCAAAGGCCATTGAGTCGCGCCCGTAACGCTTGTTTCTCCTGGTGGAGAACATCAGGTCGAGCAACATCGAAAAGAACGATACATCAGTCATAGATAAAAGCGCAATACAGCGAATACAGGTAAAATCGCGACCGCCTGACAACGATTCGCGTTATTGACGTTGTTGTTGTTGAGTTTGCCGTTGTTGCCGTTGAAGATCCAAGCGTTGTTGACGTTGTACCTCTGGGCAAACCACCGGTTCGTACTGGTCGGAGCCGCATCTTGTGCTGCTATACATGATAGCCGGACTCCCTTTTACCCTATTCATATCTGACAGCCACCTCTTGTCATTGCTGACCGACCTGCGGCTGCTCCTGACGTTTAAGCGACCGTGCCACATTTCTCCACTTCCTGACACCTTCCTCTATTCTTTCTAACTGCATAGCGATACTCAGTTTATCCTTATCTGTCAGGAGCCCTTGTACAATACAAAGCTCGAAGTTTGCCAACAATATACCGAACTCACCAAACATTTCGCGGATGCGCTCCTGTCGTACTTCCTGGCACTCCTTGGCGATGGCAAAGTGGCGTATGATGTTCTGCACCGCCCGCTTCATCTCTACCGGCGCACCTTCGATACGATCTATCTTTGGCATCCGCTGAATGGCTGGGTGCAGGATATAAAGCAGGTTCTTTGCGTCGGCCAGAATCGAGTCTTTGTCGTTGTGCGCCTTATGCCCGCGTGGTTTCTTGTGTTCGTTCATTATTTACTTGAAGTACAAGGGCCTCACGTCACGCTTTTGCGATGACGTGAGAGCCTATATTAAGAGTTAATCAATTTTCAAAAGCGCGACCGCCTGACAACGAAGCGCGTAATAGACGTAGCTGGCGTAGAGTTTGCCGTTGAGGCCGTTGAAGAACCAAGCGTTGTAGACGTTGTACCTCTGGGCAAACCACCGGTACGTACTATTGTTAATTGCGGTAGTTCCCATCTTGGTGACTGATGGCGCGAGAGTGTCGATGCAATCGTCTTTCATCAGCTCAGTGCCCTCCAATACGCCTGGCAAATGGAAATCGCCCGCATTCAGTCCCACAACACCATACGAGCGGTTGTAGCCGTAGTTTAGTGCAGGGAATTTGGCCTTTGTGCCGCCGTCCTTGGTCGGAGCCGTCTTGTTTGCATACAGCCTACCAAGCTCTGCACCGTCTGGCAGCGAGAAGCAGCCATACTTCTGCGGACATACGACCATGTAGCACTTCTCCAGATACTCCTCGTAGGTCTTGTAGGCGGAGCGAAGGTCGGCACAATACTCTGATGTCTCGAATGCAGACGGACGCACTGGTTCGCTGTTACCGGCCTGCGGTCCTACTGGCTCGTTGGCTGACGGCACACGAGCGTTATTGGTTGCCCACGCTTTTGTGCGATCAATGTTCATCACGCCCCAATAGTTAGTGTAGAAGCCACGCTCTCCGCGCCAGTAGGCAGAGTTCTCTGGCATGGTGCCCCAAGTGATGTGCGCGATGGTACATCCAGTCGCGCTGACGTTGTAGAAACGATAGTCTACGCAGGTGTCACACTGAATGATGATTTGCGTGCCGCCACTTTCCACCTTGTTGCCCTCGGCATCTGCCAGGTAAGCCCACCATGCCTTAGTATCTCCAACCTCTGCTGCCTTTGCTTCCACGGCAGCGGAAATCTCGGCAGCACTCGTCGCGTCGATGGTGGCAGATGTCAGCGTCACGTCCACGGTGGTGTCAACGGAATAGTCTGGACTCATGCGCAGTTTAATAGCCAGCGTGGCGCTACTGATGGCAGTGATGGCATACTGGCATACGTCGAGATATTTCAGGTCGGCTGTGTTCTTGTCAATCACGCCCACCTGACGACCTTTACGCAGATAGACGTATCCAACATGCACCCATGCGCTGGGGATGATAGCTTTTTGAATCCATGAGCCGCCCTTAACGTAGGCGACTTCGTTAGACTCGTTCAGGAACACCAGGTCGCCAACTGCGGGGCTTGTCGTGATGACGTTAACACCGTCAACTATAATCTCGCGTGTAGTCTCTATCAGGGATACCTGACTCTCTATGGTTGGCTTAACTGCTGCATCGTATGCAGTCTTGTTAGCATAAGATTTTATTGCCATAATTTTCTCCTTTCCTATTGTTAGTTAATCAAAACCCAATCGCTCACGGAATTTGTCACGCTGAATGCGGTGTATTCCTTCTTATTGGTGGTGTCGAGATACTTCTGGCCGATGAATGCCGGCACGTTAGGTGCTGATGGTGCACCGGCACCGTAAACAATCATCGGGTAGTTCTGCACTTTGGGTATGTCTTCCGAATTAATGCAGACGGCGCGAGTCTCGCCCAGATTGTCCAACTGCGCCTTCAGGCCCTCTATCTCACCGAGGAGCTGTGCGAAGGCCTGAGCGATAACGGCCTGACCAGGAGCACCGATGAAGTTGGTGGCAATATTCTTGAAGATACCAAGGCCAACCACCAGAGCTACACCGCCACTCACCGTAGCCGTGTAACCGCTGACCACAACGGTCATGGCCGTTGGACAGAGATAGACGTAATAGCCGGTGCTTGGCATTGCGGCCACAGCCTGCTTCATTAGAGGCTCGTAGTAGCTCTCTGTCACATCGCGTGTGGCAGGCAGTGTGGCGTAGGTCTGACCACCCATTACCCAACCTGTGAGGACAGGAGTATCGCCGCTCTCATCGTACTGAGCAGTGTAGATCAGCGCGGGGTTGTAGTCGGCAGTAGCCGTTGCGGGCAGCTCTGGGTAGTCCTGGCGATAGGTGTAGGCGTAGGTGATCACCTTGTCGTAAGTCCTTGTAACGATGCGGGCAAAGAGGCTCACGTCGGCAGGAACTGCGCTCGCACTCGGCACTAACAGGATGTCGCCTGCGTTCAGGTTTACCTCCTCGCTGATACCGTAGCCGCTCGCGCTGACCTCCTGACCGTTCACGTTGACATACTTTCCCGCCGTTGCCTGCTGAAGGGTGATGCTGCGCGTATTGTTGTACTTGCCAAGGCCCTGTTCCAAGAATTGCACCCTGCCATTCGTGGCGGAGAACTTTTCGTCCACCTCTGTCTTGTTGTAGTAGCTCGCAAGAGCGGCGGTGATGTCTGCCTGAATAGCTGCCTCCATCTGAGAGGTGGTGCTGTAATCGCTGAGAGCGGAGCTGATGGCTGTTGCAATCAGTTCTACCAATCCCTGAGAGGTGGGCAGCGCGTCCAACTTAGCCTTAAGAGCCGTGGTGAAGTCCTCGGTAGAGAGCTGCTTGCCCGTTACCTTGTTTACCTTCTCGCTGAGCATCTGATTGATGGCCGTGGCGTTGTAGTAATTGGTAAGGGCAGCGGTGATGGCATTCTGGATGGCGATGGCGGTGGCATCCGTGGTGCTATAAGGGGCGAGTGCGGTGGTGATAGCCGACTGCACCTGCGAACTGGTAACAAAGCCTGCCACTGCTGCGGTAATTAGTGCCTGAACCTGACTTTGGTTTAATTTTGTACCCAATGCTTCATTGAGAGCAAGGTCAGCAGTCTCGCGTGCCAGACGCTCTGCGGCGATGTCGGCAGCCATACCTGCCGAAGCATTAATAGCAGCCTGCACGCTCGCGTTGAGGTCGGCAAGTGGAATGCCGGTACCTGGCTTCTGGTATGCCGTGCCAGCGGCATCCAAAAGGTTCTGTACTGCCGTGGCAAGGTCAGTCTTGGGTATTCCGGTACCTGGCTTCTGGTATGCCGTGCCAGCGGCATCCAAAAGGTTCTGTACTGCCGTGGCAAGGTCAGTCTTGGGTATTCCGGTACCTGGCTTCTGGTATGCCGTCAAAGCCTTCTCAATGGCTGATTGCAAAGCCGATGTGAGGTCGGAATCAGGAATACCACCATCTGGTTTAGTGTACTTCAGCAGCACCTCCGCTGCCAAATCGGGCACTTGGTTCAAGATATTCTGAACCTCTGCGCCAGTCTGTGTTAGTCTATAATCTGCCATAATCTATGATATATTATTCGTTATTATTTTCTATATTGTTGAGCGCATCCTGTAATTCGGCAGCAGCATCGCTACGCACATATAAGTAGTAGTCGTCGCCAGTAGCCAACGGGTGACCGTCGCAATCACATAGACGCTTGTATTCGGACGCAATGCCGCTATCGTCTGTAAATTCATAGCTCACCTTACTGTCTGCCTTCTTACACGGACAAGCGAATAGCTTTGTGCAGGCAGTGTTGGCCACAAAACAAAGCGGCTGTTCATCTACCTTTGTACGCTCGCCATCCGGACAGTCTGTATCGGGCAGTATCCATACACAGCGAGCAGCCACAAGTCCAACCATTCCGTCGGTGTTGAAAACGAAGAGCCATTTCCCTTGCGACGTCTGGCTCATTTGCTCTTTTTTAATCTCCAGAACTTTACTACCGAAACAATAGAGGAGTTCGACCTTGAAGTCAATCTCGCTCATGTCAACGTCGGCAATGGCTACGAAGCACTTAGCCTCTGTTCCCTGATGTAATATTGTTATCTCTGCCATATCTATTCAATCGTTCTTGGGGTTAGTTTCATATATCGCTTGATGAGGAAGTCGAAGCCGTATTCTACTGTATGTAATTGCTGCACACTTATTGCTGAGCGATTGTTGTAGCTTGCTTCTACAAGTAGGAGTGATGCTTCAATTATTGCAGCAGGCACAGGCTTGTCCGTCGTCCCGAATTTCTCTACAATCTCCTCATACGTTCGGTTGGTGATGTTCAGAACCATCTCCTCTGCCGCTTCGCCGTAGAGTTCAAGTATAGCGTCCTCGCAGTCATAGTCGATGCGGGAGTGCTGCTTAATGTAGTCTATTGTTAGCCATCTCATATTATGTTATTTTTGTTTCGTACATATCGAACAAAACATTTGCGGGGGTTTACCAGATTATAAAAAAAAGGGCCCGCGTCTCTCGACGAAGGCCCTTTGATAAAAAACATTTGATGAAAAACATTAATACCATGAAAAATATACTACTGAGATACCGTGACGTTGCATGTCGCATAGATACCGCTACCGTCGGCTGCTTGGCAGGTGATAACACAAGCGCCTGGCGATATGCCGCGAATGGTCCCATCCTTTACCTGTGCAACAGCTCCGTTACTGGTCGCCCAGATGAGCTTCTTGATAGTAGCGGTGGCCGGTGTAATGGTGGCCGTTATTAAGCCGGTGGCATTCACCCTGACAGATACTGTTGCAGCCGACAAGGTGATAGCCGTTATTGGCGTTGGCGGGGCAAGAGGGCCATTGCCTCTGAAGGATATACTGCCCTTGCTCAGGCTTGCACGCTCTGCCTTAATGTCTGCCTGTGTGCACAGGGCTCTTCCTATCAGCTTGGGGACAACAGATGTACGACCTCCATAGATTCCGATATTGTAGAAGTTACCGGCTATGAGCAGGTGGCTGATGTCGTCAAAGTCGCCGACAAGAAAATCGGTACTGAACGACCATCTTTTGCGTCCAGATAGGATTTCCTCCCAGTCGGCTGTATTGGGCGAGCTGATGTCAACGGCTGCTGCCTCTGTGTGTATGCTGTCAGCTTTCGTGCAAGCGAATGGCGCCGCGTTACCGTCCAAGCTTATAAAAATATTGTTACCGTTCTGCATATTAATTGTTAATTAGGGTTAGCTTCATAGTTCCTTCTCTCCAGTTGTGGCTGACATTCTGCATGTGGTACTTAACATTCTCATCCTTTAGGATAATTGTTGATGGAAGTTCTGCTTCCTGATCGTCAAGCACCTCGATGGTATTCTGCACAGATACATCTCGGTAGAACTGAGTCATACGTTCAAGCAGTCTTGCTTCCGGCTGCATGATAGATGTCTGTTGCGACTCGTTAAGGAATGTCATCGTTGTTAGCAGAGAGAAGTCGCTGTTATAGAGTTGGCCAAGGCCGTAGACATTGTTAGCCCCACTCGCCATCTTAAGGTTTACGCCAAGGTTATTACGGAACCTTGTACTTGCTACGCCCTTGAATTCGTGCGATGCCTTATTCTTGGGTGCCAACTTGCTGTCGGTATTATAGATGCTGACAGACAGCTCGTTCAATACGCCATTGTTAAGCAGCATCAGATGATCTTCGTTTGAGGTAACGCTTGCATAGATGTGCAACTTCAATCGGCCACAAAGTCCTGCTCCGGCGTTAGTGCCGTTCGTTACATAGATGCAGAAGCCTTTAGAGCCTTGGTGATTGTCGAACAATATACCCTGAGGGTTGAAGCCTGCACCGGCGAATGTGTTCTGCGGGTCAACGATTGAGCCGTCCTCGCGGAATGTCAGAGGGAACTTCTTGAATGTACTGCTCCATACGCCATTCTCATAGTCCCACCATAGGTCGCCTATCTTCAATGCGGCCAATACCATTCTATTCTCCAAGTCAGGCTTAAAATAATATGATTCGTCAGACCTCTGTGCTCGCGTTGCTGGCGGTGCTGTATTAGCATCTTCGAATAATGTGTCATTCTCTCCGGCGCTTGGCCAATCAGGGTCGGGGTTGTATGATATAGATGCTGAGGCATTGATACAGATAACTGAGTTCAACGGTATGCACACATCCTCTAAGGTCTTGGCAAAGAATGTTAATGGTGCATCGTATGCGGTTGGCACTACTGCCATATAGTTGCAGATGCCCTTCTTGAAGTTGAACTCGGTAGCCGTACGGAATGCTTTGTTGTCCCATCCGTCATAGCGGCAGATGACAAAGTTAGCTATCAGGGAGGAGGTGGCAATCACCCTATTCTCATAGACTTGGTAATTGTCAAAGAACTGCTGACTTGTGTTCTGCTGTCCGTCTTGTTGGCCTAATCTGCGAAGAGCATAGAGATACTCGTTGCTGATGTGTATTATCTGATCGGGGTTGGCGGCAACTGGCCAATAAGACATCTCGGCGTGTTCGTAGTCAGGATCAAGCACTACTTCCTTGTCGTTCACGTTCGATTCGATAGTGACGTTCTTATAGCCAAGCCGTCTGCATTCCGTGTGGTTAGTGCTGGCGTAGCTTAGGTCCTCGAAGTTGATGCTGACCGGAGTCTCATCCTGCATCTCACTATTGGTCGTATTGTTCAGGTTGGCGAATGGGAACTTGGTGAAGGGGTCGCGTTGATTGCGAGCAACGATGTACAGGTTCATCCCTCGGCTGTACAACGACCATCCCCAGAACTTGCACACCTCTTCAAGGATGCTACCCCATGAGATAGACTCGTCGCGCCAAGTGGCGTTGAAGGCATCAATATTGCCTGCTGCTGGGTTGGAGTGTGTAGGATTGTTGTTGCCGATGAAGTTCAAGAGCGATACCTTTGTCAACAGATCGTTGCGCTTGTAGACGTTGTTCTGCTTGTAGACATAGTCCCAAGCTATACCTGCGCTGTTCAATGCCTTGTGCAGTATCTGTCCAATGGTGGCTACGGTACCGAAGTTGTTCTGATTGTTGCTGAATTCAACGGGAACTTCGTACAGAGTACCCAATGGGCAGATCAGCTTAAACTCTCGGATGCTTACCTTCTCGAACATCTTGCTTGTCAGGGAGTCAGGGCGTATGTAGCCAATCCAACGGAGGGTATCTGTCGTGCCTTCCTTCCACAGCCTTACCATCAGGCCGAAGGTGTTGTCCGGTAACATGTCTGTATAGTCGAAGGGATTGCCGTCCATATCCTTGCCGGTGTCGGCGATGCGGAGGCTTCCTGTCTGCTTGCGAATGGGGGTGAAGCTGTCCTCGTTGTTATCCTCAATCGTCTCGAATGGGTTCGATGCCCCACGAAGGTGAACTATCTCGTCGTTATAGTTGTCTTCGAGAATCTCCACCCTGTAGCTGTCATTCGTATGCAGGGCCACGAAGTTAATCTGCCAGTGTATTCCGTATGCCATATTATCCGATGCCTAAGTATTCTCCGATTGTCATGCCTTTTGCCTGAGCTCCGTTGGCCAGAACAAGGCGTATCTGATCGCTTTCGATAGTTGCTTCTGTGCGCTGCATCTGTCCGGCTGACATCATCTGGCCAATACCTGCTGCCAGGTTGTTCTGCTGAGCCAACGACATGATGAGCTCGCCACTCGATGCGGCAATTAAGGTTCTGTCTGCGTGGTCGTTGCCTGGCACTATCATACCGTTGGCTGCATGGGGTACTATTCCGCCGTCGGCGAAGAATCCACCGAAGATGCTACTGAACAGTCCGCCAACCAACCCAAGGATGCCGCCACCCTTGCCGAATGCGCCAGATGTTGCAGACAGCGATTGTATTGTCTGCAAGATAGTGGTGACAAGGTTCATGCTCGATATTACCTTCTGGAACCCTTCGGGTACCTCGATACCCATGTCCTGAAGGCAGCGTGTCATAGTGTGAACATTGTTGATAAGCTGACTCATGCTGTCCTTCTGGCCAGTCGTCTTTACACCCTCGCTCTTGCCGTTCACATTCACTTGGCCAGTGTTCACGTCTATTGTTATGGGGTTTCCCACAATAGCTTCGATCTGCTTGCGCACCTCTTCCCACTTCTCTGGCCGGATGTAGTCGCCAGGGTTCTCGCCGAATATCTTATTGAAGAGTGACTGAGGGTCGAATTGTGCAATGTCTATGCCGTTCTTAATGGCTACCTGCATCAAGTTCACCAGCATCTGGGCATCTGAAAGCTGAGCGGTCAGATTCTTGTAGAGGGTGCTACCAAGATCAGCGTTCGCCAGTTGGTCGTTCAACCTGGCAATGAGTGCCGCCATATTATTCTGTGTATATGAGAACACCTCCTTTATATCGGGAGCCTGTACGGTCAGCGACTTGGGCGATAGTGTTATGCCCTCTATATTGTTAAGGGCGTCTAATGCCTCTTGTGTGTTAGCTGTTACCGTAAGGGTTTTCTCGTCGAAAGTAACACCTTCTATCTCCCTAAGGCTATCAAGCGCCGATTCCGTTCGGGCCTCCACATCGAATGCCATTGTCGGTATGGACGGCACCTCTACTTGCGGCGTCTTAATGATAGGCCCTACAGTAGGCTGCAATCGCTGAACCTCCGACTGCTGTGCAGAATACTGCTTATAGGCGGCGGTGTATGCCTTATAGTCGTTAGATTTTAATGCTTCCGCCATCTTTGCTTCGGCATCCGACAGCTTTTTCTGTGCCGATGCCAATTCGCGCGCAGCCTCTTGCGCTGCCTTCTGATCGGCAACGAGGGAGGTAATGCTGCCACCAAGGGCTTTCACCTTATCGGCTACCTTCTGTTGCTCTGCTTTTAGCTCGGGAGTATCGTATATCTGGCGGGCATCACCTATGGCTTTCCATAGCGATTCTTCGGCTTGCAACTCCTTTTTCTTGGCATCTACTCCCGAGAGGGTGCCAGCCTTCACTTCCAATGCTGCCTGTTCCAATGCCTGGTTATAGTTAGCCATTGCCTGCTCATACTTTTGCTGCGCCTTCTCGGGGGTGGTGAGTTTCGGAGTGGTGTTGCCATAAGGATTGTAACCTTCTACGCGATTTATCTGGCGGTAGGATTTGGCAAGCATAGAGTAGTATTCTTGCTCTTTGGCCGTGCGATTCTTGATGTTGTTAAGAATGGTCTGATAGAGCTCACCGTCATCCTTGAAGATGCTCCATCCCTTGTATTGCTGATATGGATTTGGATTGTTGAGATATTGCCTCTGCTCCTCCGACATCATATTGTAATGTCCTGCTTTGGCAAGGTCAATGGCGGTTCGGCGATTAATTTCCCACTCCTGATATTTCTTGCCGAGGTCTACGTTCTGCTCGAATGTGCCTATCGTTTCGGTGCCGGCAAGGAACTTTTGCTTGCTCATGCCGAGGCGGAGCGATTGATTGTTGAAAAGTTTGTCTATTGCATCAGTGCCGGCATTGACCTCGTTCTTGGTCAGTCCTGCCAACTCACTGATAATGTTCTCTACCTGATTGGCTACTCGTTCCTTCTGCTCCTTTGTCAGCTTGTCGCCATCCTTCAGTCCTGGTGTTGCCGTTCTGCCGTCTATCGGGGCTATATATCGGCCAGTGCGCAGCATGGTCTCCAGGCGCTGCAACTCGGATTGACGCTTGGCAACTTGCGGGGTCTGTACGTTCTGGGTTGTCTGGAGGCGGTCGATGGCGTTGTAGGCATCCATTGCAGCCTTCGTGATCTGACCGATGCGGTCGAGGAATCCGCCCACGTCGCTTGTGTTAAGGGAAGTGAGGAATGCCTCGTAGGTACTTTGGGCGGAGTAGACCGTCCTATTCCAATCGTCGAGGTTCTGTTCGCTGGCAAAGAACGCATCCTTCGCTACGCCCAATGCTCCCTTTATTCCGGCAATGGCGGCACCCCAGCCTGCCAGTTTGGTAATGCTGGTCCCGAAGATATTGTTCAGGGCTCCGAGGCCGTCGCCTGTCTGCTTGGTGCTTTCAGTCATACCGTACAGCTCATTCTTCGTTGCAGTAATGCGCTGCTGTAGCTGCTCCAGGCTGGATGCCATAGCCTTGCCGTAGTCGGTCTGCTTCTGCTCGTTGGTCAGGTTGTTATAAGCCTTGGCCACGTTGTTGTAAGCATTAACAAGGTCGCGGAGCTTGTCCTTCAGGTTGGTGGCTCCACTCTCTACCTGTCCGAGCGATTTAGCTACCTCGACATCCTTCTGCGAGAACTTGCCGAATTCATTGCCTGCCAGGACGAGCTGTTCTGTCAGTTTGGCGAGGCCCTGCGACGCGTCGCGGAGGGCGGAGTCGTATTGGGTAGTTTCGAGCTTAAATCTGGTAATTACGTCTGCCATATCTTAACTTAGTACATTATTCCTTGAACAATTTTATCTATCAGTATATCGAGGTTCTGTGCTGCCTTCTCCAGCTCTGCCTGAGATTTACCGGCGAACCAGTTGCGGGCAGTGATGCTGCCACGGTTGCCGCCAATACTCTTTGTCTTTATTACACTGGTGCTTCCCGTCCTGAGGTTATGACCTCCCATCTGATGAACGACGCGATCTGTCGTGCCTTGATTCAGGAAGCGAAGTACGAAGCCACGGTCAGCACCTTGGTAGCTCATAAGGGCAGTTGTCCTTGCGCTCCGTTGTACGCGGTTGCCGCCAACACGCGAAGGATGGCGAGGAGGCTCATACAGGCTGGATTTGCCTGCGTTACGGCGTTGCAGAATATTTATCTGGCCACCGAAGATGCGGCGATATACTGCCATGCGGACAGCCTTGTATGCCTGGCGGGGATCGCTTTGCATACCAAGTCCTGTCTTGGCATCCTGCGACACAGAACGTCGGGCAACGGACAATACTTGCTTAATAACCTCATTAATGCGCTTCCGCATCAATGGGTTCTTGGTGGAGAGCTCGCCTAATTGCTTGATTCGCTCATCCAACCCCTTAATCTCTATAGTTCCGTTGTCTGCCATATACAAAAAACGCCCGATATGCTGTTACACACATCGGGCGTTTTGGTGGCTAAGGTTTACTGTATTTCCTCTTCTCTTTCAATTTCGTCAATATAATCGTCAAGTTGGTCAAAGAAATGCTCATTGTCTATCGATGTATTAAGCATCACCATCAGACGGTCGTGAACTTCCTTTAGCACTTGCTTGCGTATATTTTTTTCATCCATAATTAAATCTCCTTTGGTAATTGTTTCAATTCGTCGAATTTGATGTAATACTCGCCAGGATCAACATGATACTCCAATGTAATTCTATCACCACTTACTGGATAATGGCGAAGAACCAATATATCCTTCAACGGTGATCTGCTATTGATAGCCTTATTTGCCTTGTGCCATTTAATCTCGTTAGCCATAATGTATTATTTAATCACAAAATCCACTTCTCTGCCTATTGCTTTGGCGATGGCGGCAAGGGTATCTATTCCCACGTTATACTTTCCTGCCTCTATGCGGCTGATGTGTGGGGCATCCAGTCCTGCCCTCTCTGCCAGCTCTGCCAATGTTATCTTTGCCTCTGTCCGTAGGGCCTTTATCCTTTGCCCAATGCGAAGCCTCTCCTGTTGTTTCTGTTCGTCTGTCATATTATTTAGCTTATTTAGTGGGAGGGTTGCCCCTCCCGTTTGTTGTTGTTTAGATTCTGCTCCATCCTTCGTCTGTGATGAAGTAACCGTACTCGTGAGCCATGTTGCGGTTGTGGCATTCGATGATTCCTTCTATCTCCAGCCAGGCAATAGCCTTGCAAAACTCTCTGTACTGAAGTTCCAAACCCTGATTGCGGATGATCATGTCGGTGGTGTGAGCACCCTGAATGATTGCGTTTATAACCTTCTGGGCGATTGACTTGTCGACTGATTTGCTCTTCAGGGTTATTTCTTCCCATCCGTAGCTGTCGCAGTAGAAGTACTTTCCGTCTATCATAACCACGTCCGATGTGCTAAGTGAGCGACCCTTGTACTCTGATGGGCGACGGCCAACATTGAAAGCCGTGTAAATGTCGTCGAGGTCTGCATCATCCTCAATCTCGCCTGTGAATACTTCGTTGTAGTCTTCCTTCGTTGGCATGATGTTGTTTTCTGTCACGAAATCGAGACTCATGAATGTTGCTTTGTTCTCTGCTGGAAGCTGGAAAATTGTGAAAGTCTTCATAATCTTGTGCCGCTTATCCGTTGCCGCCGGTTCTTGTTGTTTTGTTTAATTTTTCTACTGCAAAGATACGGCATTTTGTAATATGGTACAACTTTTGGGGCAATTATTTTGCATCTTGTTACAATATTTGGCCGTTTTGTAATCACTGAAATAGCAAAATCGCATAAAAAACCGCATTTCTACTATGGTTAGCTTCTCCCCTCGCCTACGGGAGAGGGGCAGGGGGTGAGGCTGTAAAAAAAAGGGCTCGCCGCTGCGAGCCAATAAATTAACTAATGCTTTAACCTTCTAATGAATGATTAGCCCACACCATCGCGGCGGAGGCTAATCCAGTGACAAAGTAACAAAGTAAATATATTCAAGATATGTCTATATTAAGGATATTCTATGATAGATATACTGCCCACAGCATGAGGAATATCAGCAGCAGGATGAGCAACTGCCAGATGCAGCCGTGAGGGTCCTCGTCTTGTGGCTTTTGCCGGTTGAGGTATTCGTCGAAACTGGGATTGTAGTACATGGCTATATATTGATGTATTCTGGTATGCAGTCATAGCAAGGACAGCTCTTAATTCGTTCCCACGGCTCGATGCAACCGTTTCCGTTCAGATCGGGAGAGAAGTCCCGATGTCCCTTTATCCTGGCCGTCGGGTATGCTGCCCTGAGCATCTTAAGCAGGCTGACGAGCGATGCCTTCTGGTTGGGTGTTCGGGTGTCGGCAGGGTTGCCCTTGGCATCTAAGCCACCAACATAGCAGACGCCTATGCTGTGGGCATTATGTCCGCTTACGTGAGCCCCGATGAGGTCAACATCGCGCCCCTTCTCTATCCTTCCATCCAGGCGAATCAGATAGTGATACCCAATGTCTGACCACCCAAGGGCCTTGTGCATCCTGCGCACGTCTGCCACCGTCAGGTCCTTGCCGTATTCGCTGGCAGTGCAATGGATGACAATATCTGTTATCTGGCGTCGTGACTTCTTTATGCTGAATTTTGCGGCAAGCAGCTTTGCGATGGTGGCGGGGCCAACAATGCCGTCGTCTGCCAATCCGTTCTCGCGCTGGAAGGATTTGACCGCTTCCTCTGTGATGGGGCCAAATATTCCGTCGGGGATAACGCCCAATCCTGCATTGCGCAGGGCCTCCTGGATGCGCTGCACCATTATGCCGGATGAACCTCTTTTGTATGTCATGCTTTAGTCGTTGTTAACTTCTATATTCGTATTGCCGTGGCTGATCTTCAGGTCGTAGCCTAACTCAATGACTCTGTATCCTAATGCCAGAGCTGCGAACCCCATCAGTTCGCCTACGCATGTAATGACTGACCCGTCTATTACTCCATGCGGCGGGGTGAAGAATCCTCCTATAATCAGTCCTATACTCACTATCAGACACACGCCGAATACAATCTTGCAGGCCCTGCACACTCTCGTTTTTTTAACGTCGCACATTTTGTTTTATTGAACATTGAATATTGAACATTGAGCATTCTTGCTTGCTCTTCATTCATCAACAGCAATCAGGCATAAGGTTTACTGTTAGAGGTTAGGGGTTAGCGGTAGGGGCAAAAAAAAAGCCCCGAACCTCGCGGCTCAGGGCTTCACATGAAACAAACATTCCAAAAATCTCCCTATGAAATCACAAACGGGAAGAGGGGGTTCCCGTGTACGGTGCTGCTTGGCTTATCCCCGATTGGGCCTTCCCTCTCCCTTATTATGCAAAAGATGCTGATTGGTATGGTGAGCTGCTTATTCTGGCTTGGTGAACAGTGTACAGATTTCAATGATAGCAGTACCTGCCACCACGATGGCCGAGTTAATCTCTGTGGCGTGTTCTGTGCAGGTGGCGGTAACGATTGCCACTGCTGCTGTCTGTAAGGCTCCTACGATGCCGGATACCAGGGCGAATACTTTCTTGCTCATTTTTTTTATGGTTTTAGTTTAACATATAACTTCATAGCTCCGTAGATTGCGGCAATGCCTAATATTGCCATCATGATGTTGCCCAGGTTGAGCCGTAGTTTCTGCCACCAGGTGAGGGGTTTATCTATATACTCGGGTACAGGGTAAGGCTTCGGGATGGTGTCTGTCTTGCTGATATAGGTTGTATCATGCACCAGCTTCTCCTTGTACTTCGTATGCCATTTCTCCACAAGGACGGTATCGCCATTATCGTGTATATACGTCGAGTCGTGCAGCCATACCGAATCCTTCTGTAGCTTTGTCTGTATCAGCGTGTCGGTGTGGTATTCCGGCACCGTAACATACTTCGTGGTCGTGCAGCCGGTGAGCAACCAGACAAGGATAGTTGCATAAGCTACCAGATAAAATACAATATTCTTACTATTCATATTCTTCACTCTTCATTCTTCATTCTTCATTCTGCTTAGGGTTTACCCTTCCCCACTCCGCGAAGTGCTGAGCCAACAGCAGGCTCCCACATTCGGGGTTGTGCTGGAACTCGTCGCTTTCCACGAATCTCTTCCATTCCTCAATGACTGCTTTCTCTGCTTTCATTTATCTCTCTCCTTTCTCGTCGAGGCATCCGTTTTCGCCAATGAGGAGAGCACACCCCTGGCAGTGTGCACTCTCCTTAATCTCGTAGGTGATGCCGACCAACTTGAACTTCTCACCAACCTTGTGTTCATTGTATGTCATGATGCCTTTGCCAGTTTTTTGCGTTTGATGGCATTGTGTTTATTCTTACCAGATCGTGCCAGATACATTCAGTATTCTTCTGCTTTCACGCCATAAGGAACATACTTGCCGAATACTCTGTCACCTTCTTCCCATCTGCACTTGATGAGGTTTGATTTTCTGTTCACACTTAAGATTCTCATAATTGATGATTTTTGATTGTTAATAAGTATTGTTGAGTAATTGTTAAGTAATCTTTGTACATTTCTTTGGCGGTTAGCCCTGCGCAGTACTCTCTAACTTGATTCGCTCTTCGAGAACTTCCACATACTCAATCATCAGGCTGTACTGACTTTCCATGAGCACCTTCTTGCGGTCTGGCAGACCTTTGAAGATGGGTGTTGAGAAGAACATGTTGAGCTTCTCGATCTTGTCTTTCAACTCCTCGCACTCGTTTACCATTCGGCCAACGTATGAGTCTGCGCCCTGAGTTAGTCGCCAATCGTCGGCCATGATGTCCTCCCATGTTGGGATGTAATACGTGGCGCGAGCTGGTGTCTTTTCGTCGTCCTTGAACTCGATGATTAGTACCTGGTGGTGGTACTCAATCTCGCCAGAGCCGACGGTGCTAATCTTTGGCTTCACGATGTCCTGTACTGAGGTCATCTTCGGCACGATGTCCTTAGCGATACGCTGAGGAATCTGCATCATGATTTCCTTATCTCCGTTTACGTCCCATGCCATGCGCTGGGCAGTGCCTCCATTCTTTAGGCACTCAATGACTTCTGCAAATTTTGCCATAGTTACTTTTGATTTTGATTGTTAAAATTAAACAGCCCCGCTGGTAGCAGGCTATGGCAGCGGGTAGCTTCGCAGCATACCCGCTGCAAGGTTTAATACGCTACGCTTCGCTTCGCTTATTCGGGATTCCAAAGCGCGACCGCCTGACAACGATACGCGCTATTGACGTAGTAGTAGTAGAGCCTGCCGCTGTAGCCGCTGAAGAGCCAAGCGCTGCCGACGCTGTACCTCTGGGCAAACCACCGGTACGCACTGAAATCAATTTTCTTAGCACCGGCAAGGCTAAGTGCCATGTTTAGGTTTTTCCTATGGCAATACATAGCCAAGAATACAGGGATGGTAGGCAGATAGTGGCCTTCCTTCAGCTCGAATGCGAGACCAAGTTGCTTTAGGTACTCTGTCTCACCCTTGAAGTCCCAATTTAGCAGGGCGTCCACCTCGTTGAGGCAATGCTCATCCTCGGGGTATTCATCCTCCTTCAGAAGGCGTTGTTCGCCGTAGTCATGATCGAGTGGCACACCGAATGTATGACCATCGTATGCTATGCCTATCATAGCCACGTCATCCATAAGGTTCTCCCCGTCAAATTCCTCGTAACTGCCATCCTTGTGTACAACGTACACACCATTCTCGATTGGCATAACACCAACAATGGTTGTCTTGATACCATCCTGAGGCTTCAAATTCCTGCGTGCAAAGTCCAAAGCCTCTTGCGCCTTGCTTCCGAATCTCTCGTAAACGGAAAGCAACTCTTCCATATTCATTTCCATATTTACTTTTGTTTAATTCTACAATTCTCAAATTCTTGATAAAGATAAGAGAGCCGACATACATCAGCCCTGCTTGTCATATTTCAGTCATTCTGTACTTTTTGTGCCAATTAATTATTGCCCGGATGTTCCCCATTTGTCCCGCCTTGCCGCTTACATTCGTACCACCAATATATTCGCCGGTGGGGGAATAAACGGATATGCGAGGATGTTCGCCCGTCAAATCAGAAATGGCATGGTAGCCGGATTCGTCACGATAGGCAAGCAAGTGAAAAAGGTCCGTCTCGGGGAAGCTGACAGGATAAATCATTGTAGCCTCCTCCACACAGCTATATGGCATCGGCGGTTTAAAGGTCTCCAGCACACCTATATGAGGCGAGAACCCGCACTGGCAATGCCATACGGGTTCATGCCGAGATGCCAGCGTCGGAGTGAAGACCCAATGCCGGCAAAACTTACAATCAGGTTTCATGTTCAATGCTTAGAATAATGTTAGTTGGGCCTGCTCTGCCTTGATGCGTCGCACGGCACTGGCTTCTCCATCGCTTTCGTAATGGTCGCCATCAGCGTCTCTTGGTCTTGCTTCGTGATGACTATCTCCGCATCGTTGATGATGGCCGAGTGCTTGCGGCGATAGTTGAACACCTTGCGTCCCCACTTCGTCTTGCAATACGGGTCTCGCTTGTCGGCCTTTTTCATCTTGCGGGGCATCTTGCCGATGGGTCGCTCAATCTTTACGTTCACC
>Ga0310695_10002445_pt1 | contig 39250 bp, 21 predicted proteins | sample RumenRJG_04DNA_FD_203882 | JGI IMG/M metagenome (GOLD analysis project Ga0310695, IMG submission 203882) | Bovine rumen microbial communities from Lethbridge, Alberta, Canada - RJG_04 (v2) (version 2) | ecosystem: Host-associated > Mammals > Digestive system > Stomach > Rumen | place: Canada...
CTGCCTGTATGCCAATGCGCTGACGATGAACGACCAGCAGAAACAGGCCATACGCATCTATGAGGACGTGCTGCGTCAGGAGCCCGACAACCGCAGTGCACTGATGGGACTGATGGCTTACTATTACTACCAGAAAGACTCGGTGAAGACGGAGCAGTACCGCGAGCGCCTCCTGCTGAATAAGAATGTCACGCAGGAGGACCGTGTGGCATTGTTGCGACAACTGATCGGCGAGAGTGAACAGAATGGTGGCGACTCGACACGCGTGCTGCAGTTGTTCCACCGTATCCTGCAGATGCCGCAGAGTGATGCGGATATGGCGCTGTTTTGTGCGACGTATATGAATATGAAGCAGATGCCACGGGACAGCATTCAGGCCGTCTTGGAGCAGGCATTGGCCATTGCCCCCGACAATGCTGCCGCCCGTCTGCAGCTGGTGAGCTATGCCTGGCAGGCGGAGGACAAGGACCGTGTGATAGCGCTGTGTCATGATGCACGCCAGTATAATCCCGATGAAATGGCCTTCTATTACTATCAGGGCATTGCCTACTACCAGAAGGATCAGTTGGACGATGCGCTGAACGCCTTCCAGAACGGTATCAGCGTCATTACCGACCAGAGCGACCCAGCCATTGTCAGCGACTTCTATGCCGTCATGGGCGATATCCTGCACCAGAAGGGTAAGGACCGTGAGGCCTTTGCCGCCTACGACTCCTGTCTCGTGTGGAAGGACGACAACATCGGTTGCCTGAACAACTATGCCTACTACCTCAGCGAGTTGGGACGGGAACTGAACAAAGCCGAGCAGATGTCGTATCGCACCATCAAGGCTGAACCCAAGAATGCTACCTATCTTGACACATACGCCTGGATACTCTTTATGCAAGAGCGCTATAGCGAGGCGAAGGTGTATATAGACCAAACGCTGCAGTGTGACAGCGACACGTCGGCAGTATTGCTTGAACATGCTGGCGACATCTACTTCCACTGTGGCGACAAGGAACAGGCGCTGGCGTTCTGGCAGCAGGCGCTGGACAGAGCTTCGGAGAAGTCGGAGGTGAAAGACGACCGCAGACAGATACTTATCAGAAAGATAAAACTTAAAAAATATTTGAAAGAATGAAAACAGTACGCATTTTGAAGATTGCCGCAGTGGCACTTACGTTGATTGCTGTAACATCGTGTCACACAAATCGTAAGGCTGTCAAGGAGACGCCGACAGAGGTCAAAATCGACACACTGAAGAAGCAGGCCTTCTTGCAGAAAGTAAGTGACAACGCCCAGCACGCCCGTTTCATCACGTCGAAGGTGAAGTTCAGCGTGGAGGTGGGAGCACGTCAGATGACGCTCACTGGAAATTTGAAGATGAAGCGCAATGACGTCATCCGCCTGCAGCTCATGGCCTTCGGTTTCGTGGAGGCCGGACGTTTGGAGTTTACCAAGGAGTATGTGCTCATCATGGACCGCATCAACAAGCTTTACATGAAAGTGCCTTATGCACAGATGGACTTCCTGCGCAACAGCCAGATTGACTTCTTTGTGTTGCAGTCGCTGTTCTGGAACGAGCTCTTCCAGCCCGGCAAGGTGAAAGTCACCGACGAGGCTTTGAAGTCGTACAGTACTGATATGGGTGGCGATGATGCTGTTATTGCTATGGAGAACGGTAAGATGTCGTATCGTTGGTTGGCAGACAAAGAAAACGCTCAGGTCAAAATGGCCAACATCATGTATAACGACAGGTTCCGCGGCAACTACCAGTTGAATTGGGACTACGATGACTTCCAGCAGAACAACCGCAAGTTCTTCCCGATGCAGCATAAGATTTCGTTTACCACTCCAGAGAAGGAAGTGAAGTTGGGTATGACGCTCAACTACATGGGTGCTGACGAGAACTGGGAGACCCGTACGGAAGTATCAAGCAAATATCGTCAGGTATCCGTTGAGGAGATTCTTCAGCGCTTTATGTCACTCTAATCCTTCTGGATGAAGCGATTAAGTATCATATTCTTCTTATTGGCCTTCACCCTGGCTCCTTATGCGCAGCAGAAAAAGCCTGCCAAGAAGCCAGCGGCGAAGAAGACCGCTACGACTAGCAAGAAATCCGGAAAATCCAGTAAGTCCAGGAAGTCCACTAAGACGGCCCAGCCTACTGTGAAGTCGCTGCAGAACGAGCGTCAGCAGATACAGCAGGAAATCAAGAAACAGGAATCGCGTTTGCGTGACAACGAGAAGGATGTCAAGCGCCGGTTGCAGAACTTGATGGTGCTCAACAACGAAATTGAAGGTAAACGCCGCACGATAGACACCATCCGTAAGGATATCAGTCATCTGGATGTGGAAATCGAGTTGCTGATGACACAGTTGGAAGAGTTGCAGGACGAGCTGAACGAGCGCAAGGCAAATTATGTGAAGTCGATGCGCTATATGCACCGCAACCGTTCGGCGCAGAGTCAGCTGATGTTCATTTTCAGTGCCGACAACCTGATGCAGATGTTCCGGCGTATGCGCTTTATGCGGGAATATGCCAGTTTCCAGCGTGCACAGGGTGAGGAGGTAAAGCAGAAGCAGGAGGAGGTCAACCAGAAATTCCAGCAGCTGACCAATGCCCAGGAACACAAGCGCGTATTGCTGTCGAAGGACGAGCAGGAGCGCCGTGCACTAGAAGGCAAGCAGACTGAACAGCAGAATGTGGTCAGTACGTTGCAGAAGGAACAGAAGACCATCCAGAACATCATTGCCCAGCAGAAGAAGAAGGATGCTGCACTGAACGCTCAGATTGACCGTCTGATAGCTGAGGAGGTGGCTCGCCAGAAGGCTAAGGCTGCTGCGGAGGCCAAGAGGCGTGCGGAGGCTGAGGCCGCCAAGAAACGTGCTGCCGAACTGGCACGTAAGAAAGCTGCTGCTGAGGCTGCCGCTCGTGAGAATGCCCGTCGTATTGCCGAAGCCAAAGCGAGGGAGGAGAAGGCCAAGCGGGAGACACAGGCTGCCAGGGATAAGAAAGAACGTGAGGCTGCCGAACAGCGGCTCCGTGAGGCGGAACAGAAGCGTCTGGCAGCAGAGCGTCAGGCGGAAGCAGAAAACCGCGAACATGCCAAGGCTGTGGCTTCTGCCCGTAAAGAGGCCGACGAGGCCCTGCGTGTGCCTACGGAGGATATGCGCATCAGTGGCAGTTTTGCCAACAACCGCGGTCGTCTGCCTATTCCCATCACCGGTCCCTATCGCATCGTCAGCCATTATGGACAGTATAATGTAGAAGGTCTGAAGGGTGTGACGCTCGACAACAAGGGTATCAATATCCGTGGTGAGGCTGGTGCCCAGGCTCGCAGCATCTTCGACGGTGAGGTCAGTGCGGTGTTCAGTTTTGGCGGTTCCATGGTAGTCATGGTGCGTCACGGCAGTTACATCTCGGTATATTGTAATCTATCCAGCGTCAACGTACACCGTGGACAGAAGGTGAGCACTCGTCAGTCACTGGGTAGGGTGGGACAGGATAACATCCTGCAGTTCCAGTTACGCCACGAAACGACGAAACTGAATCCTGAGAGCTGGTTAGGGAGATAAGATTTCTCCGAAATTCCGAAATCCCGAAATAACGTTATAACGACAACAATTCTACGTAAGTCTTTATGGCTTGTTCTATCTCGCTGATGCAGATAAACTCGTCGGCAGAGTGGCTGCGCGCACTGTCGCCAGGACCCATCTTCAGCGACAGGAACGGCATCAGGGCCTGATCACTCAGCGTAGGGGAGCCAAAGGGCACCAACCCCATCTGGAGACTCTTCATGACCAGCGGATGACCGATGGGGATGTGCGACGAAGACAATCGGAACGAACGGGCTTTCAGTTGGCATTTCTTCATGTGCTTCTGCAAGAAGGAGAACAGGTATTCGTTCTGATAGTATTCGTTCGTACGGACGTCAATGACGAAACGGCACTCGTCGGGTACGACATTATGTTGTGTACCGCTATTCAATACCGTAACGGTCATCTTTGTGGGACCTAACAGTGGACTGCTCTTTTTAAAACGATAGTCGCGCAACCATACGAGGTCGTCCAGCGCCTCGTAGATGGCATTGACACCTTCCTCACGGGCAGCATGGCCGCTCTTGCCGTAGGCGACGCCGTCAATCACCATCAGGCCTTTCTCGGCAATGGCAGGGTGCATGCCGGTGGGCTCACCAACAATAGCCACATCTATCTTGGGCAGTTCGGGCAGTGCCAGCGAAAAACCGCCCGCACCGCTGACCTCTTCCTCACACGAAGCGAGATATACTATATTATAAGGTACGCGCGACAAGGCATCCTCGTTTTGTTCGCGCTGCGAGGTTCCTCCTCGCAGAATCCTATAAACCTGCAACAAGCTCACCAGACCACCGCCGCAGTCGTTGGCCCCCAATCCATACAATCGGTCACCCTCCACGACCGGCGTAAACGGATCGCGCGTCCAAGTGCTGACGGGTTTGACTGTATCGATATGTGCGTTGAGCAGAAGTGTCGGTTTCTCGGCATCCAACTCTTCACATACCAGAATATTGTTGCCGATACGCTTGACAGGGAGGCCGTAGTTCTCGATGAAATCGGCCAAAATATCTGCTGCAGCGGTTTCTTCGCGGCTGACAGACGGTGTCGCAATGAGCTTTTTCAATAGCTCGACAGCTTCGTTGGTATATTGACTGATATCCATAATTGCTGCAAAGATACGAATTTTTTCACTTTTCACTTTTCATTTTTCACTTTTTTTTGTACCTTTGCACCAATATTAATAGAGAGAGGCTTATGCAGACGAATTTACACATGTCAGTGCTGGTGCACGAACAGGCAAAGAAGTATGGCGATCGCGAGATGTTGATCTATCAGGATTTCGGTGGAAAGGAATGGAAATCGCTGTCCTGGAATCAGGTGTCGCAGACCGTTAAACAGGTGTCGAATGCCCTGTTGAATCTCGGCGTGAAGGTGCAGGAGAATATCGGTGTTTTCTCCAACAATTCGGTGCAGTATATCGAGTGCGACTTCGGCGCCTGGGGAATCCGTGCCGTGACCATCCCCTTCTATGCCACCAGTTCTGAACAGCAGATTCAGTTTATGGTGAACGATGCGAAGATTCGTTATCTCTTTGTGGGCGAACAGGACCAGTACGACAAGGCTCGTCGTATCTTCTCGCTGTGTCCTACAATGGAGCGTATCATCGTCTTTGATTCCAGTGTGCACATCTCTTCTCACGACCCTAATGCCGTATATTTCAGTGACTTCCTGAAATTGGGCGAGAACCTGCCGCGTCAGACGGAAGTGGAAAAGTTGCAACAGGAAGCTAACGACGACGATATCGCTAATATCCTTTATACCAGTGGTACGACAGGCGACTCAAAGGGCGTCATTCTGACGCATGGACAGTTCCATGCTGCCATGGTGGCTAACGACAAGTGTGTGCCGGTAAACGAGAACGACCGCATCATGAATTTCCTGCCCTATACCCACATCTTCGAGCGTGGATGGGCCATTCTTTGTCTCTATGCCGGAGCCCGCATGATTGTCAACACGCATCCGCAGGAGGTTCAGCAGTCCATGCGTGACACCCATCCTACGTGTATGTCGGCCGTTCCCCGTTTCTGGGAGAAGGTATACATGGGTGTAATGGACAAGATAGAACACTCCAGTGCCATGCAGCGCAAGCTCTTTATGCATGCTTACAATGTTGGTCGTCGACATAACATCGAATACCTCAGCAAGGGCAGGAAACCACCAGTGGCACTGCATTTGGAATATGAGATGTTGAACCGTACCGTTTTCTCGCTGGTCCGCAAGGAATTGGGACTGGAAAATGCCCATTTCTTCCCTACGGCAGGTGCAGCAGTATCGCCTCATGTGGAAGAATTCGTCCATTCCATCGGAATTAACATGATCGTAGGCTATGGCTTGACGGAGTCGTTGGCTACCGTGAGTTGTAATCACCTGGGCGACCCCTGGACTGTCGGAAGTGTCGGTATTCCCATCGAGGGCATCGATATCAAGATTAGTGAAGAGGGCGAAATCTTGTTAAAAGGCCCGACGATTACCATCGGCTACTACAATCGTGAGGATTTGACGAAACAGGCCTTTACGGAGGACGGCTACTTCAGAACGGGTGATGCCGGCTACCTGAAGGATGGCGAGTTGTTCCTGACGGAGCGCATCAAAGACCTCTTTAAGACGTCGAATGGCAAATATATCGCACCGCAGATGATTGAGTCGAAGCTGTTGGTGGACAAATATATCGACCAGATTGCAGTGATTGCCGATGAGCGGAAGTTTGTCTCGGCACTCATCATTCCAGTCTATTCGCTGCTGGAGGAATATGCCCGCGACCATGGCATCGCATTCGAGAGTCGCGAACAGCTCTGTGCCGACCCGGCTATCATCCAGATGATGAAGGAGCGCATCGATACACTCCAGCAACAGCTGGCACATTACGAGCAGGTAAAACGCTTCACGCTGCTGCCTCACCACCTCTCGATTGAGAAGGGAGAACTCACTAACACGCTCAAGATCCGCCGTCGTGTCCTCAACGAGAACTACAAGGCTGAGATTGATAAAATGTATGAAGAATAAATGATTACTCAAGACCAACTGAAGGACGTGCTTGACCGTGCGGATGCGCTGTACAAGTACCTGAAGATAGATGAAAAGAAGATAGAGTACGAGGAGGAAGATCTTCGTACGCAGGCTCCTGATTTCTGGGAGGACCAGAAACGTGCTGAGGATCAGATGAAGAAAGTCAAGAGCATCAAGAAATGGCTCGATGGCTATCAGGCCGTGCGTACTGCTGCCGACGAACTGCAGCTCGCCTTCGACTTCTATAAGGAGGAGATGGTGACTGAAGAGGAGGTGGATAAGGCCTATCTAGATGTTCTAGAACTTCTAGAAAGTCTAGAGCTCAAAAACATGCTCCGCCAGAAGGAAGACCCGATGGATGCTGTCCTGAAGATCAACTCCGGTGCCGGTGGTACTGAGGCGCAGGACTGGGCACAGATGCTGATGCGTATGTATCAGCGCTGGGCTGAGGCGCACGACTATAAGGTCAGCATTGCTAACTTACAGGACGGTGATGAAGCAGGTATCAAGAGTGTCACCATGCAGATTGAGGGTGGTGAATACGCTTATGGCTATCTGAAGAGTGAGAACGGCGTCCATCGTTTGGTGCGTGTGTCGCCCTATAATGCACAGGGTAAGCGTATGACGTCGTTCGCCTCCGTCTTCGTAAGTCCTTTGGTTGACGATACCATTGAGGTGTATGTCGATCCTGCCAAGCTCTCGTGGGATACATTCCGATCGAGCGGTGCCGGTGGACAGAACGTCAACAAGGTGGAGTCAGGTGTCCGTCTGCGTTATTGGTACACCGACCCTGATACGGGCGAGGAAGAGGAAATCCTCATCGAGAATACGGAGACGCGTGACCAGCCCAAGAATAAGGAACGCGCCATGGCGTTGCTGCGTTCCCAACTCTACGACCGTGCCATGCAGAAACGCTTGGAGGCTCAGGCAAAGATTGAGGCCGGCAAGAAGAAGATAGAGTGGGGCAGTCAGATTCGTTCCTACGTCTTCGACGACCGCCGTGTAAAGGACCACCGCACGAACTACCAGACCAGCGACGTCGATGGTGTCATGGATGGAAAAATCGACGATTTCATCAAGGCATACCTGATGGAATTCCCCACGAATGATGACGAAAGTTAAACATTAAACAATAACAAAAATATTACAACTATGAGCAAGAACAAAGTGAATGCAAAGCGTGAAGCTTATGCCAAGAAGCAGGAAGAACAAGGTAAGAAAGTCGTGACATGGATTTTCGGTGGTCTGATTATTCTGGCCGTCATCTATCTCATCTGGACATTTACCATGATGGCTTAAGGCTTATGGCTCAAGAAATTGAACGCAAATTCCTCGTGCTTGACGATTCGTACAAGCACGAGGCTTTTGCGAGTTACCATATCCAGCAGGGCTATATCTGCAGCGAGCGCGGCAGGACGGTGCGTGTTCGCATTCGTGATAATCAGGCCTTCCTGACTATCAAGGGCCCTAGTCTCGATGGCGGACTTTCGCGCTCCGAATTTGAGTATGAGATTCCTTTGGCAGACGCACAGCAGTTGATGACACTCTGTGAACCAGGGATGATTGACAAGACCCGCTGGCTCGTGAAGAGTGGTGAGCACACCTTCGAAGTGGACGAATTTCATGGTGAAAACGCTCCTTTGGTGATGGCGGAAGTGGAACTGAAAACGCCCGCAGAAACACCAAAAATTCCCCATTTCATCGGGAAAGAGGTGACCGGAGACCGTCGTTATTACAACTCCCAACTGCGTCTGCATCCTTATAGTCAATGGCATAACATTTGACATCTTTCACTTTATTAACTTTTTGCATCTCTTTTTTAGCGACCAAAGCGGCTTTTTTAAGTCGTTTCGGCTATAATTTCGTACCAAACTCTTGATATAAATCAAGAAATCAAATGTTTTTCAACGATTTAAGGGGCGGATAGATTTGATGTTTGTGGAATTTTTGTTAAATTTGCCAAAGTAATTACTTTATTAATTGCGCGTATATAAATATGTTTAAAAAGGGATTAAGACATCTGGTATTGGTTTTTTTGAGCATTCTGACGTCGATGACGGCAGAGGCGCAAAACTTTACGCTCAGCAACAACCTGCTGTACGATGCTGCCTTGACCCCTAACCTTCGTCTCGGTTATGCCCCTGACAGCACATCTCGTTGGTCGTATGGCTTCACGGCAGGGTTTGCCTGTTGGCCATCGGGGAATTTTACAAAGCGCAAACTGCGTCATTTGCTGCTCTCGCCTGAAGTGCGTTATTGGACGGATTCGCTACAGGTCGGACATTTCTTTGGAGCGAACTTCATCTACAGCCATTTCAATGCCGGTTATACCAATCTGCTACTCTACAAGGGTGTGAAAGACGAACGCCGTCAGGGCGACCTCATCGCACTTGGCTTGTTTTACGGATATTCATGGTGTATTGGCAGACGCTGGACCTTTGAGGCCCAGGTTGGTGCCGCTGTGGGCTATGCTTGGTACGACCGCTTCGACCTGGACGAGCATGGCGACTGCTGGCTCTCCCTCGGCAGCGGCAATAGCGCCTTCGTCCTTCCCCAACTGGGGTTGAACTTTGTCTACCACTTCTCTGCCTTTTCCAAGAAACAAGATAATTCAAAATCCTACGGAATACTGAAATCGAGTGATATCGAACGAAAATAATAATTAAATAATTGCAATTATGAAAACAAAAAAGTATTTATTCATGTTAGCGACGCTCTTCGGTGCAGTCGTGGGCTTTACCGCCTGCAGCAGTGAAGATAGTGTGACGGGACCAAACGAATTGGATGAGTTGGGAGAACCTGTTAGAGCCCAATTCACAATCTCTATTCCTGCCACCACAGGTGGTGCCACTACTAGAATGGCTCCTGGTGTTGTGCAGAATTCAATTACGAATGTTGCAACCGATTTCCGTGGTATCAATGACATTAACATGTTTCCTTCTGCTGTAGCGGAGGGGGATTTTGGCGAAACCAGTGCTATTGGGAAAAAGATTCAACTCTTGAATATGTTAGTTCCCAATTATGGTGCTGTCAATCAGGAGATTCCTAAGGGGAAATTATTGGGAACCAGCAAATCGGTGTTGTATGGTGATGTACAACTGAATATTGGTACGAAGACCTTCCTGTTTTATGGTAAGGCAATAGGCAGGGCAGAAAGTGACGTAGAGGACAGCTATACTTCTAACGATTTCTTCAAGTATGGATGGCTGTCAAAGACTATGCCGGAAAATGCAGCAGATGTTTCCGGATTCAAATTTACGCCTAAGGCAATTCTTGATGGACAAGACGAAGAAGATATTGCGTCTGGTGAAACAATGAGTGGTGCCATTTGTACATATTTAGCGCAAATTGCAAATGCACAAGTATCTACCTCGGATACATGGCGAGAATCAGATAATGCGGGTATGAAGGCATTGTTTAAAAGCTTTGTGAATATGAAAGCGGGCTCTTCTGCAAATTTGCAAGCAGCCATTAAAGATTTGTACTTTACCTGTAAAGACATTTACACTGCAAATGGCAGCGATTTGGCCAAAGCCATCTACGAAGCCATCTATAATCCATCAAATTCCAAAAACTATGTGACAGTCAGTGAAACTGATCTTACCTTTAATTCGGAGATTTCTAATTATCCATCTATTATTGGTTTGCCAGATGGTGCAGCCATACTTACTCACACTACTGGCTCTAATGGAAAAATATCATTTGCTTATGCCACGGGTCCAGACAATAGTGGACTTAATGTCACAAACACCAACTTGTTCGCATATCCTGCCAACCTCTACTATTGGGGTAAGAGCGATATCTTGACATCTGAAGAGTCTCAACAAGCTTATTTCACAGAATCGATGACTTGGGACAAAGCAACAGGAACAGGTATCTTTAACCATTACGACGATGAGAATGTAGCCGTAACTTCTAATACACGTTCTGTAATATTGAAGAAAAAGGTTCAGTATGGTGTAGGACGTTTAGATTTTTCGGTTACCTCAGTCGGTTCTGCAACAGAAAATAAATTGGGTGATAACGGAAAGGGATCATATTTCCATGCCATAGACCCAACAAAAATCAAACTGACGGGTATTTTAATTGGCGGACAAAAGAATGTAGGATGGGATTTTACACAAATTTCTGGTAATGAATATACCCTCTATGACAACATTGTGATATCTCAGAATGCGACTGGTGGTGTTGCTCTTGCGGCAGCTAATGCTACTACTTTTTCTCCGTTAGCTCAGACATTGGTGTTGGAGACTGCCGGAGGTGATAACGATAAGGTGAACGTTGCTCTAGAATTTATCAACAACGATCAGGATTTCTATGGAGCAAGTGGTATTGTCCCCAAGGGATGTAAGTTCTACCTTGTTGGTTCTTTAGAAATGACACCAACCTCAACAAATGGATCCACAACGACTAAACCAACGAATTATGCGGGACATAATAAGGTCTTTGAGCAAGACTATGTGACAATTGCCACATTTAAAATCAAGTCTCTGGCAGCAGCTGAGAATACCATTCCCGATTTGAGAAATCCCAAAGTTGAGTTAGGTCTTTCTGTTGATTTAACTTGGCAAGACGGAGTGATTTTTGATGTATATATAGATTAATATAGAATAAAGAAATAAAACTTAAATATATGAGAAAGATTAATCAATTCGCTCTGGGCTTCGCGATAGCGTTGACAGGTGCAGTAGGATTCACAGCCTGCTCGTCAGAAGAAAACATGGATGTAAATCCTTCTTACAACAAACAGACTGGTGAGTTGAATGTTGACTTCGTGTTCAACATTTCGACTTCGAACACTCCGACAACCCGTATGACCTCGGCAAACACGCAGGCTACAACTGGTGATTATTTCCGTGGACTCACGAACGCTTATCTCGCCACATTTAAGTTGAATGCTGATGGTAAAGCAGTGACAAGCAACACTACACCGATAGACAAAACCTATTCTTTCGGTACTATCCTTTCAGCAGGTTCGCTCACCGAGACTCCTGACGACGATCTGCCCACCTCGCGTCGCGTGGTTGAGCTCAGCCTCGAAACAGCTACTAACACCATGATGTTCTGGGGTAAGGCCATCAAGACGGGTAGTGACAATGAGCAGGGAAAGATTATCATGAATATTGATGAGGAGAACCTTGCCAACACGTCTTTCTCTCTGTGTAAGATTGTGCCTGACGTACCCTATTCAACGGAAACGTCACACATTTATAAGGATGCATTGCTGCAGCATGAGAAACTCATGGCTGCTGCTCTGACACGTATCATCCGAAGCGCTATTGCAGGAAAGACGGTAACTTATGGTGGTCAGTCTGTAGACATCGATGTGCTGAACTGGAGTGATTATGTTAAAGTAAGTGGTGAAGCAGGTAGCTATACCATCACTCCGAAAACTGTCTCACCTGTGAATACAACTGGAGGAGAACAGGGTATTAGCCCACTGGGTGAAAAGCTGGCGAAAGCTTTTGCAACCCTGAATACCATCCATACCAATGAGTTGCGTGCCGGTTACGGTGAGGCCGTGGCAAAGATGATGGCCGACCTGATGTCCGTCATTAATTCTGTGGTTGGTGCCGTGCCAGTCTCACTGCATGAGACAGTGACACAAGAAGTTGCCAAAGCCATTAAGACCAACGTGGAGTATTTCTTCGATGCAGACATGGGTTATATCTGGAAGAGTGTCGACGATGTTAAGGAGCACCTCCCTGCCGTCACGGGTGTTGATGCTGTTCTTAGCAGTTGCAACCTCAATGAATTTCCGAAGACCTTCAATTTGCCCTACGGTTCAGTATTGCTGCAATTCGACATTGAATCAGATGCTACAGCAAGCAGTGGCTATAAGTTCACCTATAATTATAAAGGCGCTGTAGAGACTTATGCAATGGGAGGCTCTACCACATCAACGGATGCTTTCGACCCCATGAACTATGTCTATCCTGCTGAGCTCTGCTACTTTGGCAACAGCCCCATCCGTACGTCGAACGCAACTTTGGTGGCTAACGACTATCCCGACGGAGCTAAGAATTGGGAAACCGATGCCAGCTGGGCTACCAACAGTTGGGAAAACAATAGCCGTGTGCTTTCGTCAACACGAAGTGTGGCTATGCGCGACAATATCCGATATGGTACTGCCTTGCTGAAGACACAAGTACGTTATGGCAGTGCTATCCTGGAAGACAATAATGCTAATCTCCAGAAGCGATGGAACAATGTCACTGAGGCTAACAACCAGATTAATGTGACTGGTAACGACACTCACTTCGTACTGACAGGTGTGCTGATTGGCGGTCAGGAGCCCGAAGTAGGCTGGAACTATATTGCCAAGTCTGCATCACCGGGATTCGGTCACATGGTTTACGATGATGTGAATTATAATGGTTTACCCTATATCCCCATCCCTGCCGCTACAACAGAAGATAACATGGGTGGTCTCTCTGTCCCCAACTACACGTTGGTATGGGATAACTGGGAGGCTAAGAACGTGGGTAAGAAGCAGCGCGATGTCTATGTAGCCTTGGAGTTCAAGAATCAGTCGAGAGACTTCTATGGCGAGAATAACCTCATCCGTAACGGTGCAACGTTCTACCTTGTCGGTAAGCTGGATCCTGACGCAGGCCACAGCACTACAGACTATAGCGACGGTATTACTTGGCCTTCGAAGTATGCGTTGCCTCCATACGATGCAAGTGGTAATTCAATACACGAGCGCCGTGTGTTCATACAGCACTACATGACGACAGCTACTTTCGTCATCGGTCCGCAGTCGCTGCAGCATGCCCTGGTGGCTACGCCCGACCTGCGTTCATCGCAGATTTCACTGGGTCTGTCTGTTGACCTGAAGTGGCAGACGGGTCTGACATTCGACAACGTTATTCTGGGTGAACAATAAACCAGCGGTCTTTATGACAGCAAGGATGGAACTATTGACAGAAGCGCTAGGCTGCCTGCTTTGTTGGGCAGCCTTGGCTTCGTGTTCCATCATTGACGACACGCCGGGCGAGTGTGGATATAAGGAGAACTACGAGCTTGACTATGAGCTGCGCTTGGTGACCAATATGACCACCGAGCTGAAGACTCAGCTGTCCACCGAGACGGAATTGAGTCTGGCCCATTCGCTGCGTACCCATCTCTCCGGCATCTTCACCGATTTTGCCCATGACGTCGACCTGTCGTTCTACGATACCGTAGGCGACTCCCTGCGTCTGCAGCACGACGAACATATCATGGATGCCAATCAGGCCAGTTATACACTGAACCTGCCCAAACGACAGTATATGCATTTGGCAGTGGCCAACATCATCGACGACAAACTCATTGACCTCGTCAACGACGAACGCTGTCACCGTTCTGAACTTATCCTGTTGCAGGGTGGCGCACTTCGTGGCATAGATGACGATGCTATCGACAGCCATACCACCGGTATCTTCACTGCCCGTCAACCCATGGATATCCTTGAAGGAGTCGATCAGCAGTTCAATGTCCACCTCTATATGGCTAACTGTGCTGCCGTTCTGGTCATCGACACCATCGGCAGTGGTGTGAAGGACATCAAGGTCTACTCTAAGGGCTTTGCCACAGGTTTCCATATTGCTGACAGTAGCTATGTCTTCGTCAGCGATCCGCCCTTGGTGCGCACCAAGGTGGTAACAAGCGAAGATGACGAGGACGGCGAGTTGGCTTTCTGCTCTGTGACTTTTCCCTCACGAGAACCCTCGACAACTCGTACGGTTATCGAGACCACCGATCCTTTCGTATCGCCTGAAGTCAACGAGAGTCTATGGGAGTTTCATATCTATGCTACTGCCAACGATGGTTCCACGACACTCACCAAGCTCTATATCAGGCGTCCCCTCAGAGCCGGTCAGCTGATGATTATCAAGGCCAAGGCATATCCGGATGGTTCTATCAATACAGACAACCAGACGGTTGGCGTCAGCGTCACCCTTAACTGGAATGACGGCGGACATCACGAATGGGAATTGTAACCATGCAAAGATGAGCATATTGAGTAGAGGACATATAATAAATATAATAGGTACGCGCGCGTTTGCTTTGCTGACACTCTGTTGTCTGCTGGCTTGCTCCACATCTGATGAGATATCATCACCTGATATGGAGCAAGAGGCAGTTCCCGTTAGTCTCTCGTTGAGTGTGGCTACCAACAGGGCGGGTACCACCCGTATGTCAGCTGTCAATACTCAAAACAACAATAATTTCCGTGGAGTTCAGGACTTATGGCTGGTGCCGTTTATGAAAGAAGGTGAAATTGTTTCTGGCGACACTCCGCTGAGTCCCGTGACAAGCGAGGGACAAACTATTACCGCAATTAATGGTGCAGCGAAATTCTTCTTCAATCCCGATGCTGCGAGGATGCAGATTGGTACGGCATCGTTCCTGGCATACGGCAGGGCAACAGTCGCTTCAGGTGGTCCTTTTGTGAACGGCTCGCTGACAGCGTCATATAATAATACGCCCATGGATTTCACGCCCGCTGCCGTCACCTTCACCCCGGATGTTATTCCTGCAGATGCAGATGACGCTACAAAGGCTGATCGTATTGCTGCCTATCTGACAAATATAGCTAAGGCAGGCAATTGGTGTAATGATAACGACACCAAGGAACTCTTCTACGATTTTGCCAATATCCACAATTCGGTAGCGGAGCCTTTTGCCGGTTCAAGCACCAACATCTTGAAACATGTCAATAAGACGTATCAGATAGTATCTTCGAGCATAAGTGGTGGCACACTTAAAAATGCCATACTTGCGGCTATCACAGACCCTCAGTATGTGACGGTCGATGGAACAACTATCACGGCATTAAGCGGAATTGATTATGACATGACTGGTTATCCCGCCAACTTGCCGGATGGCGTTGCCGGTATGTGCTGGAACGGTACTGCTTTTGAGTCAAGGCCAGGCAACAACTTCGGCAGCTATGTTTATCCTGCCGAGTTGTACTACTATGCCAACAGTCAAATATACACCTCGCCTCAAGAGATGGAGGACCAATATGTGACAACCGCTACTGCTACGCAGGAAGCTGACACGTGGGCGACCTTCATAGCCAAATATAAGGATAAAACAACAGGGGAGTTTTATACTACGGTGACTGAGGATACCCGCTCTATAGCCCTGATCGATCAGTTGCAATACGGTGTTGCCTGTCTGGCGGTACAGATACAGGCCAAGGCTGTAGATAAAAAAATCTATGCCTTTGACGACAACTATGGCTATCCGAGTGTTGCACTCACGCCAACTGTTAATACAACGCTGGGAACCTTCCCACTGACTGCCATTCTGGTGGGCGGCCAGCACAAACAGGGATTCGACTTTACCCCGAAATATCCTGATGAAACAGCTACTGGCTACTCTGCCGATGACGACCCTGAGTATATCATCTATGACCAGAGCATCGCAGGGGAGAATATCTGTTTGGGAGATTTTACTGAAGGCAATTATTCTACTCCACTCTACACGCTGACCCTGCAGACGAAGAAGGACCAGTCAGTGAAGTTGGTGTTGGAGTTTGAAAACAATACCGGCAGCCCGTTCAAGTGCAAATCCGGCATCATCTATCCTGGTACGAAGTTCTATCTGATGGCCTCTGTCGTCAACTTAGAGTCATCTGAAGCAGAAAAAGACCAGCAGGTGCTGACTAAGGATCATATTTCGACCGTGCGACTGACTATCTCCAACCTGAGCAATGCTTATAACGCGTTGCCCAGCTTGAGTAGTGACAAGGTACGTGTGTTCGAGACGGTGACAGCTGGTATCAACTCGTGGCAGACGGGTAGCAGCTCATCGACAGATATATATAATTGGTAACGACAAGATGAAAGTAATGAAAGCGACATATCAAATAGGTACTGGTCTCGTACTGCTGGTGGCATTCCTGCTATCTGCATGTTCTTCCGATGATTCCAACGACAAGAACGGTTTAGGGCGGCAGATGCATATCTCGTTGGCCTCCAGTGTCTATCAGAACGATGGCGGCGTGACCCGTAGCCTGCCTATGGGATATGAGGTGTTGAATGTCGCTACTGCATTTCCCAGCGGCAAAGACTTGTTGGCTTTCATTGCCAATAGCACTAACACGTCGGAAGTGTTGATTCGTCGTTTGGAATATGTGTACGATGTGTACGACTGGCAGCAGAATATCACGGTTAGTGACTATACAAATCCTTATTGCATCTATGGTTTTGTCCCCATCTCCGACGATACGTCCGACAATGCCTCTATCAGCCTGTTAAATGGCAAGACCAGCTATGCGGATGGTGTGAAGATGACCATCAACAACCTGAAGCCCATGACGCTCAGCGACCCCTGTGTCATCGTAGGAGCCAAAAAGTGGGAAACAAGCTTTGCCGATACAGACATCAAACTGGGCGCTTTCAGCTATATTTTCGAGAAGAATGCGACGACCGATCAAATCTGTATGCTCCTCGATCACCTTTATGCGAAGTTTAAGTTCCAGATGAGAGTCAGCGACAGGTATGCTGCACTGCGCACTATCAAGGTGAAGAAGGTGTTACTCGAACTCCTCGATGCATCAGACCATGTCGTCAACGCTGTTACCGCCACGGTGAACATTGTGGCTAACACGACAGGTAGCAATCCTGTCAGCAGCATTACATTCAACAGGAATACAACAGGTACCAGCACGCCATTTACCCTATTTAATGAAGATGAACCTAAAGTGTTGACTACGACAGCTGCCGAGTTGGCTACCTGTCTGGCACCTTACGATCAGCAGCGTTTCCGGCTGACGACGGATTACGAGGTGTATGACAAGCCCACAGACACCAGCGTTACCCCCCAACTGTTGAAATCTCATACTGGTGTTAAGAATAAGTTTTCGGCCATCATTGGTTCCGACAAGCAGAAGCCAGGCTTTATCCACACTGTCACCATTACGGTGGATCCTACATATCTGCAGGTACTGTCCGACTACGATTTGGACAACCCGACAATGACAATCAATGTTAATTGATAATTGACAATTGAAAATAGATAATTGAAGATGAACATATACATAAATAATATAATCAGGTATAAGCATTGGAAACGGTTGCTGCTGATGGTGGCAATGTTCAATGTTCAATGTTCAATGTTCAATGTTTATGCACAGATTTCCATTGGCGGACACGTCTATGGCGGAGGTAATGCTGGTGATGTCAAGGGCAATACCAGTGTTACCGTGAGACAAGGTGACCTGGACAGAGTCTTTGGCGGTGCCCGTATGGCGAATGTCGAGGGAAGAGCTTTCGTAAATATCGACGGTGCCAATGCTTCTAACTATATTGTCATTAATCGTCTTTATGGCGGTAACGATATTGCAGGAACTATCGGAAAAGGATTCAGCGACAGGTCAGACGATGAACTACCAGCGTTGCCATATGCTGTCAATAACAACAGCGTCGGCAAGTCTTGGAATGCCATTGTGCTTATTTCCACTAAGATGACCACCAATGCACAAAACGAAGAAGTTCCTGACGAGACTCAGAAAACCTATATCGGTCAGCTCTTTGGTGGCGGTGATGGTGAATACACCTATGGTTCAAGGACTGAAGGCTCCAAAACGGTTTATTTTGCCAAGGAGGGTAATGTGGAAGTGGCTACCAGTAAAACAGAGCTCACTCCCCCCGAACTGGACAAGACCTTCCTCGATATTCGTGGCGGCTCCATTGTCTATGCCTATGGTGGCGGCAACAACGCTACAGTGACGAAAGCAACCGTTATTAGTGTGGATAACCCCAGCGAGGTAGTGAACCATATTTTGGTAAATGACGAGACAGGAGTGGAGGCCGATGCTGCGACTTATGAGGAGGCCTATGGGGTCAATGGGACTAATGAGGTACCAGCCGGTTATAGCGAGTTATTGACTACCGAGCGTTTCCGCGATAAGATGGGCATCAATACCGGCCTTTCTTATCCCAGCAGTGCAGCTTTCCAGATAGGACGTCTGTTCGGTGGTAACAACAAGGCTGAGATGTCTATCCGTCCGACGTGGAATCTGAAGTCTGGTAAGATTCGTAACCTCTACAGTGGTGGTAATGAAGGTGCGATGACCAACAAGGAAGGCCTGTTGCTTGAGATTGCTGAAAACTCAGAGATAATAATCGACAATGTCTATGGCGGTTGCCGTATGGCCGACGTACACCCGTTAAAGTCTGGAACGTTAGCAGGTGTCTACGAGGACTCAGGGACTGAAGATATTAAGTTGGACATTCCGGAGTATAGTTTCCCCAATGGGTTGCCTGCCCGTGTGGTGATCAGTGGTGGCGACATCAACAATGTCTATGGCGGTAATGATGTCACGGGTAAGGTGTATGGCGGTAATGCTATTGGTATCCGTACCAGCATTCGCGGTGATGTCTATGGCGGAGGCAACGGATCCTATCCTTATACGGATAATAACAAATTGAAAGGTGATGACATCTACGGAGACTTATATTATAATCCATTGGGTTTCGCATCTTCTGTTGATGCGCTGAATGCCTTCCGTCCCAATGCCGAGTCGGTATCTATCCGTGTGGTAGGAACAGCAAATAAGCCTACCATTATTGGTGGAGCTATCTATTGTGGTGGTAACAGTGCTACTCTGCGTAACGACACCCCCGGTAAGGATGCTGCGGCAGAGTTGAAGATTGGTTCGTACGTCATTGCTGACAAGGTGTTCCTGGGCAACAATGGCGAGAATATGATCAAGTCTAACGAAGCAGACTCAAAGAACTTAGAGGGTGTGTTACGCACCATGAAGAGAACGGACATTGCAAGCGATGGTTCAGTGTACAACTCGATTGTCTTGACCAGTGAAGCTGATATGAAAAAATACATGGATGGTGTAGCCATGAACGTCATGCCTCGCGTAGTCTTTGACAAAGATGCCAAAGAGGATGCAAAATCCGAGACGGAAAGAGATTACACGAAGACCTATAAGCCATACTCCACCTATTTCGGTTCTTTCTACTGTGGTGGAAATGTAGGAAGTATGAAAATTGACGGTGCCATAGAAGTGAGCTTCAATGACAAGGTGGTTATTTTTAATAAGGTTGTTGGTGGCAGTAACGAGGCCAATGTCTATCAGTCGCAGTATAATGCTCAATATCTGGGTGGTCTCTTGGGAGATACGGATACCAACGGCAATAAGCTGATATTGAACTTCGGTGGTCTGAAGATTCAGCCCATGCGATGGAAGATAAAAAGAGATTCGAATTACGCCCCTATCTTAGATGATAATGGTGATGAGCAATATGATCTGGACAGTAATGGTAACCGACAGTTGGAATGGAATACCGTTGATGGCAGAACATTTGATACAACCACCAAGACTTATACAGCAATGGCATCCGTAGCTCCCACTCCTACCGATGCGGATGGCAATATCACGGGAACAGTAACGCCTTATGACGCAGACACAGATCTATATCGTCGTTTCCACGGAGGAAACATCTACGGTGGCTGCTACAGTAATGGTCATGTGGATGGTAATGTGGTTATCAATCTGAATGCTTCTTTGGTCGACCGCAAGGGATCGAATGCCATTTTCGACCAGATAGAAGAAGAGGAGGGTGAAGCGAAACTGTACGACGGGAACTATACTATCACCCAACGACATACGGGTGTCCTTCTCGGTGAGCAGGGTATGGATGTGCTCGGACGTGCATTGAATGTGTTTGGTGGCGGCTATGGCGGTGACTCTGAGATATGGGGCAGCACCACGATCAACCTAAATGCCGGTTACACCTTCCAGATATTCGGTGGTGGTGAGCAGGGTGCTATCGGTAAGGCTAAAAGCCATGCCCCCGATCAAACTAATCCAAATATTCATAATTTGGAATATTCATATAATCCTGATTACAGCTGCTACATCAACTTAAAAGGTGACGATCCTGGTACCTTCCGTGGCGATAACGACTTAACCAACAACAACAATGATAATGTTGTTGACACTCCCGAAATGGCTGAGGCCGAGTTTATCTATGGTGGTAGTTTCGAGGGACCTATAGCGGGCAATACAGTCATTAACCTGGGTAATGGCCGTATCTTCAACTCCTTCGCAGGCAGTTGTAATGCAGATATCTATGGACATACCGAAACGTATATCGGACGACAGATCAAGGAAGACAACATGTTAAAGATGCGCGCTAATGCCAACAATGACAACGCATATATCAGTGGCTTCCCTTGGATTCGTGACCATATTTATGGTGGTAATGACCTTGGCGGACGAATAAAGAACACGGACAAGACGAATTTCATTGGTCGTGTCAATAGCAAAGCCATGGTATATAACCCCAAAGAAATCAAGGATTCAGGTAACAACCCAACACCAGAAGTCACAGAAGCTGCAGCCTATATGGAATACATACAGGGTCGTGTGGAATACATCTTTGGCGGTTGCTATGGTGTGTATGACTACACAGATCCGCATTTTAAGAACTACACTTATACACGGTCAAAAGAAAAAAATCCTACAACTCAGGATTATGATTATACGGATGACGGCTCAAATGCAGGTAATGTGGGTAAGTCAAAAGGGACCTTCTTCACTAAACCCCGCATGGATAATGCATTCATCAATTTTAAGCCCAATAACGAACGCCGAAACGCCGTGGAAAAGATTTTAGGAGCAGGTCAGGGCCATAAGGATGAACTTGAAAAAGATTTGATGCAGCAGCGTAGTTATGTGCTCATCGATGCGCCTGAAAACGTTTCCAATTACCAGAACATGGAAGTGTTTGGTGCCGGATCATACGGTGGTCTGGGTATGAATCTCACAAAGGCCCAAGCCAGGGCTGATCTCGATGCGGTCTCTGCTGTCATCGACCTGCTGCATGGAAAGATTGCCAATGTCTATGGTGGTAGCTGGAACGAGGGAATGACCCGTCGCACCGTTGTCAACGTGCCTGAAGGCTCCACCGTGAATGTCAATAACTTATTCGGTGGTGCTTATGGTTCTAACCCGCTCATCCCTTGTGATGTCTATGAGGCCAAGGTCAACTATGACAGTGAAGATGCTACTGTACGTGGCAATATCTATGGCGGCAACAATCATGCAGACCGTACACTTTATGGTCAGGTGAATGTGACTGTTCCTGTTTGGCAAAATAAGGCGGACGGCTCTCTGGCAACAGTCTATGGTGCAGGCTATGGTAAAGATTCCTGGTCGCAATATACTGAGGTGAACCTGACGAAACGTGCACAAGTCCTTTATGTGTATGGTGGTGGCGAAAACGGTCAGGTGCTGAACCTGGAGACGATGAACAAGTGGAAAGTTGATGATCCTACTTTGGACCTGACGATAGGTTCCGACTATGTGGACTATGGCCTCAATATCCCTGTCGATGATCCTGATGCCTATCTGGTGAAACCCAATGGCCTTGGCACGAAGACCAATACCAATGTCTATATCGGCAAAGGTGCATTAGTAGGTTATATCACCTATAATGATTCCCAGAAAATTATCTATGGCGGCTATGCATTCGGTGGTGGGCTTGGTGCTGATGCTATTGTCAGTGGTACTACCTATGTCGGTCTGCATGGTGGTGAGGCTGGCAAGGACCTCTATGGTGGCGGATATGGTGGAAGCGTGCTTGACGATAGAGCCGCCAAGACCTTTGTTGCCCAGACCAATGCCTATATTGAGGGTGGAACGCTTCGTAAAGTCTTTGGTGGCGGTTATGAGGGTCATGTGGGTAAACACACAGGCGAGATGGTTGATGGCAAACTTGTTGCTGTGGCAGGCTCCGTCTTGAATGATATTCCTGGAGAAACCAACGTGGTAATCGGCATCCGCAAGGACCAGATATTCCCAGCGGGTTACGAATTTTACAATTACTCTGATGAGAATCCTGGCGACTCTCTTACTTATTATAAAGGTGTGCCAGCCATACAGTGGAATGCTTATGGTGCAGGTGAGGGTGGTTCTGTCTTCGGAACGTCTCGCCTGACCATGAACAACGGCTATGTCGGCTATGATTACAAAGGTCTTAAAACAGTTGGTAATAATAAATATGAAGTCTTTGAGCCAAAACTGAATAACGAGACAGTAGCAGGAACAGAAGGTGTCGGCCAGCTGAAAGACTATGGTAGTGTCTTTGGTGCCGGTTACGACGACAAGAGTAGTTCGGACTTTACTGACATCAAGATATATGGCGGTGAGATTCGCGGCAGTCTTTATGGCGGTGGTGAGATCTCAACTGTGGGTCGTGGTAGGACAAGTATCTTATCGGGCTTGGATCGTGGTGTAACAGATATTTATTTGCCGGGAGGTACGCATATTGAAATGTACAATGGTCATGTGCAGCGCCATATATTCGGTGGAGGTAAGGGCTATAACCTTTATGGATATGGTGGCACCAACGAACTCTATACTGACGGCTATGTATTTGGAAAGACCGAGGTATATATCCATGGTGGTGAGGTAGGTACAGCTGCCGGATTAGCTGAAGGTTATGGCAATGTGTTTGGCGGTGGTGATGTCGGCTTTGTCTATAGTGCTGGCTATTTGGATAGTAATACTACTACTGAGAAGACTGATAATGTGAAAGGTACGACAGGTTCACCAAACCACTGGTATTATTATTGCAGCTATAAATGTCAAGAAGCTTATGGTCCTTATAAGGTAGGAGATGTCGTTAGTAGCGTGGCCTATGCCTCTATGACTACAGATGAAAAGGCGCATTGGAATTCGACAGCGGATAAATACCTGACGGAAGACTGTAAGGTGGTGGTGTCTCCCTATCTGCAGGTCAGAAAAGGTGTTACAACTCCTGTGTCCTACGGCGGGAAATCCTATGGCCCATACGAATATGTGCCTACAGACTACCTGAATACGTTGTCGTCGGATAAGACTGCTTCTGAATGGACCAGCCTCTATACCGGTGACAGGCTACCTGGTGGTAGCATTAATCCTGCCGATCCTGTTGAGCGTGGCGTCCATATTCGCAATGGTGTGTTTGCCGGTGGTAATGTGTCGTCCAACAATGATAAGACCTATGCTAATGCTACCACCGTGTTTGGTAATACTACTGCTACGCTCTATGATGTCTACCATCGTGACTTCATCACGGTGGGTACTGAGCATACGGGCGGTCTCTACGGCGGTGGTAACCTCTCGGTGGTTGATGGCTATCGTGAATTGAACATTACCAACTATGGTACCGACTACTATGGACTGGACCAGAAAATCACATTTGAAGAATATCAGAAGTTGTCAAATCGTGAGCGTGCTTACTTCCAGCTTAAATATTCATGTATTACAGCGTATACATCAGGAAATAACAAGACATATAGTGTTGACGACCAACTGACTGAGGAGGAATACAACGACCTGATAAAGGATTATCCTGGAGAAGCAAGTAATTGGACACAATACGGTTTCTGTTCAATCTATGCCGGACGTCTGCTGAATACCATCCAGCGTGCCGACCTCTGTGGTGTGTATGGCTCGCGCATGGTGCTGCAGGGTGCCAAGGACCGTGTGACCGGTGGCGACAACACCCCTTATACCATCAACCGTATCGGTGAGCTGTCGCTGAACAAGCAGCATACCGTGCGAACTCAGGATACTGGTGACCAGAGGGTCCACGGCAACTATTTCGGTATCTATAGCGTTGTGAACTACTTAGGCAATCTGACCAGTGATGTCCACTTCGATGATGACTATTATAAGTATAATAGCAGCCAAGAAACGAAAGAGCTGGTTACAGGAACGACATATTATTCCAATAAGTATAACAATTTGTCCCTCCGTAATCGCAACAATGGTACCTGTGAGAATCAGGTGGCATTGGCGTCGGGTGTGTTCTTGGAACTGACGACAGAAAACAGCACACAGAAAAAGAAGGACTACGGCTATGTCACAGGTATCATAGAACTCGACCTCATCAATGTGAAAAAAGATATTGAGGGTGGTGGTTATGTCTATGCCAAGAACGAGCACCGTATTCCCAAATATTATCCCCATAAAAAGAATGTGATCCTGTCGGAATACAATAAGGCAACAGACGAGGGCGGAAAACAGTATGACGATGCTATTACTTATAAGCGCTATCGCTATAGTGATGCTGCAGGAGATTGGACGGAGACACCTGATGTGGAGATATTAGGCGGCACTTTAATTTCTAATACGCCTTATGATCTGGTGACCTATCAGACCTCAGGTAACTTTATTCACAAGCGGAAGCCCATTATTGACGACTGCTATCCCAACAATGGCGTTTTTAATGACAATGACAAGTCGCCTGCACACTACTGGTATATCAAGGGTACGGTCTATGTCTATGACCAGGTGATTTCTGCCTACGCGGGCTCAGCCTCGACTTACTCGAAGGAGGTGAAGATACCGCTCACCATCACTGCTGGTTCTAATGGTCGTCTGAAACTGCTGAATGTGCAGCCAAACCTCTATGCCTATTATACAGATAATAATGGTACAAAGGTTAAGATAGGCACAAAGGGTTCTGACAATAAGCCTATCGACAAGGTGACGGTGAATAACGAGATGGACACCTACAAGATGAACGATGTGATTACTTGGTGGGATTATAACATGCTGTCGGAGGATGATCAGAAGTATTTCGTCACGGAAACTTACGTCAATGTGGATACCTGTGAGGTAGATGGCGTATCTTATCCATCAGGCACCTATGTCATGCTGCCAAGTGACTCTACGTCATTCAAGACACAGTATATCAGTACGAATAAAGTTGTCGACAAGAAAGGTAATGTGGTGACGAAATTCTATGACTTGTTCCATCCGTCTAATAACATCAGCCACGACACAGGCTATGTGCTTACCTTCGATATCGACAGTCCTAAAGACTGGGATGACTGGTATAGTCCCATCAGCGGTCCCAGCATTTACGATGTTGACGATGACGTCAGAACCAGGAAGAGTAAGGAAGAGTACAACGCATTGCCGAACAAGGATGACTATCGTGAGGGTCCGACATACAAATTGAAGTCTGACGTGGCTCCAGGCCTATATGGCCAGCGCAGATATGAAGAGGGCGAGATAATTCCAAAGGAAGTGTATGATGACTATACGACTACTGTGAGTGGAATGTCGCCACAACCTGCTGATCAGGCAACGGTCGATGAGGCCTACATTGCTAAAGTCGATGTAGGTACTATTCAGGCAGGTACTGCCGTTCCGAAGTCGGACGTCGCTGAAAACGATCCCAATTACGACGAGGCGTATGTCTGCATCAATACTATTCAGTTGGGCGAAGAAGAGTATATCGTTGTCGGTGATTTGGTTGAAAAGGGCAAGATGGATGAACTGGCTACTAAATATAAGACCTATACTATTAGTCAGGCCAATTTGGATGATGTGACTGATGCTGAGGCCCTTCAATACATTGAGGATCATTTGACGAAAGCCTACTATTGTACTTCAGCGGGCAAGTATGGAGGACAGAACTTCCAGGCTGGCATTAACTACGGTGCTCTCAAGGCATGGTGCGCCTTGACCGACGACCGCACAAAGTTCGACTACAACTATGATGCGCTTGACGTGCTGGTTGATCCTGACTATCACGGCGAAGGTTCCTACTACCACAGTCCATATAGTGATAAGAAGCCTGTGGAGTATGAGGCTTTCTATACAGGTACGGGTACACTTAATTATAAATATATAGATAATGGCACCATCAAGGATGGTTCCATTGCAAGTGGCGGTAAGCTTTCGAGAGACGCGTTCGAACAACTCGTTAACGAACAAAGCCATTATTCGAGAATCGAAGTGGCAGCAGGCGGACAGACGGTACATATTGCCACAGAGACCTTTATCGATGCTGGCTCGCCGTATGCAGAAGGTCGTGTCATCAGTGAAAAGGATTATAAGACTCTGACACAAGCAGGAAAAGCAAAAGTTAAGGATGTGCACTTTGACAACACTTCAACAACAGATAAAAAGACGGTTTATTACTGCTATGAAGCCTATACTCCGATAACAACAGATATTACCACTGTGAGCGGTACATTAGGTGATTACGAGTCTGTTATCAGCCAATATGATTTCTCAAACAATCTGAAGAATTACCCGAAGAACTTCGTCGTTCAGGGTGCTGAGCCTACAGAGACCACTACGCTCTATGTAAGCCGTGAGTCGAATGCGAAGGATGTGACATCCGAGAAGGTCATTAGTGTGGTTTATCAGTACACCTACTATGAGGAGGACGATGAGGGTGATGGTGTGAACATGGTGAACGAACTGCATGTAGTGAACATTCATCTGAAGTTAGAGAGCGGTGCGCCGGAAATCGGAACACTGAGTACACCGCCAACTGTACTGCCAGGCAATAAGGTAGGACTGAAAGCTCCGACCGTCAATCCTGGTTTCTATGAGATTATTGCCAATGGATGGGAAATATATACTGATGAGGAGGATGCCGAGAATCACCGTAATGGTCTTCCTTTCACTAACAACGCTACGCCAGTCTACTGGTATCAGAACGAGAAAGCATGGGTGGCATTCTACTCCAGGACTTACTTAGGCAAGACCTATTCGAACGCCGTCAAGCTCAGCGTAGCCAACTATCACGACCTTGATGCTGTGATGAAGGATAAGGAGCACCACCTCTATGTGGATCATTCTGGGGTGATGCGCCCCTCGAAGATATATATCGACAACCGCGACTGCGAGAGCGATGATACCAAGAGCGAGCTCGACCTGCTGAAGGACTTCTTCGACCTCAGCCTGCTTGATGATGAAGCTGTTAATACCGTAGACGATCTGATTACTACCATTAAGGATGGTACGGAGACTCCGCCAGACAGCCCGTTCAAAGGCCATGCGCTTCTCGACAGTCATGTCAAGGGTGGTGCTGATTTGGAATTCATTCTCAACAGTGATGTCAGCACCAAGAAGACTACTTGGACATCTATCGGTGATGACAACCAATGCTTTGCCGGTAATCTGCATGGCGACGGTTATACCATCAGTGGACTGAACAATTCGCTGTTTGGAAAGCTCTGTGGTAGCGTCTATAACCTTGGTGTAACGGGTTCGTTCACCTCAGCTGGTATTGTCGATACAGGTGACGGCTATGTGGAGAACTGCTGGATTAACACGACGGGTACGCCAGATGGCTCTGTCAAGGCTGTCTTTGGAAATCCATCAGATGCCAGCCGCAAGCAGACAGTCAACTGTTATTATCCAGACACAAAGAGCTATGCCGCCGGCGATGCTCATCGGATGACGGAAACCGAGTTCTACAATGGTACGGTGGCTTACAACCTGAACGGCTTCTATCTGAACAAGCGCTATCACGACCGCCAAGGACTGACCAGCGGAAGGGATTACAAGTACCTGAAGTGGGAGGACGGCAGCTTGTCGAAGAACCTGATTGCTGGCTATTATCCTGCTTCATCAGAAGCTCAGTATGGTGTTTTAGGTTACGTAGAGGGTCGCTATGGCAATGTAGACTTCATCTATGCCGGCGGTACTATTCCTGAGGCGAACGACATCCGTATGAGGACCACAACGACTACAGTAAATGATGTGCCGGTAACCACAGTCTCCTATGCACCTATCTGGCCTGACGACTATATCTACTTTGGCCAGAAGCTGACCTACGATCCTCCTGTGGACGGTATCCATCAGGATGTGCCTGGCCATATTACGAATACGACCCGTGTCTATCGTGCACCGGCCTATTTCCGCAATAGTACGATGAGTGCGGCTCATTTCAATAGCGATGCCGTCATTCCTGCGAAGTCGATGCCAAAGACTCCGACGGATACCGACTTGAAGGATGCCTATCCCAATATGACGGCTATCGACTTTGCCGGACATCAAGAGGGTACAGAGAAGTCTGCCTATACGTTGGGATATCATAGTAATCTGTTCTATCAGCCGTTACTCGACGACGAAGGATTGAATAGTATCAATACCAGGGGACAGACGCCTAATTTGTTGGTATATGCACCAGCTGTGGATGTCAACGAGAAGACTCACGATGTGCTGAATGGCTACTATGCGGATGAACCTCAGTATGGCGACTGTAACGAGGAAAGTACCGCTTATAACGACGGGTCTAACTATAACCGAGTAGCCAAGGCCGATGCATCGAAGGTGGTTGGCCATCTGATACAGGCAACATTGACAAATGGTAAGCCAACGGCCACCAACGACCATCTGCTGGTGGACAAGCAGGACTTCTACTGTCCGATAGCATACACGTTCGATGACGACAGCCGTATGTGGTACCAGCGCACGCCCGACAACTACGTCGACCGCCTGTCTGGCTGGGAGACCATCAGTCTGCCGTTCAAGGTAGAGACCGTCACTACGGACAAGAAGGGTGAACTGACGCACTTCTATGAGGGTAGCAAGAAAGGTCATGAATACTGGCTGCGTGAGTATAACGACATGGAGTCGGCCAATAATGAGTTGACTGCTATGTTCGGAACTCTTGCAAAGGCAAGCGGAAACAATCCTCCTCCCAAGACAGTCAACAATACTTTCCTCTGGGACATCTTCTACAAAGGACTCCACAGTCAGCAGGATGCTAACGAGGACGAGTATCAGGAGTATTATAGTAAGGACGAACGGGTTTATGAGAAGTATCCGCGTATGAAGGCGGGTACGCCATACCTCATTGGATTCCCGGGAGAGACATACTATGAGTTTGACCTCAGTGGTAACTTCAAAGCCGAGACGACAAGTTCTGGCAATCCCGATACGATCACTGTCAGCCGACAGATACTCACCTTCGCCTCTGACTTTGGTGCCGAAGTGGACGCCAGCGATCATGAGCAGGGTACCACATATGAAGGATATTTGTTCAAGACCAGCTATCTGAATGAGTCGCTGACAGGCAACAACTGGGTGCTGAATGCCAAGAACGATCAGAACAAGAGTAGCTTCGACAAGACACCTGCAACGGCTACAGCACAAACGCCTGCCATTAGTGTCCTGCCATTCCGCCCGTACTTTGCCAAGCCAAGTACATCGTCGAATCCAGTTCCGAAGCACGCCTTCACACGTATCCATATCAGTAGTGATTCGGGTATCGATATCAACGAAAAGAATACTCAGGACAATGTGGCTGAGAGCATGGAGTTCTATACTAAGAAAAATAAGGTGGTAGTGACATCCCATATGCGTTCGACGGCTGATGTGGGTATTTTCAACGTCAGTGGAATGTGTGTTGCGTCGTTTAACATTGAACCGGGTGAGACCGTCGAGACGCCGGTATATAATAGTGGTGTCTACATCATCCGTGCCGGCGGTGGCCACTATACGAAGAAAGTTTCCGTGAAATAATATCGCGAAATAACACAACGAATAGGCACATCGATTGCCCATCAATAAGACAGGAAGACCCACCAGGTCTTCCTGTCTTGTTCTATACCCTTTGCCTCCCCCTTCCTTCCCTCCCCCCTTTTTCCCTTCTTCCCTCTGACCTCTCACCTCTTCCCTCTGACCTCTCACCTCTTACCTCTTACCTCTCACCTCTTACCTCTCACCTCTAAACTTATGTGATTATAAAATTTTCTCTCAGCAAATTTTACATTTCACTATTCATCCATTCATTACCGGACATAAGTATTTTATAATCAGTTAATTATACAATGAATAGTGCTCGGTAACCATTCATCCACTATTCATGATTTGGCGTTTAAAGACCCGCATTTGTGATGTGATAAGTATCTTAACGCCTAAAAACCAATAAGTTACATCTTTGTAACTAATTGCGTTACACTTTGTAACTATGCCTGTAACAAAGTGTCACCGCCTTTGTGACAAAGTGTTTCCGATGTTGTTACGATATTGAAACACGTCTAATTTTTCAGCCAAAAACTTTTACAATTTCCCAAAAGCCCCCAAATAATGAATAGTCAAACCACCATTCATAGGCACTATTCATTCTCTAACAGCCTAAGAACCAATATGATAGAGCAAATAATGAATAGATGAATAGTGTTTTGTCTTTTCTTGAAATATTTTTTTAAATCTTGCTTTCTCTAACATCCCTGGTGTTCTCTGAGCTAAAGGACAGGGTGACCTCTCACCCCTTACCTCTCACCACTCACCTCTGGAAAGTGAGCTTGTGACATGCGAAACTTTAATGATCTATTATATAAAAGAACCCCCGCGCGCGAATTTTGTATTAAAATATTTGGCGGTTTCGAAAAAAATCCTTAACTTTGCACACAAAATGTATTGAAATTAGGAAGACGGAACGAAAATGACTCAGGCCCTAACATACCACAATATGCATCGTCGCATGGTGACTCACAACTATGCACTGCCAGGTATCTACCACATCACATTGCATGTGGCAGAGGGTACAGGTCGTCAACCTTTAGGACAAGTGGAAGGCTCGCTGGAACAGCCTGACAACACGCTTGAGGGGCCGCATGTCATCCTGACACCGATAGGGGAAATGGTACGTGAGGAACTGGTTACCAGCATTACCGCACACTATTCGATGGCTGTCATCGACTCTTTCGTCATTATGCCCGAACACTTGCATGTGCTGATCATTGTGAAGGAGCCAATAGTCAGCAGTAGCGGTCGTCCTACCCATCTTGGGCAGGTGATTGCCGGTTTTAAGAAAGGCTGCAATCGTCGCTACTGGGCCATGACCGAACAAGGCATTCCAACGGGGAAACCGTTGGCCACCCTCGCTACCCCCATTCCTGCTGCCCCCGTATCTGGCGGTTCTGCCGCCGCTGCTCCCGTATCTGGCGGTTCTGCCGCCGCTGCCCCCGTATCTGGCGGTTCTCCCGCCGCTGTCCGGGTGTCTGACGGTTCTGCCGCCGCCGTCCGGGTGTCTGACGGTTCACCCGTCAGAAAACGCGTTCCTTCTAATGGCACCACCGGCCGCCGCCCCCTCTTTGCCGGCGGCTATTGCGACGTGATGCCCATTACAGCAGAACAACTGAGCACGCAGCGCGCCTATATCAATGGCAATCCGCGCAGCCGCCTGCTGCGCACCAGCCAGCGTGCTACGCTGATGCCCTGCCGTGGTGCTTATGTTTCTGCCCTGACACCAGCAGCCCTTCGTGGCTACCTGCAGCGCGTATGCCTGCCGCAGCACGCCACACCGGCAGCTCTTGCTGAAATCGAGTGCCGCCTGCTCCTCGCCTCCAGCGTGCCCAGCGCCTCTTCTGCCTCCAGCGTGCCCAGCGCCTCTTCCGCCTCCAGCATGCCCAGCGGTTCAGCCGCTGGGATAAGCTCTCCCTTCATAGCTCTTGATTCCTACGGCGACCGCCAGCTGTTGAACAGCCGCCTGTTGCCCGTAGTATGCCATTATCGGGACAAAGCCCATTTTGATAATCAAAAGGCGCGCTGCCTTGAAGAGGCTGCCAATGGTGCCGTCCTGGTATCAGCACGCATTGCCCCAGGCGAACAGGAAATCATGAATGAAGCCGTGAATCACGGTTTCCCCGTGATTACTATTGCTGACAACGGCTTCCCCGAGCGCTATCACCCCTCAACGGAGCGCATCGACCGCTGCGCCGAAGGCAAGCTCCTGATAGTCACTCCTTGGCAGTATCAATATCGTGGCAAAAACGAACAGCTCACCATCCCCTTCTGTAAGGCGATGAACTGTGTAGCCCAGGCCCTTTGCCGCCAAAAAGATGATTGGTGGAAGCTCCCCGTAGCCCAAATGCCCAGCGGTTCTTCCGTCTCTAGGATGCCCAGTGGATCACCCACTGGTAATAACGACCAACAAAATAACGAAAGAATAAAATGACACAAGATATGACACGAAAGATGATGATAAACATAGCAAGGGCTAAGCAAGGACGTGCGTTCGGCGTAGCGTCGTTGTTGGTTCAGCGTTCGTTCGACGTAGCGTCGTTGTTGGCCCGTCGTTGCTCCGACGTTGCCCTTAGGTTGCTCCAAGTATGTTTCGGTAATGTTTCGGTGATGTCTCGGTTAAGTCTCGGTGATGTCTCGGTCCAGAACCATACATCCAAGCATCATATATAAGAATATTCAGATATGGCAAAGATAAAAGTTCAGAATACAGAAATAAGAATTACGAGTATCAATGATAAGGATTATATATCTTTAACTGATATGGTTCGAAACATTGAGAATGGCCTTGCTTTAATAGAAAAATGGCTTCGTAATAAGAATACTATTGAATTCCTCGGAATATGGGAATCAATGTATAATCCGGATTTTAATTCCCCCGAATTCGAGGGAATTAAAAATGCTGCAGGTCTGAACAGATTTATTCTTTCCGGTGTGTCTCAGGGAGAACGGTTGGTAAAACTCAACAAGATCGCTATTCAGCAGATGAGAGTGCTGACTGATGATGAAGGACGGAAACTATTGAAATGAATAAAATGATACAAGATATGACACGAAAGATGACGATGATAAAGAAAACCCTGATGATGGTGATGATGGTTTTGGGAGTCGGAACGACGTGGGGACAGACGGACTATTCTGGAACGTATTATATTAAGAGTGAAAGTGTCAATAAATACCCCAGTGGTGATTATTATCTCTGTCCTACGGAGAATTGGGCGTTCTTTCATGCCACAAACATTGTTAATAACACTAACAATGGTCAGCCTTTTCTAACCACTCACATAATGGATAATGGAGAGGAAGGAAAGTACAAGTGGATAATTGAGAAACACACAGTGGATGACCACGACTATTATGCTTTCAAGTATAGTATCGATTATGTAGACGGAGAATCAAGTTCTAGCAGATATCTGTCGTACAATGGTAAAATTACTATTTCTGGTACTGGTACTGACCGTATGCGAATACATCTTAAAAAGATTGAAAATCCAACTGACGACGAACTGTTCGACATAACACCGTACAGTACATATTGGGTCATTTCGCCCAAAAAGGTAGATGTGGATGATAGTAACAAACAAAAATACTTAGTGGTTAATGGTGGTAATACTAACGATTTTAAAGCGTACTATGATAAAGTAATGGAGGGTAGTGGAGTACTAGAGAAAAAGAATGGTCCAACAAATTTTGTACTCACAACAGGCATATTAGGTACGTGGAATAATATAGATGACCCTAATGCACCTTTTTCTTTAGAAGAGGTCATTGACCGTCCGACCTTTGCCAGCACCAATAATACTCAAATTGTAATTAATCATTCTGCAGGGGAAAATGCTACAATCTATTATACCACTGATGGTAGTAGTCCCACAACAACGAACAATGATGGAAGTGGAACAGCTCCTCTTCAAATTGATATGCCAGCCAATGCTGTCACCCTTAAAGCGATAGCGGTAATAGATAATCTGCCATCTTGTATTTCTAGTATTCAAGTGCTGCCAAATGCAACAGTTTCTGTAGAGACTTCCACAATAACTTATAATGGATCAGCACAAGAACCAGTTGTCACTGTGAAGGACGGTGAAACCCCCATCCCCTCTGGTGAATATGAGGTCGGTTATAGCAATAACGTCAATGCTAGTGATGCTGCAGTGGTAATGGTTACCAACGCTTCAGGTGGTAATTATATTGTGTACGGCTCCACAACTTTTACCATCAACAAAAAAGACTTGACAGTTACCGCTAATCCAAAGACCATTACGTATGGTGATGAACCCGTAAATGATGGTGTTGAATATAGCGGTTTTATTACTGGTGAGAGTGCAACAAGTGAAGGTGTGCTTAGTGGAACTCTCACTTATACCTATAATACAGTTGCTAATGGAACAGGCACAGCCTATACAGCAACAAGCGACCAAGGTTCTTACTATATCATTCCTAGTGGCCTATCTGCTACGAACTATGCCATTACTTTTGTTCCAGGAACATTGACAGTCGACCAAAAGGAAGTTGGACTGACTTGGAGCGAAACGACATCCTTCCCCTATGACGGTAATAGTCATGGTCTTACCGCTACTGCTATAGGACTGGTAAATAGCGACGAGATAGGTGTTACGGTGTCTGGTGCACAAACGAATGCTGGTAACCACACTGCCACAGCTTCAGAACTAACTGGTACGAAAGCAGGTAACTATAAACTGCCAGTTAATAATACACAAGTTTTCACCATTACTCAAGTAGGATTGACAGTTACCGCTAATGACAATACTATCACTTACGGTGAAGCTCCAGCAGGTAATGGAGTGACTTATGAAGGCTTTGTGAATAATGAGACAGAAAGTAAGCTTGACGGTTCACTTGACTACGAATACAGCTATTCGCAGTATGGTGATGTGGGTAACGCCTATACCATAACGCCCAAAGGCCTGACAAGTAACAACTACGACATTAATTTTGCTTCAGGAACTTTGACCGTTAATCCGAAGACGCTGACCATCACTGCTGATGCCAAGTCGAAAAATTATGGCGATGCTGACCCAACTCTGACATATACCTCAGAAGGACTTGTTAACGGTGATGCCATCACAGGTGTTTTGTTACGTGAGGAAGGTGAAGATATTGGTACTTATGCCATCCATCAAAACACGGTGACAGCAGGTAATAACTATATCATAACATTTATAGGGGACAACCTGACTATCAACAAAAGGAACCTGACCATCACTGCCGATAGCGACACGAAGGTTTATGATGGTACGGCTCTGACGAAAGATAGCTATACCACTACAGAGCTAGCAGCAGGTGACCAGATTAAGAGCGTTACAATAACAGGTAGTCAGACTAATGTAGGCACAAGTAATAACGTACCCAGTGCAGCTGTTATCAAGAAGGGTGAAACGGACGTGACAGCGAACTACAATATTACTTACACCAATGGTACATTGGAGGTTACTAAGAAGACGTTAACTATTACCGCTGATGCAAAGTCGAAAAACTATGGTGAAGCAGATCCAGAACTGACCTATACATCAGAAGGACTTATTATAGGCGATGCTATAACAGGTACGTTGACTCGTGCGGTTGGAGAAGAGGTTGGAATTTATGCTATAACTCAGGGCAGTTTGACTGCAGGTAATAACTATACTATTTCGTTCACTGGGGCTAACTTGATTATCTCAAAAGCAAAATTGACAATCACTGCTAAGCCAAAAACTATCACTTACGGTGATGATCCAGCGAATGATGGTGTGACATACAGCGGCCTTGCTGACACAGATGATGAAAGTGTGCTTAGTGGAAGTCTCACTTATGCCTATAATACAGTTGCTAATGGAACAGGCGCAGCCTATACAAAAACAAGCGAACCAGGCTCTTACTATATCATTCCTAGTGGCCTATCTGCGGCGAACTATGTCATTACTTTTGCTCCAGGAACTTTGACCGTTAATCCGAAGGAAGTCGGACTGACTTGGAGCGAAACGACATCTTTCACTTATGACGGAGAGGAGCATGCTCCCACTGCTACTGCTACTGGTATGGTGAATGGCGACGAAATTGGCGTTACTGTAACAGGTGCTCAAACCAATGCTCAAACCAATGTAGAGGAAGAAGACTACTATAAAGCTACAGCGTCAGCCCTTACAGGTGATAAGGCTGGTAACTACAAATTACCTGCTACCAATACGCAGTCATTTACTATTACACCCAAAAGTCTTGTTGATGGTACTACTCTTGCTGATGGCTACATCCTCAACTTCGGTGAGAATAACACCATCCTTCTGACAGATGATGTGATTGGTAGTGCACTTGTTCTATCTACAGATTACAGCGTAGGTGAAGACACGGATCCCAGTGAAGGATACGCCATAAGAACCGTCACAGGCATAAATAACTATACAGGTTCATTTACTGTCCGGAATGCTTTCGTTACCTTCTCTACGGATACAGAACGAGATAGTTGGTCTGCAACCTTTGTGGCAGAGAAAAAGGATGATGAAGATATAGGATTTGTTTTGCCTGAAGGATTTTCTGCCTTCATCATTTCAGACATAAGAGGAGAGTGGGCTATCCCAGAACCGTTGAATTATATTCCCGCTGATGTACCCGTGCTGTTGGTAGCGAATCATCAGACCCAAGGATTTGTGGTTACGGAAGCCAGCAGTTCTGAGGTGACCATCACTCCGGAGCAGAAAGATAAGAACATGCTGGAGAAAGTGACGGAGGATACTCCTGGCTATAATGCTACCACGGAATCTGTTCCTTTTGAAACAAAAAAAATATATCTACTCTATAAGAACGAGTTTGTATTCAACAAGGCTGGCAACTTGAAGAAAGGTAAGGTATTTCTCAACCCGAATCATATCGCTTCATCGCCAGAGCCTGCTCCTGCCCGTCTGCAAATTGCCTGGAATTACACGACGGGAATTGAATTAATTGACAATTCACAATTGACAATTGACAATTCGGTTGACTATTGGTACACCCTTGATGGTCGCCAATTACAAGGCAAGCCCACTACGAAGGGGTTGTACATTAATAACGGAAATAAGGTCGTGATTAAGTGAGAGAACGAATTATACGAATTCGACGAATAGAATGGGAAAAAAAGGAACTGACATATTGTACTTCGTGTCTTTCTGCTTAGAGCAGTATAAGATGCAGAAAGGACTGTCGGGTGGTGAAACGTTAAAACTGTTCGATAAGAACGGGATTACGGACTATTTGGCAAAACACTATGATGTGCTGCATACACAGGGCGCAGCATGGTTGATGCATGATATTGACGAACATATAAAGGATAGAAAGATATGATAGTTTATCACGGCAGTTTGCTGAAGGTGGAGCAGCCACGTCTTTTGGTTCCCTCCCATACGTTAGATTATGGTGCGGGGTTCTATACGACTACTTCTTATAATCAGGCTGAGAAGTGGGTCAGAAACAAATTGGATGACAGCCACAGGCACGGCTTCGTGAATAAATATGAGTGGAATGATAATAATAAAACAGGGTTGAACTATAAGCATTTCATAGAACCAAACGAGGAATGGATAGATTTTGTGCATAATAACCGTACTGTATATGGATTTGAACATGACTTCGATGTGGTCTATGGTCCTGTAGCTAATGACAAGGTCTATGCTGCTTTTGCCCTTTACGAACAGGGATTTATAGATAAGCAGGCTTTGATTCGTGAAATGAGAGCTTATAAGTTTGTTGACCAATTGCTGTTTCATACAGAAAAGGCGATAAAGACATTGATATATATTGAAAGTATGGAGGTGAAGATATGATACCTGAGATTACAGATAAAAACATATATTTGTTGCTGCCTGGAAAGGTGTCGGCTGCAGTGGGAAGATATGTAGAAGAGAATTCCTTAGACTTGCTTGACGGGCTGAGGAAATTCTATAATTCCGTAACATATAAAAAACTTGAACTTGAACAAACAAAGGTATGGCATTTGGGTCCCGTAGCTTTGTATCAGATGTTCAAAGATGAAATTGGAAAAGAAAGTACAGCACAATGAAGAATTTATTAATGCAAGATATGAAACAGACAATACGATTCTTTTTCATGCTGATGGCACTCATGATGGGTGCAACAAGTGAGTTATGGGCACAAGAACCAGAATTAACAGAAAGTGACATCGTCATTGATGATGGTATCGAACATGGTACAGTTGCGTTCAAAAGTCTTACTGATCGTACAGTAACCCTGACCATTACGCCAGATGCGGGATATTACATCAAGGCATCGGACATCGTTGTGGAGAAACTGGTTGATCCAGGAAACGCTAATGCTCCAGAACGACGTACACCAGCTATCGCCGATGTTATTCCGGGAACGATGTATTCTGGTTCAGGACGAACTGATGATGACATAATTAGCAGTGTTGCAAATTCCAATTCAGCAGAGTATGACTTCACGGTTCCTGCTGATTATAATGGTGTTTATGTCACGGCAACCTTTCATCTCATAACGGAGACAGAGAATAATATTAATATCATAAGAATCACCCGCAGCACTGATTTGGGATCCGCTCCCAGCATGACTGACCATTACATCCTAGTGGATGATGTCGATGCTTCAGTGGTTAGCGCATTTTATTCAGCGGGAACTTTTACTGGCATCTTTGAAGGTGAAGCTCAGGCAGACGGCACTTTTCCAAAGATTACAGGGCTTAGTACACCTCTCTTCAATACTCTTACAGGTACTGTAAAGAATATTATGTTGGAAGGTGTAGGCATAAGTAACCACACTGGCAATACTGGCGCTATTGCTTGTACAGCGAATGGTGCTGCTCGCATCTATAATGTGGGTATCCTTAGCGGATCTGTAGATGGGACAGGTAATACTGGCGGTCTCGTAGGTTTTCTCGATGGTACAGCTCGCGTTATCAACTGCTATAGTTATGCCAATATTACAGGGGGTGATGTTGTAGGAGGTATAGTGGGCAACAATAATCAAACGTCATCACAGACTGCTCTTAATACGATAGTCGTTAACTGTATGTTCTATGGCAATATAACAGGTGGCAATTCAGTTTATCCAGTATATGGCGGTAGAAGTATAAATAATGATTCCAACACTGGTATCAATCCATATTGCTACTTTCGCAAGAATGCTACACTTACCCCGACTGCCTATAACCGTTCATGGCCAGCCGAGGAGAAGAACCTGACTCGCTTCGAATATTATCGCAGTGTGTTGAATAGTAACCGCAAACTTTGCACTTGGTGGGTGAATGGTACCAGTGGTACGGCACCGACAGACGAAGATGTAGCCAATGTAGGCATTGCCAAATGGGTGCTCGACCCAAGTATTGCGCCTTATCCTATTCTGAAGAAATGGGGAAAATATCCTTCTGTTATA
>Ga0310695_10002447_pt1 | contig 39227 bp, 24 predicted proteins | sample RumenRJG_04DNA_FD_203882 | JGI IMG/M metagenome (GOLD analysis project Ga0310695, IMG submission 203882) | Bovine rumen microbial communities from Lethbridge, Alberta, Canada - RJG_04 (v2) (version 2) | ecosystem: Host-associated > Mammals > Digestive system > Stomach > Rumen | place: Canada...
AAATGCGGCTTCGTGGGTGCTTGTGACAGATTTTACATCAAAAAACTAGCGTAGAAGGAATCTTTCCACGCCGTGCCTGTAAAAAAAACAAATAAGAGGATGTGCCTATTTTGACACACCCTCTTTATTTATCACTTTTGTATATCTGATATATTTCATCTGAATAGATCTCCTTATAGCAAGCATTCTTAATAAAATTGGTTGAAAACAGCAACTTTCTCATATTCACATCATTCTTATATAAAACAATTACAGGAATATCTTTCTGCTCCTCGTATGCCTTTTGAAGTAATCGGTCAGGATTTTTATTCTCCCAGTCAGCTACAAAAATAGCAAAAGGTTTCACATTTAGTGTTGCGAAAACAAACAAATCAGTAGTCAGCACTGGCTTATTTTCAACATAAGGCCTCAGAATGTTTGTATATTTGTTGTAACTTTCTGCATCCGAAGCGTAAGTTATTATGCCAGTATTATCAACCCTCTTACCTTCAGCAAAAATCTTGAATCTGTCCTGAATAAAGAAATATGGAAACTTAATCCAAATAAAAACAGATACAAGTGTTGTAAATATTAAAAGAAAAACAAAATAAAACTTTACTCGTAATTGCGAACATTTCTTATATAATGTAACAAGAGAGCCAACAGTTATTGGATATGCAAAACACCCTAAAAATGGGAATAAAAATGAATTTGGGCTGGCACTACCTAACGGAAACAACACAAACAACACAAAAGCAAATATCACCCAATAAAGATGTTCACGCATTTTATTCTTTATCACAAAATATGTGACTATAAATAGAATTGGAAATGGGAAAAGATATGAACGATAATCGTAACTTGGACTTAAATGAAAATATATTTTATATAGAAAAAATACCGACGGTATTATAAGTAACCACTTATAAAATGACTTACAAACCACTATAACATAAACACACAGCAATATTAAGCAAAAATACACAAAGTTCAAGCAATTTATTACCGTAGCCTTATACACCCACGCACCACTATGAGCACTTTCACCTTTATCCAGAAACAAATATTTTATAAAATCTAAATACTTTTCAAAATGATCAAAACACAGCAACAAAACAACAGAAGCCACCATTCCCAAGAAATATCCAACAAAATAGGAAATTACAGACCTTTTACTCTGAATTGCAGACTCTTTAATACTTTGTTTTTCGAAACAGTAATAATATAATGGTATCAAATAAACAAAAAGAGCATCAAGAACATTTGGCAATCTTACTAATACATTTACTGAAAGTAAAGCAGACGCTAATAGAATCATAACATTTTGTCTTCTTCTCAGTCCATTAAATATCAAAAAAACAGACAAAGAAACAAAAAACATTGAATATCCATTGCACGAAAACTCAGAAAATGCAGGACTTTGTGCTATGGCAGCAAAAAGCAACCCAACAAGAATGAATGTTCTATTAAATACATTTTTTAAAGCATAAAAAACTAATAGATATATAGCAATATCTACGAAACATTGCAAAACACGTAACTGAATCAAACTGCCATCAGTCAGAATATTAGATGTAACAAAACTCAACCAATATCCGAAACTCCAAAAGACACTGTTTGGTAATTCAAATATGTTTTTGGTACAAGTTACATAGAAAAAACAATCATCGCCATGTCCGTGATCTGCAAAATAAGGCAATCCTATAAATATTTGCATAATGCGGACAGTAAAAATTAACAGCACCAACAACACCGCAAGTATCTGCTTATATGCGAATACACGCTCTCCAAATAAACCTTTTATTTTTCGACTAAAATCAGACATATAAAAAATATTTAAAACATCTTTTAAATCTCGCTACATTTCTTTATTACCTGAACGCGCTTGCAATCAGGCGTGAGGTTTGGCAGTAAGATAAGCATCTACTCCAATAAAGTAAATCATTGCAAAAAACTTTTTATTATTCGAAATAATCATCAAAAAATAACCTTACATCATATTATTGTCACAGACAAATACGCAGGAAAAGTCACACTGTTATATTTGCCATACTTATTACGAAGAGTTTCATAATCGGCAATCATCTCATATTTCAACTCTTTTTGTTTCCAAGGACGTAGGATTTTATCAGAAACATAGTTCCCATACATTTCAAACTCAGAAAAGCCACTTTTTTCATTCTTATCGTAATTCTTAATTATCGCTGAAATCCAGTTACAACCATGTCTTTGTTCTATATCACCATGCAACATAGCAAGCATCTTTTTATTAAAAATCATTTTATGTGCGACATAGCTTAACATTGAAAAATCAGTACGCCCTAACATTTTTTTTATATTTTCATAATAAGGAATATGACACTCTTCACTCATATAAAACACAGGCTTATTTGTAGTATTCAAAAACGTATGAGGTTTCAATAATATATGATCTGCATCTATGCAAAGATAATTTTCGCATGTGCCTATTTTACCTGAAAGTTTAAGTATTTGCTGAAACAGCCATCCGCTTCTATCCTTCAAATCCCCATCAACTTGTACTTTTAAGTTTATATCTTTGGGCGATAAGCCAAGCACCTCTTTTTCGTCAATATATTTAAGATTCAAATTCGCACACAAATCTAATACATTAGCATCACGCGGTGATACTATGTATATATCCTTGATATTATTTGTCACGCACTTTCGAACGCCCTCTATACACAATGGTAATATCTTTAAATCCTTTGGAATAATAGGTATAACCACGTCAATGTATTCCTCAGAAGGCTTTATTGTAGGCAACGGAAAAAATTCAAATAAAGATATTAAATGTCTGCGAAAATCTAACTTATTCATTTCTAAATACATTTTTTACGACTACAAATATAGTTTTTCCATTTCAACCATCAAAACAAAAAAGTTTTATTTGTCACTTCTATAAATTAGGAATACATCATCTGAATAAACCTCTTTATAGCGTCCCTTTCTTACAAAATCTGTTGAGAACAACAAACCGCGCATATCGGTATCGTTTTTGTAAAGTACTATTACTGGCATTTCCTTCTGTTCATCATACGCATTCTTCAACAATTTATCAGGATTCGGATTTTCCCAATCTGAAATAAAAATAGCAAATGGTTTGACATTCAATGTTGAATGAATAAAAAGATCTGTAGTCAAAACAGGTTTCCCATCCACATAGTTTTTCAAACGCTCTGTGTATCTATTATATTTATCTGCATCAGAAGCATTAGTAACAATACCTATACTATCAACGACCTTGCCTGATGTTAATATTTCAAATCTGTCTAAAACGAAAAAATACGGAAATCTTGCCCATACAAAAACAGACAAGCATGTTGTCAAAACGAACAAGAATAAAAAATAATATCTGACATTATTTTTATATTTCTTATAGAAGATAACTATAGCACCAATTGTTATTGGATATGCAAAACAACCTAAAAATGGATATATAAAAGAATTTGGGCTGGCGCTTCCTATTGGAAACAATAAACACAACATAAAAGCAAATACAATCCAAAAACAAACACACTTAATTTTATCTTTAATGACAAAATACGAAACTGCAGATAATACTGAATATGGAAGAAGATAAGAACGATAATCAAAATATTTATAAGAATAGAAATCGAGTTTATACAAAATAAATGCAGCAAGCAAAAGAATCAGTACTTTTCCAAATAACTTACATGCAAAAACATAGTAAATAAAGAACAACAATAATCCATAATAACATAATGTGATTAAGTTTATAGAAAAAAAATGGAAAATCCTACTGCCTCCATGTGTACTCTCTTCCTTGTTGAAAAACACACAATCGATAAAATCGCAATAATATCCAAAATGGTTAAAACACAACAAAAGCACAACACAAGCTACCAAGCCTACAAAATAACCAGAACAGAAAAAAAAGACTGGTTTCTTGCTTGACTGTATCAACTCTCCGAATCTCTGATTATTGCAGCAATAATAATACAAAGGTATAAGGAAAACGAACAATGAGTCAAGAACATTAGGCAATCGAACCAATACATTTATTGCGAGCAAGAAAGAAGACAAAAACACATATCTGTTATTCCTACTTTTTAGACCATTATACAACAGCAACATTGACAATGATATAAAAAAAACAGAATATCCATTATAAGAGAATTCCGAGAAGGCGGGACTCTGTGTCAATGCAGCAAAAAGTAATCCTACCAAAACAGCAATACTTCCAAATGTCTTTCTAAGAAGAAAGAATACTATTGCATATATGCCACAATCCATAAAGAACTGCAGCACACGCAATTGTAAAAGACTTCCGTCTGTAAAAAAGTTTGAAGTTATAAAACTAAGCCAACATCCGAAACAAACAAATACGCTTCGCGGATAGTCGTATATATACTTTGTTCCTGCCTCATAAAAAAAGCAATCGTTTCCATGTCCATGATTATCAAAATAAGGCAATCCGATATATATCTGTGAGAAAAGGACTACTACAATCAACAGCACCAGCAATACAGCAAGTGCCTGCTTAAATGTAACACGTTCTCCAAACAACCCGTTTATTTTTTGACTAAATTCAGACATAGAATAATATATTTAAACCCAAAACGGTCATTAGAAAAAATAAGTAGCAAAATGTAAGTTGGTTTAATTATTCAGAGTCAGTCATTAGCACTTTTTGCTTATATTTTTATAGACTCCGAATATTTATCTGAACATTATGTAAGGCAAAATTTCTAATGACCGATTTGGGTTAAAACATCTTCTCAATCTCGCTACATTTCTTTATTACCAAAACGCGCTTGCCGTCGGGCGTGAGGTTTGGCATTGTTGAGACAAAAAGGGTTGAAACGAGTTCGTGCATCTCGTACGGAGTGAGGAACTGACCAACTGGAATTGCCGCACGATTTGCCAACTTGACTGCCAGTTGCTCGCGAACCTCCTCTTTCACATCCTTGCTCTTTTCGAGAGCCGTATGGATTAGTTCCTGAATCATTCCGGCGGCATCGAGACCTTCCATATCGGCTGGAATTCCGGCGATGGAGAAACTGCCTCCGCCAAGATTGTTTATCTCGAAGCCTAGAATCTCGATATCTTCGATGATGCTTTCGAGCACCACAGCCTCGGATGCCGAAACACGAAGCATCTCGGGGAAGATGAGTTTCTGTGTGGCACTTTTGTGGGTCTCGAACTGGCTCATAAGATGGTCGAAAATGATTCGGGCACTGGCTCTGTGCTGGTCTATAATCATTATTCCGCCACTCGTTGGAGTGATGATGTACTGCCCCTGAATCTGAAGATAATCAGCCGAAGCGGCCTCGCTCTTCGTCTCATTTGGCACCGAAGCGACAGCATCAGGCTCATCCTCCTCGTTCATTGCCGAGCGGAAGGTTTGCTCCTCTTGCGAGAAAAGCTGTGCATCCATCTGAGGCTCATCGAAATTCAAATCTACCGTCTCGCCCTTCTCGAAGCCATTGTAGAGTGGTTCCCAGTCGGGAACAGACTTACGGTTTGACGGCGAACTGCCGAACGATGGCGCAGATGCCGGCTTAGACATGGCATCGAACGGATTGTAATTAGGGTCGAAATCAACTGTCGGAACGCTTATGGCATCACCGCCCATCAGCGGAACGATATCGACATTGCCCTCCTGGTCAAAATCGATGCTCGGCGCAGCGTTGAACTTGCCCAGACTCTCCTTTACAGCAGCGGCTATAATCTGCCAGATTGCCTGTTCGTTTTCAAACTTTATCTCGGTCTTCGTTGGATGAATGTTCACATCGATATTTTCCGGCTCAACCTCGAATTCGAGGAAATAAGGCACTTGCTCGCCTTGCGGAACAAGACGCTCGTAAGCCTCGGTAACAGCCTTGTGGAAATACGGATGGCGCATGTATCTGCCGTTAACGAAGAAGAACTGATGCGCACCCTTCTTCTTGGCAGCCTCGGGAAGTCCGACGTAGCCTTTAATCTTTACGAGCGATGTCTCAACTTCGACCGGCAGCAGCTGCTGGTTTATCTTCTTTCCGAACAGAGCCGTGATGCGCTGGCGGAAAGTTGAGACAGGCAGACGGTACATCTCACTCTCGTTGCTGTAGAGCGAGAATCCAACTTCGGGATGGACGAGGACGATGCGTTCAAACTCCTGAAGGATGTTGTTCATCTCTACCTGATTGCTTTTCAGGAACTTGCGACGAGCCGGAATATTAAAGAAAAGATTCCTTACGCAGAAATTACTGCCCTCGGCGCAGTTTGTAGGCTCCTGATGCTCGAGCATTCCGCCCGATATAACTATCTGAGTGCCAAGTTCGTCGTCGGCGCGACGTGTCTTCAGCTCGACTTGCGACACAGCGGCTATTGACGCCAACGCCTCGCCACGGAATCCCATGGTGTGAAGGTTGAACAAATCCTCGGCCTTGCGGATCTTCGAAGTGGCATGACGCTCGAACGACATTCGCGCATCGGTTTCAGACATGCCCTTTCCATCATCAATAATCTGGATGCTGGTGCGTCCGGCATCCATAATCAAAACATCTATCTGGGTTGCTCCGGCATCGAGCGCATTCTCGACAAGTTCTTTTACAACCGATGACGGACGCTGAACAACCTCTCCCGCAGCAATCTGGTTAGCAACCGAATCGGGAAGCAACTTAATTATATCGGCCATGATGTGTAGTTAAAACGAAAATTTTCCGGTCATCAAATAATGAAGAATGAATACAGCAATGGCAAGCAGCACAAGAAGTGTCTGGAAACTCAGGTGACGTTTCTTGTACTTTTTCAAATGCTTGGTATGCTCCGAGAACTTGCCGCGCAAATCCTCTGGCTTGAACTCCTTTGGAGGCAGCATTCCGAGGTCGCGCTTGGCGTTCTCCTCAATCTGCTTCAGTTTCTCCTTACGCTCGTCTACATAGATGTAGTTGTGCTGAAAGCCGCGTGGCTTTCGTGTATTGAACATAAAAAATCCCATAATCTCTATTCCTCCTTAGTTTTGTTTTTTTTCTTCAGTTTCTGTAGCGGTGCAGAGCGTCGGTTCTGAATAACGAGTTCCTGCTCTTTCTTCTTTCCGCGCCAGTTAAAAATGTCGTCCTTGTCGGTAGGGCGAATATAATCGAACCACGCAAACCCGTCGAGATAGCGTTTGTTCTCGGGAGCCTGATCGAGCGGATACAGAACGCCGTTCGACTGCGGACTCATTATAATCTTTTGCAGTTTGTTTTCCTTGATAAAGAGGCTCAACTTGCTCGTTTCGGCATAGTTAAGACCGATTATCAGACTATCGTCGTCGAGCGGATAGTAGATTGAGCGCACATTGTTAAGCACATCAGCCTGATGCATCTTTCCGTCGGTGAAGAAAGCCTTCATCTCCTTGCCCGAAACCTGATTGTAGTGCGTGCTGTCCATCTTCTCTACGCTCATTGCCTGACGCTGAACGTGAGCCCAGTCGATGGTGCTGTCGCGCATATACACCGATATTTCCTCGCCAACGAGCTGCTGATTGTTGTTCCACACAATAGGGTTGTTGTACATCGTCATGCAGCTGTCTTTCGAATTGAAGACCAGCGAATCGCATACCGCCTGAACATCTTTTCTGAAGGCGCGGACCTTGTGATAGGCGTGCATCTTACGGTAAGCCGAATCGGTCTCGATGTTGAAAGTCTGAAGTCTGAACGTATCGGCGTGCATGTAGAGCGTATCTGGTCCTTGCGAGAAATCTATCGCCACCGCGCTGTCGTATGCCACGGCATAGCCTGTCTTTTCGTTGTAGTAGCAGTAGTTTCCGGTGAATCCGTTCTTATTAACCGTATCTGTGTAGACGATATTGCGGAATGCCTTGCCCACACCTGTCTTGCGGTCGTAGAAGAGGCTGTCGCCGATGAGCGACTTACCGTCGTTGTTGCTCAACTTTGAGCGACCGAACATTCGGGCACGGTCGCTGCGTGTGTCGTAGAATCCAAGTTCGGAATAAATGTGATTGTCGTCGCTGTAAATATCCGACGGACCGACGATGTTGGCAATGCCATTGGTTGTGTTGTAGCGCAGAGTGTCGGACGTAAGCGTGTACTTTGGATTCACGAGTTTTACATGATAGTTAAACGTAGCCATCTTTGTGCCCGTGTTGTACTCGCCCCAGTCGGATGTGAGCACGTTGTCGCCGTCAATCATCGTTCCGCCGTTCATGAAATAGCCGAGATTGTATATGCGGTCGTAGTCGAGGCTGTCGGTTGTGAGTGTCGTTGTCTTGTGGCGGAGCTTTACGTCCTCGCGAAGTTGTGCGAGCTGCTCCTCTCCGTCGTAATAGAGATGCTTTCCGCGAAGCGAGAGCGTGTCGCCCTGCTTCATGCGCACGTTGCCGAACGCCTCGAACGAGTTTGAAGCCTCGTAGTAGCACGCGCTGTCGCAATACATATACATCGTGCCGTGGCGGAACGCTACGTTTCCGCGCAGAATCTGTGCCTCCGGATTCTGGAACTTGTTGTAAAACAGTTCGTCTGAATGAATCAGATACACCTTTTTGTCGTCTGCACCCTGCGCCGCCGCTTTTTTCTTCTTGGGCACGAAAGTCGATGTGCCAGCCAGAAGACTAATACCAAACAAGCACAGAATACCAAAAATTAGCATTCTGTGCCCGCAGAAATATCTGTCTATTCTGTATTTCATTATTTAATCCAACCAGAATACTTGAAGTTACAGTTTTTGAAATCGTCGTTAACTCTGACGTATGTATTCTTCAACTTGTCCTTTATCCACTGCTCGAGTTTCTCCTCGCGCTTCTTCTCAACAACAACGTCCTTCAGGCGTTGGAAATCGTCCTTCAGAGTAGCCTTGTGGCCGTTTACACGCTGACGGAGTTTGACGATGGCACAGACTTCCTTTCCCTTGCTGTTTACCATTGTGAAAGCCTTCGAAATCTCGCCCACTTGCATTTTGTCAACAACCTTTGCAATCTCGGCAGGAAGGTCTTGCATCTCGAACTTCGGAGTGCCGTCCTTCTGGTTTGCCATCAAACCACGGTTGTTTCGTGTGTCCTTATCAGCAGAAAGAGCCGCTGCAGCCTCCTCGAATGGGAACTTTTCGCTGCGGATGTCATCGGCAATGCTGTCGAGGCGTGCGATGCCAGCCTCAAGGTCGGCAGAAGCCACCCTCGGTTTGCGCAAGATGTGGCGAGTGTTGATTTTGTCGCCTCGTTTCTCGATAAGCTGTATAATATGGAATCCGAATTCAGACTCTACAATCTTCGAAACCTTCTTTGGGTCGGTAAGGTTGAACGCCACGTTGGCATATTCAGGAACAAGCTCGCCTCGGCCCATGAAACCGAGTTCGCCGCCGCGACGTGCCGATGCCTGGTCTTCTGAATAAAGCAAAGCAAGAGTTGAGAATGAAGTCTCGCCCTTGTTCACGCGGTCGGTATAACTTCTCATCTCATCCTTTATGCGGTCAATCTCAGTCTGCGGAATGCGCGGCTGGAGAGTGATAATCTGCACCTCGACGCTTGTAGGAACATAAGGTATGCTGTCTTGCGGAATGTTTGCGAAATATCGTCTCACCTCGGCTGGTGTAAGTTTGATGTCGCCCACAAGCTGCTGCTGCATCTTCTGCACCGTGAGTCCGTCCTTTATGTTGTCGTGCAATTGCTCGCGAATCTGAGTAGAAGGTTTATTGAAATATTCCTCCATCTTCTCCTTCGAGCCAATCTGCTGGATGTACCAGTTCATCTGCTGTTCAACTCTCTGCTGAACCTCGCTTTCTGTGACCTCGATACTATCGATAGCCGCCTGATGCAGGTATAGTTTCTGGATAGCCATCTGTTCAGGTATCACGCAGTCTGGGTCGCCGTCCCACTTCTGTCCTTCGTACTGGGCTCTGAGGCGTTCTGCCTCGATGTCAGATTTCAGAATAGCCTCATCACCAACAACCCAAACGACCTCATCAATTACATTTTTTTGAGCATTTGCTGTTACGCCGGCAAAAGCCAATGCCACGCAGAGCAAATATTTCAAGTCAAATATTTTACGCATTTTTTATTACTATAAATAAATCTTCGGTGCGAAGATAATACAAAAAAAATTATTTCAATGATTATTAACGGTTTTTAAAGCTTCTTGTTTTATTTCAACCGGATATTTTTTTCTAAGAGCATCAATCCAGCCCTCTTCGAGCACTTTCTGATAGTCTTTTACCAGTTGAGTCTTTACATCGCGATAGCTTTCGGGCTGAGCAATCTTGCGTCCAACCACAACCACCTCGGGATAGGTTTCGTACTTCTTCAGTTCGGCATTTTTCTGCTTGAAGATGGCATTGTCTACCGACTGATGGTCGCCTTGTCTGAAGATGCCCTTCTCCACCCTGCACAACTTTTCGGAAGGTGTGTTTATCTGCGTCTCGATAATGTTCTCCCACAGGTCTTCGGGCTGCTTCTTCAGAGCCTCCCTGACGCGCTTTGCAACATCCTTGTCGGCGCAATGTATAACCAAGCCCTTGAATCGCGGCGAAACCCACAGATACTCGCTCTCGTGCAGACGGTAGAAATGATCGAGCGCACCCTCGTCGTCGGCGGCCTTGTCCCACACCTCGCGCTGCGATGCCTCGAATAGCAAGAGTCCTTCGCGATACTCCTGAATAAGATATTTCAGGTTGATGTCGCGCGCCGTCTGCTCGTCGGTGAGTTGCTGCATAACCTGCTCGGCAGTAAGGGTATAGCCCGATGCCTGAACAATCTGGTTTATGCGGGCATCGGCTCCTTGGTCAGCAAGTCCGCTGGCGAGCATCTTTGCTATGAGCGACGAACGCAACTGCGAATACGGCTCAAGATGCTTGAAGCCAATCTTCTTTACGATGTGAAAGCCGAGCGGCGTCACGAACACGCGCGAGAGTTGTCCGTTGGTCATGGCAAAAGCCACTTCTTCGAACTCTTTGAGCGTGCGATACTTGCCAAACCACGGAAGTTCGCCGCCATTTGCCGCGCTTGCCGCATCTTGCGAATAGCGTCGCGCCATCTGTGCGAAATCGGCTCCGCACAGCAATGCCTGATAGATGGAATCGGCCCTGTTCTTGATTGCAATTCGTTTGGATTCAGGCTCGTTCACTCCTACCCTCAGAAGGATGTGAGCCACCTTGACCATTCCATCGGGTTCGGTCTCGGCATAGAGATTGTTGTAATACTCAATGGCTTTCTGCTCGGCAAAGCCTTGGTCGGCAATGAGCGGACGAATCTGCTGGTTTCGGTACATGCTGAATTCGTTGCGGAACGTGGTCAGAGTATCGTAGCCGGCATCTTCAGCGGCAGCCACCTTCAGTTTGTAGTCGACGAACATCGGCACATAATCCATAATAGCCTTAAGGCTGCGGATGTCGCCGTTGTTGTTTTTGTTGAACGAATACTCGAACTCCGAACGAAGCACATCCTTGCCGTTAATCCTCATCACCACAGGGTCTTGCGCCGAGAGATGGACAGAGCCCACAAGAACAAGAAAAAACAAAAGACTACTTTTCAAAGTCATTTTTTAGGTTTAAATCAATATTCGGGCGCAAATATACAAAAAAATAAGAAGAGAACATTCAATAAAAATGCTCTCTTCTTTGTATTGTGGAGTAAAAGTTTTTAACATCGCGCAAATATCACCCTATCAATTTACGGGCGAGAACATCGTGTATTTTTCATTTTCCCATTTTTTTGAATAGCCACCAACTTCTTTCATAAACTTAATTTCAGGGCAATCTTTGTCCTGCATATCGCTCTTTCTCAACAAGACATCGGGCTTTTCTTTTGTTTTCTCGTAAGTTGAAATTATAGAATTATAAACAGTCTTGTTTGTTCCCCAGTTCTTTGGAGAATTGTTATACAAAACCTTTTCCATTGAGATAGCAAGCATCAAGTCCCACTTGCTGCCAATCAATATTGTTTTCTGACTAAGCAACGGCTTTACTTCCTTAATGTAGTATGAGAAATCTGCGGCTTTCGTCGAGTCGGTACATGCGTATTTCAGCATTGGGCAGTTTGAGACCTCAAACCGTCTTTCACTTCTCGATGTATACTCGGTAAAAGCATTATTGTTCGAGGAAAAGCAATTATACACTATTGCCACGCACAACGAAGCGGTGTACAAATAAAAAGTGAGCCGACAAGCAACATTATTTCTTTTCACAAGGATTAAAGAATAAAACACAAACGGAGCTATTGCCGCTGCATAAATGTAAGAAATAGAGACTCTAAAATAATAGTCTGAGCCGAAAGGCATCACATACAGTACCACCAACAATAGTAAAGCCAAGAATCTGTTTGGTTTAGAATATTTTACCACATACAACAAAACGAACGAAGCCCAAGCTAAGAAATATGTTCGTATTGTCAATGGCATTACAACAAACGTATGAATAGATTTGGCAATAAATGCCACGATTATAAGATATGCAATCCATTTAAATTTAAGTTTGTAGGCATACTTCACAAGTACAAGAACCGCTACATTTTTCAGCATTATAACCAAAATGCTTTTTATCTGCGCCGCAGCCTCCGACAACATTGAAAACAAATTATGCGAATCGTCGGCATCCTGCGAAAGTCTTGCTATGCCAACGAAACCGTTATAAAGCTCTACCAAGTCACCTTTCGTGTATATTATCAAAAAGAAAGACAGAATGCCAGTCACGAAGCCCAACACACCAGCAACAAGGAACTTTGGAATACTTATACGCTTATCATTACAGAACAGAAAGACATACGATGCAAAAGCAAGATACACCACATTCGGCACACGAGCAAATATATTCAAGGCAAAGACAAAGCCGCTGAAGAAAATACATGCTTTGCTTGCTTTTTCAACAGCCTTTACCATCAACAATATCGACAAGACACAGAGTGAAGCCGACAAATCATCATAATAAAACTCAATCGGACGGTTGCACAAAACCATCAGCGACATCAACGTTCCACCGACAATACAAATGTTCGGTATTTTGTTTCTTAATAACCTGAAAACACAATAGAACAGAAACAGATAGTTAAGAATCTGCAAAATCCTAAGTCCCAATAGTTTTGCAGAAAACATTTTCAGAAACAGATTGCTTATCAAAGCCGTAAGATAGAATGGCGATGTCTTCAGGCTCGAATAGTTCATCGCACTATCCAAGTCTATCGAATATGACAAATAAAAAGCCGAATCCAAGACAGAAATTCCGTCGGTTATGAAATAAAGTTTATAGCAGATTGTATAAACAAATATCACGAGCAATGCAAGTTTGTCATTTTTGTTTATGCAATCAGCAATGCCTTGAAAAAACGCCAATGGGACTTTCAAAAACTTCGTCATTTCTCTATCTGTTTTTTAAAAAAAAGATTCTTCCGGTTTTATAAAGCGTAAAAAGAGGATGCATCTTTTTATACACCCTCTTTTTCTATTTTTATCAATCAGATTTATTACTGTGGACGGCTGTAGTTTGGAGCCTCGCTGGTGATGATAACCTCGTGCGGATGACTCTCGAGCATACCTGCGTTTGTGATGCGTGTGAACTTAGCATCGTGAAGTTTCTCGATGTTTGCAGCACCGCAGTAGCCCATTCCAGAACGGAGACCGCCAATCAACTGATAGATAACCTCCTGAACTGTGCCCTTGTAAGGAACACGGCCTGCGATTCCCTCTGGAACGAGTTTCTTTACATCCTTTACGTTGCCTTGGAAGTAGCGGTCCTTAGAACCGTTCTCCATTGCCTCGAGCGAGCCCATGCCTCGGTATGACTTGAACTTACGTCCGTTGAAGATGATTGTGTCGCCCGGACTCTCCTCTGTACCAGCAACGAGCGAGCCAATCATTACGCAATATCCGCCGGCTGCAAGAGCCTTGACGATATCGCCAGAATAGCGCAGACCGCCATCGGCAATCAACGGAACATCTGTGCCCTTCAGAGCCTGAGCCACATCGTAAACGGCTGTAAGTTGAGGGACTCCGACACCGGCAACGACACGGGTTGTACAGATTGAACCCGGACCGATACCAACCTTAACGCCATCGGCGCCTGCCTCTACCAAGCACTTGGCAGCCTCGCCTGTGGCTACGTTACCTACTACTATATCAACATTTGGGAACAAGCGCTTTGCCTCTTTCAACTTCTCGATTACCGACTTTGAATGGCCGTGAGCAGTATCGATAACGATTGCATCTACACCTGCATCAACCAAAGCCTTCATGCGGTCGAAAGTATCAGCTGTTACGCCAACGCCTGCTGCCACGCGAAGACGGCCTTTAGCATCCTTGCACGCCATTGGCTTGTCCTTGGCCTTTGTAATGTCCTTGTAAGTTATAAGACCAATCAACTTGCCATCATTGTCAACAACTGGAAGTTTCTCAATCTTATGCTCCTGAAGGATTGTAGCGGCAGCCTCCATGTCGGCCTGCTGATGGGTTGTGATAAGGTTGTCTTTTGACATAACCTCGTCTACAAGACGGTCAAGGTTCTTCTCGAAGCGGAGGTCGCGGTTTGTCACGATTCCGACGAGTTTGTTGTTGTCATCTACCACAGGAATACCGCCGATATGATACTCAGACATGATGTCGAGGGCATCCTTTACGGTTGCGCCCACCTGAATGGTTACAGGGTCGTAAATCATACCGTTTTCAGCACGCTTTACAATGGCAACCTGACGAGCCTGCTCCTCGATAGACATATTCTTGTGGATAACGCCGATACCGCCCTCGCGAGCAATGGCAATAGCCATCTTAGCCTCGGTAACAGTATCCATAGCGGCTGTTACGAAAGGAATCTTAAGCTCAATGTTTCGTGAAAAACGTGTTGAAAGTTCAACTGTTTTCGGAAGGACTTCCGAATAGGCTGGGATTAACAAAACATCGTCGAATGTTAATCCATCCATTACAATCTTATCTGCAATAAATGATGACATAAATAGTAAGTATAAAATTTATTGCGCGCAAAATTAGTGATAATTTTTCAAATAGATGGCATAAACCAGCTAAATATTTTCCGTTTGGTTAAACTTTTCAGGATTTTCTTCGAAACAGTAGCCGAAGCCCTGGCGGCTCACCACGTTTTGCGAATACTGCCCGAGTTTCTTGCGTATTCGCGCGATGTTTACATTTATGGTGCGCTCGGTAACCACAACGCCCTCCCAGATTTCAGACATAAGTTGCTGGCGCGACACTACATTTCCGCGGTTTGCAAGAAGTTTGCAGAGAAGGGCGAACTCGGTTCGGGTGAAACCAACCTGAACGCCATCGACCGTAACCGTCTTCTTGTCGATGTTTACCTGAAGTCCGCGATACGACAGAAGTCTTTTTCCGAGGCGCGCCTCAACGACGTTCATCACATAGTCGCCCAAACGTTCGCAGTCTGAAACAATCTCCTCGAAGTTTGAACTGATGAAATATGAATAGTGTTGCACGTCTACGTTCCGGATGCTCTCGGCTTTCAGGCGGTCGCGCATGGCATTGATGTCGTGCTCAATCTCTTGCGAGGTTTCGATTGAGAGTTCACTACGGCGACCGTTTATCACCACAATCATCTGCGTAAGCGACTCGTTTACGAGAGCGAACATCTCGTGCAGGCTGGCATACTGCTGCGGCGTGAAATCCTCGCGGCCTTCCTTGCGCTGCTTGATGGTTCGTGCAATCTTTGAGCAGGCATCGCCAACCGATTCGAGTTCGCCTATCTGCCTGAGCATATCGCGCACCTTCGACTTAGTATCGTCCGAAAGCCGTTCGTTGCTCACCTCGCCAAGATATGCGGCAATCTCGGCCTCCATGTTGTCGGCAATCTCCTCGTACTTGCAGATGCGCTCGTACTGGCGGTCGAACTCAGCGTTGTCCTTCTCGTCGAGCAGACTCTGCACCAACCCGAACATGCGCTGCATCCGTTCGGCAAAGTGTGCAACCTCCTTCTGCGCCTGCAATACCGAAATCTCAGGCGTTGACATCAGTCCGCCGTTGATGAAATGCAGAGCCGACAGTTTTTTCTTCTCGTTGGCTTTGTCAGGAAGAATACGGCAGACGATTTTTTCAATCTGCGGAATGAACCAGATGAGGACAGCCGTATTCAGCACGTTAAAGCAAGTGTGGAAGAGAGCAAGGACAACCGGGATTCGCTCGGGCTGACCGCCATCGTGAGCCGAATATCCCACGATGTGGCATACCATATCGACAAACGGATAGAACACACACAGAATCCAGAACACGCCAAAGAGGTTGAAAACCAAGTGCGCCAATGCCGCCCTGCGAGCAGGCGTTCCGGCACCGAGCGCAGCCAGATTGGCGGTTGCCGTGGTTCCGATATTCTCGCCCATAACCAGCGCGATGCCCAGATAAATAGGAAGCACTCCGGTTGAGCAGAGAAGAATGGTTATTGCCATTACCGCCGCCGACGACTGCACTATGCAAGTGATAACTGTTCCGGCGGCAAGGAAGATGAGCACCGTGAGATAACTGTCGGTATTGAACGAAGAGAAGAAACTTACAACGGCGGCGTTGTGCTCAAGATTCATGCTCTTGCCCACTCCGCTAAGCAGCACCAGCGACCAGAAGAGGAATGCCAGTCCGAACAGAAAATCGCCGGCAAAACGATGTTTCTTCTGCCATATAAGAAAGATGCCGACAATGAACGCAGGAAAGACTACGCAGGTGAGGTCTATGCTGTATCCCAGCGACATAATCCACGCCGTGAGGGTTGTTCCGATGTTGGCACCCATAATTACGGATATTGCCTGAGCCAAGGTAAGCAGTCCGGCAGAAACGAACGACACCGTCATAACCGTTGTTGCCGACGACGACTGCACGGCGCAGGTAACAAACGTTCCGGTAAGCATTCCGCTGAATCGGTTCGAGGTCATCCTTCCAAGAATGTGTCTCAGACTCGAGCCTGCCATTTTCTGCAAGGCATCGCTCATCATCTTCATTCCATAAACAAGAAGAGCCAGCGAACCGAGCAGTTTAAAAATAATGTCGATAGTCATTTTTCAGTTGTTGTTTTTTATTTTCGCAACAAATTTACAAAAATATGCAGAAAAAGATCACATCGGCACGGTTACAAAACGGTTACAAATAATCATTAGCGTAAAAAAGAAAGGCCCGCGGCCTTAATTAAAAAAGCCGCGAGCCAATCCCTTCGCTTATTCAAGAGTCAGGCATTGAGAGCCTGAACGATATCGTCGAAAATATCGTCTACATCTTCAAGACCGATGCTCAGACGTATTGTCGTGTCCTTAACATCCATAGCCTTCTTCTGACTTCCGCTGAAAGGTCCGAAGATTGTTGAGTACGGATGAATGGCAAGCGTCTTGTTGTCGAACAGATTAGTGGCACGATGAACCACCTTCAGATTGTTTATGAAACCGTAACACGACTGGCGGTCGGCCAAGTCGATGGTAAGCATCGCACCAGCCGTTTTGCCATACTGTCTTTGAGCCAGTTCGTAGAACGGATTATCTTCCAAGCCGATGTAGTTTACGCTTACAATCTGCGGAACATCTCGAAGTCGCTTGGCAAGCTCGAGCGTGTTGCGGCTCTGCACGGCATAGCGCGCGTGGAGCGACTCCAAGCCGAGGGTCTGCATGTAAGCCGCATGGGGAGTCATGTATCCACCCAGATTGAACAGAAGTTCGAAACGGATGCGCTGATTAAAGACGCCGAACGTTCCGTAGTCGATAATCAGTCCGCCGAGCGATGTTGCTCCGCCCGAAATGTACTTCGTACTGCTCACAACCTGAACATCAATACCCAAAGCCTTGGCATCGAACTCGGTAAACGGAATCATGGTTGTGTCGGCAATGAGCGGAATGCCGTTCTTGCGTGCCACCTCGGCAAGAGCAGCAACGTCGGCAACCTCCATCTGCGGATTAGTAACGATTTCGAGGAAGATGCAGCAGGTGTGCTCGTCTACGGCAGCCTCAACAGCATCAATGTCGAGCAGATTTACCGCCTTGCTGTCTACTCCAAGCCTGCCGAGAGTCTTGTTTATCAACGAAACCGTGTTACCGAACAGATGATTGCTCGTTACGATGTTGCTTCCGCTCTGCGCCACGGCTATTAGAGCATTAGAGATGGCCGCCATGCCCGAGTTGAAGGCAAAGACATTCTGCGCATCGGTTAGTTCCTTAACCCTGTCTTCGAAGAAAGTAACCGTAGGGTTCATAACTCTCGAATAATCAGGTTCGAGAACCCTTCCGCAGAAGGCATCGGCCATTGCCTGCGCGCTGTCGAACTCGAAGGCGGCACAATGATATACCGGCATGCTCAAAGCACCGTACGGGTCTTTCTTACTGTAGTTTGTCTTTGTTGCTACTGTCTGTTTGCTCATAACTTTACTGTTTTTATTTCTTATTAACTATTGCACAAACGCACGAATCGCTCCACACGTTTTCTGCTGTTTCAACCATATCAATTATCGTAAAAATAGGAAGGATAATTCCCATTATGCCCACGGGCGAGCCATTGCCTGCCATCAGCGAGAGCGTTAGGAAGTAGCATCCCATAGGGACTCCAGCGTTGCCGATGGCAGAAATCACCGCAATGACAAGCCACAAGAGCATCGTTGGGAGCGTGAGAACCGTTCCGCCGTTCTGCATCACAAAGAGCGATGTAACCAAGATGAAGGCGGCGCATCCGTTCATGTTTATCGTAGTACAGATGGGCAGGACGAAGCGCGCCACATCGGGACGCACGCCCAGATTATCCTCGGCCGAACGCATCGTTACAGGCAGAGTGGCTGCCGAACTCTTTGTGAAGAGAGCCATCAGCACGGCTGGCGACATAGCCTTGAACACCTTCAGAGGATTAAGTCCGCGAACCAGAAGGAACAGCGGCAGAACGACGAAGAACTGTATGATGTTTCCGCCAAGGATTACAGCCACATACTTGCCAAGCGAGCCGACGATTATGCCTGCCGTAATCTGCGCCGAGAGTTGGGCGGCAAACGCAACGATTCCGACGGGCAATGCCCATATCAGCGCACGGATAAGGGTGAACAGAAGTTCCTGCAAGGCTGAGAAAAACTTTACGAGCACTTCCTTGTTATCGCTCTGCGGCATGAAGGCGAGAGCCAGTCCTACTGAAGAGGCGATGATGAGAATACTCAGCACGTTTCCGTTGATGAACGGCTGAAGTACGTTGCTCGGGATAACATTCAAGATGTGGTCGTAGTACGACAGCGACTCCAGATTCTGCAGAACGTCTACGCTTCCCATCTTCACCACCTCCTCGGGAAGATTCTCGGGAGCGATGACGATGTACAGAATCAGTCCAACGGCAGCCGCCGAAACGGTTGTCAGAAGCGTGTAAGTGAGCGTATGCGCGAATATCTTTCCGGCATTGTTCTTTGTGCCGAGCGATGCCAGCGTGGTTATCACGGCAAGCGCGATGGTTGGCACGGCCACAAACTGAAACAGCCGCGTAAACGACGATGCAATGAAATTAAACAGCGCGTTGAGCCATTCAATCTCCAAAACTCCAAGAACTGCGCCCAACACGAGCGCACCAATCCATATTACTATATTTTTCATCCTTTTATATTGTTTTTTGCTTCCTAAACTTTACGTCATAACGACCATGCCAGATTAAGGTAGAAGTTTCGTCCCTTCTGCGGAATGTCGCACCAGTCTGAAAATGCCGAATATCTCTTGTCGAGCAGATTCTCAACACCAGCCCTTACAGTTAGTAACGCTTTGCGGAGCGAAAAATTATACGAGCCGCTCAGTCCAAGCACAACATATTCGGGCGTTTCTGTCTCACCATACTTCGCAGCATAGTTTTTCTGACGGCCGTTTCCCTTCACATCAAACTGAACTCTTGCACCGCCCTTGGCATAAGCCACATTCGCCGCGTAGCTGAAAGGTGATATCAGCGGCAGGTTATCGCCATTGTCATCCGTTCCGAGGGCATAGCCTAGCGAGCCGTTTAGCTCCAATTCTTTCAGAATCTGCCACTTGGCAGTAAAGTTTGTATTGATGATGCGCGCATCGCTCAGGTTTCCGTAGACCTTAACGCCCTTTGCGCCTATAGTCATGGCACTGAGGCGATTCTCGAAATGCCCTATGATGTAGTTGCTGAAGAAGAAGGCGTTGGCATCAATCTGAAGCGACAGCCGCTTTATTCCGCTGAACTTTGCCGATGCGTTCACCTCTACCGCCGATTCGTTCTTCAGAGCCGGATTACCGATGTAGTCGAACTGGTCGAACGTATTGTTGAGGTAATATCCGTATGCCTCGGTAACGGTAGGAGCGCGACTGCCCCACCCTGCGCCGACCGACAGAAGCCAGTCTTTCGGCGTGAACGAGTAGCCCAGTGCCACCCTTCCGGTTGTCTGTCTGTATTCGTCCGTCATCTTAGGGAAGAAAACCTTCTGCGCCTTGTAGCCCTCCTCGTTGTTCAGTTTCTGAGTCTGAAAGGCTATCTTAGCCGAGAGCCTCAGCGCGTGCTTGCCCGAGAGCGTTATCCTATCGCTGAAAGCCAGTCCGGTGTTAAGCGTTCCCACATCGGGCCACGTTACCATGTACATTGGCGCAGCACCTCCGGGATACATCGTCATGTCGGCAAAGAGGCGGTTGTAGTACAAGTCGTAGTTCAGTTGCGCATCGTGAACGCTGTTGCCAGCCACGAGCAGACTGTACAAGCCGGCCGTCCAACTCTCGCCGGGCATATCCATGTGAATCTCTACGTCGGGGCGCGTGGTGTCGTCCATTATATGTGTTATGTGATTGTAGTATGCCTTTGTCTCCCACGAAGTGAGAAAATCTCCGCCAAACAGCCTTCGGTACGACAGCGAGGTGATGAAAGCCTCAGCCTTCGAAACATCCATATTCAGGGCAGGATAACCAACGTCCGTAGCCTTGTCGTAGATGAGCGTTCCCTCGACGATGTTCTTTTCCTTCAGTCTGAAACCCACGTTGCCAAAGAGGTTTATTTTCGTAAACTGCGAATACAGAATCTCCTCGCCACCAGCCTTGTAGTTGTCGGCATCGCGCCAGTATGCTCCGAAGTTTGTGTAAAACGAATGTCGCGATAAGGCAGCGTCAACTCCTGCCACTCTTACGTTTCCGTTTGTCTCGTATCCGGCGTTGGCACTCAGTTGTAGTGGTTTCTTGCCGAATCCTGCCTTCTGAAGTTTGAGGTCGAGGCTTCCGCCTATGTTTCCTGTGCTCTGCGGATTGCCGAAGAGTCCGGAGTTAAGACTTATGCTTTGCAGATTACCACTCTCAACGTACGATGTAACGGGGTCCATCTTGTCGGTACAAGCATAGAAAATCTTCATTCCGTCGATGGTTGTCGATACTCGTTCGGTCTGCATGTTGTTTACCGACGGCTCCCACGCATAACTTCCGCGCCTTATCAGGCTAACGCCCGAGAGTTGCTGAAGATGCTCGTCGATGCTTGCCGTCTTGCCCTTGACAGAGCGTTTGCCGCCCTGTATGTTTGAAGTAGATACCACCACTACCTCGTCGATGTTATGCGACTGGTTGGTGATGGTATCACTGTTATGAGCAATATAAAGGGTTGAAAATAGTAATTCTAAAATCATTCTGTAATTTGAAAGTTGAAAATTTAAAATTGAAAGTCAGATAACTCATAATCGAGTGAAAAAATGAGGCTTGAAAAACGCGATAGTCGTCTTTCGAAATTCGACTTTCAATATGCAAATTTTCAAGTCTCAATTTTCAACTTTCAATTAAATCAAATAGTTACATCAAGATACAGCGAGCTGAAGCCTGAGTCCAAGTCGTCGCCGCCTGCCACGATGTTGTCGTTGGCATCCTTTACTGTCAAGTGGATTCGCCACAAGCCTGTCATCGTAAGGTTGAGAGTGCCCAGATAACTGCCATCGTCCTGCTTTGTAAATGCCGCGTTGTCTGGCGATGAGTGGTTGCTCATGTCGGGCATCGTCGGAAGAATTTCTACTGTAAACTTCTCGCTTGCTAACTGATAAGGCTCTGTAACCTTCGCGCTCTTCTTCGAGATGTAAGCCTTCACGGCGTTTGTGCCAGTCTTGTATTCAGTTGGATTTACGAGCGAGATGAAGAATGTCTCATTGCCCACCTTGAACGACTTGACCCAATCCTGACCGTCTGGCAGCGGATTAACCACCTGCTCAACATCATTGATGCTTGCCTCGCTCTTCAGCACCCGTGCTGTATAAGACAAAGCCCATGTGTCCTTGCCCGATGTTGCCATGATGAACGAAATCCATCCGCGCTTTACGGCTGTTGGCTTGTCGTCGAACGTCTCGACACCAGCCGATACAGGTGTGCTGTGATACATATTCATCGCGCTCATGTGCATAAGCGGAGTGATGCTTGTTATGTCGAAGTCCTTAACGTAGTTGCCGTTTTTCTTCTTTGTAGCAACAAAGAATATCTCGTTGTAGCCCTTGTGGAAGTCGGCCGAACGATATGCAAACACGTTGTACTTATCGTCAATATCCTTAATAGAAAGTTCAGGAATGATTGTAACCGTCTGTAGGAACTTGTAAACCTGCAGAGCCTCCTCTGCCGAGCAGCAGTCAACATCGCCGTCGAGCGTCACGCCCGGAATCTCAATGTCCTGCACTCCGTTGTTGTCGTTAGAGTTGCATGCCGTAAAGGTCAGAACAACTGCTGCCATCGATAAGAATAATAAAATCTTTTTCATACTAAAATCCTGTTTTATTTCAGTTTCTATTTAGGTGATAAAAAAAGGAGACCGGTGTCTTTACAACGAACCCCAACACCGGTCTCGCGGAAATTGATAATGATTAATAACCGGGATTCTGACTAATACCAAGGTTCTCGCCCGACAAGCCTGTTGGTATAGGCTGGCGATAATGGCGGCCCTGTACGTTGTTATATTTTGCCTTCAGATGATTGTGTACCTTTGTAAAGAACGCCTCCTGATCGGCAGTATAAGTCTGATTATTCTTCCAGTCATCAGCAAAGTGCTTGTAGTTCTTTACCTTCTGTACAGATGAAATCAGGTCCTTCCAGCGATAACTGTTATACAAAGAGAACTGCTCGTATGTAAACTCGTAGTCCCACTCGCGCTTAATCTGGTCGAATGTTGGTGCAGAGACAGTCTCGATGCCTGCGCGCTTTCTCAGTTCGTTGAACGGAGCGGCAGCCTCGGCGTTGCGGCCAAGCTGAACAAGAGCCTCAGCCTTTGTCAATAGCACCTCGGCATAGCGTATCTCGATGCGGTCAACCGAGTTGTGGGTAATCTCAAGGTTCTCGGCATCCTGATAACTCTGGTCTACGCCCTTTCCGTTGATTGGAGTGTAGACTGGCGAATAGTAGTGATGTGTCTTGCCCGTTTCCGGATTAACAACTGTTGTGAAGTATGTCTCAGCCAGACGCTTGTCGTCAGGATATTCAGCCTTCCAGTCGTCGTACAGATTATCGTCGGCAACCTCGGTGTGGTTCTGCGAGTAGCCTGTGCCGTTCTCTCCGTTCTGGAATGGGAATGTCCACGAGCAATGTGTCTGATGGTTGCCCTGTGCATCGTACTCGTCGCCGTCGTGGGCAATGGTAAACAGATGCTCGTTTGTGCCGCGTTTGTTGCTCTCATACTCGCGTCCCCAAAGTTTGTTGTAGTCTGGGTCGAGTTTCAGCAAACCGCTATTGATCACCTTGTCGGCATACTCAACAGCCTTTTCGAGGCGCGAATCGGTCTTGGTGAACGTAGGGTCGGTCTGCGATGATGCTATGGCTGCCACCTCGCTCTGCGAAAGCGGATTGTCGCCCCACACCAGATAAGTTCGTGCCAGCAATCCCTGAGCAGCCTGCTTTGACGGAACGCGAGGGTCGCCGTCGTAGTTCTTCAGCAGTTCCTCGGCTGCGGTAAAGTCGCTCACAATCTGGTTAAACACCTCGTCTATCGACTTGCGCTCGGTTGTGCTTCCACCCTCTTCGGTAAAGACAGGCACTTCGCCCCAAAGTTGAACGAGTTTAAGGTAAGCCAGTCCGCGAAGGAACTTTGCCTTTCCAACAGCAGCATTGTAGCCAGCCTGCGAAACCTTTCCGGCCTTTAACGAGTTTGTTACGGTTGCTATCGCCTCGTTGTCCTGCGAGATGCCAAGGAAGAGGTGGTTAAAAATCTTTACCTGATACCATGTAGAAGATAGTTGCTCGAATCGGCTGTTTACCGGGCCGGGCTCTCCTTCTTCGCCCTCGAAAGATATTAGTTTGTTTGAGTTAAGTTCAACGATGAACGAGAACGACGAACTTAGCGGCTGCCAGTGGCTGTAAACACCATTTACGAGCGACAGTGCGCTGGCATCATCGGCAACTACGTTTTCGTCGGTAACCTGATTCTTCACTGGGTCATCGCTCGAGCATGATGACAATGTTGGTATAAGCGAAGCCGCCGCGAAGGCAGCAATAAATAAATCTTTTTTCTTCATTGTACACTCTAATTTAATTGTTACTAAACTCGTTTTATTCTGTGTTTGTTTGACATTGCAAAGATACGGCGACTTCGGCGGCTTCACAATCGCATTTTAAGTGTATATTTAACTAACATATTTATGGTAGATGGCAATTATTTTGAATTGACAATTGACAGTTGATAATTGACAATGAGGAAGTTAGAAAGTTGAAATTTGAAAGTTATGAATTGACTGTTGACAATGAACAATGGATAATTTTTTGAGAGAGAATTGAAAAAATCTTTTCAGAAATAAGAATTGTCAATTGTCCATTGTGCATTGTCAATTATCAAGCAAGCCGATAGTAAGCCGCAAGGTACGTTCAAGGTACGTTCAGGGTTCGTTGAAGATTCGGGCAGGGTACGTTCAAGGTACGTTCAAGCAAGCCGATAGTAAGCCGATAGCAAGCCGCAAGATACGGAGTAGCTACGGGGTAGGAACGGGGTAGCTACGGGGAAGCTACGGGGAAGGTTAGTTCAAGGTACGAGATGCAAAATCCGCAACACCTTTTATTGGCATTGCGGATAGGTATGTGATGAAATTTTAACTTTTAGCTGACAGCAATCTCTAAAAAAGCCATTCTTTCGTTTTTATTCTGGATGGCGCTATTCAGAAGCTGCCGTAATCCATCTGCTATTATCAAAGTTTTTGACTTATTGAGCCGGGATTCGAAAATACGAAAAACAAGTGGAAAGCCCACACCCCCAACTGTTGTGTGGATTTTTAACTTTATTTTTTAGCCGTAAAATATCCCGGATTAGCCTTTCCGCCGTCTATTTTTGCACGGCTTGCATCTGTTGCAGCAGGACTAAAGATTGTTCCTTTGCCACCTACAAGTTTTGTTGAATTCTTGAACATTCCTTCTGAATCTGTATCTTTGCCTATAATCCAGCCAGCTCCGGCATAAATTGTTTTAAGGTTTGCGCAATAAGAGAACATCCCGTACATACGCGTAACATTCGAAGTGTTGAAGTTGCTCACATCAAGGCTTGTAAGACTTTCGCAATCCCTGAACATCCAGTTCATATCCGTTATATTCGAAGTGTTGAAATTGCTCACATCAAGGCTTGTAAGACTTTCGCAATCCCTGAACATCCAACTCATATTCATTACTTTTGAAGTGTCGAAATTTCTTACATCAAGGTTTGTAAGACTTTTGCACTCAGAGAACATCCAGCTCATATCCGTTACATTTGATGTGTTGAAATTGCTCACATCAAGGATTGTAAGACTTTTGCAACCCCAAAACATTCCGTCCATATTCGTTACATTCGAAGTGTTGAAATTGCTCACATCAAGGATTGTAAGACTTTTGCACTCATAGAACATTTCGCTTATATTCGTTACATTCGATGTGTTGAAATTGCTCACATCAAGGCTTGTAAGACTTTCGCAATTATGGAACATTCTGTACATATCCGTTACATTTGATGTGTTGAACTTGCTCACATCAAGGCTTGTAAGACTTTTGCAACCCCTGAACATTCCGTCCATATCCGTTACATTCGAAGTGTTGAAATTGCTCACATCAAGGCTTGTAAGACTTTCGCAACCCCAGAACATTTCGCTTATATTCGTTACATTCGATGTGTTGAAGTTGCTTAAATCAAGGCTTTCCAGATTGTTGCAATCAAAGAACATTCCGCTCATATCTGTTACATTTGATGTGTTGAAGTTGCTCACATCAAGGCTTGTAAGATTGTAGCACTCAACGAACATTCCGCTCATATCCGTTACATTAGATGTGTTGAAATTGCTAACATCAAGGCTTGTAAGACTTTCGCAACCCCTGAACATACAGCTCATATCCGTTACATTAGATGTGTTGAAGTTGCTGACATCAAGGCTTGTAAGACTTTTGCACTCAGAGAACATGTAGCTCATATCTGTTACATTTGACGTATTCAAATTTTCTATGCCTTCTATTTTTTTCAGATTTTTAAATCCAGAAAACCACTCTGCACATGATATCGGACGAGCATTTTTAAACGAACCATCAAAAACAACCGTAGTAAAATCAACATCATTATCAGTGGTATATAAAATAATATGATCTTTAGTTTTTACCAATTCAGGTCTGTTCTCTCCAGGGTTCAACTCATACGCCGTGCCCTCGCGAGATGCTTTCTTGTTATCGTAATAAAAAGTAAGCGTTGTGCAGTCTTTCGACATTACGGCATAGGCTTCCTGCGCCATGGCAGAAATAGAGATTGCACAAAGAGATAAGATACTTAGTAGTCTTGTAAAAATATGTTTCATATACTAAAAAATGATTTAATTACGACTGCAAAATTAAGTCATTTTTCACTTTTCATCTTAAAACGGACAAAAAATTATAATTATTTAACCTTTCGACATAAGCAATAGGATGCTCGAGCAGCAAATTTATCCCAAATCGGCACCTCTGCAAAAATCTGCAAAGATGCCGATATTTTTAAGCAAATCTATGTAAATTACAAAGTAAAGTTCACTCCAGCCACAAAACTGCGCGATGACGGATATGCTCCGCTGTCTGTTCCGCTGCTAACCTCGGGGTCGAAGCCCTTGTAAGGAGTGATAGTGAACAGATTGCTTGCCGTGGCATAAACCCTAACTCCAACAGGAAACGACTTTGGCAACGGCAGACGGTAGCCAACGGTTATGTTCTTCAGTTTCAAGTAAGATGCACTCTGAACATATCGGCTATCGATGTACGACAGTTGGCGCGTTGTGCTTGCCAGCGGAAGAGTGTTTCCGCCATTGGCTGCCGTCCACGAGTCTTTTACGGTAGAGAGCACGTTGTACGAGTCGCCCGTCTGCTCCAGTCGTCTGCCAAGCGCATTGTAGAGTTTGCTGCCATAGTTTCCGGCAAAAGATACCGACGCATCGAATCCGCGGTAGGTAAACTGCGACGACAGTCCGTAAGTAAGCTTGGGCTGGATGCTGCCCAGAATCTGGCGGTCGTCGGAGTTGATGACGTTGTTATGGTCGGCATCTACAAACTTAACATCGCCCGGCTTCGGTGTCTGACCGTTTATTGTCGGCAACTTGCTCACATCCTCGTCTTGCTGAACGATGCCGGCAAACTCCAGTCCGTAGAACGAGCCGAGAGCCTCGCCGCGTCGCAGAATCTGCTGATTGTCCGAGCCTTGAATTATATTGTTGCTCGTGCCCATATCGGTAATACTGTTGCTGTTGTGCGCAATGTTGGCACTCACCGTCCAAGATATACGACGCTTGTTTATCAGCGTGCCGTCTATGGCAAGTTCAACGCCCTTGTTCACCACGTTTCCTACGTTCTGAAGCTGAGTCTTCACGCCGCTCGAGAAACCCATCGGTACATCGAGCAGAAGGTCGCTCGTCTTCTTGTAATAAACATCGAAGACAATGTTTATGCGGTTCTTCAGCAAACCAAGATCAAAGCCGAGATTGTAACTTGCCGTTGTCTCCCACTTCAGGTTATCGTTCGATGCGTTGCCCTTTGCGTAGCTCGAAGAGCCTGCATACGAGCCTGTTGAGTATGATGTTGAGAAAGCATAGTCGCTTATCTCCTGATTGCCCACAACGCCGCCCGAGAGTCTTACCTTCAGATTGTCGATTGCCTTTACCGATGCAAGGAATTTCTCCTGCTCAACGTTCCACGACAAGCCCAGCGAAGGGAAATATCCCCAGCGGTGACTCTTTGCAAAACGACTCGAATTGTCGGCACGGAGCGTTGCCGTAGCGTTGTAGCGATTTCTGAACGTGTAGTTCACGCGGGCGATAAGACTGTTTAGCGAACTTTCGCTTATGCCCGTAACTGGCGGATAAATGCCCGAGCCGTCGCCCAGATTGTTGTGCTTCAGCGTCTCATTAGTAAAATGGTTGGTTCGTATCGAACTGAAATTAGATGCGGTATTCTGCTTGGTGTAGCCCACCAGAGCGTCGATGTCGTTGTCGTTATCTATCTGTTTGTTGTAACTTACGGTATATTCCTGCTGCCAGATGTCAGAATTACGGTTTCCGATGCCGCCCACGCCCTCGGTTGCAAGTCCGAGCGATGTGTATGCACCCGAGAAGTAGTTCTGCGTAATCTTGTCGTTGTTATAGCCCACCGATGCCTTCAACAGAAAATCGCCTATGCGGTAACTCGCCCACACGCTCGACAGAAGGTAGTTGTCGATATTCTCGGCAACACTCTCCTTCAGGTCGTAGAGCGGATTGGCTGCATGGTCGCCGATGGCAAAATAAGCATATTCGTAAGGGTTAACAAAGTTGTACGAGCCGTCGGCATTGTACACGCTTATTACCGGAGGCATCAGCAGGGCATAAACAAAACTGTTTGTTATTCCGGCCGAATATGGCGACGAGTTAAAGACGGCAGACTGTGTTGTAGTTAGTCCACGCTGACGGCTTCGGCCGTAGGTGGCATTAAAGCCGAATTTCAGATTCTTCTGCAAGTCCCACTCAACGTTGGCATGAAAGTTGTAGCGGTCAAATCCGGAGTTTACAATAACGCCGTCTTGGTCGGTATAGTTTACCGAGAAGGCATAGCGGCTCTTGTCCGATGCGCCGTTGATGCTCAGTTCGTGGTTCTGCTGAAAGGCGGTGCGCAGAACGGCATCCTGCCAGTCTGTTCCCCTGCCAAGCGCGCTAATCTGCTCGTCGGTATATCCGCCCTTGTTGCTCCAGTAGTCCTTCTGATACTGCGCCCACTCCGAGGCATTCAGCAAATCGAGTTTCTTGCCTACGATGCTCACGCCTGCGCTGAATCCGTAGTTGATGTGCGCCTTCTTGTCGCCGGCCTTGCCCTTTTTAGTTGTTACGATGATTACGCCGTTCGCTCCTCGCGAGCCATAGATGGCTGTTGCACTCACATCCTTGAGCACTTCGATGCTCTCAATATCATTTGGATTTATTGTAGAAAGCGGATTGAGGCTGCTCTCTATCGCTCCCAGACCGGTGTTTCCGCCTTCAGAGTCTTTGAAATAGATGAAGCCGTCGACAACATACAGAGGCTCGTTGCTGGCATTTACCGAGTTTCCGCCGCGGATGCGGATGCTGCTTGCCGCGCCGGGCTGACCGCTGGCTGCCGTTACGTTTAGTCCGGCAACCTGTCCGCCGAGCGCACCATCGAGCGATGTTGAAAGGCTCTTCTCAAAAATGTCGCTCTTTACCGATGTTACCGAACCTGTGAGTTGCGTGCGGTTCTGCGTTCCGTAGCCAATCACCACTACCTCGTCGAGCACCTTTCGCTTCTCGGCAAGTTTCACATTTATGCTCTCCTCGTCGTCGTAGACGGTTATCTCCTGCTGTCGGTAGCCGGTATAACTTATGCTCAGTTTTACCGGCAGTTTCTTCACGTCGATGGCAAATGCGCCGTCAACATCAGTTATTACACCCGATGCCGTGCCGTACTTAACGGTGGCACCAATAATGCTCTCTCCGGTGGTGGCATCTACCACCTTTCCGGTTATCTTCTGTGCGCTTGCAACCGTAGTCGCTACGGCAAACGCTGCTGTAATCAAAAATCTTCCTTCCATCATTATATTGCTCAAATCTGTTTTTGTTACTACTGATTATCAACCAGTTTCAAGAATCCGTTCTGGTTATTGAACTGCTGTCCTTCGGATGCCACCCATTTCAGAAACTGCTCTTCCGAATCGGTAAGATTGCCGTACTCAAAGCCGATGTTGTCTACCGGAATAACGTCGGACTGCTGCTTTTCGAGTGCCACAATCACATTGTCGAGGTTGCCCGATTTCAGAGCATCGCCAATCTCTTTCTTCACGCTAAGCGGAAAGATGTGGAGGTTACTCTTCAGCTGGCGGCTGTCGGTATCGTAAAGATAGTTAAGGCTGTTGAAGGTTACGAGCGTCTTGTCGTCGTTTATCGCGCTCAGAAGATAGAGGTCGTCGCCTGCAATCTTCTCGCCCTTTATGTTGTCTGTGTTTCTTCCGAAGAAGGCTGCAAACGAAGATGCCGACGATGTTGAGTTTGCTCCGCTCACCACGTTAAGGCGGTCGGTTATCTTCTTGCCTTTCTTCTGCTTGTCGTCGTCGGCAAAGTCATCGTCAAGTTCGTCGGCTGTGAAGAAAAGTTCTTTCAAATCCTTGCTGCCCCACGATTTCTTCTCAATCTCGCTCAGCAGAGGGTTGCCCGACGTTGTTACGGGCAGAAGGGCGTATCGTGCAACATAGGCTACCTTTTGGTTCTTTTCCTTGTGGTTTATTAGTGTCAGGTCGGCATCTGCCGCCTTTGTTCCTACTATCTGAATGTTTACTTCGGGATGCTCTGCCATATAAGCCTTTGTCCAAGCCTCAACGAGCGAACGTCCTACCTTGCTTGTCTTTATAGTGAATGTTGTGCTGCCTGCGCCACCGCCTACTGCAAATGCCGAAACTGATAAAAATACGGCTACCGTGAATGCGAAAATACTCTTTGTCTTCATACGCCTAAATATATGTTGGTTTACGTTTGCAAAGGTAGCGGGTTGTTCAAAATCACACAATCGCATTTGTGGGGTAATATCGCATAACATATTTATGGTATATTCATCTAACCACCTAAAAATTAACATTTTGCGTTATTCAAATTATCATTATTGTTATACTTTTGCATCATATTCAACGAACAACATTAACACTTTATAGCAATATGTACAATTTTGATAATGAAATTAACCGAAGGGGAACAAACTCACTAAAATGGGATGCCTTGAACGAACGATACGGCAATCCCGACCTGCTGCCGCTGTGGGTAGCCGACATGGATTGGGAGACTCCGCATTTTATTAAGGAGGCGATAACAAAGCAGATAGCCGACACTCCGGTTCTGGGCTACACCATCACGCCGCCCGAGTACAAGAGCACTATCCGAAAGTGGATTCACGACCATCACCAGTGGGACGTAAAAGACGAGTGGCTGTCGTTCGTGCCGGGCATCGTCAAGGGCATAGGAATGATTATCAACGTATTTCTGAAAGAAGACGAGAAGGTCATCGTACAGCCGCCTGTCTATCATCCGTTCTTCCTCACAACGCAGGGCAACAAGCGCGAGGTTGTATGGAATCCGCTGAAACCCGTCTATAACAACGACGGCTCGCTCAAGACTTACGAGATGGATTTCGACAATCTCGAAAAAGTGTGCGACGAGAAATGCCGTCTGCTCATCCTTGCCAATCCGCACAACCCTTGCGGCATTGTGTGGGACAAGGAGACGCTTGTGCGACTGGCGCACTTTGCCAAGACTCACAATCTCATCGTGGTGTCCGATGAGATTCATTGCGACCTCGCCATCTTCGGACACAAGCACATACCTTTCGCCACCGTTAGCAGCGAGGCGGCAGAGGTAAGCATCACCTTCTCTGCACCAACCAAGACATTTAACATAGCCGGTGTGATAAGCAGCTGGGCGATAGTTATAAACGACGATTTGCGCCGCAAATTTTACGGCTGGCTCGAAGCCAACGAACTAAACGAGCCTACAATGTTCGCGCCCGTTGCAACCATAGCTGCACTAAGCCAAGGCGAGACGTGGCGCAGAGAGATGCTTGCCTATCTCGAAGACAACATCCGCTTTATCGAGAATTTCTGCCGAGAGAACATCCCGTCAATAAAGCCCGTGCGTCCGCAGGCAAGCTATCTGATATGGCTCGACTGCCGCGAACAGAAACTCCCCCACCGCGACCTTGAAAAACTGTTTACCGACAAGGCCGGTCTTGCCCTCAACTCCGGCAGAATCTTCGGCAAGCAAGGCGAGGGCTTCATGCGCCTCAACGCCGGATGCCCGAGAGCAACACTAAAGGTGGCACTCGAAAAGTTGGAGAAAGCGTTGAAGGAATAAGGCGCGACTTGAATGTATTTCATAGAAAAATCTTGGTTATTCTGAGATTTTAACCTATTTTTGTATGAATTTTAATCAAAATCAAAAAGAAACAGAAATAATAAAATTATAACATATTAAAATATTGGGCTTTACGCTCTTATTCTCCGATTGAAAAGTCTGGAAAACTATTTGTAAGTGAGAATAAGTTCGCGAGAGGTTCACGTCGTATAGGCGTGAGCCGTTTCGTGCTTATTTACTTACACGGCAATTTCCAGACGCCTTCAATCGAAATAAGCATTTCAGAAACGGCTTCACGCTTTTTCTTTTTTGCTCGTTTCGGGGATGTTCAAGAGTTTGAAGCTGAAAACTCTTAGCAACATGGCAAATGAAAGAATAACAGAAGGCATAGTTAGAGACCATTTCAAATCCGACCCTCTATTCAAATCTATAAAATGGGAAGAACAGAAATCGAATAATAAACGTATTTCTGAACTTTTGAAAGGAGAAAGCAAAGGTGGCGGGAAAGGAAATGGTTACCCCGAATTTATAATCTCATTCCCTACGAATAGCAATTATTTGATAGTTGTAGAATGTAAGGCGAAACCAAACAAACACAGAAGCGATAATCTTGACAATGCAAAAGATTATGCCGTAGACGGAGTTCTGCATTATGCAAAAGCTTTGTCTTGCGAATTCAATGTTATAGCCATAGCAGTAAGTGGCGAGAATGAAACCGAGCTTTTAGTTAGTCACTTTTATTTTGAGAAAAACGCTCGTAATTATTCAGAACTTCCAATATCAAAACTGAATGATATAGCGAGTTATCTGAAATTGTTTGAAGACCATTTCTTCCTCTCCGATTTCATTTTCCGAGATATTGCAAACAAGGCTCGCGAGTTGAACGAAGACTTGTATCAATATTCGATAAAGGAACTTTCGCGTTGTACAATTATTAGTGCCATTCTTTTGGCTTTGACTGATGACAATTTCGATAAAAAATACGAAAGCATACCTACGATAAAAGAACTTGGTTACGCAATTTTATCTGCTATAGACGCATCATTCTTGGCTGAGGGTAAAGATGACGACCGCGACATTGTTCGCAATGCGTCATTATTGCATAAAGAGTTTGAAAGCATTCTAAAAGAACCTTTGTTCGTTCAAAATGAATTGACCTATGACAAAGGCAAGAAAAAAGACTCTACACTTACCATTGTAAAAGAGTTGATTATCTATCTGAAAAAGAATGTCTATCCGTTGGTGAAACACGATTCTGTTGGGTATGATGTCATAGGGTTGTTTTATACTGAGTTTATACGCTATGCTGGCAGCGAGCAGAAACTTGGCTTGGTGCTTACACCTCAACATATTACTGAACTTTTCTGCGATTTAGCAGATTTGCGCAAAGATGACATTGTATATGACCCTTGTTGTGGAACTGGTGGTTTTATTGTTGCTGCTATTCAACGATTGTTCAAATTGGCTGAAGGTGATGAAGAAAAGCGAAAGCAAATAAAACGCAAACAGATTTGTGGCTGCGAACTTCGTTCCGATATGTACACATACGCCTGTTCGAATATGCGTTTCCGTGGCGATGGAAAATCAAATCTTTACAATGGCGACTGTTTCGCAAATGAAATAACTGTTCGAGAAAACAATAAGCCTACGGTTGCTTTTCTTAATCCTCCATACGGCGACACAGTAAGTAGTGCAAGACAAATGGAATTTGTAGAACATGCGCTTAATGTAATAGACACAAAGGCTGAAGGTCGCGTTGTCGCCATTGTGCAAATGAGTTGTGGAATCAAGAACGAAAAAGATTTGAAGGCGGTAAAAAAGCGCATTTTGGAACACCATCACTTGAAAGCAGTACTTAGTATGCCCGATGATCTTTTTTATCCAGTAGGTGTAGTCACTTGTATAATGGTTTTTGAAGCCAACAAACCAAACAAAGGTCGTAAAACATGGTTCGGATATTTCAAAGACGATGGCTTTGAGAAACGCAAAAACCTTGGTCGCATTGATGCTCGCGACCGCTACGCTGCAATAAAAGAGCGTTGGCTTTCGGCTTATCGCAATTTAGACGAAATACCGGGGCTTTCTGTTCGTCATGAAGTAAATTATGATGACGAATGGTGTGCTGAAGCGTATATGGAAACCGATTACAGCACGCTATGTGATGAGGATTTTATCCGTAAGATGAGAGATTACGCAGCATTTTTGGTTCAAAATGAGGAGATTTGATTATGGAAACGAAGAATTGGAAATGGTTCAGATATGACGAAATATTTGATATCAAAAAAGGAAAACGATTGACAAAAGCCAATATGGTAAATGGAGATATACCTTATATAGGCGCAACGGATTCTAATAATGGTATCACAGCAAGAATTTCAAACAACGAAAATTTACATTCCGCAAATACTATAACCGTTTCGTACAATGGTTCGATCGCGGAAGCTTACTATCAAACAAAAATGTTTTGGGCTACTGATGATGTAAACGTGTTATATCCGAAGTTTGCAATGAATGTATATTCTGCGATGTTCTTTACTACAATTATAAACAAAGAAAAATATCGATTCAACTATGGACGAAAATGGGATAAGGATTTAATGGAAGTATCAACAATTAAACTTCCTATTGACAAAAACAACAATCCTGACTGGCAATGGATAGAAAATTATGTAAAAGAGATACTTGTGTCAAAATTATCCCCAAAAGTAAAACAAGTATGGAAGAAAAACTTTGACAAAACGCCACTTTCATCCAATAACTTACAACTAAATACGAAAGAATGGAAGTGGTTTAAAATTGGAGACTTGTTTAATGTAGAATTAACAAAGGGTGATATTAAAGCTGATAGGATAGACTATGGACCAATTCCACTTATTTCATCAGGTGAATCCAATAATGGAATTGTAAAATATATTTTAGAAGAAGGCGATGGCAAAGCTGAAAAATTTTCAGCCAATAACATTACACTAGATATGTTTTGCCACGCATATTATCATCCATACGAATTTTACGCAGTTGGTCATGGAAGAGTGAATATTCTAAAACCGAAGTTTAAGTTGAATAAATACCTTGCTGTATTTATTTGCTCTTTAATTGATAAGGAGTTGTATAGATTTTCATATGGCAGGGCAATTTATAGCAATGTTGCAAAAAACATAAAACTAAAACTCCCAGCCATACAAATTGCCAACGGCGAGTACGAACCCGATTGGCAATGGATGGAAGATTATATCAAAGGATTACCGTATTCAAGAAATATTTAGCATCGTGTTAAAAACTGTATTAACACGATGCTAAAATATCTTCATCCCCCACACACGCATCCTTTTCTTTTTCCGAACCTTATCTTGTTAAAATTCATCGACAAGGCATCGAATGTAAGAAGTTGGTTTGTAAGCAGTTCACCTGCACCAGTCAGGAATTTCAGAGCCTCAGCTGCCTGGATTGTGCCCAACATACCGGCAATTGCGCCAAGCACTCCAGCCTGCTTGCTGTTTGGCACAGAACCCGGCTCGGGAGGCGTGTCGAACAGACAACGGTAACATGCCGAACCCGGAACGTAAGTAAACGTCTCACCCTCGAAACGCAATATCGCACCGTGACTGTAAGCCTTGCCGTGCTCTACGCACACATCGTTTATCAGAAATTTAGCATCGAAATTGTCCGTGCCATCAATCACAAAATCGTAGTCCTTGATGATGTCGGCAGCATTGTCGGCGGTGAAAAACTCGTCATAAGTAACAACATTCACGTTCGGGTTCACCGTCAGAATCCTCTCACGCGCCGATTCCACCTTGCTCTTGCCAATGTTATCGGTAGAATGGATTATCTGCCGCTGAAGATTACTCAAGTCAACCACATCGCCGTCAACAACGCCAAGCGTACCCACGCCAGCAGCCGCCAGATACATAAGCACAGGCGAACCCAGTCCGCCCGAGCCAACAACGAGCACCCTGCCCTTGCAAATCTTCTCCTGACCTTCTGCACCGATGCCTTTCAGTATGATGTGGCGCGCATATCTCTCCTTCTCCTCGTCGGTAAACTGAAACATAATCTATCTTTCGTAAATATTCTTTATCACAAGTCCGGCAATCGTCATTCCAAAGATACCGGTTATATGGCTCAGCGAGCCGTTTACCTGCACCTTTTCGGGAAGTTCCGATGCTTCCCTCTGGCAGATGCAACTGTCTGTTCCGCAAGTGGTGGTTTCGCCTAAATTAGGCAGCGGAAGTTCCTCGCTGTAAACGCACAAGAACTTGCTTGCCGGAAACTGTTTGCTGCGCTTGAACTTGTTGCGCAAGGCACGGGCAAGCGCATCGCCCTGAACCTTCCAGAACTCAGCAACACGAACCTTGGTAGGGTCAACGCGGAGAGCTGCCCCCATAGAACTGATGAAGACCGTGCGCTTGTTGTCGTGCGCTATCTTGCAGGCATTCTGAATCAGAAGAGCCTTGTCCGACAGCGAGTCGATGGCATCGATGATGAAGTCGTACTCCTCAAGACCGAAATCATTGGCTGTCTCGGCATTGTAAACCTTACGGATGGCCTCGATATGGGCAGCAGGACTGATGTCGAGCAGACGCTCCTTCAAAGCCTCGACCTTTACACGACCGATGGTCTTGGTTGTTGCCATAAGCTGTCGGTTGCAGTTGGTTATGCACACGCGGTCCGAATCGATCATCGTGATGTGCCTGATGCCGCTTCGCACAAGGCTCTCGGCGCACCACGAGCCAACGCCACCCACGCCGAATATTATCACCTTTACCGACGACAGAACGTCCATCTTCTGCGCACCTAAAAGTCTTTCGGAACGGTTGAAGACTGCTTTTTCTATAGGAATCACCTTTCTCTTTTGAAAAATTCAAAAAAAGAGGAACCATTTTTTTGCGTGGCTCCTCTTCTGATTATATTACTTGTCTGTTAGTTTGCCATTTCAGAAATGAACTTGATGCGCACGAGTCTTATCTCGTCCTCCTGCTCTACATCGTCGGCACCGAGTTCCTCGTAAGCCGTCTTCAGGTCGTCGGTCTCCGAATCCTTGAAATACTCGTATATCTCGTCGATACGGTCCTCGTCCATCACCTCCTCAAGGAAGTAGTCGATGTTCAGTTTTGTTCCTGAATATACGATAGACTCAATCTCGTCGAGCAGTTCGTCGAAGTCGATGCCTCTCGATTCGGCAATATCGTCGAGAGCCACCTTGCGGTCGATGCTCTGGATTATAGCCACCTTAATCTTGCTCTTGTTGGCAACGGTGCGAACGCGCAGGTCCTCTGGGCGGTCAATCTCGTTAGCCTCGCAATGAGCCTTGATTAGTTTGCAGAATTCCTCGCCGTATCGCTTAGCCTTACCTGCACCAACACCCGGTATGTTCTGGAGTTCTTCCAAATTTATAGGGTACATTGTTGCCATTGCCTCGAGCGATGGGTCTTGGAATATAACGTATGGCGGCACGTCAAGTTTTTTGGAGAGTTTCTTGCGCAAATCCTTCAGCGCGTTGTAGAGCGTTGGGTCAACCACGCTCGATGCTCCGCTTGGCACCGGTACATTTTCCTCCTCTTCGTCGAAATCGTTGTCCTCTACAATCTTGAATGACTTTGGTTTTTTCATGAACTTTCGGCCCTCGTCTGTTACCTTCAACAAACCGTAGTTCTCAACGTCCTTAGTCATGTATCCTGCTATTAGGGCCTGACGGATTACAGCGTTCCACATTTTCTCATCATCGCCCACTCCAGAGCCGAAAACATCTTCAAGTTCATGATGCTTATGCGCTAAAACCTCCTTAGTCTCTTTACCTAATAAGACGTCTATTACATATTCCGTCTTGAAATTCTCTTTCAAGGCCACAACGGCCTCCAATACAGTACTTAGCTGTTCTTTAGCTTCCACTTTTTTCTTTGGGTTTAAACAATTATCGCAATTTCCACAATTATCCTGTTCATAAGTCTCTCCAAAATAATGCAATAAGAGTTTGCGGCGGCACACCGACGATTCGGCATAGGCGGCTGTTTCCTGAAGCAACTGTCGGCCTATGTCCTGCTCGGCAACTGGCTTGCCTTCCATAAACTTCTCGAGTTTCTGAAGATCCTTATTTGTGTAGAATGTTATGCACATTCCTTCGCCACCATCTCGGCCGGCGCGTCCGGTTTCCTGATAGTAGCCTTCCAAACTCTTTGGAATGTCGTAGTGTATTACAAAGCGAACGTCCGGTTTGTCGATACCCATTCCGAAGGCGATTGTTGCCACAATGACGTCAATCTTCTCCATAATGAAGTCGTCCTGAGTCTGCGAGCGCGCAACCGAATCCATTCCGGCATGATAGGCCTGAGCGTTTATGTTGTTGGCTCTCAGAATCTCGGCAAGCTCCTCTACCTTCTTTCGGCTTAGGCAGTAGATGATGCCCGACTTTCCCGAATGTTGCTTTATAAACTTTATTATATCCTTGTCGATGTTCTTAGTCTTCGGTCTTACTTCGTAATAAAGGTTAGGACGGTTGAACGAACTTCTGAACTCCTTGGCATCAACCATTCCGAGGCTTTTCTTTATGTCGCCGCGCACCTTGTCGGTAGCCGTTGCGGTGAGGGCAATAACGGGCGCCTTTCCGATTTTCGTTATCGTAGGGCGGATGTTGCGGTACTCTGGTCGGAAATCGTGTCCCCACTCCGAGATACAGTGTGCCTCGTCTACGGCATAGAACGAAATCTTTACTGATTTCAGGAAATCGACGTTCTCATCTTTCGTTAACGATTCCGGAGCAACGTACAGAAGTTTTGTTCTTCCCTCAAGGATATCGGTCTTAACCTGCTCTATGGCTGCTCTGTTCAATGACGAGTTTATGAAATGTGCCACGCCATCGACCTCGCACACGTTGCGGATGGCATCGACCTGATTCTTCATAAGCGCAATGAGCGGAGAGATGACAATTGCCACGCCGTCCATCAGCAACGATGGCAACTGGTAGCACAACGACTTTCCTCCACCTGTTGGCATCAGCACAAACGTATCATTACCTGCAAGCAAATTGCGGATAATGGCCTCCTGATCTCCTTTGAACTTATCAA